>Ga0207797_1001981_pt1 | contig 14526 bp, 12 predicted proteins | sample PRCRCaboRojoPR_6_FD_187275 | JGI IMG/M metagenome (GOLD analysis project Ga0207797, IMG submission 187275) | Marine sediment microbial community from Cabo Rojo, Puerto Rico - PR CR 10% Liquid 1 (SPAdes) | ecosystem: Environmental > Aquatic > Marine > Coastal > Sediment | place: Cabo Rojo, Puerto... | reverse complement strand
CTCTGGTGTTCGTCGCAGGGTTCGTGACGTCGGTCGCGACGGGCGTCGGGGCGCTGCCGTTCTTCCTCGTCGACGACGTGAGCGACCGCTGGAACGTCGCCCTGTGGGGGCTCGCGTCGGGCATCATGGTCGCCGCCTCGCTCTTCGGACTCATCGGCGAGGGACTCGCCGCGGGCACGGTCTGGGAGATCGTCCCCGGACTGCTCGTCGGCGTCCTCCTCGTCCTCGGTGCCCATCGGGTGCTGGACAACGCCGAGGTAGACCCCCGGCAGTACGAGCGGGCAGACTTCAAGAAGCTCGTGCTCATTCTGGGCATCCTGACGGTGCACAGTTTCCCGGAGGGCGTCGCCATCGGCGTCTCCTTCGCGGACCTGAATCTCGGCACCGGCCCCCAACTGCTGGGCTTTACCGTGCCGGTGCTCGCGGTCTTCATGACCGTCGCCATCTCCATCCACAACGTCCCGGAGGGGACGGCGATCTCCATCCCGCTGAAGTCGATGGGCGTCTCGAAGTGGCGGATGGTCTGGTGGTCGATCTTCTCCAGCCTACCCCAACCGATCGGCGCGGTCGTCGCGTTCTACTTCGTCCGGGTCGCCCGCGAGTTCCTGCCGTTCGGCTTCGGCTTCGCGGCCGGCGCGATGATCTTCCTGGTGCTCACGGAGTTCATCCCCGAAGCGCTCGAACTCGGCGAGTCGCTCCCCTCCGGCGGCAAGCCCGAACTCGCCGCCGGCGTCACGGTCGGCGTGCTCGTGATGGTGCCGCTCGCGCTGGTCTGACCGCTCTCCGGAACGTTCAGGTCTGTTCCGGGTCGGTCAGGAACTCCTTTATCGCCGGCGGTTCGTACGCCTCGAATCGGTCGAGCAGGTCGGCCGCGTCGTCCGCGACGACGACCATCTCGCGGTGGGTCTCGCTCACGAACCCTTCGGCAGTCTGATGGTCGAAGAAGTCGACGAGCGGGTCGAAGTAGCCCTCGACGTTCAGCACGCCCACCGGGTTCCGGTGGAATCCGAGTTGCGCCCACGTGAGTATCTCCAGCAGCTCCTCCAGCGTGCCGAAACCGCCGGGAAGCGCGACGAAGCCGTCGGCGAGTTCGGCCATGCGCTGTTTCCGGGTGTGCATCGAGTCGACCACCTCCAGGTGGGTCACGCGCTCGTTGGCCATCTCGTGTTCGGCGAGGGCGTCCGGGATGATCCCCCACACGTCGCCGCCGGCATCGAGCGCGGCGTCGGCCACGACGCCCATCAGCCCCACGTCGCCGCCGCCGTAGACGAGACCGAGATCGCGAGCCGCGAGCGTCCGGCCGAAACGCGCCGCGTCCTCGGCGTACGCGTCTCTGGTCCCGGTGCTCGACCCGCAGTAGACACAGATGCGGTCCATGTCGCGAGATTCCGTCGGCGGAACGTATAGTTGACGGCGGTCCGGTCGAGTCGCCGTCGCTCACCGGAGGCCGTGCCGCTACGTATATAGTCGACCGCGCGCGAGTGAGACGTGACACCGTGATACTCGTCGTGGACAACTCGGTGAAAGGGCCGGACGGGACGCTCGCCACCGAGATCACCAGCTACCTGTCGGACGCAGAACTGTACGACTACCCCGACCTCGGGCGTGCACCCGACCTCGACGGCGTCGACGGCGTCGTCCTCGCCGGGAGCGAAGCCGGCGTCTACGAGGTCCCCGACCGGCCGTGGATCGAAGACCAGCAGGCGTTCGTCCGCGACCTCGTCGACGCGGGCGTCCCGACGCTCGGCGTCTGTTTCGGCCACCAGATCGTCAACGCCGCGCTCGGCGGCGAAGTCGTCGACAGCGGCGTCACCCACGGCCACTTCGTCGACGCCGCGCTGACCGACGACCCGCTGTTCGAGGACGTCGCGCCCGTCGTCCCCGTGCTCCACTCCGACGTGGTCACCGAACTCGGCGAGGGGATGGAGGTGATCGGCTCGGCCGACTACTACGAGTACTTCGCGACCCGCCACGTCGACCGGCCGGTCTGGACCGTCCAGTTCCACCCCGAGTTCACCGACCGCGTCGCGTCGAGCTACGAGGACGTGTGGGAGCCGACCGACTTCGCCTTCGCCGACGCGACGGCGACCCGGACGATCGCGAACTTCGAGGCACTCGCCGCGGGCGACAGCTGACCGCCCGCCCCGACGCGGGTGCCGCGTCCCTGTCGTATTTGACGGTCCGGACCATACGTGACCGCATGGACCTCTCGAAGATGCGACGACTCGGGTACGCGTGGATGGTAGTCAACGGCGTCTTCGCCCTCGTCGCGCCGAAGATCGGCGTGAAGTTGAACACGATGGGCTGGCGCTGTGCGTTCGACAACGTCGGGGAACTGGAGCCGAAACCGTGGTACGTGCGGATGACCCGCGCCGTCGGCGGCGGTCTCGTGGTGACCGGCCTGCTCGGCCTCCTGCAGGAGGAGCGCGCGTCCGAGGCGGCCGAAGCCGAGGCCGAGGCCGATCTCGAATCCGAGACGGAACCGACCACCGACTAACGCGGTCGTCGACCCGCGCGGTCTCTCCTACCGGTCGAGATAAGCGATCCCGTCGGGGTGGACGTCGGTCTCGTAGCGGTCGACCTCCTCGAAGCGCTCGGCGTCGACGACCGACACGTCGTTGGTCTTGTTGTTCGCGACGAACGCGCGGTCGCCCGACGGCTCGAAGACGGTGCCGCCGGGCCAGACGCCGACCGGCACCCGCTTTACCTCCCAGGGCCGGCGCTCGCCGTCTCTGACGAACTCGGTGTCGACGACCGAGACGTCGTCGGACTCGCGGTTCGGGACGAGGGCGTACCGGCCGTCGGGCGAGAACACCACGCGAATCGGGGTCGTGCCGAGCATCGCCGTCACGTCGGCGTCGAGCGTCTCCGGGTCCAGCAGCGAGAGGTCGCCGTCGTCCTGATTCGCGACCAGCACCTCGCCCGTCTCCGGGTCGACGCCGACTCCCTCGGGGCCGGCACCGACCGGCGGGTCGGCGACCACGCGTCGCTCCTCGGCGTCGACGACGGTGACGGTGTCGCTGCCGATGTTGGCGACGTACGCGCGCGACTCGTCCGGCGAGAACGCCACCATGTGGGACTTGTCCTGGTGAGTGGGGAACGTCTCCAGCAGCTCCCCGCTCTCGACGTCGAAGACGTAGAGCTGACTGCTGTAGGTCGACGCCAGCCAGAGTTCGCCCGCGCTCTCGCGGACGGCCAGTCCGTGCGGGAAGTCGAACAGTTCGTGCTCGAAGCGGTCTCTGACGGTCCGGGTCTCGTTGTCGAGAAAGAGCAGCGACTGCCCGAGCGAGCAGGTCACGTAGGCGGTGCGCCCGTCCGGCGAGACGGCCACCTCGTGGGGGTTGAAGTCCGTCTCGACGGTCGCGAGTCGCTCGCCGGTGTCGGCGTCGAGATACCACACGCTGTCCGCGTCCTTGTTGAGAACGACGAGTTCGCCCATGTCCGAGACTGGGGCAGTCGAACGCATAACTCCCGGGACAGCCCGTCGCGCTTGCCGGCACTGGTGGACGTTCACCGCTCGCCGCGGTCGCTCGGACCGACCCGCGGGGGACGTCGTTCGCCACCGAAATAGCGATACCCTGGCGGCGGGAAACTGACCGCCATGGCAGACCTAGACGTGGAAAACGTCGTCGTGAATCGATGTGAGACGCCGAGACCGACCGCGGCCGCGGGGCGTGGTCGGCGGTGAGCGACTTCTCGGTCCGCGCCGAGTTCGAGCCGCTCGAGGCCGTCAGAGTGCACGAACCCGGGCTGGAGCTGTGGAGCGGCGCGGTCGACCCCGGACCGAACCTCTTCGAGGACCCGGTGCCGCCGGCGCAGGCGCGCCGGGAACACCGCCGCATCGCCGAGACGCTCGCGGCCGCCGGCGTCGAGGTCCACCACCTCGCGGACGACCTGGCGGCCGCCGGCGTCCTCGACGACCTCGTCCGCGAGCGGGTGACCGTCCCGGCGGACGGTCCAGACCTAGAGGAGACGCTCGCGGCGCTCGACGCCCGGGAGAAACTCCAGGTCGCCCTGTCACGTCTCGCCCTCGAACGCGACGCCGGCGAGTCGACCAGCCTCCGACTCGACCGCCCCATCTCGAACGTCTACTTCCAGCGGGACACGACCGTCGTCGGCGACCGCGGACCGATCCTCTGTAACATGAAAGAGCCCGTGCGCCGGCCGGAGGTCCCCATCGTCCGGGAGGCGTGGGAGGGGCTCGGCGCAGATATCGTCCACGAGGTGACCGACGAACCGCTGGAGGGCGGCGAGTTCCTCCCGCTGGGCGAGTTCGCCCTGCTCGGCGTCTCGGCGCTCGTCGACGGCGAGGAGGCGGTGATCCGGACGAGCTACGACGCCGGCCGACAGCTACTCGACGCCGGTGCGGTGAGCTACGACGAGGTCGGACTCGTCCGCGCGCCGCTCGAAGCCGACCGACGACTGCAGGCCGAACACGACCGGGGCGAGCGCGTGATGCACCTGCTGGGATGGTTCAACGTCGCCGCCGAGGGGCTGGCCGTGGCCGACGTCGAACTCGCCCGGCACGCCGCGGTGGACGTCTACGTCAGGTCGGGCGGCGAGTACCGCAAGGACCGCTCGACCGACGTGCTCTCGTACGTGCGCGAGCAGGGCTACGACGTGATCGACGTCGCGCCCTCCGAGCGGTGGCCGACCAACTTCGTCGCCGTCGACGACGGCGAAGTCGTGGCGCTGTACGAACCCGACGCAGACGGCGCGTACCGCCCCGAGAACAACCCCACCGTCGAGGCGCTGAAAGCCCGGGGCGTCGAGGTGCTCCCCGACGGTGAGGGGCTTCCGCGGGCGGCGCTCACCAGCGGCAGTGGCGGCATCCACTGCATGACGACCCCGCTCTACCGCGGCTGATCAGGGCACCGTTCCCGGCATCGATCCGCGGTACCACCGCCCCGTCTCCTCGCCGCACTCCTTGCAAACGGCCACGCGCACCTCCTCGCCGTCCTCCTCGGCGCGTTCGAGGTGGTTGTCGGTCTCCGCCTCGCAGGTCTCGCAGTACCGGAGTTTGACCTGTCGCCCGTAGTCGAGCGGCGCCCCGAGCGCGAGCGCGACGACCCGCTCGTCGCCGCGGTTCCACCCGCGCTGGAACTCCTCGCGGCCGAACCGGATCGCTTCGCCCGGGCCGACTTCGACCGGCCCGTCGTCGGTTTCGAACGTCGCGGTGCCGGACTGGACGTAGAAGACTTCCTCCTGTACCTCGTGGCTGTGGTAGGCGAACGCGAAGCTGTCTCCGGGTTCGAGTTCGTAGTAGTTGAGCGCGAAGTCGGTGAGTCCGAGCGGCGTCGTCAGCGGTCGCATCTCCGCCGCCGGCTGGACGGCGTTCTCGACCTCAGAGATGGTGACTTTCTCCATATCTCGCCACTGTGTGACAGGGGCTTAAGTCGCACGGCGGGGTCGCTCGACCGCCGGGTCGTCGGTCGGGACACCGCCGGCGCGGGAGGAGGCTACGCGCCCGTCTCGGTGACCGACATCTCGCCCGTGACCTCGGTGGTCGGGTACGGCATGTCGACGCCCGCCGCGTCGAAGCGCTCTTTGACGGTCTGGACGAACGCGGCCCGCACGCCCGCCGCACCGCTCTCGCGCGGGTTGATCCAGACGCGACCCGAGACGACGACCGCGGAGTCGCCCAGATCCGTCACCAGCGCTGCGGGTTCGGGTTCGTCGAGCACGCCGTCGGTGTCACGGCCCGCGTCGACGATGATCTCTTTGACCTGCTCGATGTCGTCCTCGTAGCCGACGCCGAAGTCGTACGTGAGTCTGAGTTCCTCGTTCGCCTCCGGGTTCGTCACGACGGCGTTCGCGAGTTCGGCGTTCGGGACCGTGACCTGCTCGTTATCGAACGTGTCGAGCGTCGTCACCCGCAGCTGGATGTCCCGGACGACGCCGACGTTGCCGTTCCACTCGATCCAGTCGCCGGTCACGAACGGCTCGTCTTTGATGATGAAGACGCCCGCGACGAAGTTCGCGATGAGGTCCTGTGCCGCGAACCCGACCGCCAGCGCGAGCGCGCCACTGAGCGTCGCGAACGCCGCGAGGACGGTGCCGAACCCGGCGACGGTCGCGGCGAGCGCGAGCGACGCGACGAGCACCAGGACCGAGACGACGCTGGTCGAGATGCTCACGATGCTCGGTTTGAATCCGCGCGCTTCGAGCGCCCGTCTGGTGAGTCCCCCGACCACGACTCGCGCGACGAGATAGATCACGACGAACGCGACGAGGAAGACGACGACCGTCGCGGCCAACTGCACCAGTTCGGGACCGTACTGATCGAGGAACTCCTGGGGCGTCCCCGGGATGCCCTGGGCCTGTAGTGGGACTGTCATGACCATACGTGAACGAGATGATAGATAGGTGTTGGGGAGCGCCGGTCCGGTCCCGACGACCGCGGACGCGACGCCCGCCTCGGCCGGGCGCGGACGTCTCCGTCCGGCCGTTCGCGGGCTACTCGACGCCGAGGTCCGACAGCGCGAGGTCTAGGTTGCGCCGATTTGCCCGCCAGACCACGTCGAAGGCGTCGCCGAGGACGGGGACCGACCCGCCCAGGAAGTCCACCGCGACGTTCGCGAGCATCCGGAGGAGCGTCCCCCGCGAGACGCCGAGGCGGGCGGACTCGAAGACGACGTAGAGCGAGAGCGCCGCCCCGACGACGTCGCCGGACACCGGGAGCAGCCCGAGCAGCGGATCGAGGCCGAATCGCACGTTCGTCCCCGGCACGCGGACCGCGTCGTCGAGCAGGCGCGCCGCGAGGCGCATCCGCCGGACTGCGGCGGCGTCCACCTCGGTCGGGAGCGGGTCGTCCCGCGTCTCTGGAGCGGTCATACGCGACTCTTCGACTGGGTGACTCAAAAGCGCGCTGGCGGCCGTGTCCGGTTCAGCGCTCGCGGAGTCGGCTCCCCAGCAGGACCGCCGCGGCGAGGACCAGACAGACGGACAACCCCGCGTAGGCGAGTCCGTAGCTCGCGCGCTCGGCGACGGTACCGACGAAGACCGGCCCGAGGCTCCCGACCGTCAGGAAGAGCGCGCGGGCCGCACCGAGGTCGCCGCCGGCGTTCGCGGTCGGCGCGGCGTCCATCAGCGTCGCGTCCGCGAGCGGGAACTGCGTCTTGTAGCCCGCCGCGAGCAGCGCGACGACGGGGACGGTGACCGCGAGCGACCCGACCAACAGCAGGGCGACCAGCGAGACGGCCGCGAGCACGAGACCGGCGACCGAGACGGTCGCGCGGCCGAACCGGTCGCTGAGCGTGCCGGCGACCGGCTTGACGACCATCCCGACGACGAACACGAGCGCGTAGCCCGCGCTCGCGGCCGCCGGCGAGATCCCCTTTGCCTGCGTCAGGTAGGTCGGCAGGAAGTTGATGAAGCCGTTGACCATGAAAAACAGGAGCGCGTAGGCCACGAGCGTCTCGCGCTGTCGGCGATTGGTGGTGAGCCGATCGACCGTGGCGCGGAGCGCGAGCGTCGGTCTGTCGCCCGAGACCGGCTCGCGATTCCAGACGAACAGCAGCGCCGTCAGGGCCAGCAGGACGCCGGCGATGGGCAGAAACGGCGCTCGCCACCCGACGCTCGCGAGGACGACCGTCGCCACCCCGGCGGCGACGACGCCGCCCACGTCGGTCCCGGCCGTGTACACGCCGAGCGCCCGGCCGCGGCGCTCGGTGAACAGATCCGCGAGGAGCGCACGCGACGGAATCGCGTACAGCCCCTTCCCGACGCCCAGCACCGCCGCCGCAGCGAGGAGGACCGCGAACGTGGTGGTCGCGCTGAGCACGAGAAAGCCGGCGGCGACGACGAGGAGTCCGCCGAGCACGAAGCCCGACCGTCCGACCGCGTCGGAGTACCGCCCGCTCGGATACTGCGTGACCGCGTATGTCAACTGGAGGACGCCGAGCACCACGCCGGCCGCGCCGACCGAGATGCCCGTCTCGTCGATGACCGCGGGCAGCAACGGCGGGAGCAGGAAGCGGCCGGTCTGGAGGACCGCCCACGCGAGCGAGACGCCGACGAACATCCGCCCGGCGTAGCCCGCGAACAGTCGCTCCGACTCGGCTGATTCGTTCACGGAAGGTGGTGGAGTGGGGTGTACCTTGACCTTGCGATCCCGGTCGAACGGTCCGGATCCGCCCGCGTCGGACCGGTCCCGCGCGTCGTCGACCGTCGGACGGCCGTCTCTCGCCCCCGAGAAGCGACAGTCGGCTCCGAACGGCCGACTGCCGCCCCCGGATTTATCTCGCTGGGGCGTTCAGCCCACGTCGACCCATGCCACTCTGTGACGTATCGCGTCCCGGACCGGCTGTCGGAGTGATCGGGGAATGAGTGCGGATCGGTACGCCGTCGTCGGCGGTGGCATCGCCGGCGCGAGCGTCGCCTACCACCTCAGCGAGCGCACGGACGCCGAGGTGGTCGTCTTCGAGCGCAACGCCGACCTGCTCGCCGAGACGACCGCCCGCTCCGGGGCCTTCGTCGGCTACTGGGGCGACGAGTCGCCAGCGAGGCTCCGGATGCTCCGAGACGGACTCGCGCTCTACAATCGATTTCTCGACGACCCGCGGACCGACCTGACCTACCACCGGGTCGGCCGGCTCCACGTCGCGACGACCGCGGCCGGCGCGGACGCGATCCGGGAGTCCTTCGAGTCGCGCCGGCGCGCGCTCCGCGACGACGAGCCGCCCACCGAGGTTCGGTCCACCTACGTCGCGGGCGACGAGTTCGCGGAGACGCTGCTGACTCCGGGGCTCGCGAGCGACGAGATAGCGGGGGCGCTGTTCAGTCCCGACGTCGGCTACGTCGACCCGACGGCGATCGCCCGGGAGTTCGTCGCGCGAGCACGAGAGAACGGGGTCCGATTCGAGACGTCGAGCCCCGTCGAGGACGTCGCCGTCGCGGACGGTAGAGCCACCGGCCCCGTCGTCGACGGCGAACACGTTCCCGCCGACGCGACGGTCTGTACGGCCGGCCCGTGGACGCCCCGCCTCCTCGACGGCGTCGGCGTGGATCTGCCCGTCCGGCACTCGCTGGGACCCGTCCTCGTTCTCGATCCCGAGAGGGAGACCCGCAACTCGGTGCCCAGTTTCAAACACCGCGAGACGGGCTACTACGTCCGGCAGAACGTCGACGGGACCGTCTTCGTCGGCCACTACCCCGGCGCGTACGACGAGATGGACGGCCGTCACGACCCCGACGCACACGACCGAGTTCCCGACGACCTCAGGGCGGGCGCGCGTGAGACGCTCTCGCGACTCTTCCCGCGCGTCGCTGACGCGCCGGTGAGAGACGAGTGGGTCGGCGTCCGGAGCCTGACGCCGGATCGGGACCCGATCGTCGGCTGGACCGAAGTCGAGGACCTGTCGGTGGCGGTCTTCAACGCCTCCGGCGTCCAGCTCGCCCCGGTCGCGGGACGCGTGATCGCCCGACAGCTCGTCTCGGGGGAGCGAACCGACTACTACCCGCACGTCTCGGTCTCGCGGTTCGAGGGCTACGGCGACTGCACCGACTGAGGGCGGTCGACGGCGGGTCGGCCGCTCCGCCGGCGTCGACTCCAGTTCGGTGACCGCGCCGATGCCGACTACGGTCCGCCGACCGCGCCGACGCCGGCTACAGTTCGGTGACCTCGTCGATGTCGAGGAAACTCGCGGGGTCGAACTCGTACTGCTCGAACTCGCCGAAGACGAACTCGGCCGTGGTCGAGGCCTCCCCGGCCTCGCGGTCGAGCTGTCTCAGCGCCGCCTGCAGGTCGTCCTCGTCCGGGATGATGTAGATCTGGACGTCGAACGCGGTCTCGACGCCCCGGATGCGGGTGTCGAAGACGAACGCGAACGACTGGTCGTAGCCCAGTCCGACGATCAGCGGGTCGACGACCGCCGCGCCCATGTCGTGGGTGAACGCCGGCGTCGAGTGGTTGATCGTGGAGTCCAGCAGGTTCGCCCACCCATCGAGCATCCCGCTTGCCATGATGTTCGAGAGCTCCTGAATGGCGTCGTGGCCGATCTCGTCGCCGTCGCCGTCGACCGGCCCCATGGCCGCCGTCACGAGTTCGCTCGCGGACTCCTCGTCGAACAGAAAGAGCAGGTAGCCGCTGGGGGTCCCGTCGAAGCTGAACGCGACGCTCAACTGCGGTTCGTTCGGGATGCCCCGCGGGATGGCGTCGAGCGAGACGAAGTTGATCCGACGGATGTCCACCTGCACGTCCATGCCGGTCATCTTCGTCAGATTCGCCGCGGCCTCGGTGGCGCCCTCCTGTGCCATGCGGTCGAACCGGTAGAGCTTCCGGTGTTCGATCCCGGTCGCGTCGTCGGTTCGCTCCTCGACGAGCGCCGCCATCTGCTCTTGATCCGGGATGAGATAGTGCTTGAAACCGATCTCGGAGCCGACCGCGGTGAGCTGACTCCGGAAGACGAGCGCGAGTTCGTCGTCCGACGGGGCGTCGTCTCCCTCGTCGGTGTCGGTTTCCGTCTCGGTGCCCGAGACGGGGTCGTCGAGGATGGCCGACGGCTCCGTTCCGGTGGCGAACTCCGGGGCGGAGATGTCGATGTGGGCGTCCAGCGCGTCGGCCCACTCGTCGACGAAGCCGCTCAGCATCATCTGGCTCACTTCGACGATCGCGCTCCGGCTGATCTCGCCGCGTTCGTCCCGCGGGAAGTCCGAGACCAGCTTCTCGGCGACCGCGATCGCGGCGTCGTAGTCGAACACGATGAGCGATTTCCCCGCGAGGCCCCCGTCCAGTTCGACCCGGACCGCGATCTTCTCGGTGCCGTCGTCGAGTTCGTTCACGATCCCCGACCAGCTGGTGAAGTGGAGCCGCGTGATGGTGACCCGGGTGTCGAGGTCGGTCACCGGCGCGAGTCGCCGGGCGCCGAGTTCTGCGCCGTCACGAGCCAGTTCGTAGAACGTGCCGAGTGTCTTGACGTCGAGTTTCATGGTGTCTTGGATGAGCGTCTGGAGGGTGCGTTCGGTCGCGTCCTCGACCGCGAGGGCGACGGAGTCGTCACAGGGTTCGGACGTCTACGACGGGAACGACGCCACCGTCACCTCCCGTCGTCGTGCCGTTGAGCCCCGGCGTCCCTCCGAGTACGTCGTCGAACGGTCTGATGACGACCTCTTCGAGGTCACCGAGCTCCTCACAGCGGATTTCGAGCGGTCGGACGGTCGACCGGACGCGGACCACCTTGCGCTCCGGCCCGGTGACGCCGTCGACGTCGAACGCCTCGGCGAGCGAGACCGTCTCGTAGGCCACGTCGTCCGTCGCGTCCTCGGTCGACGGGGGCGCGTTCGCCTCGTCTGCAGAGGCCGTCGTCGCGGTCGCGTCGACGTCGATGTCGATGTCGAGGTCGGCGGCCGCGGCCGCCGTGACGCCGCCCCCGCTGCCGGCGTCGCCGAGCGTGACGTCGTAGCGGCTCGCCAGTTCCTCTATCCCACCGCCCCCGTCCGCCAGTTCGGTGGTCTCGACGACCGACGTCGGGATCGCGAAGCGCTCCCCGCCGGACTCGACGAACAGCACGCGCGCGACAGCGACGGTGACCGGGAGCGTGAGTCGGACGGTCGTCCCCTCGCCGGGCGTGCTCTCCATCTCGACCGACCCGGTCAGGTCCCGGACCGTCTGGCGCACCACGTCGAGGCCGACCCCGCGGCCGCTGACCTCGGTCACCTCCTCGCGGGTCGAGAACTGCGGGTGGAACAACAGGTCGAGGACCGCCTCGCGGGACAGGCTCTCCGCCTCCGCTTCGTCGACGACGCCCTGCTCGACGGCCGCCCGTCTGACGGCGTCGACGTCGATGCCGCGCCCGTCGTCTTCGAGTTCCACGACGACCTGGTCGCCGTCGCGAACGGCCCGCAGCTCGAGTTCGCCCGTCGCCGGTTTACCCGCCGCGGTCCGCTCCGACGGCTGCTCGATGCCGTGGTCGACGGCGTTTCGCACGAGGTGCACGAGCGGGTCGCCGAGGCGGTCGACGATGCTGCGGTCGAGGCGCACGTCCCGCCCGGTGACCGTCAGGTCGACCTCCTTGTCCTCGTCGCGCGCGACCGCCCGGACGACGCGTTGCAGTCCCGACACCGCCGTCTCCAGGGGCATCAGCCGGATGTCCATCACCGTGTTGCGGAGTCCGGACGTCACCGGTCGCATGTCCGCCAGAATCTCGTCGACCGATTCGCGGCTCTCCCCGGACGCGACTCTCTCGAGTCTGCGCTGGAGGTCTCCCACGTCCTCCACGAGCTGGAGGAGTCGGTCCGCGTTCGCCACGTCGACCGAGAGCGAGTGGGTCGTCTCCGCGACGCGGACGTCGTTCTCCGCGTCCCACTCGGGATCGGCGAACGTCTCGAACCGATCGGGGTCGACGCCGGTCGCCTCGATGGTCCGGGCCGCCCACGCGCCGGCGGTCGGGTCCTCGCCGAAGAGCACCCCGTCGTCGGTGAAGTACTGCGTGAAAAGCGAGTCGAACTCGAGGGCGTCGAAGGCGTCTGACTCCTGTCCGAACCCGAACGCGAAGTCCTCGTCGAGCGCGCCCTCGCTTTCGCCGATCGGCTCCGTCGCCGCCGCGCCGGCCGGCTCCTCGCCGCTCCACTCGCCGAGCTCCGCCAGCGCCTCGTCGAGTTCGTCGTCCTCCTCCGGAATGTCGGTGAGGTCCGGCGCTTCGACCTCCCGCTCGCGCGACTCGACGCCGAAGGGGTCCTCCGCGCCGAGATCGAACTCCTCGCTCTCGATGCTCTCGACGGACTCCTCGCTCTCGATGCTCTCGATGGACTCCTCGCTCTCGACGTTCTCGACGGACTCCTCGCTCTCGACGCTCTCGACGGGCTCATCCGCCGAAGCCCCGTCGACCGTCTGGTCCGTCTCTGCGGGTATCGCGTCGGTGTCGGATCGCTCCTCTTCGGTCACCTGCTCGAACTCGAACGCGTCGCCCGCCGACCGGTCGCCCGACGCGTCCGCTTCGAGGCTCGCGACCCCCTCGTCGGCGTCCGCGGTCGCCGTCGGATCCCCCTCGTCGGTTTCGTCGGGCACCGGGTCGGCGTCGGTTTCGTCGGGCACCGGGTCGGCGTCGGTTTCGTCGGGCACCGGGTCTGCCGGCACCGATTCGCCTTCCGCGTCGGTCAGCGCCGCCTCCGGGTCGAGCTCGCTCGCGTCGGCCTCCAGCAGCTCCCGGATGCTCATGTCGTCTTCGTCGTCGAACTCGCCGAACTCCTCGTCGTCGATGTCCGACTGGAGGTCGTCGATGTCCTCGGCGTCGGGGTCGAGACCGGCACGCAACTGCTCGAACGTCTCCATGTCGTCTCTGACCGTGGAGTCGTCCCCGACCGACTCCGCCTCGGCGTCCTCGTCCGCGACCGCACCGGCCGGTTCGGCGTCGATGAGGTCCTGGATGCTCAGGGTGTCCTCGTCGTCGAACTCGCCGAACTCCTCGTCGTCGATGTCCGACTGGAGGTCGTCGACGTCCTCGTCGGGGTCCAGTTCCGTCCGCAACTCCTCGAACGTCTTCATGTCGTCGAGTTCCTGCGGGTCGGTCCCCTCGCTGCTCGCCGTCTCGCCGCCGCTCTCGTCCCCGGCGGCGTCGCCGAACACGCCCCACCCCTCCACGTCGTCGGTCGTCGACGCAGTCTCCGCTTCGACGTCGGCCAGGAGCCCTTCGAGGTCGTCGAACTCCGCGGCGTCTGCGAGCGCTTCTCGCACGTCCGCCGAGAGGTCCGCCTCCGATGGCGCGTCGTCGCCTGCGGGCTGGGACGGCACGTCGGCGTCGCTTCCGCCGGTGCCGGTCGCGACGTGCTCACGGAGGCGCTCGGCGACCGGCGACGGGTCCGACTCGACCACGCCGCGCTGGTGGGCCTCGTCGACGACGTCGGTCAGCGCGTCGACCGCGTCGAGCGCGTCGTCGATAACTGCGCCCGTCGGCTCGACCCGCGACGACCGGATCGCATCGAGGAGGTCTTCGAGCGCGTGTGCGAGGTCGCTCGCGCCGGCGAGACCCTCGGTGGCGAACTTCCCCTTGAGCGAGTGCGAGAGCCTGAACAGTTCGTCGATGCGCTCGCGCTCGCCCCCGGCCGGTTCGTCGGGGTCGAACGCGCGCTCCAGTTCGAGGAGGCTCCCGCTCAGCGTCCGGAGCTGCTCGGCCGTCTCCCGGTGGACGCGGTCGGAGAGGTCCGTCACGCTCTCTGCCTCCGGTCTCCGGTCTGTTCACCGGTCGTGGTGTGTCGCGTCATCGTGCCAGAACGTGATCGATTGCCTCGCGGATGTCGGACTCGTCGAACGGCTTCGTGACGTACCCGTCGGCACCCGCACGGGCGGCCAGCTCCATCTTCTTTTTCTGCCCGACGCTCGTGCACATCAGGATGTTCGCGTCGGGGTCGAGCCGTCGGATCGCCGCCGTGGCCTTGACGCCGTTTGCCTTTCGCATCACGATGTCCATCATCACGAGGTCGATCTCCTCCTCGTGTTCCTTGTAGAGCTGGACCGCCCACGCGCCGTTGGTCGCCTCGGCGACGATCTCGTACTCGTCGTCGTCCAGCATCTTCTTCAGATACCGCCGC
>Ga0207797_1001980_pt1 | contig 14530 bp, 10 predicted proteins | sample PRCRCaboRojoPR_6_FD_187275 | JGI IMG/M metagenome (GOLD analysis project Ga0207797, IMG submission 187275) | Marine sediment microbial community from Cabo Rojo, Puerto Rico - PR CR 10% Liquid 1 (SPAdes) | ecosystem: Environmental > Aquatic > Marine > Coastal > Sediment | place: Cabo Rojo, Puerto... | reverse complement strand
GCGCCGATGAACCGCGGTAGGAGAATTTTCCGGATGCGAGTTGAGAACATAGAGGCGTGCGTGTCGCTGTCACACAGGAGGTTTGTCGCGCAAATGTGCTGTCTCCCATGACAAGACGGGACGGGAAGATTCGGCTTATTCCACGAAGTGCATCTGTGCGCCGCGACTTGCACGATTCGTTGCTATTGGCGACGCGAGTGTCACCTCGCCGCTGCGAATTGCACGGCGATCGCTGAAGACTCTGTGTGCCGGGATGCGCAGAGAAACGTTCGGCGGTGTGCGCGTTCAACCTCCGCCCGCAACACGGGCTGCCAGCTCCCGCTTCTCAATTGACCGCAAACGCCCGAAGAGATTGGAACGCTCATGACCAAATCGGCCCTCCGCCGCGGAAGTGTCCTCGTTCTGCTGGGGCTGTTTCTGTTCACCGGCTGCCTGCCGTACAGCTGCCAGCGCCAGGCCAACGAGGCCCTCTACCCGACCGACTCCCTCTCGCGGCGCGTGGCCCAGAACACCCCGGCGGACACGCTCGACTCGCTGTGGGCCACCACGGGAACCACGGCGCAGCCCTTGAAGCATCCGCGTACGGTCCGATTCGTGGACGGTGGAGAACTCGCCGTGAGCGACGTGGAGCGCAACAGCCTCTTTCGCTTTGCTAGCGACGGCCGGTTGAGGCGGGAAATGGACGGTGAGGGGTTCAGCACGCCGTACCTCATCGGCACACGAGGCGACCGAAGGAGTCCCGACCGCCGTCGGGGCGACACGCTCGTCGTCTTCAACGCCGGGAGCAACCGGATCGACCGAGTCGTGGACGGGCGGCGGCTGGCCGAGCGGTCCGTGACGTACGAGCGCCCCGCCCCCGAGACGCTCGTCTACATGCTGGCCACCGACACGACGCTGTACGCCAAGGTCGTAGGGCGGCAGACGGACTCGTTCATCGCCCGGCTCGACGACCAGGCGCAGCCCGTTGCCCGCGCGCCACTCACGGGTCCGCACTGGCAGTACGCCGGGTTCGTGCGGGCGTGGGGCGACACGCTGGTGAGCCTCTCGGGCTTCCGGCCCGTGGTAAATCTCTTGCCCCACGACTTCCGGGACGGGACCGCGCCGGATAGCCTCGCGCTGGTCGGCTTTGACTCGCCGATGCTGGAGCGCCGCTACGCGTTCGGTCAGGGCGACGTCACCGAGGCGCCGCTTCTCACGCCCACCGCCGCCCCGCTCGGCGACTCACTGTTTGTGCTCAACCTGCGTCCCGGCTGGGTCCAGATCGATGTCTATGACCGGAGCGGTCGCCTCCAGCGGCGTCTCGTAGAGCGGCACGAGGCAGGCAGTCCCAACTTCTATCCGCTCGACCTCGACGTGCGCCGCGGCGACGGCGGGTACATCTTCGCCGTCACGATCCGCTCCCCCGAGCCCCGGCTCGAACTGTTCCGGTGGCAGCCCTGATAGGTGTGGGTTGAGGGTTATTGGGTTGAGAGTTACGCGTTGCTCCCAGCGCGTCTTGAATTTGGTGAAATGGTCTGAGGTGGGCGAGCTCTCACTCCTGGAGAGTGCCGAATTTTCAACCCATAACCCATAACGCATAACTCGCAACAAGGGGCAGGTATGAACGCGAGGAGAAACGTCTCCTTCCACGCGTCCACCCTTCCACCCCTACAATCAGAAGTAGTACCGTAGACCAAGGCCCCCGCCGATGTCGGGCTCCGTCTCGCGAATCAGTTCAAAGCGCGGAGTGGCCTGGATGTAAAGCTCGAAGTGATCGGCCAGGAGGATGTCGAGGCCGATGGTCCCGCTCACGCCCAGGCCCGCCTCGGAGTCTCCGTCCTCGTCGATCCCGATGTAAGCACCGGGTCCGATGAACCACTGCACCGGTTGCTCCACGTCCTCGGGCGAGAGGGGCTGTTCGAAGAGGACGTGGGCGTTCAAGTAGAAAAAGTTGTCGAAGCTCCAGGCTGCCAGAAAGTCGTAGGACGGGCGGTCGGGGTTATAGATTTTCAGCGTGATGCCCGAGGGCTCCCCCGCCTGAATGCCGAGTCCGGCGGCGCCGGGGGCGCGCTGAGCCTGGGCTGGAAGGGAGGCGGCGCCCAGTGCAAGAACGAAGAGCGTGGCGAGTATGGGACGCGAGTAGGAGCTCATACGTGCGGAACGGAGAACTTGGAGAGAGAATTGCTGAGGAATGCGAGGGAGACAACGGGCCACCGCCCGAACTCATTGTCCACCCCCTCCACATTTAACGCCCGTCTCACGGATCAGAGACCTACAGTGTCCGAGGCGTGCAGAAAGACGCTAAAAAAACGCGTTTGGACTGCCCACAACAGAGGCCTATCGCGCTGCGGGGAGTGGTGCGAGTAACAGTTGTGATGCGCGACGCCTATCCACTATGTTGGGGAAGGGGAAACTATGTTGGGGAAGGGGAAAACTCCGCCGTCCCTTACCAGGATGCGATCGTTCCCCACGCTCTCAAACAGTGGGGAACGCAGGACTCGCGCAGGTGGAAGGTCGGTTCGTCCTGCTCGTCTACGGCACCAATTTCCCAGGACGGGCCGTCACTGTTTTTGAAACACTGTACCAGAGACCCGCCATGGAGCATCGCAGCTATATCGAGCAGGCCCGTCGAGTGGTCTTCGGGGCCGGTAAACTCGAAGACGAGCGCGAGTTTGAGGCGACCCTTGCGGGACTGGCCTGCGCGGGATTACAGTGGGGCGGGCTGCTGGGCATCCTCGGGGTCGCCATCCTGATTCCGGTCAACGTATTGCTCCTCGGCCGTCCCGCGGCGTGGTGGTACTCGGCCGCCATGACGCCCGAGGTGTTCGTGTTTTCGGACGAGATCGTCGTGGCCTTCCTGTGCGTCGTGGCCATCGGGGTCGGGCGCACCGAACGCCGGCTCTCGGTGGCGCGGGCCACCGGGGCCCTTATCACGGGCATCATCGTGGCGGTATCGCTGCTCGCTGACGCCTACCGCGGCGTTCTGAGCATTGAGTACGTCATTCTCGCCCATCTCCTGGCGGTTGTCGTTATTCCGTATCGCCCCTGGCAGGCGCTTCTCCTCGGTGTGGGCCTGAACGGATTGCTCTTCGGCATTGGGCACTACGGCCTCCCCGGGACTGTCGCGGCGCGGCCCGGACTGATCGATTCGGGGCACGTGGTCAGCATGAGCTTCGTCACCGTCGTGCTCACCGGCGTGGCGGCTCTGCTCTATTCGGTCCGGCACCGGCAGTACCGGGCACGGCGGGAGGCGGAGGCGCTCCACGCGCAGGTGGCCCGGCTGGAGCGTGCGAAAAGCCGCTTCTTCGCTGATCTCTCGCACGAGTTCCGGACGCCGCTTACCCTGATCCTCGGACCGCTCCAGGATCTTTTGGACGGCCGATCCGGGGAGGTGCCAGAGGCCGTGCGTGAGCGACTGGATGGCGTGGCGAGTCAGGCCCGTCGACTGCGGCGGCTGGTCGATCAGCTGTTCGAGTTGGCCTCGCTCGATGAGGGCGACTTGGCCCTCGCGATGCGGAAGCACGACCTGCGGAACGTGGTGCAGGAAATCCTGCCGCCGCTCCGCCAATGGGCCGAGGAGAAAGGGCTCACGGTTCAGGTCGACGCTGACTCGACCCCCGTAGAGGCGTGGGTCGACGCGGAGCGACTCCACCACATCCTCACGACCCTGCTCTCGAACGCCATCCGGTACACGCCGGCGGACGGGCGCGTTCGTGTTCGGATTGGCCGATCCGACGGCCACGCAGAAATTGCGGTGCGCGACACGGGACCGGGACTTCCGGACGCGCTCCAGGACCGGGTCTTCGGAGACGCGGACAGTTACATTCCCCTCGGGGACGAGTCGCAGGCCGGGGCCGCGAGTGAGCAGAAGAGGGAGCGGTGGATTGGGATGGGCATCGGACTGGCCCACGCCTACGCGCTGGCCCAGCGCCACGGGGGCGACATGGCGGTTGAGAGTGAGCCAGGGTTCGGAACAGAGCTGACCGTGCGCCTGCCGCTGGGGCGTGAGCACGTGGCGGACGAGGACGTGGCGAAGGCGGAAGTGACCAAGACCGTAGAGGCATCGGAGCAGAGTGCGAACGCAAAACCGGTCCCCATTCCGGAGGACGAGCCGTCCGAGGATGCATCCAACGAGGCTCCCTCGGATGCCCCCGAGGTGCTCGTGGTGGACGACGAGGCGGATATGCGGGCGTACTTGGGCGACCTCCTTGGCGACCGCTACCGGGTCGTCACGGCAGCGGATGGGGAGGAGGCCCTCGATCATCTGCATAGCCAGGCGGTCGATCTGGTCATTAGCGACGTGGCCATGCCGGGGATGGACGGCGTGGCTCTTTGTCGCGAACTTCGGAATGACGAGCAGCTCCGCCACCTGCCCGTCATCCTGCTCACGGCCCGCCCCGAGAATCGCACGCAGCGGGCCGACCTGGAAGCCGGGGCCGACGCGTACGTGGCCAAGCCGTTCGACCCGGCAGAGCTCACGGCGCGGGTGGAAAACCTGATCGAAATCCGCCGCATCGTGCAGGACCGCATCCGTCTTCCGGACTGGATGGATCCGGACGAGTCCACCGTGTCGCCCGAGGAAGCGGAGTTTGTTGAGGCACTGAACGAGGCGGTCGACGACCACATTGGGAACAGCAACTTCGGCGTCGACTGGCTCGCCGACGAAATGGACCTGAGCGCCCGGCACCTGCGCCGTCGCATCAAGGAAACCACCGGGCTCTCGGCGTCGGGCTTCATTCGCACCCGTCGCTTGCAGCACGCCGCCGCCTTGCTGCAACAGGGCGCCGACACCATCGCGGATGTGGCCGATGCCGTGGGGTACCGCGACCCCAACTACTTCTCGCGCCTCTTCCGCGAGACGTTCGGCTGCTCCCCCACCGAGTACGCCGAGCAGGAGACGGAGGCCGTCGACGAACCGGACACGTCGGGCTGAGGGACCGGACATGACCGGTTTCTGCGGGTGACGGACTGGTTTTTCAGGAAGCGATGGGGCATTTATGTCTGGCACGTCACGATGCAGCTGTTACCCCGTTGGCCGCTGAGTGCGGCGGTACCGTGTCGCCACGGAGTACTCTTTTCATCAGTCCCTAGCCGTCGATATGCCCAACAGCGCACGCTCTCCACAGACCCGGTTGTTTTTGCCACGCGCCCTTGCCCGCAAGATCGGCGTCGCGGTACCCCTTCTCCTCGGGCTGATTGCTCTTGGGCGTCCCGCCGCTGTGCAGGCGCAGGAGACGACCTCGGAGGAGCAGATGCGCCGGGTCGAAGTGAAGGAAGGAGAAGTCTTGGTTGGGACGATTGTCTCGGAGGATGACGAGGAGGTGGTCCTGAGAACAGACCGACTCGGCGAGGTGACCCTCAAGCGGGCCAATATTAAGAGCATCGACCAGGTGGATCCGAGTCGCATTCGGGATGGTGAGTACTGGTTTCCGAATCCCCAATCCACCCGGTATCTATTCGCCCCCAACGCCATCGGCATTCGGAAGGGCGAAGGGTACTACCAGAACACCTGGGTTCTCTTCAACAACGTGAACTACGGCGTGTCGAACCATTTCTCGATCGGAGCCGGGACGGTGCCCATCTTCTTATTCGGAGCTGAGGCCCTTCCCCTCTGGGTGCTTCCGAAAGTCTCGGTTTCGACGCCGCAGCAGAATCTGCACGTCGCCGGAGGAGCCCTTCTCGGGGGCGTAGTTGGGGAGGGTGGGGGAGGATTGGGACTCCTGTACGGGAACGCGACCGTGGGGTCGCGGGACCACAATGCCACCGTTGGACTTGGGTACGGTTACGTCGGGGACGAGGTCTCGGACAGACCGGTAGTCAACATCAGTGGCATGACCCGCATCGGGAAAAAAACATACCTCATTTCCGAAAACTACATCTTCCCGGATGCCGGTGTGGTCTCGCTCGGGTTGCGATGGGCCCCCGAGAATTTTGTCCTCGACGTCGCGCTCTTCCGTCCCCTGGAGGAGACAGGCGTCCTCGTCGCATGGCCCTGGCTGGGGGTGACGGTTCCGTTTGGGGGGTAGCCGTGGGCCGTCCTCCGGCCGAAAATGCCCCGGCCTACTCGTTACAGGATTGAAGGCTGTTCCGGCGATTATGTGGACTCGAAAGAGGAACAGCGGAGGGGCGATCGCGGTGCCATTCGCGCCCTGATGCGGTCGCCACTTCTCCACGAATTTGACCTGCCCCTATGGCCCTGACTGACCTCACGACCCTCGGCGAACTCAAAGACGCTGGCTATCAGGTCCGCTCCGTGAAAGACGAGATGCGGGCCAATCTGATGCAGAAGCTCCGCGCCGGAGAGGACGTGTTTCCGGGCATCATCGGCTACGACCAGACCGTCATCCCGCGGCTTCAGAATGCCATTCTCGCCAAGCACGACATCATCCTGCTCGGCCTCCGCGGGCAGGCCAAGAGCCGCATCATCCGCATGCTGCCACGCCTGCTCGACGACCACATTCCGGTAATTGAGGGCACGCCGCTCAACGAGGACCCGTTCAACCCCGTCACGAAGCAGGGACGCGAACTGGTGGAGGAGAAGGGCGACGACACGCCGATCGAGTGGCTGCCGCGCGAGGAGCGCTACGGCGAAAAGCTGGCGACGCCCGACACCACGATCGCCGACCTCATCGGCGACATCGACCCGATCAAGGCCGCCAACGAGCGCCTCACCTACGCCGACGAGGAGGTCATCCACTTCGGCATCATCCCGCGCACCAACCGCGGCATCTTCGCGATCAACGAACTGCCGGACCTCCAGCCGCGCATTCAGGTGGGCCTGTTCAACATCATGGAGGAGCAGGACATCCAGATCCGCGGGTTCAACGTGCGCTTCCCGCTCGACGTGATGATGGTCTTCTCCGCCAACCCGGAGGACTACACGAGCCGTGGCAACCTGGTGACGCCCCTCAAGGACCGCATCGACAGCCAGATTACCACCCACTACCCGAAGACGATCGAGACGGGGATGAGCATCACCGAGCAGGAGGCGTGGCAGGATCGGGCCGACGGGGAGGCGGCAGTGGACGTGCACATCCCCCACTTCTTCCGCGAGATCATCGAGCAGATTGCCTTCGAGGCGCGGGAGAGCGAGTACATCGACCAAACCTCGGGCGTGTCGGTGCGCGTGACGCGGGCGGCGCTGGAGGCGCTCATCTCGGCGGCCGAGCGGCGGGCGCTCCTCAACGGCGAGGACGAGACCACCGTCCGCATCCACGACCTGATGCACGTGGCCCCGGCCATCACCGGCAAGGTGGAGCTCGTCTACGAGGGCGAGCAGGAGGGCGCCGAGGAAGTGGCACTCACGCTCATCGGGCGGGCCGTGCGATCGCTCTTCACCGACTATTTCCCCGACCCGAGCGACAAGGAGGACGGGCGGCCCGAGTACCAGGATGTGCTCAGCTGGTTCTCGCAGGGCCACACCCTCGACCTCGACCAGGACATGAGCGACCGGGCGTACGCCGACATGCTCGACCGCGTCGACGGCCTTCAGGCCCTCGTGGAGGAGCACATTTCTCCGGACACCCCGGGTGAGACGCACTCAGGCATGGAGTTCGTCGTGGAGGCGCTGCACCAGAACTCACTCGTGGGCAAAGAAGTGGGCGAGGGTGGGCAGACCTACGACGACATCATGGGCTCAATGCTCTCCTCCATTGGCGACGGCGGGATGCCGGGCGACTACGACGAGGATGACTTCGACGACGATGACGACGACCGGGACGATCCGCTGAGCCGGTATCGATAGCGTTGGAACGTTCGCACGTTCAACATTGGGACGTTGTGGTGAAGCCCGGCCTCTATCAAAAATGACTGCCCGACGATGGACGACTCGCCGCTTGTGTCGATCCGCAAAGCTACGCCCGACGACGCCAAGACGCTCGTCGACCTGATCCTGGAACTGGCCGCCTACGAGAAGCTGCTCGACGAGGCGGAGCCCAGCGTGGAGTTGCTGGAGGAGCACCTGTCCGAGGAGGCGCTCACGGGATGTGAGGCGCTGCTGGCGGAGACGGAGCACGACACGGCGGTGGGCTTCGCGCTCTTCTTCCACAATTACTCCACGTTCCAGACCAACGCGGGACTCTACGTGGAGGACCTGTTCGTGCGCCCCACGTACCGGGGGGAGGGCATCGGCTTTGCGCTCTTTCAGCATCTCGCACAGATTGCGGAGGAGCGCGGCTGTCGCCGCATCGACCTGGCCGTGCTGGACTGGAATCAGGAGGCGATCGACTTCTACGACGACCTCGGCGCGGAGCCGCTCGACGACTGGACGGTCATGCGCCTGGACGAGGACACGATTGAAGAGGTAGCGACGGCGGACGCGGAGACGGCGGTGTAACGGCCAATGCATCTCGTCTATCCAACGCTGTGCGTTCCCATCACATCGATGTGTATGGGCGTTTGGGAGTATGTGCGTCTGGGCGTTTGAGTGAAAGGTCTCACGCCCACACGCCACCACGCCCATACGCCGGCGTGAATGGCAGCTCCACGTGTGGGCAAAGGGGCAAAATTCTTTCGTAAACCCTTCCCCATCGGCAGACCACGCACCCGTGACGACCCTCGTCATCATCCCTGCTTTCAACGAATCGCGTGCCATCGGCCAGGTGATTGGCGACATTCCTGCCGGGCTGGTCGACGAGGTAGTGGTCGTCAACAACGCCTCGACCGACGCGACGGCGGCCAACGCCCGTGCCGCCGGGGCCACCGTGGTCGACGAGTCGCGGCAGGGCTATGGGTTTGCCTGCCTGCGTGGCATCGAGTACGCGAAGGCGAAGCAGCCGGACGTGGTTGTCTTCCTCGATGGGGATTACAGCGACCACTCGGACGAGATGCCTCGCCTCGTGGAGCCCATCGCTGCCGGCGAGGCCGACTTCGTCGTGGGCTCCCGCATTCGGGGTGAGGCCGAACCCGGGGCGCTCTTGCCGCAGGCTCAGGCGGGCAACCGGCTGGCCTGCACGCTCATGTCGCAGATCTGGGACGCCGAGTACACCGACCTCGGGCCGTTCCGGGCCATTCGCTTCCGCGATCTCCTGGCCCTCGACATGCAAGACGAGACCTTCGGCTGGACGATCGAGATGCAAATCAAAGCCCTGGAGGCCGGGCTCCGCGTCGACGAGGTGCCGGTCTCGTACCGGCGGGGCATCGGGCCCTCCAAGATCACCGGCACGCTCTCCGGCACCGTCAAAGCCTCCGCCAAAATTCTCTGGACCATCGGCCGCATGGCCGCCACGACGCGCCGGCGGAGCGCCCGTCTCCAAGAGCGGGTAGAACGATTTCGAGCCGACGCCCCGACGCCGAAGCCGACGGGTTGAACCTTTCCCCCGGGGCGGCGTTTTTCTTCCGGTTCGTCACTCTATCCACCGACCTGTTCCCCCGCACCTCGCTATGAATCCCGACATCTGGTACAACGGTGAGTTTATTGCCCACGACGACGCCCAGATCCACGTCCTCTCCCACGTCATCCACTACGGGTCCTCCGTCTTCGAGGGGATCCGGTGCTACGAGACCGACCAGGGGTCGGCGGTCTTTCGGCTGGAGGAGCACATGCAGCGCCTGGTCGACTCGGCGAAGGTGCACCGCATGGACCTTCCGTACGACCTCGACGAACTGAACCAGGCGGTCATCGACACCATCGAGCACAGCGGCCTGCGCGAGTGCTACATCCGGCCCGTGGTGTTGCGCGGTGAAGGCCCGATGGGCGTCAACCCGCTCGAAAACCCCGTCGAGACCTACATCGCGGTGTGGGAGTGGGGGCAGTACCTCGGCGAAGAGGCCCTCGAAAAGGGGGTCGATGTGGAGGTCGCGAGCTGGAACCGGATGGCGCCCAACACGCACCCTGCCATGGCGAAGGCGGGCGGCAATTACCTGAACGCCTCTCTCGTGAAGATGGACGCCATCAAGAACGGCAAGATGGAGGGCATCATGCTGAGCACCGACGGCTACGTGGCCGAGGGCAGCGGGGAGAATCTCTTCGTGGTGAAGGACGAGACGCTCTATACGGCACCGGTCGGGCTCTCGATTCTGCCCGGCATCACGCGCGACTCGGTGATTGCGCTGGCGGAGGACCGCGGCTATGAGGTCGAGGAAAAGAAAATTCCCCGCGAGGCGCTTCTAACGGCCGACGAGCTTTTCTTCACCGGCACGGCCGCCGAGGTGACGCCCATCCGCACGGTCGACGAGTACACGATTGGCGAAGGCCGGCGCGGCCCAATCACGAAGGAGTTGCAGGACGCGTTCTTCGAGGTCGTGCAGGAGGGGAAGGATCCGCACGACTGGCTCACGTTCGTCGACGTGCCCGAGCCGGAGGAAGCGGAGATGGCGGCGTAGGGCGTTGGCACGTTGAACGTTGGATGGTTACATTTCCGAGCGAGGTCCTCAGTTCGGCATCCCGTTCGTCTCCACGATCCGCGGGTCGTCCTGGATCCAGTTCGTGAGGTAGTGGGTGGCGACGTAGAAGAGGGGCGTGTCGAGTGCGGCGATGCCGATCTTGAAGAGGTACTGGCCGAAGACGATGCCCTGCCACGTCTCGAAGCCGAGGGGCGTCGTGGCCGGGTTGTTGTCCACCTCGGGCCAGATCACGAGCGCGATGGTGACGACCAGGACGGTGTCGACGAACTGGCTGAAGAACGTGGAGCCGTTGTTGCGGAGCCACATGTACTTCCCGTCCGTCAGCCGACGCCAGAACTCGAAGATCTGCACGTCGACGAACTGGGAGGTGAGGTAGGCGATCATCGAGCCCAGGACCACGCCCGGCAGCAGTCCGAAGACAACATTGAACGACTCGGCGTCGACGGGGGATTGCTGGTAGGTGGGGGCGGAATTGGCAATCCACACCACGAGCGTGATAAAGACGCTCACCACGAAGCCCGCGCCGACGACCGTATTGGCGCGTTTGCGGCCGTAGATCTCCGAGATGAGGTCGGTGACCAGGAAGGTGACCGGGTACGCGATGATGCCGCACGAGAGTTCCTGCCCGAAGAGGACGAAGAACTTGCCCGCGATGGCGTTGGTGATGACGAGGGCGCCCATGAAAATACCGGCCAGGACCGTGAAGGCGCGCTCAGCGCGAGAGGGATCGGCGTTGCGCAGGTGGTCGAGGTCGTGGCTGGGGAGGGTGGCGTCTGGTTTTGGACGCGTCGTGGTGGAGTCGGACGGGGGCACGCGGCAGCGGCAGCCTGTGAGCAAGAGTGACCGTATCTCCAAAATCGGAGCGCTCCCGTTCGTTTCTCGGGGCACGGGGTCGTAACAGAAAGAGTCGTTTTCGGAGTGGGCTTGTCTCTGCCATATGCGTCAACGGAGAGTCGCCGGTAGGTCGTGTATGCCGATCGGACCCCGGCAAGACGAGCGCCTGCGAGATGCACACGTCGTTTGCGTCGGGGCTCTTGCCCCGCCCAGACAGCGGCGTGCTCCGGTGGGGATATCCTGTAGGAATCTGGATCGTGAAATGCTGGTCCGCCTCGTGCCACCGGTCACGGTGTAGCTACTTGGGCGAGCGTACGCCCTCCGACTATTCGGTCACGCCGGTCAGTGTGTCAAGGCGCGTCTTCGCCGCGCGGACCCGAGGATCGTCGGGCCCGTGCGTGGTGCGGAGCGTCTCGTAGCTTTCGGTGAGGAGCGGCTCGGCTTCGGCGTAGCGTCCGACGGCGGTGAGGCACTGCCCCAGCAGGCCCTTCGTGACGGCGACGTGCCAGTGGTCCGCACCCAGGGCGTCAATGCGGAGCCTCATCGCTTCCCGCAGCAGAGGCTCGGCAGCCCCGTGCCGGCCCTGATGATGAAGCACCAGTCCCATGTTGTGCAGCCCCATCGTGAGGCTCGGATGATCGGCCTCATACAACGACCGTCGGAGACGAAGGGACTGGCGGAGAAGCGGCTCGGCCGCGTCGTAGTTCTTTTGGCGGACGTGAAGCATGCCGAAGTTGTTGAGGGTGACGGCCACGTAGGGGTGCTCTGCCCCCACCGTGGCCCGAAGGATGCGAAGTGTCTCCTCGAAGTGCTCCGCCGCCTCCGCGGGCCGTCCCATGTCGTCGAGCAGCAGGGCCAGGCTATGCAGGCTCGAGGCGACGTTCGGATGCTCGTTGCCGTGCAGGCGGCGATCGAGGGCGTAGGCCTCGCGCAAGAGCGGTTCGGCAGCCGCGTGCTTCCCTTGCTTTCGCAGCAGGCTGGCCAGGTTGTCAAGACCGGCCGCTATGCTCGGATGTGGTGCATCGCCGTGCAGCGCCCGTGAGGTGGCGAGGGCCTCCCGATAGACGGCCTCCGCGGCGTCGTAGCGCTCTCTTCGTTCCAGAACGTTGCCCAGTACGCTGAGGCTGGCCGCCACATTCGGGTGCGGGTTCCCGCCGTAGTTCCGCCGATGGATGGCCAGGGCGTGGCGGGCATGCGTCTCCGCCTCCTCGAATTGACCGCGCCGATTCAACAAGAGCGCCAGGTCGCTCATGGTGATGGCGACCTCTGAGTGGTCGTCTCCGAGAAGACGCTGACGGATCGCCAGCGACTCGCGATAGAGCGGTTCGGCCTCCTCGAAGACGCCCTTGTGCATGAGCAACCCGGCCAGTCGGTTCAGACTCTCTGCGACATCGGGGTCTTCGTCCCCATGGAGCGCCCGACGCAGCGAGAGGGCCTGCCGGTTCAGTCGCTCGGCCTTCTCGTATTCTCCCGTCTTCTCATAGAGCAGGGCGAGGTGGTCCATGCTGTGGGCCACATCGGTGTGTCTCTCGCCGAATATCCTGCGACGCATGTCAAGACTCCGCTCCAGCAGCGACTGAGCCTCGTCGAACCGGCCGAGATTGAGATGGACCTCGCCGATGATGTCGAGGAGGCGGGCCTGAACGGCGGGCTGCCCCTCCAGGTCCGTGTCGATTCGCCGGGTCCCCCGCTCCAGCACCGTCCGCACGGTGACAGTGTCTCCCATCGCTTCCGTCGGGTCCGAACTCTCGAATACATTCTGTAAAAAGTCGGACACCTGGGTGGCCGTGGCCGCTTCGAGCCGAGCCCGGTCGCGCTCTTGCGCCAGACGGATCGTGTAGAACCCGACGAGTGCGGCGATCAGCATCACGACAAGAGTCGCAGCAGTCACGGGCGCCCGATGGCGCTGCAAAAACTTTCGCGTGCGGTAGCCGACGGTGTCCGGCTGAGCTGTGACGGGCCGGCCGGCGAGGTAGCGCTGCAGGTCGTCGGCCAACTGCTCGGCCGAGGCGTAGCGGCGCTCCGGCTCTTTGCGCAGCGCTTTGAGGCAAATGGTGTCGAGGTCGCCGTGCAGGGCCCGCTGCCGCTCCGTAGGGGCCACGGTCGACGGCGACGGCGGCGCCTGCTCGCCCACGATGCGCTCAACCTCGGCGGGCGAGCAGTCGGTCAGGTCGAAGGGGCGGCGATCCGCCAGGAGTTCGTACAAGACCACGCCGAGCGCATAGACATCGGTCGCCGTCGTCACGGGGGCGTGCTGCACCTGCTCGGGGGCGGCATAGGCCGGGGTCATGACGGCGCGGCCCGTCTGGGTAAGCGCCGAATCGCTCGGGCGCTCGCCGCCCGACAACACCTTGGCAATCCCGAAGTCGAGCAGCTTCACTGTCCCATCCGCCGTGACCAGGATGTTTGAGGGCTTCAGGTCACGGTGCACGATGAGCCGGCGGTGTGCGTACTGGACGGCGTCGCACACCGTGCGCATTATCTGCAGCCGCTCCACAATCGAGCAGTCATGCTGTTCGCAATACCGGTCGACCGGCACACCGTCCACGTACTCCATCGCGAACCAGGGCTGTCCCTCTGCCGTGATCCCGCCGTCGAGCAGGCGGGCGATGTGCGGGTGGTTCAGGCGGGCGAGGATCTGGCGTTCGCTCTGGAAACGCCGCACGATCCGGGTTGAGGCGGCTCCACCGCGGATCAGCTTGAGGGCGACCCGCTGCTCGAACTGGCCGTCGGCGCGCTCGGCCAGGAAGACGGCGCCCATCCCGCCGCGCCCCAACGGCTCCACGATGCGGTACGGCCCGACGCGCTCGCCTTCGGCGGGCAGGATGCCAGCGGGCAGCAGATCGGCGGGAAGCGCGATGGCGTCCAGCGCAAGCGAGTCGAGCAGCGGGTGCGCCTCAGCGTCGGCGGCGAGCAGGGAGCGGACCTCGGCGAGCAGGTCGGGGTCGTCCGCGCAGGCCGTCTGGAGGAAGGCGTCGCGCTCGTCGGGGTCGCGCTCCAGTGCCGCGTCGAAGAGGGTCTGGATCTGCGTCCAGCGGGCCATGTCCATGACGGGCAGGGGACGGAACGGGAGGAAGGACGGACGAAAGCGGTTGAGGTGCAGACCACCTCGCTACTTAAAAACGCAGGGAACCGCCCACGCACCGATCATTCGGGCGGGTCTTGTTGTGCATCGGTCTCGGACGGCGGCTTCATCTCACGGCTCAGCCAGGCGCGGGCCAGCCGCCAGTCGCGCCGCACCGTGGGCACCGAGACGTCCAGCACCTCGGCAATTTCTTTCTGCGTGAGCCCACCGAAGAAGCGGTACGTGACGACCTTGGCCTGCCGCTCGTTCAGCTGTTGAAGGCGCTTGAGCGCGTCATCCAGATCGATG
>Ga0207797_1001979_pt1 | contig 14532 bp, 13 predicted proteins | sample PRCRCaboRojoPR_6_FD_187275 | JGI IMG/M metagenome (GOLD analysis project Ga0207797, IMG submission 187275) | Marine sediment microbial community from Cabo Rojo, Puerto Rico - PR CR 10% Liquid 1 (SPAdes) | ecosystem: Environmental > Aquatic > Marine > Coastal > Sediment | place: Cabo Rojo, Puerto... | reverse complement strand
CTGTTCTACGGTGACAGTCAATCCAGCGTCTATGCCGTTGAGCGAGCTGTAGACCTGTCTAACGCCACTAGAGCTACCTTTCAGTTTGACTACCGCGTCACGGGCAGCTTGGAGGATGATGACCAACTCATCGTATCCGTGTACGATGGTAGTGCATGGCACACCGTAGATACCCTGAGTACTGAGTCGTCAAGAGTTACCTCTGGTCCCCATGACATCAGCCAATGGGCAAATGCCGACACCTCCGTGCGGTTTGAGGCTACGGGCTTCGAGGGGTGGTTGGAGAGCGTCAGTATCGACAGTGTTCAAGTCATGTACACTGCGTCTGTCGGTCCAGGTGGGCCTCCTGGTTTCCTTACGGCCGATGATGGGTGCAGTCTGGTCCCGGGCGAGACGATGACCCTGACCTACCAGGTCACCGCGGACGACAACCCGCCCGAGGGCCTGGAGGCGATCGTCAACACGGTCTCCGTCACCAGCGACGAGGTGCCAGGCGAGCTTCGAGACGGGACGAGAGATCTGCTGCCGGCCGACGCCACTGCGGTGCGGCTGAGCGCCTTCTCCGCCGAGCCGCGGGATGGAGGCATGCTGGTCCGCTGGCGGACGGCGCAGGAGATCGACAACCTGGGCTTCAACCTCTACCGCGCGTCGGCGCCGGCTGGACCGTATGTCCGGCTCAACGAGGCCCTCATCCCGGCGCGGAATCCGGGGGCGATCCTGGGCGCGTCCTACACCTGGCTCGACGGGACCGCCCAACGCGACGCTGCGTACTACAAGCTGGAGGACGTGGATGCGGTCGGAGGCCGTACGTTCCATGGCCCGGTGCAGCCTGGCACCGCGGTCGCGCCGTTTGGGGCGGGGCGCCTCCTCCCCACAGTCCTTCGCGGTCCATGAGCGGGCGCGCGCTGGGGGCTCCGCTGCAGCCGAGCCCCCAGCCGGTTGGACGTCATCTACGATCCACGTCGACGCCGTCCCTCAGCGTCGACGGCCTTGAGGGCCGCGAGCACGCTCTGCGGCGTGACCGGGACCGGCTCGTTGTGGATGGTCTCGCCTTCCGCGCACGTCGCCTTCGCCACCTCAAGCAGGTCCTCGTCGGTTGCGTTCCCCAGCCCGATGTCGGCCAGCGTGGTGGGGAGCCCCACCGCCTCGCAGAAGGTGTAGACCTCGTCGATGGTCTCAGGTGGCTTGTCCGTCAGGAAGAGCGAGGTCAGCACGCCAATGGCGACCTTTTCGCCGTGGAAGTAGTCGTGCGTCGGCTCAAGGACCGTCAGACCGTTGTGGATGGCGTGGGCCGCTCCCAGGCCACCGCTTTCGAAGCCCAGGCCGCTGAGCAGCGTGTTCGCCTCGGTGATGTGCTCCAGCGCCGGTACCACCGCGTGGCTCTCACAGGCCGATTTGGCGGCGACGCCGTACGCGAGAAGTGTATCGTAGCAGAGCCGCGCCAGGGCGTAGGCCGTCATCGAACCGACGTTGCCCGTCATGTTGGGCGCATAGGCTCTCTTGCAGGACTCAGCCTCGAACCACGTGGCCAACGCGTCACCCATACCCGACACCAAGAATCGAACCGGTGCGTCGGCGACGACCTGCGTGTCGACGACGACCACATCGGGGTTCTTGGGCAGGACCAGATACCGCTTGAACTGGCCATCGGGGGTGTAGATGACGGACAGCGCGCTGCATGGCGCGTCCGTGGAAGCTAGCGTTGGGGCGATGATCACGGGGGCCCCGATGGTGTAGGCCACGGCCTTCGCCGTGTCGAGCGTCTTGCCGCCGCCCACGCCGACGATGATGTCGTAGCCACCCTCGCGGGCCTCCGCTGCCAGTCGCTCGATCTCCTCATCGGAGCACTCGCCGTTGAATCGTTCAACGCTCAGCTCAATGTCCTCCGCCATCGCGTCTCGGAAATCGGGCAACATGTTCTCGAAGACGAACGGATCGACGAGCAGCAAAGCCTTGCTGTCACGTTGACCGCGTTGACCCAGACGCGCCGCCTCAGCGCCTAAGGTCTTGAGGACGCCTGCACCCTGAACGTACCGACCTGGGAAAATGGTTGTGCTAATCATTGGTTCACTCCTTACCTGTTGCTCGTTATTGCCGCGGTACGGCTCACCGCTTGCATAGTTTATCTAACTCTCGCTACGTGAACTATTTCACGAACTTGACGCTTCACATGATACCCGATCACACGGTGGTTGTCAAGTGAGATCGTGACAAAAATCACAATATAAGGCGATATCGTGACGGATGTCCCAAGATTGACAACGCAGGAGTCAAGGGGTAACATGCTTGTGAAGCGCTTCACAAACAACTGGGAGAGCAGGAGGTCAGCTTTGACGACACACGTGCCGGTGCCTACGCTGAGGCGATTGCCCCTCTACTACCGTGAGCTGAAACGGGCTGCATCGCAAGGGCTCACACACGTCTCATCGAAGACTCTGGGAGAGCGGGTGGGGGTGCCTGCCGTTCAGGTGCGAAAGGATATGAGCTACCTGGATCAGAAGGGGCGGCCTGGCGTCGGCTATGAGGCTCAGTCGTTGGCTGCCCACCTGAGGGATTTCCTGGGCCTGGCCAGCGAGAAGCAGGCGGTCTTGGTCGGCGTGGGGAACCTGGGGCGTGCCTTGGCCCTCTATCCAGGGTTTCACGCTTATGGGCTCCGCATCGTGGGGGCCTTCGACAACGATCTCGACAAGGTTGGTCAGCGGGTAGGAACGCTGGAGATCCTGCCGGTGGAAGCTCTTGGGGACATCGTGGCGCGGCTGCAGGTCCGGGTCGGCATCATCACCACGCCGGCCGACGCGGCTCAGGATATCGCCGACGCGCTGGTCGCCGGGGGTATCAAAGGTATCTGGAACTTCGCTCCCTGTCGCCTGGCGGTGCCGGACGGGGTCTTCGTCAAGGACGAGGATTTGGCTGTCGCCCTGGCAGTCCTCTCCCACGTGGTTGAGCAGTAGATGGACGCGTGCTCGAGATAGGAAGGCCGAGGGACTGGCCCGGGGAAGATGTATCCTGAGGCGTCCTGATACCGCATCGGCTCGACCACAGAGACCTGAACCTCAGAGGTCGCCTCGCAGGCCGTGGGCCCCCTCCAACAGCTCCCGAAACCGCTGGGCGAACCGGGCGGCGGGCGCGCCGTCGACGACGTCGTGGTCGACGCTGACGGTCACGCACAGGGTCTCGCGGCGTGAGATCTCTCCGTCGATCAGAGCCAGCTTCTCCCCGATCCCACCCACCGTCAGGCCCAGCGTGTGGAGCGGCAGGAAGCCCAGGCCCCAGCCCGGCCCGCGGCCGAACATCCCTATCGAGGTGATGACCGTCGTCCCCGCGAAGCGCTTCATCCAGTGGGGGTTCTGGCGCAAGGCCCAGTAGAAGAGACCGCGGAGGAATCGGGGGGCGTACTGCCCGTACCCGGCCAGGCCTCGTTTCTGTTCGCTGCGCTGTGGTTTGGCCTGAACCGCTCTGATCTCGCGATGGACGTCGAGGTACGATTTCTGGTTGGCGGCTCGGATGATGTGCGGCAGCGCCACCCCACCGGCCTCCGTCTCGATCAAGGTGACCACGTCGACGTCCTTGAAGGTGATCAGTTGATTGCGCCAGTTGCGGTAGGCGTTGGTCGTCGGATGGTCCACCATAGCATGGGCGAGGCAGGTGATGAGATAGCCGGTGAACGAGAGCCGCTCCCCCGTCTCGGCCTCGTGGTCGTGGATGAAGCGGCGAGCGTGGGTGACGTCTATCTCCAGCAGCCCGTGGATGATGTGTCGTCGTGCGCTCAGTCGTCCGGCGTCGAGCACCGGCTGCCGGGCTCGCGGGAAGGGCGTCGTCCGGTGGTCTCTATCAGTCCTATCCATTGTCAGACTCAATGTCATCGCCTGCTTCGAGGAAACCTCGCATCAACTATCTCCGCTTGGCGTCTGCTGGTGGAAGGCCAGCCTCCAAGAGCTGTCCCGCCGGACGTAGACGCTGCTGGTCAGCGCCGTGTAGTCCGAGCCGTCGCCCGAGCGGCGGGCGGTGGCCCGGTACGTCAGCAGGACTGCGTCGTCTCCCAGCCGCACGGTGTGAACGGCGTCGAAGGCGACCTCTGCCCACCGGGGGCCGGCGGCGATAGCGTCCACCGTCTCCTCCTTGGTCAGCACGCCGACCGGCTCCGCGAAGACCATCAGAGCTCCCTCGATCAGGTGCTCCCGATAGAAGGCGGCGTCGCCCTTCCAGAACCGCTGCTCCATGTCCAACAACTGCTGCTCGAGATCCACGGCAACCCTCCTCATCCGACGATCCAGTGTTTGGCCCTCGACCGCGCCAGCCGCTGGCCTTCCGGGCTGTGCACCTCCGCCCGGAAGAAGAGCCAGCGCTCGTCCCGTTCCAGAAGCTCGGCCCGGACCACGATGTGTCCTATCTCCAGCGTGACGGGCCGGCTGTAGGTCATCCTCAGCCGCCGCGTCACGTTGGGCGGGGCCACCAGAACGCTCAGCGGTCCGATGGTGTTGTCGACGGCGGCGGCGATCATGCCGCCCTGCATGGTGTCGTACGGGTTCAGGTACCGCTCCAGGACGGGGAATCGCGCTCGTAGCACGCCGGCGTCGAGGTCGACGTCGAGGAACTGGCCCTGCATGGCGACGAAGACCGGCGGCGGCAAGGTGTAGTCGCCTATCCTGTTGCCCAACTGCTTCCTGAGGATGCGCATAACGTCAGAGGTGGGGTTGTTATGGTGTTCCAAGCTGCGTAGGCTCCTCGTGTAGTTGTAGGGCCTGGTCTCCTGACTATGGCTCGTGAGCGAGACATCTAGGGGCGCCCGGCACCGGGCACGTCCACACGGACCGTCTCGATGCGGCCCTTTCCAAGACCCTGTTCGCCGTAGACCGACGTGCAGACGGAGAGGGTCCGCTGGTCAGGGCCTCCCAGCATGGCCGCGAAGGGTTGTGTCGCCACGTCGATGCGGTCGACGACCTCGCCGCCCTCGAGGACGCGCAACACCTGTTGGCTGCCAAACGGTGAGGCGACCCACAGAGCACCCTCGGCGTCCAGGCAGATCCCGTCCGGGGCGGTGCGTGTGGTGTCGAAGCGGTCCTCGAAGCCTCGTTTGTCAAAGCGGGCCCAGGTGCGGCGGTTCCCCAGGGAGCCGTCGGGCGCGATGTCAAAGGCGCTCAAGCGAGCGGCGAACGTCTCGGCGACGATGAGAGTCCCTCCGTCCGGCGTGATGACTATCCCGTTGGGGAAGGCCAGCTCGTCGGCCACCACGCGCGCCTGCCCATCTGGGGTCACCAGCAGAATCTCGGCCAGCTTGGCGTTGGCGGATGGATCGGAGATGTCGTAGCCGAAGTGGCCCACGTAGGCGCGGCCCCGTCGATCCACCACCATGTCGTTGCAGTGGTAAGACGCCAGCCGGCGCAGGTCGGCGACCTCAGTAGGGCCATCCGGGTCCAATCGCAGCAGCCGGCGATCCTTCATAGAGACGATCAGCAGGCGCCCGTCGGGGAGCCAGCCGAGGCCTGAGGGCTGTCCAGGCACCTCAGCGATGAACTCGGCGCGGGCGTCTCGGAGCTTGGCGCTCGGCTTGACACGCATCACCCGGCACGTCTCCTGGTCGGAGAACCAGAGCTTGCCCTGGTGCCAGCGAGGGCCCTCCGGAAAGCCCAATCCGTCCAGCAGCACCGTTGTCTCTCGTGTCATTGGAAGCCCCTCGGCCTATCTCCGGCTGCCCGGCGGGCGCCCCATCCTCTTCGCCAGGCTGGACCGCTCACAGGGTCCGCGCGAGCCGTCGCCAGCGTCTCTGGCGGTAGCGGTAGAAGAGGTGAGCGTAGGCCCACACCGCCGGCGTCAGCCACCCCGCCTCGATGTCGATCTCATCCGTGTACTGGCACCGCGTCCCGTCGCGCGGCTCCAGCCAGATCCGGTGGTTCCAGCGCCGGATGAATCCACCGTCCTCCTCCGACGCCAGCTGTAGGCTCTCGTGGTCGACCTCGACGACGCGTATGGTGTGCTTCCAGCCCGGGATGACGTGGAGAAAGAGCAGGCGGGTCTCGATCTCGGTCCCTTCCTCAAAGACCTCGGGCCACTGATCGGCGCCTCGGTAGCCCAGGGCGCCTCGGGTGATATACAGAAAGGTATCAAGCCGTAGGAGCGCTCGCCACACCTTCTCCGCGGAGCTCGGCAACTCGGTCTGAATTCTCGCGATCATCTAGAACAGCCTCCTCAGCGTCTCGACCATCTTTGCGATCTGGCGTCCCCGACGGAGGCTGGACCAGCGCACGTCCGCCGTCCCGATGACGGTGGCGCCCTTCGACTCGCAGACCTCCGTCATCTGCTCGATGGTCTGTCTGGCGCCCCAAGCGTGGGGCAACAAGTGCGTCAGCAGGATCGCGACCCGCTTCCCCTCCAGCGAGGGGATCTGATCCAGGTAGCTCCTCATGGCCCCCGACATCCGTCCCCCGTTGACGGGCGAGCCGAGGACCAGCACGTCGTAGGGATCGATGGGCGGTGGGCTCTTCAGCGCCGCCGTCTCCGCGCTGGGGTTGGCCGGCCCCACGGTCTCCAACGGCTCCAGCGCCACCTCGTGTCCGCTAGCGGATAGCTCCTCCGCCAGCCTGCGGGCGACGGACAGCGTGTGGCCGGTGTGCGAATGAACGACGATGCCTATCGTCACTCTCCCTCCTCCCTCTAGTCGCGCGGCTGCTTGCCTTCTCTCTGAGCGCGGTCCGCTCTCCTCACCACACGCCGGGAATCAGGCGGCACCGCGTCTGTTCCGCATAGTCCCGGTATCCCTCCAGGTCGTCGCGCAGCATCCGGTCCTCCAGTGCAGTGCGGACGACCAGGGCCGCTCCCATACCCAGAGCCGGGACCAGCGCCCAGAGTGCCTCCAGCATGACGGGCAGGGCCAGCGTGGCCAAGAGGGTGCCCGCGTACGACGGATGGCGGACGATGCGGTAGGGGCCGCTGGTCACGACCTCCTGCCCCCGATCCTCCTGAATACGCGCCACCGACGAGAAATAGGCGTTCTCTACCATGGCCCAGACGGAGACGCCGTATCCGCCGGCGACGACCAGCGCGGCCAAGCCCTGAGCGACGACGGGTACCGAGGGCGACCAACCCCAGCGGTGATCCAGACCGGCGACGAGCATGGTCACCATCGGCCCCACCAGGCCGACGATCAGCACCAGCAGGCGGTCCCAGGCCGGCGTCCCCTCGGCCGAGGTGAAGCGGGCCCGTTCACGCAGCGTCTCCGGATGGCGCATCAGCACCATCAAGCGGCTCCCCAGGGTAGCGGCGAGCAACAGCGCCACGTAGAGCCATGCCATGGGCCACGCCGCGGTGCCGGCTGCGACGAATAGGAGCACCGGTCCCAGGAGCAGGTAGAGCGCGAAGCCGAGGACGGCGCGGATCGTCTGTCTTGCTTCCATGTGAGGGCTCTCCGTCACGCCTTCCTCGACGGGGGATCTTCGCCTCTGTCTCGCTGTAGGAGGCGCCTGCGGAACCAGAGCGTGAGGCCCGCCATCACCACCGAGACCGCGCCGCCCATGCCAAGTGTGATGGTCACGAAGACCAGCCAGGTGATCTTCAGCGTGTAGCCCACGGCACCGCTGAGGCAGAAGAGGCCGTTCAGAGACCAAAACAGGCGGATCAGGCGCTCCAGCCTCGTGCCAGAGAAGACCGGAGCCACGAACAGCGAGGCCAGGCCGAGGAAGATGGACCATCCCAGCATGTTGACGGCCGACAAGACCGAATACGGATTGGCCTGCACGACCCAGCGCAGGCCGTCGGTGTTCCCTTGCAGGACATTGAGCCGCACGGCGCTGAGCTGAGTGAAGTAGTGGGCCCCAACGGTGGCTGTGAAAAGCAGGCCGAAGCTCAAGCCGATGCGTGTGAGGGGACGGCGGCCAGGAGGGACGACCGCGTGAATGGCATTGAGGAGGACCACCAGGCTCAGGCTGAAGACCAGCATCGCGGCCTGGGCCAGGATCCGAAAGGCCCCACCGTATGCGTCCACGTAGGCCACGTAATCGGCGGTGCCGGTCCACGTGAAAGGGGGCGCTGACATCAGGATGGCGATGAAGCAGACCGTGTACGTGATGAACGTGATCAGGCCCGTGAGAGCAGACCATGTGCCGAGTCTATCCGCCAACGGATGGCCGGGGGCCCCTGCTGAGCTACCGGTCATGGATGTCTGGCCTCCATACCCTTTCTGCTTAACCAGGCGGTGGCGAGGAACAACAGGCCTGGGGAAGCGAGCACGAGGAAATACGGCCCTCGCGGGAAGGTGCCCGAGAAGGCGTAGTCCAGCGCATAGAAGGCGATGGCGCCGCCAATGGTGAGCAGCCCGCCGACCAGCTCCCAAAGCCAGCCCACCACCAGACCCAGCCAGAGCACGGCGAAGGCAGCCATCATCAACGACTCCCGCAGTGTCATCTGAAGCAGCGGGCCGATCCCCTCGCTCAGCCCCTCGCCGACGAAAAAGAGCAGAATCGTCCCCGCCGCCAGCACCGCGGCGATCCGCGCCATCCAGCGCACGATGCTCAACGTCCTGTCGCTGCTTGCTTGTGACATCTCTCCTCCTCCCTCACCTTCCTGTTTGCAGATCATTTGCCCGCTAGAGGCCACCGTCGAGAAAGCCTCCTCCGGCGAGTAGGCGAAGCGACCGTCCAGGCTTGTACTGACCAGGGCCGGATCGGCGAGGGGCAGGCTAACCAGGAGCACGAAGGCCGCCATCTGCTCAGCACCAGCCAGCCCTTGGCCCAGCTGTGGAGACGGCGTGATGTTCTCAGTAGCACGTCTGATGCTCCAACGAAACGTCCTGGTTCTCTGGCTGCCTAACGCTGCGGTCTACGCGTCACATAGAATGGACGCCCTTCTGGGGCGCAGGGGTCTCCATCATTCTCTTTGCCAAGCCGACGATGTATTGGATCAGCGTGGTGACCACCACGAAGCCCGCGGCCAGGTAGCCGACTGTGGGACTGAGACTGAGCGGCCAGATTACGCACCCGGCGTAGACCAGCCCCGCTCAGATGACCATGCCAACGAGGGTTCCAATCGCTCTCAAGATCTCCTTCGTCATCCTACTCCTCCTCTGCCTCTGATTGTCGGTTGTCGATGGAATGAGGGGCTAAGGCCCTCCTAGCTTATGGTACGCACGACAGGCCCCAAAGTTGCAGACCGACGCGATCAGGTTGAGCGGTCTCCTCGTGCCGGGGCGTCGCCGTCTTTCTCCCCGGTCCCTCTCCACCGGCTCTGGCAGCATCCAACGGCGGCTGAGGGGGCGGCCTCAGCCGCTTGAGGTTGGGTCCAGTCAACGCGACGATGGGTCTACAGCGCTACACGGGCGCCAGCGTGCCGGCAAAGATCTGCCACGCCAGGGCGGTCTTGGCCGTCAGGCTGAGAATGATGTAGACCCGCTCGCCGAACAGGTAGTTCTTCCACCGTCCCACCTTCTTGTACTGGAGCAGCATATTGATGGCGAAGATGTTGAAGAAGACGAAGATGGTCGGTATGATGGCATAGACGAAGGCCGGCGGCTCGGCATCGCTGGAGGTCAGCGACCCCAGGAAGTACATCATAATCACGATCCAGGGGATGATGCCCGCGATGCACCCGTAGATGAACGCGGTCCAGTCCGTCCTCTCCGTGGTCTGATTGTGCAGCTCCATCATGACGCCGAACAGGTTCATCGTCGCGTTCAGCCCGAAGATCAGGATCAGCCCGCCAAGATCCTGGAACCCGACCAGGAGGGCGATGAGCACGATCATCCACGAGGAGCTGAGGGCGTACTCGTAGAAACGGGCCGGGTTCATCCCCTTCTTCAGGTTCTTGACGTACCATGGGTAGGCGAACGTGGAGAGGGACAGGTGGGCCACCGCCGAGAGGAGCAGGAAGAGGGCGACGGCCGGGCCGAACGGCAGGTCCAAGGCCAGGCTCTGGTTCGGCGACAGGGTGAAGGTCTCGGTGTCGAAGGTGAGGAAGTACGTGTAGATAGGGTAGGTGGTGTCGTTGCTGACGATAATCATGAACACGCCCTGCACCAGGTGCAGGAAGCCCATGATGAGATTGAAGCGCTTCAGGCCTCTGTACGGTCGTTCTTCGGACATGGTCTACCTCCTCGCTATATGCCTGGGACAATGTGCTCCCTCGGGAGCGAAACCATCACCGCTAGTATACGTCAGGTTGGGTTTCCGGGCAAGGGCTGACCAAGCAGTGAGGAGGCACGAGAGAGTCATTCGCTTCGAAACGATGAAGAGACGCCAGGACCGGGCTGCTACAGCCGGATCCGTGCGGTCAAGGGCTCCCTCTCTCGGTCAGCAATGGGTCCAACCCCGGCGAGCGCAAGATGATGGTGTACTCACCAACCAGGTCCAAGCGCTCGTTGGCGTCGATGCGCGTGACGATCAGGCTTAGCTTGCTGGGGCTGATCGTGTCGACGGTAGGGATCACGTGTGTGAGCTTCCCACCCAGCTGTCGCGTGGTCAAGATCACCTGGGCGTCTTCTGGAGCCGAAGCGCTCGAGTCTGGGGCCCTCATCGCAGCGTCCGCCGTCCATGCCTGAACCGCGAAGCCGGCGGCGGCTCCTGGCACAGTGTGCAGCTCGAGTGCCATAGACTGTCCGTTGACCGCAGGATCGAACGTCACCTCGATCAGATCGATGCCGAAGCTGCTTGGGATCTCGCCGGTGTGTCGCGTATCTGTGCCGGACTGCGCGATGGTCGTGACTGGCGGGTCCCGGTACACGTTGTGGGGATCGTGGAAGCCCCACCGACCGGGTGAGGCCGCTGCCTCCGGCTGGCCGTCCTCCAGCCCCAGCGCGTAGATGGCGCGGGCGAAAGCGGTCAGGCTCTCGGCGTGCGTGTCGAAAGGGCACGGCGAGTTCGCCAGGGCACGATCCATGATCTCAGGCGTGGCCCCGACCAGATCCGTCGAGGTGCTGCTGTCGACCACATCGCCGGCGTACAACACCGTCAAGGCGCGGTGGATGACGTCCATCCCTGCGGACGGATCTATGTCGCCGTCCTCCGTCCGACCGCATTGCTCATACAAGAAACGCCAGTAGATGGCCGAGCGATAAGGGCTCATGGTTGTATAGCTGGTGTTGAGATCGTCGACTTGACGGTCGCCGCGGCCCAGATACCCGTTGGCCCTGGAGACGTACGCTCGGCTCCATCTGAACTGGAGGTCTGGTTGTCCCACCGAGGACGCCAAGACCGACGTCCCCTCGGAGAAGAACGCCCAGACCCCGCCGGCCCCCGCCAGCGGGCCCTGGCTGCCCTCGTTGCGCTGGATGCTCCGCTGCAGGTTGTGGAAGAGCTCGTGGTGAAAGCTGTTCAGCAGTCCATCGGTCAGTGTGTCGTAGAGGTCGTTGTCGCCGCCGGCGACTCTGATCGATATCGCCGAATGAGCCTTTTGCGGGGCTTTGCCATGGAACCAGGTCCGCCCGTCGGAGAGGGCGACGCTCAGCCGCTCGGCATCATCTCCCCGGCGGTAGCTGGTCCATGCGCTGTACCACGGGAAGCCCCACGCGTCGCTCTGCACCCGGAAGGCCTCGACCATGCGGGGCACGAGTTCACCGCTCACGTAGGCCGGGACGGCCCCTCTAGGCAGCCACGTCTCGGGGTCCAGCTCGTTCTTCCGGAAGGGGACCATGTCGAGGTAGTAGACGATCAGCTCATCAGGGGCCGCGCCCTCAGTCGCCTCCAGGACCTCAGGCAGCTGCGCGATATGCTGGTTCTCCATCAGGAAGGCGTGGTCCTGGCTGAGGTGGAACGAAGCGGCTCCGTTCGGATTCGACGCCTCGGCGGTAGACACGGTAACGTCGTATCGGAAGTAGTCCGTCGGGGTGGCGATCGTCTCGGTGCCGGACGAGACGGTCTCTGTGAACGTGCGCGTGAAGATCGCCGTCGCGTCAACCAGGGTGCCAGGGGATTCGTTGGCGATCCACTGGCGTTCCTGCCACACCGGGATGCGTCGCACAATCCTGGGGATTTCGGCGGAGGGCGAGGCGGCTTCCGGTGGGTCGGGATCCCGGTGCTGGGTCTCGACGTGGAGCGTGACGGTGACGCCGGGTGGGGGTACGCTGATGCCGGTCACCTCAACGGTCAGCGTTCTCTCTATGGGATCGGTCAGCGCACCGTTGCGGCGAAGCATCAGCTGGGGCACCTCACGACCCTCCCGAGAGCCTCTCTGGCCTGCCGGGCCGTTCTGTTCTTTGAACATGATCCTCTCCCCGGACGCCGCCCTCAGCGCGACCGCTGGCCCGGTCTCGGCGCCAGTGGTGCTGCCGGTCTCCAAAGCCGTGTATCCGCTGATCAGCAGCGATAGGATAACGACCACGGCCAACAAGCCCAGTGTCCTTGTGCGCAGCTTCTTCGCATCCATCAGATCTATCTCCCGCTCTCTGATCCCGACCCTCTCGACCTGTGACCCTCTCGATCCCTATCCTTGACCGTGATGGTCAGCATGTCGCTTCACAGATCCCCGCGATGCGTGATATGCTCTCATGATCACCATCCGGCGTGCGGAAAGCGTGCCAAGAGCGTGAAAAATGCCGAAGCTCCTGCGGTGGCTTTACAGACATCGATAGTTCGTGATATACTGGCGAGGATAGAGACTCGACGTGCGCACAGTGTGCGAAGGGTGTGAAAGCCGCGTCCATCAGGGACTAGCACGACTATGGACGAGCGAAGCGACGGTAGAACCGGTGACGCCGACCGGGCAGCGCTGCAGATCCGCCTCTTGGGCGCTCCGCAGATCCTCCTGGATGGCGCTCCGCTGTCTGGTCTCACCTCCGCCAAGGCGCAGGGGCTGCTCTTCTACCTGGCGGTGACCGGGCGCATGCACACGCGTTCGGCCCTGGCCGCGCTGCTGTGGGGCGACTTCCCCCGGGCGTCCGCCCGCGGGAACCTGCGCAAGGCGTTGCAGCATCTGCGGCAGCATCTTGGGGCTTTCCTCGCCATCGATCGTGACGCGGTCACCCTCGCGCCGGACGCCGACGTCTGGGTGGACGTGGTTGAATTCGAGGCCGCGCTCCAGGAGCGGGAGGTAGCTGAGACGTGGGAGCCTGTCCGGCGCGCCCTGGACCTCTACCGCGCTGATTTCCTCGATGGCTTCTACGTCCGCAGGGCGCCCGACTTTGAGGCGTGGTGGCTGTCCGAGCGGGCGCGGCTGCGCGAGATGATGTTGGAGGGCCTCCACACCTTGGCGGAGCATCGTGCCGAAAAGGGAGACCTGGAGGGGGCTGCGGCCCTGGCCCGCCGTCTCCTCGAGCTGGAACCGTGGCGGGAGGAGGTCCACCGCCGTCTGATGACCTGGCTGGCGCTGGACGGCCAGCGCGGCGCTGCGCTGGCGCAGTACGAGGTCTGTCGCCAGATGCTGGCCGATGAGCTGGGTGTCGAGCCCGCGGAGGAGACCACGGCCCTCTACGAGCGCATCCGGGATGGCGACGTCAGGCCTCCGGCTGTCTCGATGCCCCGGCCCGTCGACGTTGAGCCCCAACGCCCGGCTTTTCTCGATCGAGACGCGGTCGGCCCGGTCCAGCCGAAGGAGCAGTTCGTCGCTCGCCAGTCCCAACTGAGCCGCTTGAGGGAGTTCCTGGAGGCCGCCCTCGCCGGGCGGGGGCAGGTCGCCTTTGTGAGCGGTGAGGCCGGCTGGGGCAAGACCCGTCTGCTGGATGAGTTCTCTCGCCGCGCCCAGGAGGCGCACCCGGACTTGATCGTCGCCTCGGGCGTCTGCACCACGCTCACCGGGGCCGGTGATCCCTACTTGCCCTTCCGGGAGATCCTGCGCACGCTCTGCGCCGACGTCGACCAGGGATGGGCGGCTGGAGCCATCACGCGCGAGCACGCGCTGCGCCTCTGGCGGTTCCTGCCCGGGGTGGTCGAGGCCCTGGTGACCCAAAGCCGCCATCTGCTGGGCACCATCGTCCCCGCCGAACCGCTTCTCCAACGAGCGGCGGCCCACCCCTCCGTCGAGCTAGAGCACTTGAGACAGCTACAGGCCCTGGTAGCCCGCGGACCATCTTATCCGGAGGAGGCGAGCGTCGATCAGAGCCGCATCTTCGAGGAGGTCGCCGACCTGCTCAGCGGCCTGTCGCGGCATCAGCCGCTGCTGCTGACGCTGGACGATCTCCATTGGGCCGACGCCTCGTCCATCGGCTTGCTCTTCCACCTGGGCCGTCGTCTGGCCGGTAGCCGCGTGCTGGTTCTGGGAACCTATCGACCGGAGGACGTTGCTCTGGGTCGGGAGGGTGGACAGCACCCCCTGGTTGGCCTCATCAACGAGTTCAGACGTCTCTTTGGTGACCTTTCGGTGACGCTGGGTCGGGATGAGGCGGATGGTCGCGCGTTCGTGGACGCCTTGCTCGATAGCGAGCCGAATCGGCTGGATGAGGAGTTCCGAGCTCAGCTGACGCGAAGCACGGGAGGCCACCCACTCTTCGCGGTGGAGATTCTACGGGGGCTGAAGGAGCGGGGCTACGTCTATCGGGATGAGCAGGGGCGCTGGGCGGCGCGTCCGACCGTGGCCTGGAGCCCCCTGCCCGATCGCGTGGAGGGCGTGATCGAG
>Ga0207797_1001978_pt1 | contig 14532 bp, 15 predicted proteins | sample PRCRCaboRojoPR_6_FD_187275 | JGI IMG/M metagenome (GOLD analysis project Ga0207797, IMG submission 187275) | Marine sediment microbial community from Cabo Rojo, Puerto Rico - PR CR 10% Liquid 1 (SPAdes) | ecosystem: Environmental > Aquatic > Marine > Coastal > Sediment | place: Cabo Rojo, Puerto... | reverse complement strand
CCCGGTCGTCGTGGTTATGCATGCAGCCAACGACCCCGCCGCTGTCGAGTTCGACCCGGTACAGCACCGTCGGGCCGAGGTAGCGGCGGTCGATCACCTCGCCGTTGGCGGGGCCACCGCCCCCCGCTGCGAGGTCGTCCGGCCGGACGAGCAGTTCCACGTCCGTGCCGTCGTACTCCCGGGCGAGCCCGTTCACCCGGTCGCGGGGGACGTCGCCGAGCCCCGTGTGGACGACGCTCCCGTCGACGCGGCCGGCGAGGAAGTCGGCGTGGCCGAGAAAGCCCGCGACGAAGCGGGACTCGGGGTTCTGGAACACCGCCTCGGGCGCCCCGACCTGCTCGATGCGGCCGTCCCGCATCACTGCGATGCGGTCGCTGATGGACATCGCCTCCTCCTGGTCGTGGGTGACGTTGACGGCGGTGACGCCGGCAGCGTCGAGGATGCGCCGCACCTCCGCGCGCATCTCCACCCGGAGGTCCACGTCCAGGTTCGAGAACGGCTCGTCGAGCAGCAGTAGCTGTGGCTCGGGCGCCAGCGAGCGGGCCAGCGCCACCCGCTGTTGCTGGCCGCCGCTGAGCTCGTCCGGCGTGGCCTCGCCCTTGTCCGGGAGCCCCACCAGCTCCAGCAGCTCGGTCACCCGCCGGTCGCGCTCGGCCTCGTCAGTGTCTTGGAGACCGAAGGCGACGTTCTCGCGGGCGGTGAGATGCGGGAACAGGGCGAACTCCTGGAACACGACGCCGATGTCGCGCTGCTCGGGCGGGAGGAACGCCTCCTCGCCGGCGACCGGGCGGTCGCGCAGCCGGACGACGCCGCCGTCGGGCCGCTCCAGCCCGGCGATCAGCCGCAGCGTGGTCGTCTTCCCGCAGCCCGAGGGGCCGAGCAGGGTGAGCAGCTCCCCCTCGCGAACCGACAGCGACAGCTCCTGGATGACGGCCGTGCCGCCGTACCCCTTGCTGACGCCGTCGAGCTCCAGCACGGTCGGGGCGGGCGCCGCCTCGGGAGGGTGCTCGCTCTCGCTGCTCATCGCTGTCCGCTCCTCCGGGTCGGTCCGACAAGAGTCGGTCGGTACGCCGGCGAGCTCAGTCAACGTCGTACCCCTCCAGCCGGACGATGAGGAACAGCGACACCGCGGAGACGGCCAGCAGCGCCAGCGCCGGCACGGCGGCCTGGCCGTAGTAGCCGCTGCGCTGTGCGCTCCACACCTGGGTGACGAGCGTCTCGAACCCGCTGGGCCGGAGCAACAGCGTCGCCGGCAGCTCCTTCATCGTGGTGAGAAAGACGAGCGCGGCGCCGCCGACGATGCCCGGCGCCACGAGCGGGAGGGTGACCCGGCGGAACGCCCGGCCCGGGGGTTCCCCGAGCGTGCGGGCGGCCTCGGTGAGCCGCGGGGACACTTGGAGGAAGGACGCACGCGCGGAGCCGATGGCCTGCGGGAGGAACCGGACCACGTACGCGAACACTAGCAGCGGGAGGAGCAGCAGGCCCTGGCGGTAGAGGACGCCGCCGTAGCGGGCGCCCGCGAACACGAGCGCCAGGCCCATCACCACGCCGGGGACCGCGTAGCCGACGTAGGCGGCCCGCTCGAACAGCCGCGCCAGCGGCGAACCGTCTCTGGCCGCGAGATACGCCAGCGGGAGCGCACAGAGGGCGGCGGCGAGCGCGGCGGCGCCGGCGACGCCGACGGAGTTGAGCGCGGCGCCGACACTGAAGCCGACGCCGCCACGGCCGGGACCGGCGGCCGCCAGCCACAGTCCGAGAATCGCCAGCGGCACCGCGAGCGCCAGCACCGGGACGACCATCGCGCCCGCGAGGGCGGGGATGCGCCACTTCCCCAGCCGGAGCCGTGACTGCTGGCCGCCGGGGTGCTCCGAGCGGACGCCGCTGCCGCGCACCTTCGACTCCACCGCGAGGATGACGACCGTGACGGCGACGAGCTGGAGGCTGAGCAGCGCCGCCAGGTCCGAAGAGAAACTGTTGAACCGGACGAAGATGACCCGCGTGAACACGTCGAAGCGCATGATCTGGGGCGTGCCGAAGTCCGAGAGGGTGTACAGCGCCACCAGCAGCGCGCCGGCGGCGACGGCGGGTTTTATCTGTGGGACCGTCACCCGGCGGAACGCCGCCCACCGGCCGTGGCCGAGGGTGCGGGCGGCGTCGACCAGCCGGGTGTCCAGCGTCTTCAGCGACGCTCGCGTGGTGATGAACACGTACGGGTAGGTGTACAGCGTCAGCACGAGCGTCGTGCCGGCGAAGCCGTACAGCGAGGGGATGCTCTGGACGCCGAGCAGGCTCTGGAGGATGCCCCGGGGGCCGAGCGCGGAGACGAACGCGAACGCGCCGATGTAGGAGGGCACCACCAGCGGCATCGCCAGGAGGACACTCAGCGCACGCCGGGCGGGGAGGTCCGTCCGGACGGTGAGATACGCCAGCGGGACACCGAGCAGTATCGACAGGCCGGTCACCGCGGCGACGAGCAGCGTGCTGTTGACCAGTACCTCGATGGTTGCAGGGCGGGCGAGCAGGCCCAGCTCCCCCCGGGCCTCGAACGCGCTGGCGAGCACCCACACCAGCGGAGAGGCGACCGCTGCCGCGATGGCGCCCGCCAGTAGCGTCAGCCCCGTCGAGCGCTCGCCGCTCAGGAGCTCCCGCAGGCGCCCGAGCGGGTCTCCGGTGCCGGTTGACATCTCAGACGGACAGCCCGACCTCTCGGAGCAGTTCGATCGTCGGCTCCAGGTCGCTCAGCTCCGAAAGGTCCAGCCCCTCCGGCGGGTCGAGTTCGTCGATCGTCGGCAGGTCGCCGACCGGCTCGACGTCCGGGATGAGGGGGTACTCGAAGGTGATCCGGGCGAAGTAGTCCTGGGCCTCCGCCGACAGCAGGTGCCGGACGAAGTTCGTCGCCAGCTCCTCGTCGTCGGTGGTGTTCACCACGAGCGCGCCCGCGACGTTGAAGATGGCCCCCGGGTCGTTGCGGGTGAACGCCGTCGCCAGCGGGGCGTCGGGGCGGCCGTCGAGCACCCGCTGTGGGTAGTAGTGGTTGGTGAAGCCGGCGCCGATCTCCCCGTCGGCGATCGCTTGAGCGACCTGGAACTCGTCGGCGTAGGACTCGGCGCCGGCGTCGATCATCCCCTCCAGCCAGGACTTCGCCCGGTCCCGGCCGTCGATGATCCGCATCGCGGTGACGAACGCCTGGAACGAGCCGTAGGTGGGCGTCCACCCGACGGTGCCCTCGAACCGGGGCTCCTCGGGGAAGGCGTAGATGTCGTCGGGGATGTCGCCCGCCTGAAATCTGTCCGTGTTGTACGGCACCGACCGCGCCCGGCCGGAGGTGCCGACCCAGCGGTCCTGGGGGTCGCGGAACTCCTCGCGCACGAGGCTGGCGACGTCGCCCGGCAGCGCCGTCGCCCGCCCCCGGTCGGCCAGCGCGCCCAGCGCGCCGGCGTTGACCGAGAAGAACAGGTCCGCCACGGAGTTGTCTCCCTCCTGTTCGATGCGGTTGACCAGCGCCGTCGAGGAGTCGTAGCGGGGGCTGATGGTGAAGTCGTCGTACAGCCCCTCGATGTAGTCGAACAGCGAGCCGACCAGCGCTACCCCCCGGCCGGAGTACACGTCCAGGGTCCCCGACAGCGGCGGCATCTCCTGCATCGAGGTGCCGCCGGGGAGCTCCCGGCCCTCCCGCCCGTAGCCGATGATGCCCGGCTGGAACTCCTCGCCGTCCTCGCCGAACCCCGTACAGCCCGCCAGCCCCGCCAACCCGACCGCACCAGCGGCGAGGAACTCCCGCCGGCGCGAGGTGTGCCTGCTCATAATCGTTTAGGCCCACCTAAAACACTTAACCCTGCTGGTTCGGACGAGGGGGTGGCCCCCGGACCGCCGTCCTGTCCCCGACCGGGGATGTGGGTGGTGGCGATCATCTCAGTCGTCCGCGGCCGCCGGTTCCCGGGCGGGCAGGGGGGCCAGCGCGTCCAGGCAGTCCAGCCAGTCGAGCGTGTACTCGCCGACGAGTTCGAGGAACGGGGCGTTGCGGTAGTCGCGGTCGCCCGCGCGGACCAGCGCCTCCGCCATCGCGGCCGCGGCCTCCGCGTAGGTCCCTGCGCCGTCGCCGGCGTCGTCGACCAGCCGCCAGACGTGCTCGTTGAGCTCCAAGGCGGGCGCCTCGCTGGCGAGGTCGTCGAACGTCGACCGGGGGGCCTTGTTGTGCTCGCACAGCGGGTAGCCCGTCAGCACGCTGTCCCCGAGCAGGTCGGCGGCGCGCTTGAGGAACACGCCGCTCCAGATGTCGTCGAACCGGCCGACACCCCACTCGTTGTCGTCCATCGGGAGCTGGTAGAACGCGGGCACCACCTCCCGGCGGAACGCGAGGTTCATCGAGCAGACGGTGAGATACTGCCCGGGGGCGGCGACGAACTCCTCGTCGTAGTCCTCGCGGGAGGTGAGGGTGGTCGCCTGGCCCTGCAGGTCGCCGTCCATCAGGATGCGCACGGCGTCCAGGTCCGGCACGTTCGTCCACAGCCCCTGGGAGGCGACGACCCGGTCGACGGGCTCGGTCGTCGTCTCGACGGTCTCGTCCATCGCGGAGTAGGGGTAGCCCCGCGGGTAGAGGCCGTGCTCCTCGAAGTTCTGGTACAGCACGTTCACCCAGCGCTCGTCGCTGCGGACGTGGGTCACCTCCCCCGTGCGGGCGAGGTTGTCGTAGTGGCGCCCGAAGAAGTCCGTGTCGTGGGGCGCGGTGTCGTCGTCGAGGAACACGCCGTAGTCGAACCCCTCGGACCAGAGGTAGAGCAGGCCGAAGGAGGTCTGGGCGTGGCTCGCGGCCGGTATCAGGTGGCTGTACTCGCCGACCCCCCGTTCCCGGAGCCACTCCTCGCGGGCGGGGCCGTCGACGACGGCGCCCGGGACGTCCAGTTCCTCAAGCATCCGCTCCATCGCGGCGGTGTCGCAGAACTCCTCGGTGACGAGCAGGAATTGCAGCCGGTCGGCGTGGCCGTGTTCTCGGGCGTTCGCGACGTACGCACGCACGCAGTCGGGGTTCCGCACCGTCGGCACCACCACGCATGTGTCCGCGTTCATCACCACAGAGTGTTTAGGCGAGCCTAAAACCTCTGTCGGTCCGGGACGGGAACGAGGACAACCCTTTTGCTCCCCCTGGCTTGAGAGACGGTATCACGGCGCGGCCTGCCGCGTCTGGACCAACAATGAACTACACACTGTCCGACCGCACCTGTGTCGTCACCGGCGCCTCCCGGGGCATCGGTCGGGGTATCGCTATCGAACTGGGCGGCTGTGGTGCCGACGTCGTCGTCAACTACCGCAGCTCCGAGTCGAAGGCCCACGATGTCGTCGACCGCATCGAGTCCGCGGACTCCGGCGGCCGGGCGATCGCCGTCCAGGCTGACGTGAGCGACATGGACGACGTCGCCCGGATGCACGAGCGGACCAGCGAGGCGTTCGGCGGGGCGGACGTACTGGTGAACAACGCCGGGCTCACGATCGACCGGAAACTGGAGAACATGAGCCGCGAGGACTGGGATCGCGTGATGGACGTGAACCTCGGCGGGGTGTTCAACTGCACCAAGCAGTTCTTCGAGGAGCTGTGTGACGCCCCCGAGGGTCGGCTGATCAACATCTCCAGCGTCGTCGGCCAGCAGGGCAACTACGGCCAGGCCAACTACGCGACCACCAAGTCCGGGCTGTTCGGGTTCACCCGGACGGTCGCCCTGGAGATGGCGTCCTCGGGCTCGACGGCCAACTGCGTCGCCCCCGGGTTTACCCAGACAGACATGCTTGAAGACGTCCCCGAGCGGGTCCAGGAGAAGATCGTCCAGCGCATCCCGCTGGGCCGGTTCGCCAGCGTCGAGGACGTCTGCGGGATGGTGGGGTTCATCGCCAGCGAGGGCTCCTCGTACATGACCGGACAGGTGATCGGCATCAACGGCGGGATGGAGTGGTGAGCGGCCGGGACCGACCCCGTCGAGCGGTGACAACCGGCCGCTCGGAGCCGGCGGAACGTACAAGTCGCGCTACTCGCTAACAGGGCTCATGGCACTGTGTCCGCACTGCGAATCGGACCTGAGCGACTGGGCACGAAAACTGGAGCAGGCGCCCGCGGCCAGCGCGCCGAAGGTCTGGACCTGTCCGGAGTGTGAGGTCGTGCTCGGGGTGTCGGACTGGCAGTAACGATTTACCGGTGCGAACCCAAGCGGGGACAGTGAGTTCCTCCTACGAGCCCGGGGTCTGCAACATCGGCCGCGGCGAGCAGTTCCAGCGGTACGTGTACGCCGCGCTCGCCGGCGTCGCGGCAGTCGCCTACGTGGTGGTGGCGGTGCTGTTGAACGTCCCGTCGGCGCTGCTGGCGGGCGTGTTCGTCCCGCTGGCGCTGGCCGTCGAGTGGGCCGTCCAGGCCCGGACCTCCTTCTGTGTGCGGTTCGCCCTGCTGGGCCGGTACGACACCGGCAACGGGGGCGGGGAGGTGGACGGCCGGGAGGCCCGCCGCGAGGACATCCGCCAGTCTGTGCGGATCACGGTGCTGTCGATCGCCATCGCCGCCGTGGTGACGGCGGCCGTCTACCTCGTGTTCGCCTAGCGGACGAAGTACGACTCCTCGCCGGCGAGAAACCGCCCCAGGTCCGACTCCCGGCGGTAGTCCGTGCGCTGGAGCTCCGTCAGCGCCGCCACCAGCCGGTCGGCCTCGCCCTCCTCCCACTCGGAGGGCTCCCGGACCGGGAGCACCAGCCAGCCGCCGCCGCGCAGTTCCGTGTAGTAGATCGGCTCCAGGTCGCCGGTCGCGTCCTCGGCGGTGTAGGTCCCCAGGACGTGGCGGGTAGCGCGCTCGCCGACCGGGAGGAGCACGTGGGCGGCGATGGCCCGGAGCTCTGCGTCGAAGTACCGCTCCATCTCCGTGTACTCGGCCGGGCTGGGCTTGCCGTCCACGACACAGCCGTGCAGGTACGAGAGGAACGTGCGCTCGACGCCGGGGCGGTCGCCGACGCTGGTGAACAGGCCGGCCTCGGCCAGCGCGCGCTGGAGCCGCCGGCCGGGGACGTTCGTGAACGGCACCCCCGTCGCGGCGCCACCGTGGACCCCTGGGTGGTCGCCGACGACGTGGAAGTGGGCGTTTGCGTCCCCGTAGCCGGACACGAACTGGTCGCAGGGCGGGTCCATCCCGAACGGGTTGCGTATCCGGTCGGTAACGTTCTTCACGGCGGGGGGAAGCGCCCCCCGTTCTTAAAAGGCCCGTCCCGCTACAGCGGCGTCACGTCGGTGACGGTGCCGACGCCCTTGGACTGGCCCTCGCGGAACACGAACCGCTGGCCCTCCTCAACGACGTACGGCCGGAACTTGAACCGGACCCTGGCGGTTCCCCGGTCGCCGGGCAGCAGGTGGCCGTCCTCGGGGTAGATGGCAGCGGCCTCGCTCACCGTTTCCAGATGGACCACCGGCTCGTAGCCGTCCGTGATGCGGGTGGGGTGGTTGAGCACCATCAGCTCCGCCTCGAACTCCCGGACAGCGGTGGGGTCGGCGTCCCGGGGGAGCAGCACCATCCCGCGCTCGACATCGGCCTCGCGGATGCCCTTTAGCGCGATACCGACGATACGGCCGGCCTTGGCCTCGTCGACGCGGTGGTAGTGCATCTCGATGGAGCGCACCTCCACCTCGCGGAACGAGCCGTCGTTCATCGGCCCGATGAGCAGTTCGTCGCCCGCCTCCACCCGCCCGGAGCGGACGGTACCACTGGCGACGGCGCCCACGCCGGCAATCTTGTACGTCCGGTCGACGTACATCGAGAACTCGCCAGCGGCGTCGCCGGTCTTGGGGAGCCGCTCGAACAGCTCGTCCAGCGTGTCCAGCCCCTCCATCGTGACGGCGCTGGTGGTGACCACCGGCACGACCTGCTCGTCCATCTCCTCGACCGCGGCCTCGACGCCGTGGCGGGCAACGGGGAGGGGCGTGCGCTCAGCGCCCCGGAGCAGCCGCTCGACCTCCCGCTCGACTTCCAAGACCCGCTCCTCGCTCACCACGTCCGTCTTCGTCACCGCGACGACGGTGGGGAGCTCCGTCGCCAGCAGGATACCCAGGTGCTCGCGGGTGGTCTTTGTCGGCCCGTCGTCGGCGGCGACCACGAGCAGCCCGTAGTCGAGCTTCTGACCCACCAGCCCCCGGATGGTGGTGCGGAGCCACGGCTCATGGCCGACGGTGTCGACGAACGACACCAGCCGGTCGGCCTCGCCGACGATCTCCGCGCGGTCTGTCTTGCGGTGGGGGTTGTCCATCCGGACGGGGCCGTCGTCGTCGAAGCCGTACACGGCGTAGGACAGGTCCGCCGAGAGGCCGCGCTCGATCTCGTGGGGCTGGACGTCGAGGAACCCTCGCGTCCCGCCCTGGCCGTCGTCGGGCTGGCCGGTGACCAGCGAGCCCACCAGCGTCGACTTTCCGTGGTCGACGTGGCCGGCGGTGCCGACGACGATGTGCTCGTCGTCGGCCTCCAGCATCGCCCCCTCGCGGATGGTGGCGACGCCGACGATGCCGTCGTCGTCGCCGACCCCCCAGGTCTGGACCTCGTCGATGTGGGCGCCGGCCTCCTCGGCCAGCAGGCTCAGCACGTCCATCGACTCGGAGAACTGCTCGGTCGAGATCCCCGCCAGCCCGCCGTCGTCGGTGACGCCGACGACGTAGGTCGCCTCGCCGTCGCCCGACAGCACGCGGTGGCGCAGTTGGGCGGCCAGCGACTCCAGGCGCCCGTCGGCGAGGTGGACCTCGCGGGCGAGCCGTTCCTTGAACTCCACACTGCCACCCTCTTCCTCGCCGCGCTCGAGGGCGCGCTCGAGCACGGCCCGGTCGGGGCTCATCGGTGCGTGGTAACGACCCACCGGGCAAAAGCCTTCCTGGCGCCGTGGGGCGCTGGCGGCCGGTTCACCGCCACGGCGGGGGGAGAAGCTCCCCCGGTCCGCCGACCCAGTAGGTGGGCGAGAGCGCCTCGCCGGGGGCCTCGCCCCCGGTCACCAGCACGGACTGCAGCCCGGCGGCCGCCGCCCCGGCGACGTCCGGCCGGGAGTCACCCACGTGGACGGCCTCCTCCGGGGCGACCCCGAGCGCCTCCGTGGCGGCGTGGAACGGCGCCGGGTCGGGTTTGGCCGCGTGGGCGGGCTCGCCGGCGTACACGGTCGCCCCGAAGGCGTCGTCCAGCCCGATCGCCTCCAGTTTCGCCCGCTGGGCGTCCCGCAGGCCGTTGGTCACGAGCCCCAGCCGGTAGCGCTCGCCCAGCCTCCGCACCGCCTCGGGGGCGCTGGGCAGCGGCTCGACGGCGGTGGGGTCGCGCTCGTCGGTGTAGGTCCGCGCCAGCGCCCGGCCGTCGGCCGGGTCGCCGCCCCGCTCGGCGACGAGCGTCGCGAAACAGCGCTCGCGCAGCTCCGCCATGTCCTCGCTGTCCTCGGCGAACTCCTCGAAGCGGCGGTAGTACGCCCCGACCGGGAACGGCTGCTCGATGCCGACCCGCTCGGCGGCGACCGCGAGCAGTTCACCCGGGCTCCGCTCGTACCGGCACAGCGTGTCGTCGAGGTCGAACAGGACGGCCGCGACGGTGTCGCTCACGGGCCGGCCGACGTGCCCGGCGGGCTTACACCGTCCGGTAGCGGCCGTCCTCGCGCTCGGCCAGCCCCAGCGCGACCGCCCAGCCGAGCAGCCGCTCGACGCGCTCGAGCTGCTCGCCCTCGGGGTCGGTCTCCCTGGCGCGCTCCCAGGCGGGCAGTCCCGCCAGCCGGTCGGTCAGGTCCTCCGGCGTCGCGTCCCCCTCCTCCAGCGCCGCCAGCGTCTCCTCGGCGAGATACACCTGCTCGTGGAACCGGGCGGCCAGAATCTCGCGGTCGGGCTCGGGCCCCTCGCGGACCGCCCGGAACCGCCCGTCGCGCTCCTCGACCAGCCCCAGCGCCTGGAGGAAGGTGATCACCTCGCGGGCGCGGTCCCGGGAGGCGACGGGCGTCTCGAGGGTCACCCGCGAACAGCAGTCCGCCTCGGAGCCCGGCACGAACCCGACCGCGTCCCGGGCCGTCCGGAGGAAGCCAACGTCCCGGGGCTCGGGGACGGGCTTGTATCTCACTGTTGTCCGAACGACCGCGCCACCAGCGCCTCGTCCGTGTCGCCGACGGTGTAGGTGGGGCCGCCGACGACGTCGACGGTCACCTGGGCGGGCGCGAACACGGCCTCGTCGAGCTCGTGGAGCTGCCAGTCGACGGCCTCGAACATCTCCGCGAACGGGGTGCCGTGGCGGTCGGTGGCCGCCGAGGCCAGCTCCCGGAGGCAGTCGTCGTCCCGGTCGACGGTGAGGTGGACGCGGCCGCCGTAGGCGATGGCGTCGTTCGTGCGGGCGATAGCCGTCTCCTCGTCGCCGGCGACCGGCGCGACCGGCGCCCGCGAGGTGACACTCAGCAGGTCCCGGGGGTCGTAGCCCAGCTCGAACGCCCGGAACGCCGCCAGCTCCGCCGCCCGGGCGGCCATCGTGACGCTGCCGGCGAGGCTGGCGGTCGCGAACGCCGGCAGGAACACGGCGCCCGTCTCCACGCCGGCCATCCGGGCGACCTGTTCGGCGGCGGCCTCGCCGGGGAGCTGGTCGCTCTCGACGGCGAGCACGGCGAAGTCGAACTCGTCGCGGTAGCCCAGCTGGGTGAACTCCGCCTCCTCGGCGACCAGCGCCCGTGCGGGGCCGCTGCCCAGCCCCTCGAAGCCGTCGACGGACAGCTCCCAGCCGGCCTTCGCCGAGCACAAAAGCGACAGCGCCGGGTGGTCGGTGGTGAGGGTGACCTCCGTCCGGGGGGTGCCGCCCAGCTCGCCGAGCTCGGCGCCGACGGTCGCGAGGCCGGCGGTCTGTATCTCCGCGAGCAACAGCCCGGCCTCCACGCCGCCGACGGCGTCGACGCCGAAGTCCAGTACCGTCGCCTCGTTGTCGAGCTCGTGGACGCCGACCGCGAGCTCGTCGGCGAAGTCGATGGCCTCGTCGACGAGCTCGGTCGCCATCCGGTTGGGACTCTGCATACGCCCCCTCCGTGGGCGCCGCTGTTGAGGGTAGCGGTCCCCCGCTTTCGAAAAGGTCAGGACGCCGGCGGCCGCCCTCCGACGGGATGAGATATCTCCCGTGGGCGCTGCTCGCGCTGGTCGCGTACTCGCTGGTGCCGCCGCTGGTCCGGGTCGCCACCCGCGACCTCAACAGCACGGTCGTCGCGCTGGTGACAAACGCGGTGCTCGTGCTCGCCGCGCTGGGTATCGTGCTCGCCCAGGGCGAGGACGTCCGCGCCGCGGTCACCTCGCCGGTGGCGCCGTACATGCTCGCGGCCGGGGTGGCGCTGTCGGTGGGGATCCTCGCGTACTACCAGGCGCTGAAGCTGGGGCCGGTGAGCGTCGTCACCCCGATCTTCGGGATGTTCCTCGTCACCAGCTCCGCGGTGGGGGTGGTGTTTCTCGAGGAGTCGCTCACCGCCCGGAAGCTGGCGGGGGTCGGCCTCGCGGTGGTGGCGGTGTATCTCACCACCGCCGAGTAGGGTTAGACAGTTAGACACCGCGCTCAATGCCCCCCGCCGTCGACCACCGGCATGGACAGCAGCCGCCACCCCGACCCCGCCGGGAGCGCCGTCCGGGCCTCCGAGGTGAGCCTCGCCGACGAGGGGGTCCGCCAGCTCCGGGGGGAGCCGTCGCCGGCACCCGAGCGGGTGCTGGAGGCGCTGGACGACGAGGACTGCCGGTGTCTACTGCGGGCGACCAGCGGCGAGCCGATGACGGCGAAGGCGCTGTCGGGGGTGTGTGACCTGCCGCTGTCGACCACCTACCGGAAGCTGACGCTGCTCCAGGAGGCGGCGCTAATCGAGGAGCGCACCCGCATCAGCACGGACGGCCGCCACGCGGGTGAGTTCACCCCCGCGTTCGACCGGGTGGCCGTCGAGCGCGCCGCCGACGGGCGCCTGGAGGTGCGGATCGTCCCCGCCGGGGACCCGGCCGACCGGTAACCATTTGTGGGGTTCTGTTGTACGCCCGCGAACGGAACCCCGTATGGACGCCGACACCGCGACTCGGTCCCCGAGCGTGCTGCTGGCGGGCGGAGCGGACTGGCAGGCGGCGACGGCGATGCGGCTCACCGAGGGGACCCACGACGTCAGCGTCGACACCGCGGCCGACGCGGCCGCCTGTCTGGCCGCGCTCGCGACCGGCCGGCATCCGGACGCCGTCGTCGTCGCCCCGGAGCTGCCGGACGGTGACGGCGTCGCGCTGTGCGAGCGGATCCGCGAGCGCTACGACCTGCCGGCCGTGCTGTACACCCAACAGGGGACGGCCGGCGGGCGGGCCCGCGAGGCGGGCGTCCCGGTGGTCGACGGGGGCGACGACCTGTTCGGCCGGCTGGCGGCCGCCGCGCTCGGCGGTCCTGACGACGGGGACGGCCACCTGCGGGCGTTCGTCGAGGCCGTCGAGCAGTCCGGCCACTCCATCTACGTCACCGACCGGGACGGCACCATCGAGTACGTCAACCCCACCTTCGAGGAGACGACCGGCTACAGCCGGGCGGAGGCGGTCGGGCGCAACCCGCGCATCCTCCAGTCGGGTCGCCACGACGACGCGTTCTACGAGACGGTGTGGGACACCATCCTCGCGGGCGAGGTGTGGGAGGGGGACATCGTCAACCGGGCCAGAGACGGCCGGGAGTACCACGTCCACCAGACCATCGCGCCCATCACCGACGAGGAGGGTGTCGTCCGGCGGTTCGTCGCGGTGAACGCCGACATCACGGAGCGGCGACGTCACGAGCGGGAGCTGGGGCGCCAGCGGGACCTGCTCGACCGGCTCAACCGCGTGAACGCCACCGTCTGGGCGGTGAGCCAGGCGCTGTTGCGCGCCCGCACACCCGGCGGTATCGAGGAGGCCGTCTGCGAGCGGCTCGCCGACACCGGGCTGTACGTCGCGGCCTGGGTCGGCGGTTACGACGACGCCGCCGGGACGGTGACACCGCGGGTCGGGAGCGGGACGGAGCTCCCGGGGCCGGTGTCGGCCGACGGCGAGGACGCCCCACCGGCGGTGCGGGCGGCCCGGAGCGGCGAGGTGGTGCTGGTACGCGAGGACGACCCCAGCCGGCCGCGGGCGCGGGCGTTCGTCGCGCTCGCCTACGACGGGGTCACCCACGGGGTGTTGTCGGTGCGTGGCGAGGGCTCGCGCTGCATCGGGGAGTACGAGCGCACCAGCCTGCGGGAGCTGGGGCGGACCGTCGGCTACGCCGTCGCCGCCGCCCGCGCCCGGCGGCTGCTCGACGCCGACGACGCCGTCGAGCTGACGCTGGCCAGCGACGACGACCGCTCCCCGCTGGTCCGGGCGGCCGGCGCCGACGCGCGGCTGTCGCTGTCGGCGTCGGTGCCGGGGTCGGACGGCCGGGAGCTGTACTACCTCACCGTCGCGGGCGAGGACCCCGCTGGCGCCGTCGACCGGCTGCGCGCGACCGAGGGGGTCGAACAGGCCCGGGTCGCCCGCGAGACCGGCGACGGCTGGCTCGTGGAGCTGGCGGTGACGGGGCCGTCGCTGCCCCGGGCACTCGCGGACACCGGCGCCCACGTCGTCGGCGCGACGGCCGCCGAGGGGCGGGTGGAGCTGCGGGTCGAGCTCCCCCCGTCGGCGGACGTTCGCCGGGCGCTGCGGGCCGCCCGGACGGCGTTCCCGGAGCTGGAGCTGGTGGCAAAGCGCACCGTCGAGCGCTCCGGCGCCGGCGACGCCGGGAGTCCGGGGCTCACCGAGCGCCAGCGGGCGACGCTGCAGGCCGCCTACCACGGCGGCTACTTCGACTGGCCGCGAGCGAGCACGGCCCAGGAGCTGGCCGGGACGATGGGGGTCTCCGACGTCACCTTCCACAAGCACCTCCGGCGGGCCGAGGGGACGCTGCTGGAGTGGTATCTGGGCTAGAACAGCTCGGCGAAGTGGAGCACGTCGACGGCGACGACGAACGCGACCGCCAGCGCCGCCAGCACCACCAGCAGCTTCACGAACCACGGCAGCCCGCCGGCCGGCACCGGCGGCGTCTCCGTCGTCTCCGGCGGGACCGCGATGGCCGCCGAGGCCGCCGACGCCGTCGTCCCGGCCGAGGAGCCCGGGGCGGTGGTGGAGACGCTAGACGTCGCGAGAGCCACCCGTCGTCGGATGCGCGAGAACATCGCGTGGGCGTTCCGCTACAACGCGGTCGCGATACCGCTGGCGGCGACGGGCCTGCTCAACCCCCTGTTCGCGGCCGTCGCGATGGCCGCCTCCAGCCTGCTGGTGGTCGCCAACTCCGCGCGCTCACTCTAAGGCGAGCCCGGGGTGCCAGTGGTCGGCGCCGGCCGCCGCCTTCCGGCGGTCCATCTCCGCGAGGATGGCTGTCGCGAGGCTCGCCGTCCGGGCGGCCTCGCTCTCGCCCTCCGTGCGGAACTCCCCGGTCGTGCGGTTGGCGAACACCGTGCAGACGGCGCCGGCGCGCAGCCCGTACACGTTCGCCAGCGTGCAGACGGCGCTGGCCTCCATCTCCACGTTCAGCACGTT
>Ga0207797_1001977_pt1 | contig 14535 bp, 16 predicted proteins | sample PRCRCaboRojoPR_6_FD_187275 | JGI IMG/M metagenome (GOLD analysis project Ga0207797, IMG submission 187275) | Marine sediment microbial community from Cabo Rojo, Puerto Rico - PR CR 10% Liquid 1 (SPAdes) | ecosystem: Environmental > Aquatic > Marine > Coastal > Sediment | place: Cabo Rojo, Puerto... | reverse complement strand
GAAGACATCGGCACCTTCCACGAAGAAGGGGCGTTTCTCCTGGTAGCGAGTCTCGTAGGCCGAGAGGTTCACCACCGCCGGGTCCACCTCCACCTGGCCGAAATCCGGATTCAGGGTGGCGTTTACGGTGAAGTTGGAGGAAAGCCGGTATTTCAGGTCCACTCCGGCGCCGTAGAACAGGTCCGATCCGTCCCGGAAGGGATTGGCGAAATCCACGTCCGAGTCCTGGTGGATGTGGACGTATTCCCCTCGTCCCTGGACGTAGGGAAGGAGCTCCAGCCCCCTGGATTGCCGGATACCTCGCAGGCCCACCAGGTGGCCGTACCGTGGGATCCCCCCTCGCTCGTCCTTGGGTGTGAAGGAGAAATGGGCGTCCTCGCGATTCCGGGCGATCTCCCGGGTGATCTGAATGCCCCAGACCTGCTCGTCCGCGTTCCGGAAGCGAAGCTGGCTGAAGGGAATGCGGAGCTCCGCCGCCCACCCCCAGTCCTCCACCCGGGTGGCGGCCTTCCAGACCGGATCCCAGGAGTCGTCTCCATGACGATCCCGGCCTCCGGAGAGGGCCTCGTCGCTGCGCACACCGGAGGGGTTCACCTGAAACTTGAATCCGCTCCGGTGATCGTTGTAGCTGTCCAGGGACACAGTGAGCCAATCGGAATCCATGAGCCAGGCGTCCCGGCGACCCAGGCGGGTGGAGACGGGATGCTCGTCCATCATGACGGCGCCTACGTAGAGGGCCTCCTCGTCGTAGAGCACCCATACCTTCGTGTCCTGGGAAACGATCTCCCCCTCGAAGGGGTCCCGTTGGATGAATCGGGTGGCTGGCTCCGCCCGGTCCCACGCACTCTCGGAGATACGGCCGTCCAGGACGATGGACTCTTCCGCCCGGTAGGCCTCCAAAACGGGAAGGCCGGAATCAAGGGAAGAGGAGTCCGGATCGTCGGAGCCCTGGGAGAGGGCACCGGTGGGGCACAGCCCCAGGACGAGAAGGGGGAAGAGGAGGGAAAGCCGCGGGAAGAAACCCCACCCGCAGGACACGGGACGGCCTGATCTCATAGTCGTGCACGATCTCCGTTTCGGTGTGCCGGGGGCTCCCGGAGCCCGGGACCCGCGGGACCCGGCTGGTCCTGAAACCACGCGCCCCCGGAGGTCCGCGAAGAGCCCCCGGGCGCAGGACAAACCTAGACCCGAAGGGGGGACACTCCAAGGTGAGGGAGAAGACCCGTCCTCCAGGAGCTTCCCCCCTTGTTCGAGAGCCCTCCGAGGGTAGAGGGCTCATCAAGAGAAGGACAACCGGGCCCCCGAAGACGTTGAGGCCCCGGGGCCGCACCTCTCACTCCCATCGGCCTCGGAGACCCTGACCGTCTTGCCTCGGCCCAGGGTGGAGGGCCAGCTTCCTCCATGATACCTCCCCCACCGGGACCCCACTCGTGACCGATCCCGCCGCCTCCGGAATCCTCGCCTTCCTCTTCTTCCTCATGGCCACCTGTTACTCGGCCGTGGGCCAGGGGGGCGGCTCCGGGTACCTGGCGGCCATGGCCTTCTTCTCCCTGGGCCCGGAGACCATGCGACTCACGGCCCTGTCCCTGAACGTGGTGGTGTCGGCCGTCGCTCTGTGGAGGTTTCGGCGGGCAGGGCACTTTCGGAGAGACCTCTTCGTGCCTCTGGCGGCAGGCTCCGTACCCGCGGCGTTCGCCGGGGGCCTCTTGGGCTTGCCGGGAGAGATCTTCCGGCCGATGGTGGGTCTGGTCCTCTTCTGGGCCGCCTATCGGCTGATCCGGGGAAGGGCGGCGGGAGATGCCGCTGGGAAGACTCCCACCCTCCCGGCTTGCCTGGGCGTGGGAGGAGGGATCGGGTTCCTGTCCGGTCTCATCGGCATCGGCGGCGGGATCTTCCTCGCTCCCGTCCTCGTCCTTCGAAGGTGGTCCGACGTGAAGATCGCCGCCGGCGTTTCCGCCGCCTTCATCCTGGTGAATTCCCTGGCCGCTCTCGCCGGCATCTCCTTCCGGGGCCCGGCAATTCCGTTGTACCTGCCGGTGTGGATGGCCGTCGTGGTCCTGGGAGGATGGGTTGGAGCTGGCCTGGGGGCTCGCCGCCTGCCACCCCGGGCGCTCCGCACGGTGCTTGCTGTCATTCTCCTGGTGGCCGGTGCGCGACTCCTCCTGAGCTTCTGAGGGCCTGCCGGAGGTCCTTGGCAGACGGCATCCGGACCCGCACCTTGAGACTGGAGGTTGCAGATACGCGACTCGTGTCCCGGGCCCCCGCGCTGTCGGCTGCGGGCTTTGTCGGCTGGATGTTGCTTGGGGTTCAGTACTGTGCCCGGTCCAACACTATGTCGGATTCACCGCTACGAAGGAGATGGATCATGGCTCACATCGCCATTATCTACTGCAAGAAGATCCAGGATCACTCCTGCATCGGATGCGCGAAATGCTACAAGGGAATGGACGAGAGGCAGGGTGAGTTCGCCCGGTACGAGGACGATGAGCTCCACCTGGTGGCCCTCACCGACTGCGGAGATTGTCCGGGACTCACCGTGCCCCGGGTGAAGCTACTGCACGAAGTGGCCGGAAACCTGGATCGGCCCATCGACGTCATCCACTTCGGAACCTGCGTCAAGCTGGCCATGGAGACAGCGGACTGTCCCATCGACTGGGAGGACATGCAGTTTCTCCTGGAGCAGAAGTTCGACTGCGAGGTGGTGTTGGGGACCCATTCCTACTGAGGGGAGCCGTCCCATGGTCAGGAGGGAGCAGACCGGGAGGATGAGGTTTCTTCTGGCGGCGTTGATCCTTCTCATGGTTGCCTGCGGAGGGGAGGAAGCCGCCAGAGAGGGGGAAGAGGGCTCTCCCCGGAGCCGGACCCCGGGAGAGCCGCCGGTGATCACGGCCAACAACGTCTTCTACTACTACCAGGATCTGCAGACGGCCTGGGAGTTCTACACCCGGATTCTGGGCTTCCGGACCGTGGCGGACTATGGCTTCGCCAGGGTCCTCCACGTGGCTCCCACCTCCTTCCTCACCCTGGTGGATGCCGAGGAGGGGATGCACGGTCCGGAGGAGCCCAAGACGGCGACGCTGGCCATCGTGACCCGGGAGGTGGAGGGTTGGTGGGCCTACCTGGACAGCCTTGAGGTGGAGATGCGTTCTCCCCTTGGAGAGGTGGAGCCCGGCCAGGCCCACGACGGGTTCGTGGCCGTAGATCCCGAGGGCTACCTGCTGGAGTTCGAGAGGTTCAACCCCCATCCGGAGAACGAGGCCCTGATTCCGGTCCTGGAGACCATCACGCCCCTGTACCCGACGAAGGAGGAGACGGCCCCGGGCCCGGCCACCACCCGTCCCGTGGATCTGGGCGTACTGGCCACCGTGCAGTGGCTGTACTACCGGGACCTGGAGGCGATCCAGGTGTTCTACGAGGAGGTCATGGGCCTTGAGCTCATGGTGGATCAGGGGTGGGCCAAGGTGTATCCCACCTCCCCCACCGGGTTCCTGGGCTTCGTGGACGGTGAGCGGGGGTTGCACTCGGCCACGGACGAGAAGGCCGTGACCGTCTCCTTCCTGACACCGGACGTCCAGGGATGGCTGGAGCACCTTCGGCAGTTCCCCGCTGTCGAGCTCCGGGAGCCGGAGGTGGGCTCGGAAGGGGATTTCGCCCGAACCCTGGTGGGCTACGATCCCGAGGGCTACGTCCTGGAGTGGGACACCTTCCTGGACGTGCCGAAGAACCGGGATCTTCTGGAGACCCTGTCCCGCTGATAGAGGCCCTGGACCAGGGAGCCCCGCCACCTCCCCGGATGACACGCCTCTCACGGATGGAGTGAAAGCCCCGGTCAGGACTGCTGCCGGCGGCTCCGGAGGAGGGCGGCTCCCAGGACTGCGGAAGCGGCGGAGCCCAGCAGGATGCCCACCTTTGCGTGCTCCAGGTTGATGGGAGCCTCGAAAGCGAGGCTGCCGATGAACAGGGACATGGTGAAGCCCACGCCGCAGAGGGCCGCCGCTCCGGCTACCTGCCGCCACCCCACCCCCTTGGGCAGAGTCCCGACTCCCGTTCCCACCGCCAGGAGGGAGAACCCCAGGATCCCCAGGGGCTTCCCCACCAACAGACCAGCGGTGACTCCCGTGGTCACCGAATTCAGGAAGAAATCCGACGATCCCACCTGAATCGCGACCCCGGCGTTGGCGAAGGCGAAGAGAGGCACGATGGCGAAGGCCACCCATGGGTGAAGGCGCTCCTCCAGCCGGGTGAGGGGAGCCTCGGCGGCCTTGCTCAGCTGTTCCAGGGACTGAATGGCATCCCGCTGGTCCACCGTGGGCATGGGGCTCCGGGCCGGCCCCCCTCGAGCGAAGATGTCCAGCATCTCCCTGGCCTTGTCCAGGAAGGTGCCGTCGTCCACGGCTCGCTGGGCCGGGATGAAGAAGGCCAGGGCCACACCGGCCACCGTAGCGTGCACCCCGGACTTGAGAACCGCCAGCCAGAGCAGAAGCCCCAGAATTCCGTAGGGCAACGGACTGCGGACCCCCAGACGATTCAGAGCCGCCAGGATCAGGAGCAACCCGCCGGCTGCCATGAGGGCCCCGGTGCTGATCTGAGCCGTGTAGAAGAGGGCGATGACCAGGACGGCACCGATGTCGTCGATGATGGCCACCGCCGTCAGGAACACCTTGAGGCCCACGGGGGCCTGTCGGGCCAGAAGGGCGAGGATCCCCAGAGCGAAGGCGATGTCCGTGGCCATGGGGATCCCCCAACCCCTCACCGTGGGCTGCCCCGCATTCAGGGCGAAGTAGATGAGGGCCGGCACCACCATGCCTCCCAGGGCAGCGGCCAGGGGGAGGGCCGCCTTCCGGAGGGAGGAGAGCTCACCGATGATGATCTCCCGCTTGATCTCCAGACCCACGACGAAGAAGAAGATGGCCATGAGTCCGTCGTTCACCCAGAGGAGGGCGGGCTTCGTGAGGGACCACTCCCCTCCTCCGATGGTGACGGGAGTGTTCCAGAACCCGAAGTAACCCCCGGCCGCCGGAGAGTTGGCCAGGACCAGGGCGGCAGCAGCCGCAATGAGGAGAAGAATGCCCCCGGCCGCCTCGAGCCGGAAGAACTCGGCAAAGGGCCGGATCAAGGCGGGTGTCGGTCCGGAGATGTCCAGGGTGTTCCGGCGAGCCATGATGCTCCATCTTGTTCGGAGTTTCCTCTTTTTCCCGGGAGGGGTACACCCTGAAGAGAAGAGGGTGCCTTCCTCCTCTCCAAACCCGAGCCAAGGCGAGAGTCATGGACCTGCGCAGCCCCTACTTGCTGATCGCTGCCTTCCTCCTGGTTTGCTTCCACACCGTGGGTCCCGTTGTCGGAGCCCAGGAGAGGGCGGCCGATCCGGAGGACGTCGCCACCCTGGATGGGATCATCCGGGCGTACTACGAAGTCGTGTCCCGTCCCGCCGGAGTGCCGGCGGATCGGGCCCGGGACGCCACCCTCCATCACCCCTCCGCCCTGGTGGGAATGACGGGTGTGGATGAGGAGGGAGAGCCGTGGATCCGGACCATGACCCTGGAGGAGTATCACGATTCCTCCGGAGGTCCGGGTGAAGAGGGGTTCTGGGAGTGGGAGATCCATCGGGTGACCCACCGCCTGGGGAACATGGCTCTGGTCTGGAGCACCTACGCCTCCAGCACCCGTCCCGGCGGGCCCGTTCAGGACCGGGGCATCAACAGCATCCAGCTCTACCACGATGGGGCCCGCTGGTGGATCCTGAGCTGGATCTACGACCGTGAGCGTCCCGGAAACCCCATACCCGGGGAATACCTTCCGGGCTGATGGCGCCTTGCACGAGAGTGGCGCCAGGCGCCAGCTTCCCGTAGAGACCGTCTCCCTTTGCCTTTTTTCCCACGAGGAACCATGGACAGGGCCATCTCCTTCGTTCTTGCCACCATCGCCTTCCTTTGTCTTTCCTGCGCTCCCGGGTCGGAGTCCGGAGAGCACCGGGTGGCGGTGGCCATGTTCTCCCACGAGACGTGCACCTTCTGCCCCGGCGGCGACGTGACGGTGGAGGACTGGACCCGGGTCAGCCCGCCCATCTCCGGGGAGGACCTCCTTCGAGCCGGGGGCTACATCCGGGGCTTCCACAAGATGGCCCGGGACTACGGAGACATGGAGCTTGTGGGCCTCAGCTCCCCCGTGGGGGTGTTCGGAGGCTCCTCCCGGAGCTGGAACACCGAGGAGACGTTCCGTCACTTCCTGGATCTCATGATCCAGGACCTGGAAGCGGCCATGCCCGTGGATGGAGTCTACCTCTCCCTCCATGGCGCCATGGCCGTGCGAAACGTGCCCCGGCCGGAAGCGGAGATCGCCCGCCGGTTCCGTGAGGTGGTGGGGCCGGACGTTCCCATCGTCGCCACCCTTGATCTCCACGGGAACGAGGACGGGGAGTTTCTGGAGGCGGCAGATTTCTCCTTCGTGACCAAGCGTTACCCCCACTATGACGCGGCGCTCCAGGGGGCCCGGGCGGCCCGGGCCATGCACCGGACGCTGGAGGGGGATTACATGCCCACCACGGCAACCCGGAAGCCGGGTATCATCACCGCTACCGTGCTCCAGTGGACGGGAGCGTCTCCCTCCATGGATATCATGGAGCGAGCCCGTCGATGGGAAGCCCGGGAGGAGGACGCCTTCGTGAGCGTCTTCTACGGCTATCCCTGGTCCGACGTGCCGGACGTGGGAGCTACGATCCAGGTAATGACGAACAACGATCAGGAGCTGGCGGATCGAATCGCTGACGACATGAACGACTTCTTCTGGCGGGTCCGGGAGGAGTTCGCCCTGGGCAGCTTCCCCGAGCCCGCTGAGGCTGCGGGTATTGTCGCCCAGGCCCTGGCGGAGGGAGAGGTCCCGGTGGCGGTGGGAGATCACTCGGATCGCCCGGGAGATGCCACACACATTCTCCGGGCCTTCGAGGCTGCGGGAATCGACAGGGTCCTCTACGGGACCATCAGCGACCCCGCCGCCCTGGAAGCCCTGGCGGAAGCCGGGGCCTCACCGGGGGACTCCTTCGATAGGGAGATCGGTGGCTTCACCCCGTCGGGAGGAACGCCGTACCGGATCCAGGGCACCGTCGCCTACTTCGGTGAGGGCTTCGGCTATGACCGGGTGGCCATGGTGGAGTTCGGAGAGGGGAACGCGGTCATCATCACTCCGGCGTACGAACAGGTGACCAGTCCGGAACGGTTCACCTTCCTCCCCCTGGAGTTGGAGGATTTCCACGTGTTCGTGGTGAAATCCCGGGTGCACTTCCGTCGGGGGTTCGACGAGACGGGATTCGCCAGGACCATCGTCATCGTGGAGGCCCCGGGGCCCTTCGTGGGGACCACCTACCTGGATGCTCTCCCTTACGAGAACGTGGAGATCGAGAACCTTTATCCCTTCGGGACTCCTCCGGACCGGAAATGACCCCGTGCTGACGCGTCGGCGTGTCCGGGCGGGCGGCGGCCACAGGGTGGTGCCTCGCCGGCCCACCCTGATCCTGGCTCTGGGCCTCATGGCTGGAGGCACGTTCCTGACCCAGGGGTGCCGCCCCGAGGCCCCCTGGGAGGAGTATGGCCCCCCCGGGGCCGAGGCCAGAATCCAGGCATTGGCCGTGGACTTCATCCTCACCCGGGAGGAGGACTGGAGCTTCTCCCGCTCTCCCCGGGCCGTCTGCGTGGGCATCGGCCGGTGGGTCACATCCGCCTTGAACCGGAGCGCCCGGGACGACCAGTGGAATCCGGAGGGCCCGTTCTTCCGCTTCCTGGACGATCAACCCTGGCCCGTCTATCCCATGTCCGAATGCGCATGGGGTCGGGACGGCACCGAGATCCTGAAGGAGGAGGGGGTCCCCGCCGTCGTCCTGGCCGTCCATGAAGTGGCGTGGCAGGGTCCCAAGATCGGCCGGCTCAGGGTGGAGGTGCAGGAGAGCACGATCCAGCGGCACAGCTACGTGTGCGAAGGGGAACGGGCGTCCGGGTTGTGGGAGCTGAATTACTGTCTCTTTCGCTGGTGAAGGCCTGGAGGTGGCGACGTGGGTCCAAAGCCGAGATCGAAGGAGCCCCGGCGGGTACCCGGCTGGGTCATGGTGCCCGTGGGAATGACCGTAGGGTTCCTGGTGGCCAGCTGGCCGGGAGGGCTGTTCGGTGGTGTGCTCGGCGCCTTTCTCTGGTGGTCACGTCGTTGAAGGGCTGTTGAACGAGGTGGGCGAGCCGCACCCCCTTGTTTGGAAGCCCTTCAAGGAACAGTCCACCAGCGGACTCTTGAACCCGGGTTCCCGAACCCGGTGAGCGGAGGACCGGAGGACCGCAGGACCGCAGGACCGGAGGAACGGAGGACCGGAGGACCGGAGGAACGCAGGACCGGAGGAACGGAGGACCGGAGGACCGGAGGAACGGCGAATGCCCGGAGAGATCTCATGTTGGTGACCCTGAGGGACGGTTTGAAGCTTCATGTGCGGATCGAGGGCTCCGGGGACCCCCTCGTCATGCTCCATGGCTTCACCGGGTCGGTGGAGGCCTGGGGGGAAGAGGTCCTGGCCGGGTTGGCCCAGGCCTACCAGATCATCGTGGTGGATCTCCTGGGTCACGGAGAGAGCCAGGCCGCGTGTGAGGCCGAGCGCTACCAGGTGGAGGAGCTTCTCCGGGACGTTGTGCAGGTCCTGGACGCCATGGCCGTGGATCGGGCCGATTGGCTGGGGTACTCCATGGGGGGGCGTCTGGCCCTGGCCGGAGCCGTGCTGCACCCGGACCGGGTCTCGCGCCTCATCCTGGAGAGCGCCTCCCCCGGTCTGGCCGGCGAGAATGAGCGGAGGGCCCGACGGCGGGCGGACGAAGCACTGGCGGAGGGGATCCGTCTGGGCGGGATGGAGGAGTTCGTGGACCACTGGATGGGCTTGCCCCTCTTCGCCTCCCAGGGGAAGCTCCCGGACAAGGTGCTGAAAGAGGCCCGGGAGCGGCGTCTCAAGAACCGCCCCGACGCTCTGGCCGCTTGCCTTCGGGGTATGGGCACCGGGGCTCAGCCCTCCTTCTGGGATCGCCTGGGAGAGGTGAAGGTGCCCACGCTCCTGCTGGCGGGGGAGGAGGACGCGAAATTCAGCGACATCGCCCGGCGCATGGCCGAGGCCATGCCTCGAGCCACGCTCCGGGTCATCCCCCGAGCCGGTCACACCGTGCACCTGGAGAATCCCTTCGCCTGGCTGGCCGCCGTTCGGACCATGGGATCGGATCCGTAGCGTCTCATCCTGACCGGAGGGCTCCCCGGTGTTTACCAGCCCTTCAACTCCTTCGCTTGGGGAACATCCAACCCCGGTGAATGGCCGAGACCTCCCCCACCGTGACGAAAGCATCTTCGTCCATCTCCTCCACGATGGACATGGCTCGTCGGGCGTCCTTCCGGCGGACCACGGAGTAGATGACCTCCACCCGTCCCGCCTTGCCCCGGCCCGTGAACTGGGTGACGCCGTGACCGATCTCCCGAAGGACTTCTGCGATGGGATGGCCGTGGGAAGGGGTGAAGACCTGGAGGGAGGTCAGGCCCAGGGCCAGCCGGTCTTCCAGCCATAGCCCCACCCAGTTGCCGGCGGCATACCCTGCCGTGTACCCCAGGACGTGCCAGCCGCTCTCCAGGTGCTGAATCGCGATCCCGGCGGCAAAGAGCCAGATCATGACTTCGAAGAACCCGATGAAGGGTGCGAGGAGCTTGCGGTTCCTCATGATGAGGAGCATGCGAAGGGTGGCAAGGGACACGTCGCCGATTCGCATGACGAAGATGATCAAGGGGCCGATGGGCCCGATAAGAAGCGTTTCCATGGTGAGAGACCCGGGGGTTGTTGAACCAGACTCCCTGGTTGAAGAAAGACCACTCGCGACCGAGCCGATAATCTAATTCTCCCCCCTTCCGGCGTCTGCCCGCCCCGGTCCGGGAGGGTGGTGCGGAACCGGGGTTCCACGTGGAGTCCGGAAGGGACGGTGGCAGGACGGATTCAAAGGCCCCACAATAATCTCCGTCCGGAAGGCCCTGGAGGACCGAAGGCTCCGGGGTCCGAACCTCCATTGGAGAAAGGACGGACGATGAAGACCATCGGCCTCCTCGGCGGGATGAGCTGGGAATCGACCGTGCCCTACTACCAGACCCTGAACCGCGTTGTGAATCGGGAGTTGGGTGGTGTGCACTCGGCGAGAATCCTCATGGTGAGCGTGGATTTCCAGCCCATCGAGGAGCTGCAACACCAGGATCGATGGGACACGCTGGGAGAGATGCTCGGGGCGGACGCTCGGGTGCTGGAGGAGGCCGGTGCGGACTTCCTGGTCCTCTGCACGAACACCATGCACCTGGTGGCTCCGGCCATAGAAAAGGCCATTTCCGTGCCCCTGCTGCACATCGCCGATGCCACGGCGGCCCGGATCCGGGAGCAGGGCCTGGAGAGGGTGGGTCTGTTGGGCACCCGCTTCACCATGGAGGAGGACTTCTACCGGGGCCGGTTGGAGGAGGAGCACGGCCTCCGGGTTCTCGTTCCGGGGGGGGCGGACCGGGAGATCGTCCACCGGGTAATCTACGATGAGTTGGTTCTGGGGAAGATCCTGGACACATCCCGGGGGGAGTACCAGCGGGTGGTGCAGGAGCTGACGGACCAGGGTGCGGAGGGAGTGATCCTCGGATGCACGGAGATCGGGCTCCTCCTGAAACCCGGCGATGCACAGGTACCTCTCTTCGACACGGCGGTGATTCATGCCGAGGAGGCGGCCCGTTGGGCCCTGGAGGGCCCCTGAGCCACCCCTCGGGGGCTGTTCAACAGCCTTTTGACGGAGGACGGTGATTCGTGACTCCGGAGGACTTCCGCAGCAAGCTGAAAGAGGAAAAGATCGTTCCCCTCTCCCGGGACGAATGGGACGCCCTGGCGCCGGAGTTCCCGGAGAAGGAGCGCCACAACACCCAACTGGCCGGGGATCTGATTCTCGTCACGGTGGACGGGGAGTGGGTGGCGGTGGAGGAGCCTTCACCCCAGGCGAGAACCGCCCGCCGGTTGGGAAACGAGGAGGAGGCTCGGGCCTTCGTCGTTAAACGGCTGGATGAGTACGAGAGGATGTGGGATGGCTGTGGCGTCAAAGTGGAGTACTACGAGGACTGATATCACCTCCCGCCACCTGGACGCGGGGTGTTTGACGCTTCTTTGACGGTTGGACGGGTTGGTGGATCAGATCTTGAGACCCGGCCCCATGCCTGATATTGTGTTTCCACCCCCATGGTTGTTTTAAGAGGTACGAACCACCGGAGTAACATGGCCAAGCCAACAGCCGCCGAGGTCATTCAATGGCGAGACCGGGCGGAAGACGGGTACACGTACGCCGAGATCGCCAGGGACTTTCCCGAGTACACCGTGAACCAGATCAGGCATTACTGCCTGGGGAACACCGGGAAGAAGCTTCCGGGTCCGATTCAGAAGTCCGGACGCTGGAAGGGGCGAAACGTCTGGCTCCAGGGGGACAAGTCTCCCCACGCAGGGATGTCGAAGAAGCAGGCGCTGGAAGTCCTGGAGGATTGGGACGAAGAGAACGGTAGGTGGAGGCGTCCCGCTTCCTACTGGGCCGAGCAACTGGGTGTGTCCGCCAGCGCCATCCAGCAGTTGCGCCGCGGAGACACCTGGGCGTTCCTGGAGCATCCCAACCAGAAGCGTTCACGGCGTCCCCGGAAAGCTTCCGCGGATTGACCGTAGCCAGCACAGCCCTCCCCACGGTCCCCGGGTGGACCGACCAAACCCGGGGCTGTGGATCTTCGTGTCTTCCCGGCCTCCTCCTGGACGTGGGATTCACCTCTGTTCCGTCGGTGCCCTCCTCCGAGGCCATCAGGACCGTGCTCCGTCCCTATCGTTACCGTCAGGATCGTGCCCCTCGGTATCGTGAAGGTGGCATTCCCCGGCCGTTTCTTGAATCCTTCGGAAGGAGATGGGCGGTTGAGGTGGGGAAGAGGGCAGACTGTGAGCCGTGGTGGCCACGCGGGCCCGCGGCCCTGGCCAGAAGGGAGGAGCACCATGGACTACGGGATCAGGCGGATCGACTACTACTACACCACGGTTCGGGATCAGCCCGGGGAAGCGTATCAGCTTCTCTCGCAGATGGCGGAGCTCGGCCTCAATCTGGTGGCTTTCACGGCTGTCCCCATGGGACCGGCCCACACCCAGTTGACCCTCTTCCCTTCGGATTCCGGGAAGATGGAGGCCGTGGCCCAGAGGGCGGGCATGGCGGTGGATGGCCCCCACTCGGCCATTCTGGTGCAGGGAGACGACAAGCTGGGAGCTCTGGCGGAGATCCACGAGCGCCTCTACCGGGCCGACGTCAACGTCTATGCATCCTCGGGGGTCACGGACGGCCGGGGAACCTTCGGCTACGTCGTCTACGTGCGCCCCGAGGACTTCCAGCGAGCGGCTGAGGCTCTGGGGGTCTGAGAGCCGGAGGACAGTTCCTTCGGCCTTTGGCCCCGGTTGCGAACATTCCGTCCCGCCGGTGGTACAACCAGCCCATTCGTCTTTCCGCAGACCGACTGCCCGGGCCTGCCGGGCGGGAACGCCCGGGGATCGTTCTCCGGGCGGGGTGCCGGAAGGGTGTGGAGTCTCGAACCGTACGGAGGTGCTGGGTGATGGAAGTCGCCACCCTGGGAGGCGGGTGTTTCTGGTGTCTCGAAGCAGTGTACCAGGAGCTGGAAGGTGTCAAACGTGTGAGCTCCGGGTACGCCGGAGGCAGGGTTCCGAATCCTTCCTACGAGGAGGTTTGTTCCGGGACCACGGGCCACGCCGAGGTCGTGCAGGTGGAGTTCGATCCCCAGATCCTCTCCTTCCGGGAGATCCTGGAGGTCTTCTTCACCGTCCACGATCCCACCACGCTGAACCGGCAGGGCCATGACGTGGGGACCCAGTATCGCTCCGTGATCCTGTACCATTCGCCGGAGCAGGAGAAGGTGGCTCGGGACGTGATGGCGGAGTTGGAGGAGGAGGGTGTCTGGGACGATCCCCTGGTGACCGAGCTGGTCCCCCTGGAGGTCTTCTACCCGGCGGAAGACGACCACGACGACTACTTCCGTCGGAATCCGAACCAGCCTTACTGCCGGGCCGTCATCAACCCGAAGGTCGCCAAGTTCCGGGAACGTTTCCGCCGGAAGCTGAAGTATCGGGAGGCGGAGACCTGATCCCGGGTGGCCGGACCGTCCGGCTGATGCCCCTGAAGGCCTCCACCAGGACGTCAAGCTCCTGGGAATCCAGCACCCGCCATACGTTTCCCTGCCGCTTCATGGTCATGAGGCGGAGCTCGGGCCTGGCCCCGGATAGATCCGCCAGACTCCGGTAGACCACGTGGGCCAGGTCCGGAGGCTCGAGAACCGACCCCACCATGTCCACGTCCCGCACCACCAGAGCGTGGATGAGGCCCGGAGCCTCGTCCTGGATGACCTGCAGGACCCTCAGGAAGATCTCCCCTGGGGACCGGGAGCGGAAGAGCTCCCGCCCGCCCTGGGGATAGAGGTTGTCCACGGGGCCCCCGGTGGTGTCGGTCTCCACCATGATGGAGATTCGCCCATGGAAGGCTTCCAGCGCCTCGGGGTGCAGCCGCTGCAGGGCGGCCCTCCAGGCCAGCGCCCGCAGGGCGTTCTGAAACTCGTGGGCCACGGAGTCCGGAGAGAGAACGGCCCCACCACCTCCGGTCTCCTGCCCCCGGCCCCCTGCTGGTCGGAGGACCAGGAGGAGGAAGAGGGCGAGGCCGGCGGCCCGGGATAGGCTGCCCCGGAGGTCTGAAGGGCAGCGAGAGCGCCGGAGCCTCCCAGGAGCCCCAGGGGCACGTTTCCGTTCACCTTCCCTGAAACGACGTTCCTGGACATTCCCACACATAGACGGAAGAATGTACCCGGGAGCCGGATGCCCGGTTTCCCTCGGCCACTCCCTTCCACGGTTGCCGAGAACGGCGGTCCCTGGCCCCGGAGGGCGATCTCAACATGGAACGCGGCGATTCCCGGGGGCATCCTGCCCTCACAGACGAGAGCACGAGTCTCCCGAACCGACTCCACTTCGACACCGTCTTCGGCGTCGTCTTCGCAGCCGGGGACCGGGGAATCCCCGTAGCCCTGATCCTGGTGGAGATCTCGGACTACGACTCATGGACGTCGGAACTGGAGCCGGCTGCCCTCACCTCGGCTCTCGCTGATCTGGGAATCCTGATTCAGTCCACCACCCGGAAGACGGATCTGGTGGCCCGGACGGCGGAGGACCGCTTCGCCCTGGTGCTCCTGGATTGCAACCTGGCCGGTGCCCGACTTGTGGCCGACCGGCTGGACGTTGCCCTGGAGGAGTTCCGGCGGGCCCAGGGGTTCCGCACCAGCATGGGGGCAGCGGTCTACACCCGGACCATGGAGAGCCCCGAAGACCTGGTGGCTGCTGCGTCCTCGGCCTTGCAGGCGGCTCGTGACGCAGGCGGGAACAGCATGGAGTTCCAGAGATCGTAGGCGGAGGCAGGGAGGGGCTCTCGTCGGCCTTCTGGCTTCGGA
>Ga0207797_1001976_pt1 | contig 14536 bp, 18 predicted proteins | sample PRCRCaboRojoPR_6_FD_187275 | JGI IMG/M metagenome (GOLD analysis project Ga0207797, IMG submission 187275) | Marine sediment microbial community from Cabo Rojo, Puerto Rico - PR CR 10% Liquid 1 (SPAdes) | ecosystem: Environmental > Aquatic > Marine > Coastal > Sediment | place: Cabo Rojo, Puerto... | reverse complement strand
TGGAGTCGGGAAGCCGGAGGTCCACGCCGGACATGGATCCGCCCCCCGCCGGCAGGGGAGTGCCCAGAAGGGTCTCCACGATGCACCGGACCACGTACCGGGTTGCCGAAGAGGTGATGGCCGCCACGGCATTGATGCCCCCGGGTGTCTGGGGAGCCGTGCCGGAGAAGTCGAAGGCCAGGCGCTCACCCCGGACGTCCATGGCCACCCGGACGGGGACGGGTCCGGAGCCGAACCCGTCGTCGTCCATGAGGTCATCGGCCTCGTACCGGCCGTCGGGGATGAGCCGGACGCCGGCAGCCACCAACCGGTCCGCGTACTCGATGAGACCCTGCATGGCCCTTCGGACGTCGCCGGTGCCCCTGCGCTCCACGATCTCCAGGAGCCGCATCCGTCCGGTGTGGAGGGCTGCCAGCTGAGCGTCCAGGTCTCCGGCCCGCTCCACGGGGGTGCGGACGTTGGCCAGAAGGGTCTCCCACAACTCCTCGTTACGGACCCCTCTCCGATACAGCCGCACCGGGGGGATCCGAAGCCCTTCCTGGTAGATCTCCCGGGCCAGGGGCATGGAGCCCGGAGACATACCGCCCACGTCCGAGTGGTGGGCCCGGGAAGCCACGTAGGCCAGGAGCCCCGGAGTCCCGGCGGCATCCAGCTCCGACGGAGCCCCGGGAAGGTAGACGGGAGCCACCAGGGTGATGTCAGGCAGGTGGGTCCCTCCCCGAAAGGGGTCATTCAAGATGACCACATCCCCGGGGGCCAGACGACCCAGCTCCCGGAGGGCCGCCTCCACGCTCATGGGCATGGCCCCCAGGTGCACGGGCATGTGATCGCCCAGGGCCACGGCCACGCCCCGGGCGTCGAAGAGGGCGCAGGAATAGTCCCGACGTTCCTTGATGTTCGGGGAGAAGGACGCCCTCCGCAGAGAGGCTCCCATCTCTTCGGCCAGGGCCGTGAAGAGATGACGGAAGACCTCCAGGGTGACGGCGTCCGGGCTCTCCGTTCGGGGACCCCCACCCCCTGTTTGCATGGCCTTATCCTTCCATTAGGTTACGGGTCTCAGCATTCACAGAATGCTCTCGGAGGTTGGCGAAGGCCTTCGTGAGATTATAGGTAGGAGGTATCCTTGGCAAAGAATGAAACAGTCCTGAGCAGAGCTCGAGACGAGCTATTCAGTCACATCAACCGTTGCGGCGTGCTCCAGGCCGAAGCCGACGATCAGCAGCACTGGATGGACGAGACCATCGATTACCTGGCGGAGCGGTATCCGGATCTCTCCGATGCCGAGCTCCAGGATCTCTTCGACGTGGGCATGCGGTTCTGCCAGCCCGCCATTCCCCATGGACGGAAGCGTGGGGGGCAGGAGGAAGAGGATGAGGCGGCCTCTTCCCAGGAAGCGGAGGAGTCCGGGGCCGGGGTGGAAGAGGCCGAGAGCTCCGGATCCAATGACGATCTGATCTCTCAGCAGGCCGGAAGCGAGACCCCCGCCTGATCTCCTTCACCGGGAACATCCACCCCCGGGCGGCCCCGTTCGGAAGGGCCCTCATCCCAGGGTGTGGTGCCGCGCCTCGGCACAGCGGCAGAGGGGGCCGGTAACCCCGTTCATCCGGGAGCCTGCTCCCCGTTTGTCCTCCTTTTCTTCCCTTCCGATTCCCTCACCGGACCGGGTAGCGGCCACTGAAAGACCACACTATACTTGGCCCCCCTCAGCGCGTCGATGGTCCAATCTATTCGAGCGGGGTCGGTGAGCCGGTATGCCCAAGAAGAACGAAGCTGGTCCTCCACCCGGCAGCCCCAGGAATCCCATTCCTCTGCCGAAGAAGAAGAAGTACCTGGAACGGTACTACAGCCGGGGACGTCTACCTTCCCCCATGGGAGGCAAGCTGGACATCCTGGATGTTCGGGAGGGTGAGCGTGGCAAGGGGCGGGTTCTTCTGGAATGCAACGCCTCCTCCCTCCGGTTCATCCTGGAGATTCCCAGGGCGACGCCGGAGGAGCGGAAACAGGTGGAGAAGAGCCTGGACGGGAAGGGAGAGGACCCCACGTGCCCCCGGCACGGCTCGTCCCAACGCCTGACCCGCTCCGGCAAGGAGTGGGTCTGCCCCCTCTGCGGGGTCGTATACGGGAAAGCGGAGTAGGAGGAGGCTCACGGGAGGGTAGAGGAGCCGGCAGGGGCCGGGGAGGCTGTGAAGCAGGGCGGGGCCATGGGGCGACCCGGCTGTAGGTGAGTGACAGCGGGCTGGTTCCACCGGGACCACTGCCTTAGCTTGGGGCCATGAGGGGGCGGGTCGACCCCCCGTCCCTTTCCCGAGGGCGTTCGTTTGAATCCGGCATCACCTGCGAGGAGACGCTCGTGAAGGAAGATCGGTTCCTCAGCTCCGAGGAATACGACGAACAGGCCCACCGGTTGTACCACGACGGCGATTTCGACGGGGCCCTCCAGATGCTGCAGGAGGGCCTTTCCCTCTATCCCAATGCGGTGGAGCTCTACGTGGGTCTGGGCTACGCCCGTTTGGCCAGGGAGGAGTTTGCCTGGGCCCGGAGGGCGTTCCGCCGTGCCCTGACGCTGGATCCCACCCACGAGGACGCCATGGTGGGGATGGGGGAAACCCTTCTCCGCCTGGGGCAGCACGAGCAGGCCCTGGCCTATTTCCATCAGGTTCAGACCATGGGGTTTGACGCCGACGTGGACCTGATGCTCACCATGGGACGGGCCCTCTACCAGGAGGGCCTCCATTCGGAGGCTCGGGACATCTTCGCCAAGGCCGTATCGGTGCGTCCCGACAGTTCCGAAGCCGTTGCGGCCCTGGGCTACGCCCTTCACCGGCTGGGAGACGAGGTGCAGGCGGGCCGGCACCTCAGGCGGGCCCTGCGCCTGAACCCCGACCTTCACGAGGCCCGGGTATACCTGGGGCACCTGCTCTTCGATCGGGGAGACTGGGAGGCTGCCCTCAGGGAGTTCGAGAGGGTTCCCCCTGCGGAGCAGTGGGATTCCCTGGCCGTCTGGCGGATCATCGAGCTCAAGCGGTCCCTGTGGCAGATGGAGGCGGGAGACGCCCGCCTTCTCCCCTGGGAGCGTCGCCTGGAGGAGCTGGAGGCTTTTGTCGATCCCGTGGACCGGCTCCTGGCCGAGATCGAGGCCTCCGTGGCGGGGACGGATTTCGGGCCCGGGACGGACGTGGGTCAGTTGGAGCTTTTCAAGGGAGGCAGCCCGGAAGACACGGAGGTGCATCAGGTCCGTCTTCCCGAGGGTCGACTCCTGCGGGGAACGTGGTTGGGCATCGTTCGGCAGATGCGTGATCTCGCCGGCTTCGCCCACGAACCCGTGACCGATTACATGAAACGCCTGGCGGAGCGGTGGCACGAGAAGGGTGGGGTGAACATCCCCACGACGGACCCCCGGTCCTTTCTCCTGGCCGCCATCGAGACCGGGCTTCTGACGCTGGAAGAGGACGACGACGAATGAACGGCAACGACCAGGACATCCTGAGACGGTTCCACCGGGCCCTTGTCCGGGCCATCCAGGAGACGAATCCCGAGCACCTCATGTCTCCCTTCACCGTGGCGGAGATCTACCAGAACCTGGTGCCCTACCGCACCCACCGGGATGAGCTGGACCTGGAGATGAACGCCGATTATGAGCACGCCCTCCTTCGTCTCCTGGCCGGAGAAGGGGAGTTTCTGACCATCGAATCCGGAACGGCTCGCCAGGAGATCCGTGACGAGCTGGACTCCCCCAATCCCAACACGGGGCTCTACCGGGACTTCGCCGCCGCCGACGTCCGCTTGAATCCGGAGAAGGTGGACGAAGCCCTCCAGGAGGTCGCCGTGGGGGAGGTGGAGGGGGGGGAAGGGGCTCTGTGGGAGGAGGAGTCCACCGGGCTTTCGGCTTCTGCTCCGGCGGAGGAGGAAATGGAAGAGAAGAAAGAGGTTGATTCGGCGGAGGCTCCCCCAGAGGTTTCGGTTCATGGGGCCCCGGCGGACCTGGAGTTGGAGGAAACCCGGGCTCAGGCCGGGGTAGAAGAGGCCGCTTCCGAGGATTCCTCCCCGGAGGTCGGGGAGGGGTCGGAAGAGATTGAGAAGGACGTACCCGATGCCTGTCCCTGGTGCAGGGAGCATCTTCCGGACCGGCCGAACATCACATTCTGTCCTTTCTGTGGAAGTAAGGTGAGGACCTTCCCCTGCCCCGAGTGCGGGGAGGAACTGGAGCTTGAGTGGCGGTTCTGTATCGCCTGCGGAACGGAGGTTTCGTCGTGAACGATTTGATTCGGTACTTCTCCCTGGCCACGGTGGTGGGCCTGATGGTGGCTTGTGGAGGAGAGAGCGGTGCCCCGGCTGCCGAGGAGACCCAGGAGCCGGCGCAGGAGGAAAGCGTGCCGGCGGAGGAGGCTGCGGCCCCGGCCCAGGAAATGACCATGGATCTCCCGGAGGGCGTGACCCCGGAGATGGTGGCCCAGGGAGATGAGATCTTCCACGGACAGGGGATCTGCTACACCTGTCACATGCAGGGGGGAACCGGTGGTCCTCTGGCCCCTGATCTCACCGACGATCAATGGATCAACGTGGACGGCTCCTACGATGCCATCGTCGAGCTCGTGATCAACGGTGTCCCCGAGCCCATCGAGCACCCGGGCATCATGCTCCCCAAGGGGGGAACGAACATCACCGATGAGCAGGTGAGGGCCGTTGCCGCCTACGCCTGGTCCCTGAGCCGTAGCGGGGACTGATTCCGGGTGACCCCGGGGCGGCTTCATGGCAGGATGCGGCCGGCCTCTCCTCCGGGAGGGGCTGGCCTCGTCATTTGGATCGGTTCGTGGGCGGGTGGTCTGGCGAGTCTCCTTCTGGTCGTGCTGGTGGCCTGCGACCCGGGAGGGCGGCAGGAGTCCACCTCCTCCGCTTCCGACGCACGGGCCCCGGAGCTCGGGCTGGCCGAGGACGCTGAGCTGCACAGGGTCACCCTGGGAGGACGGGGAGCTGAGGAGCACGCCGTCCCGTCCCGGCTGGACGTCCGTCCCGGAGACGCTGTGGAGTTCCACACCGTGGATCATCGGGTTCATACCGTGGAGTTTCCCGCCGATTCCCTCTCGGCGGAGCACCTGGCCTTTCTGGAGGAGTCCCGTCAGCGAGCCAGCCCTCCCCTGGTTCGGCGAGGGAGCCGGTTTTTGGTCCTGTGGGAGGGAGCGCCCCCGGGCCGGTATCCCTTCGTGAGCCGTGGGCACGGGGGCGCCGCCTGGGGAGTGGTCAGGGTCCTGGACCCGGCCGGAGAGCCCGGCAACCCCCCGGGCTCCCCCGGCTGACCTTGCACGGGGCCGTTGCCCCTTCTGTCTCATGGCCGATTCGTCCCGTAGCCTGAGCCGCAAGGATTTCGATGAGGTCATCCGCCGGGCGGCGGAGATCGCCGCGTCGGAGCCCGAGGGCAGGGAGTCGTCCCTCACCGAGGCGGAGCTGTTCCGGATCGCCCGGGAGGTGGGCCTGGACGAGCGTCACGTTCGGAAGGCCCTGGTGGAGGTCCGGGCCCACCCTTCCGGAGGCCGGGACGGGGTCTTCCACATCCTCTACGGTCCGGAATCCATCATCACGTCCCGGGTGGTCCCAGGATCCCGGGAGGACCTGGCGGCGGTCCTGGACGAGTTCATGGTGGGAGGGCAGCTCCTGCAGAACGTGAGGAAGAGCCCTTCGGTGCTCCTCTACCGGCCGGCGGTGGACTGGGCCTCCCAGGTGGCCCGGGCGGCCTCTTCCACCTCGAAGAAGTACTACGTGGCTTCGTCGAAACGGGTGGAGATCCGGCTGGAAACGGTGGACGAGACCCATACCCTGGTGGAGCTGGAGGTGGAGCCCGGGACCCGGGGCGATTACCTGCTGGGAGGCATCGCCGGAGGCCTGGGAGGTGGGGGAGCCGTGGGTGTGGGTGTGGGGCTGGCCCTGGCTGCTCTGGGACCCGGTGCCGAAGCCATCGCCGTGGCCGCGGGCATGGCCGCCGGATCGGGAATCTTCGGCAGCCTGTGCTGGCTCAGCGGCCGGGCCCACAAGAAGAAGCTCCTGGAGGTACAGGCCGAGATGGAGGGGATCCTGGACCGGCTGGAGAACGAGGAGTCCCTGGAACCCCCTCCCCCTTCCTGGAAGCGATGGGTGCGTCGTCATTTCCACGGCGTGGCCAGGGAGATCCTGGGAGACGAGGACCCCCCCGGCTGAGCACAGCTTGTGGTCCGGGGAGCTTCCGCCCCGGGGATTTGCCTGATGGCCGGGTGCGGGAGAATATTCCAATCATGATCTTGGCTCCCCTTTCGAATCCGGCGCTTCGGGCCAGTGTCCTTCGGGCCGCCCTACCGGAGGAGGACGTCTTCTTCCGTGTCGAAGACGTGAAGGAGGCTCTTCGCCTGGGCTTCCCCCGGCTTCTCGTCCGGGACAGGGAAGACCCGTTCACCTCCAGGGTTCCGGGAGGGGAGGGGCCGGAGAGGGACGAACCGGGCCTTCCGGTGCTGGAGCTCACCCCCGCCGTGCTGCGCCGATGGAGGGGGGCCTGGCAGGCCCGGGGCCTGGCCGTCACACGGATCGACGATTCGGCTCTCCGCCTCCGGGCCCTCATGCACGAGGCGGCGGGGGGCCGGGGTTGGGTGGACAGAGCCCTGGCCGATCTGACGAGGATCGCAGGCGGCCCCCTGCCCCCCGAGTTCAGGGGGTTCGCTCGGCGGGTGATGGAGTTTCCCGCCCGGTACACGTTTCTCCAGAGGGTGGGGGAGAGCGTGGATCTCAGCCCGGGAGCCCTGAAGGCTCGTTTCCGTCGCCGTGGGCTTCCGTCTCCGGCCCGCTACCTCAGCTGGCTCCGTCTCCTGGCCGTGGACCAGGTCCTGGCGAACCCCTCCCGGACCATTCTCACCGCCTCCCAGCGCCTGGGCTTCGCCTCGGACGGGAATTTCTGCCGATGGGTCCGGAGTGCTTCCGGCCTGTCTCCCACCCAGCTCCGGCGTCAGCGACACACCCTCAGGCTCCAGACCCGCTTCGCCGGGGAGTGCCTCCAGGCTTCTCATCGGGCTGGATGGCGATCTCTGGACGGCCTGTTCCTCCGCAGCGTTGCCTGAACCTCTACGCACAAAAAAGCCCTTCCACGGGTGGAAGAGCTTTCCGGATCGTCCCCGTCCGTGATACCGCCTGGAGGGCGGCCGGGACGGAGCGGGTCAGGGCGTGTCGGTCTTCTCGATCTCAGGGACGCCGACGCTGGCGACGCCTCTCACGGCGGATGGCGGCTTCCCGCTTCCGCTTGCGCTGGGCACTGGGCTTCTCGTAGAACCGGCGCTTCCGAAGCTCGGAGTACAGGCCCGAACGCTGGACCTTCCTCTTGAACCGGCGAAGAGCCCGATCGAGGCTCTCGTTGTCCTGGACTTTCACTTCCAAACCGATCACGCTCCCTTCAAGACTGGAATGAGGATCAAGCGTAAAAAACTAGGCATAATGCGTCCTCAAGGCAACCGGCCTTCCCGGTGGAGCGTGTGAGCGTAGAGGGCGTAGTCGCCCCGATGGGCCAGGAAGTCCTCGGCCCAGATCTGGAAAGGGGGAAGGGGCAAACGGTCCTCGATGAACTCGACGACGATCATGGCGAACTGGATCCGATCCCTGGCCCCGAAATCCACGGCTTTGCCCTCCAGGATCCGATCTACGGCCTCCCGGAAAGCTTCGGGTTGCACCAGGGCGATGAAGTGGCAGACCTGATCCAGGCGGTAGGAAGCATAGAGAGACCGTAGCTTGGGCAGATCCAGCTGCTCTTCCTCCTCCCGGGGCCAGTCTCCGGCGATGCCCCGGGAGTTTTCTCTGAGGAGCTTGCGGAACGACCGACGAAGGGGAGGCCGTTCGTCGTCGTTGCCTTCCCGGGTGTGGACCGCCGAGGCCAGGAGCCCGGACAGGAGAGGGCGGCCGAGGGCCCGGGCCTTCTGGTCGATCTCCGCCTCCGAATCCTCCAGGAAGATGTCGGCAGTCCGGACTTCGTCGTCCTCCGTCTCCCCGTCCTTGGGGCGAAAGGTGAAGTAGCCGTACCACCGTCGATCCTGTCCCTGGAAGGTCACCAGGAAGCAGGCCCAGCTTTCTTCTCCCCGTTGGAGAAAGCCAACGGAGCGACGGCGGCGACGATCCACGAACGACGGCTCCGGAGCAGGAGGAAACGGGTGGATACCCGTGGAAGATCGCGAGAACCCATAAGCTTGCGGCACGGCCGGGGAAGAGGGCAAGACCCCCGGAGTCAGGGGGGCGTCCCGGGGGGACTGATTTCCTTGCGAGGCCGGTAAACAAATGGTTATCCTTGAGATTCAGGTATAGGCTTCAACCCTTCCGCTCCTCCGGAGGCCTGCGGTTCATGGCGGATCCCTCTCCCCACCTCCCCGGCCCGTTGTCCCGGCCTCGCCCGGAGGCCATGGCCGACGTTCCCGGCGTCTGCGAGCTCAGCCTCACCCGGGCCGTGGTTCAGTACCGAAACGTGCACGAGGTGGACCTCACGGAGGGCCGTATCGAAGACGTGGGAATGGCCCTGGTCCTGGACGGTCAGTATGCCTCGGCGGCCCAGGCGGTGGACCTGGGAAGCGGACGGGTGAAGCAGCTGGACCTGAGTACGGAGCTGGTGGTTCTGGACTGGATCTACGAGCCCACCCTGGAGCACGTTCACGGCCTTCTCAGGGCCGCTGCCGACCCCTCGACCCAGGGGAAGACGGCCCGGGCCGATCTCGAGACCTACTGTTTCGATCTGGCTCTCCGGGTCCTTCGGAGAGGAGGTTTCGGTCCCCTCTCCCGACCCATCCTCCTCCGCATCGGATTCCGGGATATCTGCCGGGACCTGGACTTCCACGAGGGAACCTCGGTCCGGCTGGTTCTGGGGCGGGGACGGGTGATCCGGGCTCAGATGGACGTGGACGGGAATGCGCTGGTCTTCCGGACGGCCTTCCAGCAGGCGGACGATGCCCTGGAGGAGGCTCTTGCCCGGGCCTTCCCCGGCCGGGACATCCGGCGCCTCATGCCACCCTCCGAGACCCAGGGTCTCGCCTACCAGGTCCGCTTTCCCCTCTCCCTCACCTTCCTGGAGACCCGAATGCTCCTCCGGGAGATTCGGGAGGGATTGACTCAGCTCGTGGCCCGATTCGAGCCGGATCGGTACGACCATCTTCGGGAGTTCCTGGAGACCTTCGGGACCCGGGAGACCCTCTCCCGGCTCTACGTCCGGGAGGAAAGGGACGTCAGCCAGCGCCTCACCACCCCTCCCCGGACGGGGAGTACCGCGGTTCACTGAGAGTTCCCGCCATGACCCCCCTGACCCACGACTCCCTCCCCACGTCCCGGCAAGCCCGGGCCCGGCCCCTGCTGCCGGACCGGGAACCGGAGCTGGCGGATCGGTACCGACGGTACCGGCGACGCCAGGCCCGGGGCCTGGTGTCCCTCCTCCCTTCCGACGCCGTGCGGCCCCTCTATGCCCGGGCCAGGAGATGGGCAAAGGAGAGAACCGTGGAACCGGGCCAGGATCCCCTGGCTCTCCTCCTGGCCTACCTGGAGGACCTGATGCCGCTTCCTCCCCTGGCTCAATGGGTGGAGGATCGGCGGCGCTTCCCGGGTGCGCATCTGGAGGAGGAGTTCGACTCGGCCCCGGCCCACGGCACCTCGTCCCCTCCCGTGGCGGTGGAAGACCGGGCCGTGGAAATGGAGGGGGAACCGTGGGTGGCCTCCCTGCGTCTCTTCCGGGAGCATGACGCCTGGAAGGGTTTCATCGCCTTCGGTGGCCCCGGGGCCGGGGAGGGGCTGAGGACCACCGACATCTTCCGGGAAGAGGATCCGGAGGAGATCCGGAAGCGCTTCCGGGCCTTTCACGACCAGACCCTGCAGGCCTTCCTCCGCTCCGTGCTGCCCTGAGGCGTCCCGCCGAGGCCTCAGGAGGCCTCAGGAGGCCTCGGCGAGGACCCGGTGACGGACCTTCGCCACCGCGTGGGCAGCCAACGAGACGAAATCGCCAAATCGTGGTTTTTTGTAAAAAATCCGTGACGGGCCCGACAGGGGTTTTTTCGAGGCTGGTCTCCGAAAGCCTGCGCCATCCAAGCACTTACGGTTTGAAAATTCGAAAAAATCTCTAGCCAGCCGCGGAGAGGAACACCTGGATTTCCGAATCGCACCATTTCTGTAACCTATTGTACGGCAATAACTTAGGTTCTCGGAGGGTTTGGGTACCCAGAGCATCAGGAGGGTTGCATCCTCCAGAAAGGCTCTGTAATTTCGGATTGCCTGTCGGAAGCCTGCCCCGTATGACCTGTGGATGCTCTGGGTGCGTCAGGCGCCAGAAGCACGATTATCCGAAAAAACATTTTCCTACTTTCTGTTACGAGGTTGGCCGATGTGGGAGACCCGAACCGTCCAGATCAATGTCCGCCTGCCCAGAGAAATCGCCGCGGAGGCGGAGGAAGTCCAGCGGACGGATCCGGAATTCCTGAGTCGGGTGGTCCTGTACGGCCTCACCCGCCGCTCCATCTATCAGCACCTTCGGGAGCGTGACGACTCGGCCATCTCCCCCTCGGACTCCCCTACGGCGGCCCAGTAACCGTCCACCCCGCCGCCACCCCCTTCGGCGAAGCGATTCCGATCCTCCCCCCGGCTTTGCCGGGGCCGAAAATCCTTGACGGACATACGGATCTGCCATAAACGTATGTTGGCCAATGCCGCAATGCGGAGGGCGTCCTCCGGCGTTGTGGTCCGGGAGGTTCGTCGCACTCCTGGAACCCGAAACCCATGAAGTCGCAGGTGCCGGCGTGTGCCCGAAGGGTGGAGCGTCCCCATCGAACCGAGAAAGTCCGGACCCTGAGGAGATCCTGAGGGCCAAGTACCTGGATTATTGCTCGGCCCAGGTGGCTGAGATCCTTCTCCTGCTGACTCCGGACGAGATGTACGTCCTGGCCCAGGATGCGGCACGGGAGGCGGAGGTGCCGGACGACCTGGGCTACGACCGGATCGTGCAGCTGGCCACGGAGCGGGTCTCCCGGAAGCTGGCCCTCCCTCCCTTTGATGTCTGGGCCCGGGACTATCGGGCCAACCCGGAGGACTACGACCAGTACCTCATGGGCCTGTGGGAGTCGGATCTCCCCACCCCCACCGACGGGTAGGCCTCCATCCGTCTCCTCTTCTACCTCTTTCTTCTCCTGGTCCTGGCCGTGGGCCTCTACTTGATCTCCCCGGCCCTGGCCCGTCTTCTCCTCTTCCAACCCTCCGGTGGCGCGCCGGGTGATCCCCCGGTGCTGGCGGGGATCACGGGTCGGGACGTGTCCCTGACCACCATCGACGGCGTCTCCATCCACGGATGGTGGTACGACCGCTCCCCCTCTCCGGCGGTCCTCCTCCTCCACGGCAACGCCGGGAACATCAGCAACAGGACCCCACTGGCCCTGGGACTTCTGCAGGAGGGCCTCTCGGTTTTCCTACTGGAGTACAGGGGCTACGGGGCCAGTGAGGGACGGCCCACGGAGGAGGGGTTGCTGCGGGACGCCCAGGCCGGATTCGAGTTTCTACAAGCTCAGGAGGGAGTAACGGGAAAGGTGGTGGTCTTCGGCCGGTCCATGGGGGGAGCTGTGGCGGCTGGCCTGGCCACCTCTCGGGACGTGGGCGCAGTGATCCTGGAATCCAGCTTCACGTCCCTGGAGGCCATGGGCCGGGCCCTCTATCCCTTCCTCCCGGGAATCCTCTTCCGCCGTCTCCGAGGCCGGTTCTCCACCCTGGAACGGGTTCGGGAGCTCCGGGCCCCCCTCCTGGTCATCCACGGAACCCGTGACGGAATCGTCCCCCACCGCATGGGAAGGGAGCTCCGGCAGGCGGGCGGACAGGAAACCCGGTGGCTCTCCGTGGAGGAGGCGGGCCACAACGACGTCTTCCAGGTGGGTGGGCCCCACTACTTCCGGACCATCGGCGAGTTCGTGAAGGAGAGTGCCGGACGGTGAGGGGCGGCGTCGCCTTCCCACTCCCGGCGGCCCCCAGCCCTCGTTCAAGAGACTTCTCACGGCTCCAACGGGCTTGCCTGCGGTTTGCCGGGAGGGTCTCCCGACGAACTCAGAAGGGCAGGTCGTCGTCGGGCTCGGCGATGGATCCGGAGCCGGAGCCGCTCCCGGAGCCGCCACCGGAAGCGTCGGGGGAACCGCCGCCGCCGCCGTAGCCACCGCCGTAGCCGCCACCCTCCGGAGGCCCGCCGGTGGTGGATCCCAGCATGACCATCTCGTTCACCACGATGTCCGTCCAGTACCGGGTTCCGCCCTGGTCATCCTGGGTCTGGGAGTACTCGATGCGCCCTTCCACGAACAGACGATCGCCCTTGGTCACCCATTGCTCCACGATGTCGGCCAGCTTGCCGAAGAAGGTCAGCCGGTGCCACTCGGTGCGTTCCTGTTGCTGACCCGTCCGGTCCTGGAAGGTGCGGTTCGTGGCCAGGGAGACCTTCGCCACCTTCGAGCCCGAGGGGGTCATCCGGATTTCCGGATCGCTTCCCAGGTTACCAATGAGCATCACCTTGTTCAGGGACCGAGCCATCCTGTTCTGCTCCTCACTCCCGTGGGGGATCGCAGGCCGTGGGCCCGCGCTTGACGAATCGCTGCTGGAGAACGGGGCGAAAGGTAGGCAAGGAGGGGGGAAATCGAAATGGGGGAATGGGCCGCTCCGTCGCCTGGCGGGATCCCCGGCGTCGGTCCTACCTTCTCCCTATCGTTCCCACATCCCATCGACCCTGAACCCCTGTCCGGGGAGGAAGGCGGACCATGAGTGATCTTCAGCACATCGACCTCTCCTGGGAGGGAGAGCTGGCCATCGTCACCGTCAACCGTCCCGACAAGATGAACGCCCTGAACGCCGAGGTCATCGGAGAGCTGGGAGAGGCCCTGGACAGTCTCCGGGGCGACGATGCGGTCCAGGGGCTCATCATCACGGGGGCGGGAGAGAAGGCCTTCGTGGCGGGAGCCGACATCGGGGAGCTGGCCAAGATGGACGCCGTGTCCGGGGTGAAGGTGAGCCGACGGGGTCAGGGGGTGTTCCGAAGCATTGAGCGCTACCCCAAGCCCGTCCTGGCGGCGGTGGGAGGCTACGCCCTGGGTGGAGGGTGCGAGCTGGCCCTGAGCTGTCACCTGCGGATGGCCAGCGAGAACGCCCGGTTCGGTCTTCCGGAAGTGGGTCTGGGGATCATACCCGGGTATGGGGGCACCGTGCGTCTCGCCCGGCTGGTGGGGCTGGGCAAGGCCGTGGAGATGACCCTCACCGGGGATATGGTGGATGCCTCCGCGGCCCGGGAGCTGGGGCTGGTGTCCCGGGTGGTTCCACGGGAGGAGCTCATGGATGAGTCCAAGGCTCTCCTGCGCCGGGTCACCAAGAACGGCCCCCTGGCCATTCGGTCAGCCCTGGAGTCGGTCTATCGGGCCATGGACCTGCCCCTGGCCGAGGCCATGGGCGTGGAATCCACCCTCTTCGGCGTCCTGGCCTCCACCGAGGACATGCGGGAGGGAATGACGGCGTTCCTGGAGAAGCGGAAGCCGGACTTCAAGGCTCGGTGATGTCGGCGGCCCCTCCATGAATCGTGGGGAGGGAGCTCTCCCGTGACGGACCCCGGGGCAGGGAAGCTCACGGCGGTTCTGGCCCATCCCGATGACGAGATGGGCTTCGCCCCCGTTCTGGCCCACTACGCGGCCAGGGGCGCGGAGGTCCGGCTGGTCTGCGTCACGTCGGGGCAGAAGGGGTTCCGCTCCCACACCGAGATCCGGCAGGTGGAGAAGCTGGTGGAGGTCCGGGAGGCGGAGCTCCGAGAAGCCAGCCGGATCCTGGGCCTGGAGCCCCCCGTCCTGCTGGGGTTCGTGGACCAGGAGCTGTGGGGAGGGAAGCAGGAGGAGGTCCGCAGGGCCCTGGCCGGCACCCTGGAGAGTCTGGATCCCCAGGTGGTCCTCACCTTTGGTCCCGACGGGGTAACGGGACACCCTGACCACCGAGCCGTCAGCTGCTTCGTCACGGAGATCCTCCAGGCCAGGAGGCAACCGGACGTTCGTCTCTACTACCATGCCCTCACCCTGGAGGACGTGGACCGATTCGCCAGGCGCACGGGCCGGCGGCTCCTGGGGGTGGCGGATCCCCATCTCACCACCCGGATTCGGGTCTCCCCGGAGGAGTTGGATAGAGGGCTCCGGGCCGTGGGGCAGTACCGTTCCCAGTTCGCTCCCGAGGTCATGGAGGAATTGCAGGAGGTCTTCCGGGCCAACGGGACGGAGATCTGGTTTCGCAGGGTGCTTCCCGGAGCTTCCCCTGCCCAACCGGTGGAGGAGTCCCTCTTCGGCGAGGCAGCGGAAGAGGGCTGAAAAGCTGACGAACCAGGGAGGAGAGGGGCACCCGCGGCAGGGGGCCGACACACTCCCATCAATGCCGGTGACGGTCCCAGCCTTCCTCCACTTCCCTCTCGGGTTCGGCCGGCCCCAGCCGAAGGCCCAGGATCTCCCCCATCTCCCTCAGGGCCTCCTGGGCGGCGGAGGGATCCGCATCCCGGACCGAGCCTTCCAGGATTCGG
>Ga0207797_1001975_pt1 | contig 14537 bp, 16 predicted proteins | sample PRCRCaboRojoPR_6_FD_187275 | JGI IMG/M metagenome (GOLD analysis project Ga0207797, IMG submission 187275) | Marine sediment microbial community from Cabo Rojo, Puerto Rico - PR CR 10% Liquid 1 (SPAdes) | ecosystem: Environmental > Aquatic > Marine > Coastal > Sediment | place: Cabo Rojo, Puerto... | reverse complement strand
CGGCGCGTTCCCACTCGGCCGGCCAGTTCTGCTCGAACGCCTCGTAGATCGACGCGTCAGTGACGTTCGCCTGCTCGACGAACGACGCCGGCGGCTCGACGGTGTCGCCTTCCGGCAGCCACGTCTCCAGCCCCGGGCCGTCGCCACCTGCCATCGGCCGGACCTACAGTTGCTCCCGGATAAGTATTGAGGGGCTCCACGCTCGCCCCCTCGTCGTTCACTCCTCGCCGGCCCACTCGCCGACGCGGACGGTCAGCCCGGCGTCCCGGAGCCGCTCTGCGAGCGGTTCGCCGATGCCCGAGGCGGGCGTCAGGACGCCGCCGGGCAGCGGCGAGTCCACCTCCCCGCGCACCAGACACATCGCGGCCTCCCCGAGCATCTTCGCGGTTGCGCCGTACCCCGGGTCCCGGTCGGCGCTTATCTTGCTCTCCACGACGAACGGGCCGTCCCTGGCGGTCCCCCGCCCGAGCACGCGGACGGTGAAGTACCCCTCCTCCATCTGGGCGGTCGTCGGCCCCTCGCCAGGCGCGGGGAACACGTAACGGCGGAGGGCCTCGCGGACCGGGCCGATGGACATCCACAGCGTCGCAAGGCCGAGCCCCGCGGAGATGGCGGTCGCGGTCGCCGCGCCGCCGGGACCGGGACCGGTCGGTATCACCTCGTTGACCCGGAGTTCGCGGCCCCACGGGTAGCCAAGTAGCGCGTTGCTCCGCCTGACGACACGCTCGTTCACCGCCGCCATCGGCGATGGAGCGGTCCACAGCGGTCGTAGCGGGTCACGCCCCGGGTAGCGCTGCTCGCCCGGGTCGACGCCGTCGCGCTCCCCGCGGGGCGCGAGCGAGTACGGGTTCCGGAGCGTCTCGCGGGCGATAGGGTCTCTGGAGGCGGTCTCGAACATCGCGGCCGCGCTCGCCAGCGTGCCGCCGCTGACGCCGCCGCTGGCGGCCTCCGCGTAGATCCGGACCAGCTCACAGGGCCTGTCGAACTTCTCGATAGCGAACGACTGGACGAGCGCGGTGCCCAGGTCCGCGGGGACGGAGTCGTACCCGCAGCTGTGGACGATGCGGGCACCGTTCTCGACCGCCGCCTCGTGGTAGCGGTCGACCGTCTCCCGGACCCAGGTCACCTCGCCGGTGAGGTCGCAGTAGTCGGTCCCGGCCGCGACACACGCCTCGACCAGCGGCGTCCCGTACTCCGTGTACGGGCCGACGGTCGTGCAGACGACGCGCGTGCTCTCCGCGAGGTCCTGGAGGCTCTCGGGGTCGGTCGCGTCCCCGAGGACGACCGGGAGCTCCTCCCTGTCGCTGTCCTCGAGGAGGTCGGCGGCGAGGCTCCGGAGGCGCTCCTCGCTGCGGCCCCCGAGCGCGAGGTTGAGGCTCTCGGGACCGTACCGCTCGACGAGGTGCTCGGCGACGAGCCGGCCGGCGACGCCGGTAGCGCCCCACACGACGAGGTCGTACTGGCTGTCGGTGCTGGACACGGTTACGGCTCACCGCTTGGTCGCCCACCGACTCAACTGTTCGGTCCTCGCGGGTCGCACAGACGCGCGGGGCGCTGCTCAGGCCTGCTCGGACTCGTCGGCTTCCGTGCCGGCCTCCGAGCCGGCGTGTGGGTGGGTCCGACCCCGGTCGAGGAACTCCCTCGCGTCGGCGACGGACTCCGTCTCGAGCAGTCGGCTGACCCGTCGCTCGACTCCGTTTCGGTGAGTTCCCCGCGGGCGTACCGCTCGCGGAGCCGGGAGAGCGCCTCCTCGTCCCGGTCACGCCCGGGTCGCTCGTCCTCGCGAGCGTGCTCCTGTCGGGAGCCGTACCACCTGGCCAGACCGATGGCCAGCGGCATCCCGCCCCCGAACCCGATGGGGAACGCGACCCAGAAGAGGGGGTAGCCGACCGCGAGCAGCCCGAACGCGACCGTCAGAGTCAGCACCGTCACGACCCCGGCAGCTACCATCTCCAGTGGGGTACCCCCGGACGACCCTCCCTCCTCCTGTTCCAGGGACATGTCGACTCGTATCACCCCTGTACGTTAGTATGTGGCTCCGGGGCGCGGGCACCCGCCACAGCCGCCCCTCGGTGACACCCACGGGCCTCCCTGTCGGAGCCGGACGGCAGGTGTGAGGACGGGGCTCTCGCGGGGTGTCACGGGCGCACGAGTCGCCGAGGCGGTGTCCGGCCGGGGCGCAGTCGCGGGGACAGGGACCGGCCCCGTGTCCCAGGTCCGGCCACCACAGTTCAACCCGAGTGCTCGTGAGCGTGACTGTGACCCCCCCGCGTGAACTGCCCGGCGAACGCCCGCTGGACCACCTCCGACAGCGCCGGGTGGATGTGGACCGACTGCCGGATGTCCTGGACGGTCCCGGAGCCCGCCGTCATCGCGACGACGACCTCCTGGACCAGGTTGGACGCCTCGGGGCCGATGACGTGACAGCCCAGTATCTCCCCGTCGAGGTCGATGATCGGCTTCACGAACCCCTCGGCCTTCATGGCGCTGCCGCGGGCGGTGTCCTCGTACCGGTAGGTCCGGGTCGCGTACTCCCGGCCCTCCTCGCGGAGGTCCTGCTCGAGCGCACCGACGCCCGCCACCTCCGGGGAGGCGAACACCGCGAACGGCATCGCGCTGTAGTCCACCGGCCGGAGTTCGTCGCCGAAGACGTTCTGCGCGACCGCCCCCGCCTCGTGGTTGGCGCTGTGCTTCAGGAGGTACTCGCCGACGATGTCCCCGAGCGCCCAGACGCCCTCGGCGGTCGTCCGGAGGTACTCGTCGGTCTCGACGAACCCCCGCTCGTCGGTCTCGACACCCGCCGCCTCCAGGTTCAGCGTGTCCGAGTTCGGCACGCGACCGGCCGCCACCAGCAGGGCGTCCCCGCTCGCGGTCACCGTCTCGCCCTCGACCACGCCCTCCCCGTACTCGTAGGGCTCCGCCTCGACGGTCACCGCCCCGCCGCTCTCCGAGACGGCCGTGGCCGCGTGGCCAGCGTGGACGGTGAACCGCTCGGCGTACCGCTCGGTGAACGCCGCGGCGACCGCCTCGTCGGCCTCGGGCAGCAGGTTCGGCCGGCGGCCGATGATCGTCACCTCGCTGCCGAACGTGCCGAAGAAGTGCGCGAGCTCCGCGGCGATGTAGCCGCCGCCGACGATGACGAGGTGCTCCGGCGGCGTCTCCAGCTGCAGGGCCTCCGTGCTTGTGAGGTACTCCACCGCCTCGATGCCGTCGATGTCGGGGACCGCCGGTCTCGTCCCGGCGGCGATCAGCACCGTCTCGGCGCGAATCCGGGCGCCCTCGTCCTCGCCGGCGGCGATCTCGACGGTCCGCTCGTCGACGAACCGCCCCTCGCCCTCGTAGAGAGCGTGCCGGTCCGAGGAGCGGAGCCCGCGGCGGATGGACTCCGCGTCCTCACGGACGTCCTCGTTGACCTCGCGGACGATCCCGGCGAAGTCGACGCCGGTCACCTCGGTCTTTATCTGGAACTCGCCGGCCCGCTCGACGGTCTCCAGCACGTCGGCGTGGTACAGCAGCATCTTCGAGGGGATGCAGCCGCGGTTGAGGCAGGTGCCGCCGAGGGGTCCCTTCTCGACGACGGCGACGGACTGACCGTTGTTGACCGCGACGTTCGCCACGTCCAGCCCGGAGCCGGAGCCGATAACCAGGAACTCGACCTCATCCATGGACCCCGTATCGGCGCCTGGGGACAATAATCACCTGCGAACGTCGCCAGCCCACGGGAGGTGTCCGAGCGGCCCGACGTCCCGTACACGATTCCTCTCCACGGACAACACTGGGTCGAGGTGTGCGCCCTCACGGAGCACCGCTGGCGGCCCCGACGCCAGACCCGGACCCACCGCATGGTTCCGGTTCGGTGTGGGTCGGCCCCGTCCACGGCGGCGACCGGGGCCGCCGTGCCCTCTCGGCGCTCGTGTGCTGGTGTCACACGGTCCGGACGGTTACTTGTAGTAACCGTCCCTACATCCGTGTATGAGAGGATCGAACGACACGCGCGACGACAGGGGCGGGCACGAGTGTACGGTCAGCGGCGCTCCGGGACAGGCCCTGGCGGGTGACGCCGACCTGGAGACCCGGACGTACTACCGGCTGCTGGCGGCCGAGCGGCGGCAGTTCGAGCCGACCGACCGGTTCTTCGAGGCGCTCGAGTCGGCGTTCCTCTGGGCGTACCTGGGCTCCGTCGACGAGCCTGGCGTGCCGCCGGCCGTCGAACTCGCGGTCGAGGACGCGCTGGCGCTCACCCGGGCCGAGTTCGAGGACGGGGACGCCGACCTCCGGACGGCGGTCATCCCCGCGTTCTACGAGCGGGTCGTCGGCTTCTACTGCGCGTACCGGGCCTGAACAGCCCTCCGGCACTCGCCGGGAGGTCCCGAAGGGGCGGTCCACGGTTTCGCGGGTGTGTGACTCCTCTCAACAGCCGCAGCGTGGTTTAGTCGTCCTCTCGCGTCCGCTAGGACTGTACCAATGGCTTCGATCACTGCCGGGCTCGCAGGCGGCATCGTCGCGACGATCGTCATGACCGTCCTCATGATGGTGATGGGTGACGGCGGACCACCGCCCACCGCGCGGCTCGTCGCGAAGTTCGCGGGCGGGGACCCGCCGGCGTACGCCATGCCGGGGATGGCGCTGCACTTCCTCTACGGCGTCGTCGCCGGCGCTGTCTTCGCGGTCGGCGTCCCACTAGTGGGGCTCGACCTCGGGTCGCTCGCCGTCGCCGTCGGCCTCGGGTTGGCGTACGGCGTCGTCCTCATGGTCGCGGGGATGCTGTTCTGGATGCGGGCGGTCATCGGCATCGAGCCCGATGCCGAGACGATGCGGACCTTCGGCACGGTCCACGTCGTCTACGGCGTCGTCCTGGGCGCGTTCATCTGGACCGGCGTCGTCGGCTGAGCACCCGATCCACACGAGGACACAGCACACACGACACGTTCCACAACACAGTCACTCATGTCACGCCTTCCGCTACTGGAGTTAGACGAGATACCGGAGGAGTACCACCACCTGTTCACCGACGACTACCTCGGCGACCGCCACATCTTCCGGGCGTGGGCCCACAACCCGCAGGTCCTCGAGGCCACGCTGGAGTTCCTGAACGTCCTGTACGAGGCGATCGGCGAGCGGCGCAAGGAGCTGGTCATCCTGACGGTGGCCCGTGCCCGTGGGGCTCGCTACGAGTGGCACCAGCACGTCGACATCGCCCGCGGGAAGGGCGTCACCATCGAGGAGATGCGGGCCATCGGCGGCGGCGACCTCTCGCCGTTCGACGACGCCGACTACGTCCTGCTGCAGTATGCCCGGGCCGTCGAGTCGGGAGCGGTCACCGACCAGATACACGACGCCCTGGCCCGGGCGTACTCGCCCGCGGAGGTCGTCGCCGTCGGCCTGCTGGTGGACTTCTACGTCGGCCTCTGTAACTACGTCGCGGCCGTCGACCTTCCGTTCGAGGGCGGCGAGTTCGTCGGCTGGACGCCCGAGGAGGAAACGGTCACGGAGCTGTTCGGGGCGGCGTGATGGCTCCGCGCGCGTCCCGCAGCTGGAACCACGGGCGATGATCTCCGGGCGAGCGGTCCTCGGCGGCACGGCCCTGGCCGTCGGGACGGCGCTGTCGGTGTCGAGCGGTTCCCCCGCTATCGAGGGAGCCACACTCGGCCAGGCCATCCCCGTCCCGGCCGGCTTCCCGGTCGAGCGGTTCCTCGCACACTGGTGGGTGTTCCCCGCGTCGGTGGTGTTCTCGCTGGTCGCGCTCTCCTCGGGGGTGTCCGGGGCGCTCTTCTTCAGCCCATTCTTCATGCTCGTCGTCGGGCTGACGCCGTCACAGGCCATCGGCGCCGGCCTGCTGACGGAGGTGTTCGGGATGGGCAACGGCCTGCTGAACTACGTCCGCCAGCGGGTGGTCGACTATGCGACCGCGAGGTGGCTGCTGGTCGGCGCCGTCCCGGCGGTCGTGCTCGGGGCGCTCGCGGCCCACCTCGTCCCGACGGCGCTGCTGACGATCGCGTTCGGCGCCGGGCTGCTCCTCCTGGGTGCGTTCCTCGTCTACTACGACCCGCCCGAGGAGTGTGTCCCCGGCGAGGGCGAGGGGCCGTACCTGCAACGGAAGAACACCGGCCGCGGGCAGACCGTCATCGAGACGGCGGACGGCGAGACGTTCACCTACGACACCTGCTGGCGGCCGCCCGGGATCGGGCTGGCGACCGCGGGCGGGTTCATCACCGGGCTGATCAGCGCCGGCCTCCCCGAGATGACGACCACCCAGCTCATCGTCCGCTGTCGGCTGCCGCCGCGGGTGGCCGTCGCCACCAGCGTATTCGTGCTCGGCATCGCCGCCATCGCCGGCGCCGCCGTCCACGCGCTGGCGGCCACGCCGGTGTGGTACGTCGTCGCGTGGTCGATCCCGGGGGTGCTGATCGGCGGCACCATCGGAACCAGGGTCGCCAAGCACGTCCCGAGCGACCTGATGGAGCAGGCCCTGGGCGTCGTGTTCGCCGTCGTCGGCGTTGTCGTCCTCGCGAGCGAGCTGGTCGCCTAGGACGGCTCGGGCGGCGGCCGGCCCCCGCCGTGGCGTCGTGCGAACCGGAACGGGAGCCGTGCGTACGCGACGGCGTTGCCCAGGAGCTTCTCGCGGGTGGTGTACTCGTCCGTCCCGTGGACGGTCCCCGTCCCGGTGGCGAACTCGATGGTCGGGACGCCGTGTTCGCGGAACGCCTGCGCGTCGCCGCTACCGGTCGCGAACCGGCGGTACACGGGCGTCCCGAGGGTCGCCCTTGCGACGTCAGTCGCGGCCCTGACAAGCGGCGTCGACGGCTCCGTGTACGTGCCCTCGGTCCACGTGATGTCGGTGATCGTCACGTCCTGCCCGGCAGTACAGTCCCGCAGTTCGGCCAGGACCGTCTCGGGCTCGACCGACGGCAGCACCCGGATGTCGAGCCGGGCCTCGGCGCTGGCCGGGACGCTGTTGACCGCGTCGCCGCCGTTCAGCCGGCCGAGGTTCACGGTCGGCGACCGGAACAGCCCGGCGGCGCGCTCCCGGTCCAGCTGTCGGCCGTAGTACCGGATGCTCTCCTCGACGACCGCGTCGTCGAACCCGTCGGTCGGGACGTCGATGCCGCGCAGGCGCGACCGACACTCCTCGAGAACCCCGTACAGCCGGTCGATAGCGTTGGCGCCGAACATCGGCCGGGAGCCGTGTGCCGCCGTCCCCTCGACGGTCAGTGTCGGCCAGACGTACCCCCGGTCGCCGACCGCCAGCGAGTCCACGCCCTCGCGGCCGGTGGCCTCGCCGACGACACAGGCGTCGGGGTCGAGGCGGTCGGTTCTGAGCCGCGTCGACAGCCCGGCGTCGCCCGCGACCTCCTCGTCGCTCACGAACGCGAACTGGACCGTCACCGGCGGGGTCGTGTCCGTGCGGGCGAACGCCCGCGCGACCTGGAGCATCGCGCCGATGGCGCCTTTCATGTCCGTCGTCCCGCGGCCATACAGCCTGTCGCCGTCGAGCTCGCCCAGCGGGTCGCGGGACCACTCGCTCGCCTGGAACGGCACCGTGTCCAGGTGGCCGTTGTACAGCAGCGTCACCTCGCTCTGCCCGGGGAGCGTCGCCACGACGTTCGGCTTCTGGGGGTCCACACAGAAGCGCTCGCAGTCGTAGCCCAGCCCCCGCAGCTCACGGAGGAGCCACTCGGCGAGCGGACGGGTGTTCCCCGGTGGGTTCTGCGTGTCGGCGGCGACGAGGCCGTGGGTCGTCGCCAGCAGCTCCGTCGGGTGGTCCCGGATGTAGCTGACGACGCTCTCGGCCTCCGGGGGGGAGCCGTCCGTCACGCCACAACCACGCCCGTCGGGGGGTTGTCCAGATGACGGCCGCTGGAACGACCTCTGGAGTCGTCGCCGTCCCGGGGGTCGGGGCTCCGCCGGGTGTGGAGCGGTGGGCCACTCATCCGCTCGTCGCGGCAGAGCGATCGAGAACCCGGGCGGTCTCCCCGTTGAACACGAGTGCCACCGGCGTCGCGACGAGTTCGACATCGACCAGCAGTTGCTCGGCACCTGCTCGACGCTCCTCCTCGGTGAACGACCGCCTGTGACACTCGGAGCAGACGATCGACCCGACCCGCCACTCAGCCGCCTTTGCCTCGCGAGCCGCAGCCACCACCAGACGCTCGCCCTGCTGGTAGTCCCGTTTGCAGCCAGGACACGCGGTGCCGAACGAGCGCACGTCGTAGCCGTCGAGCACCCTCCACAGACCCTTCGGGAGCATCTCCTGTGCCATGTCAGGAGGCGACGGCGGCTCCTCCCGAAAACCACCCGCGGGCGTGCAACGCCGACGAACACGCGTTCGCTGCCGCCTGCCGGCCACCCCCGGTGGTGACGTTGCCGCTCCGTTACACACACGGGACACCGCTTTACCGGTCCTCGATGAACTGGGACAGGAGCATGTCTCCCGACGAGTTCGAACTCACGGAACCGGAGCTGACCGCCGACGACCTGCTGGTGCTGGAGGACCCCCGCTTCGGGCCGGACAGCGTCGCCGTCGTCACGGGCGCCGCGAGCGGCATCGGACAGGCGACGGCGGTCGGGCTCGCGGCTAACGGGCTCACGGTCGTCGGTGCCGATGTCGACGAGGACGGCCTCTCGGAGACGGTCGACCTCGCGACGGAGGTCGGTGCTCCGGGGACGGTCCACCCGGTGCCGACGGACCTGACGGACGACGGTGACGTGGAGTCGATGATCGAGACGGCCGCCGGAGAGGGGGAGTTGCGCTACGTCGCCAACATCGCCGGGATGCAGCACATCGCCTCCATCGCCGAGTTCCCGATGGAGCGGTACGACCTGCTGCTGGACATCATGCTGCGCGCCCCCTTCCTGACGGCGAAGCTCGCGATGCCGCACATCCGCGACACCGACGACGGGGTCGGCGCCATCGCGAACATGTCCTCGGTCCACGGCCACTACGCGACCCAGGACAAGCCAGCGTACATAACGGCGAAACACGGTCTCCACGGGCTGACCCGCGCCATCGCCGCCGAGGGCGAGGGATCGCTCCGCGGGTTCTCGGTGAGTGTCGGCTACGTCCTCACGCCGCTGATGGTGAACCAGATCGAGGACACCGCCGCAGAGCGGGGTATCAGCGAGCGCGAGGTCGTCGAGGACGTGATGCTGGGCCAGGCCCGCACCAAGGAGATGATGACCCCCGCCGAGGTGGCGAACCTGTTCGTGTTCGGCCTCTCGGGCCACGGCACGCATCTCAACGGTGGTGACCTGCTCTGGGACGGCGGCTACACGACGACGTATGCGTGACGACCAAGCGGCGACGGCAACGGGAGGACAGGAGTCCGCCACGGACACCCCGACCCGGGTCGCGATAGCCTGCCAGGGCGGGGGCAGCCACACTGCGTTCACCGCGGGTGTACTCCGGACGCTTCTCGACGAGTGGGGCGACGACTACGAACTCGTCGGCATCAGCGGCACCTCCGGCGGCGCGTTCAACGCGCTCGGAACGTGGTACGGTCTCGTAACCGGCGACGCGGAGCGGGCCCGCACGATCATCGACGGTCTCTGGACGGACCTGGCAGCCGACGGGGTGGGGGACCGCTGGATGAACTCGGTGGTGACGACCCTCTCGCGTGTCGAGAGTGCGGGGTTCCCGCTTCCCTCGATCAGCCCGTACCAGGTGCTCGGACCGGAGGTCGGGAAACAGCGCATCAGGGAGGTGCTGGAACGGTACATCGACTTCGAGGCCATCCCGGAGCTCTGTGACAGACAGGTGCCGAAACTCGTCGTCGGCACCGTGGACATCAACGCTGGCGTGTTCGAGACGTTCACCGACGACGAAGTGACCGTCGACGCCGTGCTCGCGTCGGCGGCCGTCCCGAACCTCTTCGAGGCTGTCGAGATTCACGGGCACCTCCACTGGGACGGACTGTTCTCGCAGAACCCGCCGGTGAGAGATCTGATGTGGCTCCCGCCCGAGCGCAAGCCCGAGGAGCTGTGGATCATCCAGATCAACTCCCAGACGTTCGAGGGCGAGCCCGAGACGCTGGACGTCATCGCCGACCGGCGCAACGAGCTGTCGGGCAACATCTCGCTCAACCAGGAGCTCGGGTTCCTCGAACGGATCAACGGGTGGGTCGAAGACGGGACGCTCCCCGGCGACAAGTTTCGGCAGACGAGCATCCACCGTATCCAGATGGGCAAGCGGTTCCACTGCTCGACGAAGGTCGACCGCGACCCCGCGTTCCTCGACGAACTCCGTACCCTCGGTAACCAGCGAGCCCGCGAGTTCCTCCAGTCACGAGCCGAACCGTCGGATTCCTCCCACGACTGAAGCCGTGGGCTCGCCCCCGTATCTCCGCGAGTCGAGTGGGAACGCAGCTCCTCTCGGTACCGAGTGGAGACGTTTTGCGTGCGGCCTACCACCGGACACTGACCCTACCGCGGGGAAGGCTCGTGTTTCGACATCCGTGACGGGTGAGGTAACGTGAGCCAACCAGGTGTGCGCTGGCGGGACCGAGCCGGTAGCCCGAGTCGCGTCGAGACGGCCGTTCGCAACCATCTGAACGGTTTATGCCCGTCAAACGCCTCCGGTGGGCGATGGCACAAAAAGCACAACGGGAAACACAGGGCCTCGGACGGAGGGGGGCCGTACGAGACGCTCCGTCGTGGCAACACGGCGTGCAGGCGGGATTGATCGGCGGACTCGTGATGGGTGTGCTTTTCTCGCTGCTGATGCCGCCCGTCATCGAGAACGCGATTCCGGCGCTCGTCGGCCTGTCCGGTGGAATCGCCGGCTGGGTCGTCCACATGTCGATCGGCGCTGTGTTCGGCGTCGTCTTCGTCGCGGCGTTGACCCAGCCCCGACTGGCCAGCGTCACGGAGTCGCCGGGCGGCGTCGTCGGTCTCGGTGCCGCGTACGGTGTGGTTCTGTGGCTCGTCGCCGCCGGCGTCGTTATGCCGCTGTGGTTGTCGGCCGTCGGCTTTCCCGCCCCGCCGCCGCTACCGAACCTCGGGCTGATGGGCCTGCTCACGCACCTCGTGTTTGGGCTGGTCCTCGGCGCGAGCTACCACTACCTGCGCTGAGCAGTCGTGGCCCGCTACCTCGAAGCGGGAGCGACCACGTCTTGCTCCGGAAACCCGAACTCAGGCGGTTCGTCTGCCTACCTCGGCCGTCGGCGTTCATCGGATCTCGGATACTCCCGACGAAAACTACCCTCCGGGGGGTACCCACGATGAGGACGCGCTACAACGCGACCCCGAGCACCCGCTTTAGTTCGTCGCGTCCCGAAACGCTGCCTCGACCACCTTGCTCAGCGTCGGGTGGGCGTGGATCGTCCCGGCGACGTCGTCGACCGTGGCGCCAGTGCGCATCGCGACGACGGCCTCGTGCAGCAACGTCGAGGCCTCGTAGCCGATGGCGTGGGCGCCGAGTATCTCTCCGTCGGGGGCGGCGAGGGCCTTCACGAACCCGTGATCGAGCTTTTTCGCGCGGCCCATCGCCGAGTCGGCGTACTCGGCCCGCCCGACGACGTACTCAGCTCCCTCCTCGTCAAGCTCTTCCTCCGTCGCCCCGACGCCAGCGATCTGTGGCTCCGTGAAGATCGTGTGTGGCATCGCCGACAGGTCGAGTTCGCGGCGCTCCCCGTTGACGACGTTCGCGATCGTGTGGCGGGTCTCGTAGTCCCCGGAGTGTTTGAACAGCGCGTTACCCGCGATGTCGCCCTGTGCCCAGACGTTCTCTGCGGTCGTCTCCAGGTACTCGTTGGTCTCGACGAACCCACGGTCGTCGATGTCGATCCCCGCCGCTTCCAGCTCGAGCGTGTCGCTGTTGGGGCGGCGTCCGAGTGCAACCAGCACCTCGCTGCCCTCGACGGTCGTCTCCTCGCCGGCGTCGGTCTCGGCGTGGACGGCGTACCCCTCGCCTGCCTCCTCGACAGCCGTCACCCGGTGGCCGGTGTACACCTCATGGCGCTCGCTGGCGATGTCGGTGAACGCCGCAGCGACGTCGCCGTCCTCGCGGTGGACCAGCGAGTCCATCATCTCGACGACGGTCACGTCCGTCCCCATCGCGTCGAAGAAGTAGCCCAGCTCGACGGCGATGTACCCGCCGCCGAGGATCACGAGGCTCTCCGGCGTCTCGCGGAGGTACAGCGCGTCCTGGCTGGTGAGGTAGTCCACGTGGTCGAGGCCGTCGATGGGCGGCACGAGCGGACGACTCCCGGCGGCGACGACCACCTTCTCGCCGGTGACGGTCTCGCCGCCGAGCTCGACCGTCCGCTCGCCGACGAACTCCGTGTACTCGTCGAACAGCGTGAGGTTCGGCTTCTCCCGGTAGCGCGACTCCATGTCCTCGGCGATACCGCCGAGCAGGTCGTCCATCTCGTCGACGACCGCGGCGTGGTCGACCTCCTCCAGCGTGGCGTCGACGTGGAACCTCCCCGCGTCGTGGACGCTGTTGGCTGCGTTGGCGGCCTGGATCAGCATCTTCGAGGGGTTGCAGCCTCGGTTGAGACAGGTGCCACCGAGCGGCCCCGGCTCGACGAGCGCCGTCTCCAGGCCAGCGTCGGCCGCCGCGCTGGCGACGTTGTTGGCGGTTCCTCCACCGATGACGAGCACGTCGAAGTCGGCCATGCGTACCTGACCGACCGCACGTGTCCTATAGAAGCTCTCGCGGGGGTTCGGCTCGGTTGCACGGCCGCCCGCTACTCGCCGGCGAACGACTCCCAGAACACGTCCGGCAGGCTCCGGTCGGGGTTCTCCTCGAGGTAGTCCTGCTTGGTGAGGTTGGCCTCCTCGATGAGCGCGGCCGCCTCGCCGGCCCAGACGTAGAACCCGACCAGCGTCTCCCGGCGCATCCGCTCGAGATCGACGGAGTGGTACACGTTGACGACGCCGCCGGCCTCGCGGTTCAGCTCCGCGCGTTGCAGCAGCCCCAGGTCGACGAGCGTGTTCAGATAGCGGGTGACGGTGCTGCGGTCGTAGCCCAGCTCCTCGGCGACCTCGTTGGCCGACAGCGGTCCCTCGCCGATGACACACAGGCAGATGTCCAGCCCGGCCTTCGGCAGGCCGAACGCGTCAAGCAGTACCTGCCGTACGTCAGGCGGCTTGACGCTCATCTCCACGTCGGTCACCCGCTCCATCGGTTCACCGTGGCAGGTCATCGGCGGGTCGTCGCGCCCGAGCGCGAGGACGACGTTCTCACAGTCAGGACACTCGAAGATGTCGTACCGGCTCGACGACGCGTCGTAGTGGACTTCCTCGTCGCGCTCCGGAGATGGGTCGGGGGTTCCCTGGGACATGCTTGTGGATGGCTCCGTACGCCCGACAAAGCGCCCCGGGCCGACTTAAGTGCTAACCTGCCTCGCGGGGGTCGACGACCACGGCCCCCTGGACACCCAGAGCGAGCAGTTCCTCGCCGGTCACCGTCACGCGGGCGCTCCCGTCGGGTTCGTGACGGGCGAGTTCACACTCCGCCAGCCCGTCGAGGTGGGCCTCCACGGCCGCGCTGTCGGCGTCCATCGCCGTCGCCAGCGCCGCGACGGTCGTTGTCTCCTCCCGTTCGGCGTCGGTCAGGGCGGCCAGTTCCTCGAACACCGCCCGTCGCGTTACGGACATACGGGTGTACACAAACCGGGGTGGCGGCCCCCGGCGCCCCGAGAGATGGCGCTCCCGGCCGTGCCGGCAGGTCCCGATGGCCGGGCGAACGGTCCCGGCAGCGCTACGTCCGTCGAACGAGTCACGACCACTGGCCTCCCGGTCCCCCGGGATTCGGGGGTGCCTGCTGAGTGTGGAACATCCCCCACCAGTGAGCACCGGCGGCTATTCCCGCTTCGGGGGGCGTGCAAGCCGGTTACACTCGCCGACAGGTTGGTCTCTCCGGCGCCTCGTCTCCGGGCGTCACTCCTCGACGGCGTACGGTCGCAGCGCCTCCAGAAGCTTCGACGCCTTCCGGGTCGCCGACTCCGAGGGCGGTGCGGTCCGGTAGGCGAGTGTCGCTCCGTCATCGCTGGGGCTGACGATAGCGACGAGCATCCCGTCCCGGGTCCGGTACAGTACCCCCTCCTCCGCCTCGGAGGTGGCCAGCCCCTTGATCGTCTCCTCGATGTGGTCGTCGGTCTCCTCGGCGTCGATCCCGAGTTCGATCGACCCGAACTCCGGGCGCTCCAGTGCCTGCTCGAGCGGTGTCATAGGTCGCCACGAGGAACGGCCGCGACCCTGAAAGCCGCTGTGTCAGTTCCCTCCGGCTGAAACCGGCCCGTGTTGCACGCTCACGGGAACGTGGGATGCAGATAACCCGCCGGGCCACCCACCAGGGGACAGATGTCGCCTGAACTCCGCGTCGCGGGGGTCTCCCCGCAGGACGCCGGACGCGGGATCGCCCGCCTCTCGGAGACTGACACGGCCGACCTCGGCGTCGAGCCCGGGGACGTCGTGGCGATCACCGGGCGCCGCCGGACGGTCGCGAAGGTGCTCCCCGGCTACGACGGCCAGCCGGAGGGGGTGGTCCACGTCGACGGCAACGTCCGGACGAACGCCGGCGTCGCCATCGACGA
>Ga0207797_1001974_pt1 | contig 14544 bp, 15 predicted proteins | sample PRCRCaboRojoPR_6_FD_187275 | JGI IMG/M metagenome (GOLD analysis project Ga0207797, IMG submission 187275) | Marine sediment microbial community from Cabo Rojo, Puerto Rico - PR CR 10% Liquid 1 (SPAdes) | ecosystem: Environmental > Aquatic > Marine > Coastal > Sediment | place: Cabo Rojo, Puerto... | reverse complement strand
CCGGCGCTCAGATCGGGACGACGAGGTAGGTGGCGACGAGGTAGCCCACGAGCAGCACGCCGAACGCGGTGTGTGCCACGCGGAGGACCGGCCGCCAGCGTCCCCGCGGGGGGTAGCCGTACCGCTCGGCGAGCAGCGCGATGCCGGTCACGAGCGTCAGCACGGCGTGAGCGACGGCCGTCGCCGCGAGCCCGTGGTGGCTGAAGACGACCTCGATCATCGCCGGCGCCCCCCGACGGGGAAGACGTACAGCGGCCGCCGGTCCGCGGGCGCACCGACGAGTTCGCGGACGCGGTCGTCGTCGAACGCGCCGACCGAGACCGTCGCCAGCCCCAGCGACTCGGCCTGCAGGTAGAGGTTCTGCCCGGCGTGGCCGGCCTCCATCGGGACGTAGCGCCGGCGCCCCCGCTCGCCGTACTTCCCGGTCGTCCGCTCGTCGACCGCACACACGACGACGTCGATCGCCGCCGCTCCGACGAACGCCTGGTCGACCGCGGCCGCCCGGAGCTCCGGCTGGACGTCGCCGGACTCGCCGGGGACGAGGTCGTGTGGCCCGGGTCGGTAGCGGTAGACCCCGCCGTCGAGGTCCGACACGCCGGGGGTGCCGACGACGACGTAGAGCTCCAGCGGGTAGAGCGCACCGGCGCTGGGTGCCGCCCGGAAGCCGCTCGACCGTTCGGTCACGCCCTGTGCCGCCCAGAGCAGCTGTCCGAGCTCGCGCCGGTCGAGCGCCCGGTCGGCGTACTCCCGCCGGGAGCGCCGGTCGGCGATCGCCGCCTCGACCGGGAGGTCGCCGTCGTCGCTCGGCGCCGGGAGCGGGACGGACTCGGCGGTCCCCCAGCCGCGACCGCCGTCCGTCCGTACGATCCGGACCGCCCCGAGCGCGAGGTCTAGCAGCACCGACAGGACCGCGACGGCGACCAGCGTGAGTACCGTCCGCCTCGATGGTCGTTCGACGTCCATACCGGGACGCGGGCGGAGAGTGACAAAAGCCCCCCTACGAGTACCACCGGGTAGGAATCGGGCCGGGGGCGTGCCTCCGGTCCGGCTATACCGTCGGACGGAGGCTTCGGTAGATCCGACCGGTGGCGATCCCCGTCGAGAGTATCGACCGTTCCGTCCGACGGTATACGACGGTCCGTCTCACCTGACGAGCGTCACCGGGACCGACGACCGCCGGGCGACGGTCTCGGCGACGCTGCCGAGCAGGACCCGCTCGACGATCGAACGGCCGTGGCTCCCGATGACGACGAGGTCGATGTCGTGCGCCTCGACGTAGTCGACGACGACCCGCTCGGGGCGACCGATCTTCGAGACCGTCGTCAGCTCGATATCGTGGGACTCGGCCCGCTCGCGGGCGTCGGCGAGGATGGCCTCCGAACGCTCCCTGGCGCGCGTCTCGAGTTCCTCCCACCCGAGCATCGCGCGGCCCCCGTAGCTCGTCTCGATGTAGTCGATGACGTGGAGCGCGACGATCTCCGCGTCGGCGTGCTCGGCGAGGGCGAACTCGAGGGCCCGCGAGGAGAGCGGCGAGTCGTCGACGGGGACGAGAACGCGGTCGACCACGGGCTCACACCCCCCCGGGCCGGCACCGGTCGCTCGGCGTCGACGCTCCCCGGTCGGGCCGCCGGCTCGACACCCGGTCGGATCGCCGTGCGTCTCCGGGAGGTCTCCGCGTCACGGTCGTCGTTGGATCCCGGGGCACAAGAACGCTCGTGTCTCGGTCGCGACAGGAGACGGCGACGGTGCCCGCATTCAGACGAGCTGCGGGAGGACGAGCAGCGCGAGCGGGACGAGCAGGAGCACCAGCAGCGCCGCCAGGAGCGACCGCCGGTCGGCGATCAGCCGGTCGTGGACCCGTTCGACGCCGTCGCCGTAGGGGCCGACGGCGAGCAGCGCGGCGAGGGTGACGACGAGCGAGAGCCCCAGCAGGAAGAGCACGACGCCGACGCCCTCCGGGGAGTCGAGCACCACGGCGACGACCAGCGTGTCGAACAGCGTCCCGACGTTCGCCCCGAGGACGTACGGGAGCATCTCCTCGCGGGTGACGTAGTCGCGGTTGTAGAGCGGAACGACGACGCCCAGCGAGAACGCGACGCTCGTCGTCAGGGCCGTGAGAACGAGGCCGACGAAGAAGGAGGTCCACGTCCGCTGGAGCCGCGAGAAGAACGTCTGCCGGAGCCACTCGGTGTCGGCCCGCGAGAGGACGCGGTCGAACAGCCGCAGGCCGGCGAACAGCGCGAGGACCGCCAGCAGGAACCCCGGCGCCGCACCGACGGAGGTGACGATGGCCGTCGTCGCCGCCTCGAAGACGCCCAGCGGCCGGCCCCCGGGGAGGACCAGCGAGAGGGCTCCGACGCGGTCGTCGACCGCGGTACCGAGCAGGAGGTAGCCCAGGGCCGTCGCCGGCAGGTAGACCGAGTGGGTCAGCAGGAACGACAGCATCCCCAGGCTCAGCGACCGGCCCAGCGAGTGGGACCGCTTCTGGAGGTAGTCGACGCCGCCGACGAAGACGACGACCGCGGCGCCGCCGAGCCTGGAGCCGGCGACCGTCACGAACAGCTGTGACCGGGTCAGGAGCCCGGCGTCGAACAGCGAGACCGCGAGCGCGGCGACGACCGAGCCGTTGGCGAGGACGTAGGCGGCGAGCCAGCCGAGCCCCAGCGCGGCGGCGTCGCCGTCGGCCAGCCGACGGAGCAGTCGGTCGAGCAGCGGGGAGAGCGCGCCGGTCGCGGTACCGAGCAGTCGGACGGCGAACAGGAAGAGGAGTACCGCCGTCGCGGCCCCGAGCCACAGGAGGACGGCCCGGCGTCCGTCGTCTCGGATCGGGTTCACGGTCGGGTCCGGGTCGGGACTCGGCGGCCGGACGGATAGTTCCCACCCGTCCGTCCCGTCGGCCCCGCCCGCCCGGGCCGTGTCCGTCGGTCGCGTGGCCGGCCGGGGCACCGACGGCCGGTGACGGTCGGGCCGTCGGCGCCGCTCACCGTCGACCCGCGGGCCCGGCGGTCGGCCGAGCGGCGCGGCCGCGACGGGGTCGCGTGCGGGACCCGTCGAGCCGGGCGCGGGAGCCCCGACTGGTCACTCGTCGGGGCGGTACTCCCGGGACTGCCACTCGATGACCGTCGCGACGTCGTCGAGCATCTCGCCGACGGTCGCGACGACGTCGTCGAGGGTGGCGATGCCGACGAGCGCCCCGTCGTCGTCCACGACCGGGATGCGTCGCACGTGGCCCTCGGCCATCCGGGCCGGGAGGTCGACCGCGGTCGCGTCCTCGTGGATGGTGACTGGGTCCCGGGACATGACGTCCCCGGCGGTGAGCCCCTCGAGGGATTCGTTGCGGGCGACCGCGAGCGCGATGTCGCGGTCGGTCACGATACCCACCGGCCGGTCGCCCTCCGCGATGACGAGGTCGCCGAGGTCCTCCTCGTCCATCAGCCGCGCGAGTTCGCCGATCGGTGTCTCTTCGGTCGCCGTGACGACGTCTACGGCGAGTGTCTTGACGGGCATGATCCGTCCGTGGGTACGACCCTTCGGAACATAACTCGGGCGTGTGGTGCCCAGATGCTGGGAAACCCCTCGCTCGTTTATCACCTCGACCGGTCGCCCCCCGGCGACCGGCCCGCGCGGTCGGGAGCGACACCGGTCGGGAGCCGTCGTGGATTCCTGTCGGTCGGGAACGACCGGCGGTATTAACCCCGAGTTGCGACAGCGAGAGTGACATGGGAGCGACGATGGCGGGCACAGCGAGTACGACCCACGGCGGCGGGCAGGAGCTACGGGCCGGCCGGCAGGAGTCGGCGAGCAGGCGAGTCGGCCGGGCGGCCGACGGGGCGACCGGCCCTCCCGGGGACCGGTTCGACCCGGAGGGCACCGACGAGCGAACGCACGACCACGGGCGCCGACCGGCGGTCGCCGCCGCCGGACCGACGGGGGTCCGCGCGCCGTGAGCGACCTGTCGGCGCTGTTCGACCCGGACCGCGTCGCGGTCGTCGGCGCGACCGACCGCGAGGGGTCGGTCGGCCGCGCCCTGCTGGAGAACCTCGCCTCGTTCGACGGGGAGGTGATCCCCGTCAACCCGAACCGCGAGACCGTGCTGGGGGCCGAGTGCTATCCGGAGATCGGCGCCGTCCCGGACGTCGCGTCGGTCGACCTGGCGGTCGTCGCCGTGCCCGCGGCCGCGGCCGTCGACGTCGTCCGCGAGGTCGGGACGGCCGGCATCGGGACCGTCGTCGTCGTCACGGCGGGGTTCAGCGAGGCCGGCGAGCGTGGCGAGCGGCGCGAGCGGGAGCTGATCGAGGTGGCCGAGGAGTACGACCTCGACCTGCTCGGGCCCAACTGCGTCGGCGTCATCAGCACCCCGGCGGGGCTGAACGCGACGTTCGCCCGGGGGACGCCGCCCGAGGGCAGCATCTCGCTCGTGAGCCAGTCGGGGGCGTTCATCGCGGCGGTGCTCGGCTGGGCGGCACAGCACGGGGTCGGCTTCAGACACGTCGTCTCGCTGGGCAACGAGGCCGTGCTCGACGAGGTCGACTTCCTCGCCGAGTGGGGCGCGGACCCCGAGACGGACGTCGTCCTGGCGTACCTGGAGGACATCGACGAGGGGCGGGCGTTCATCGAGACGGCCAGGGAGGTGACGAGCCACACCCCGGTCGTTGTCATCAAGTCGGGTCGGACGGCGGCGGGCGCGGAGGCCGCGGCGTCACACACCGGGTCGATGGCGGGCGCCGACCAGGCCTACCGGGCGGGGTTCCACGAGGCGGGGGTCCTCCGGGCGATGGACGTCGAGGAGGTCTTCGACTTCGGGCAGGTGCTCGAGGGCGGGCCGCTGCTCGACCGCGACGATATCGCGGTCGTCACCAACGGCGGCGGCCCGGGCGTCCTGGCGGCCGACTCGGTCGGCGACTCGGGGCTGCGGATGGCCGAGTTCGACGAGGAGGTACGAGCCACCCTCGCCGACCTGCTCCCGGACGAGGCGGACGTGCGGAACCCGCTGGACGTCATCGGCGACGCGGACGTCGACCGGTTCGGGCGGGCCCTCGACGCCGTCCTGGGCGCCGGGACGGTCGGCGGGGCCGTCGTCATCTGCGTCCCGACGGCCGTCTTCGAGTTCGAGGCGCTCGCCGACGTCGTCGGCGAGCTACAGGAGCGACACGGCAAGCCGGTCGTGACCTGCCTGATGGGCGGTGCGGAGGCCGACCGCGCGGCCGAGCGGCTGGAGTCCTACGGCATCCCCAACTACTTCGACCCGGCCAGGGCGGTCACCAGCCTCGAGGCGCTCGCCGACTACCGCGAGGTGACCGAGCGGAGCTACGAGCCGCCCGCGGCGTTCGACGTCGACCGCGAACGCGCCCGGGAGGTCCTCGCGGGGGCCGTCGAGCGCGGGGTCGACCGCCTCGGCGTCGAGGCGATGGACCTCCTCGACGCCTACGGCATCCCGACGCCGGCGGGCGGGCTGGCCGAGAGCGGGTCGGCCGCCCGCGAGCTCGCCGAAGGGATCGGCGGCCCGGTCGTCATGAAGCTCGTCAGTCCGGACATCGTCCACAAGTCCGACGTCGGCGGCGTCGAGGTGGGCGTCCCGGTCGAGGAGGTGCCCGACACCTACCGGCGGATCCGCGAGCGGGCGACCGAACACGACCCCGACGCGACCCTCCTCGGCGTGCGGGTCGAGGCGCTCGTCGACCCCGAGGAGAGCACCGAGACCATCGTCGGCGTGAACCGCGACGAGCAGTTCGGCCACCTCCTGATGTTCGGGCTCGGGGGCATCTTCGTCCAGGTGTTCGAGGACACGTCGTTCCGCGTCGCACCGGTGAGCGAGCACGAGGCCCGCGAGATGACCGACGAGATCAAGGCGGCACCGATGCTCCGGGGCGCCCGCGGGCGGACCCCGGCCGACCTCGACGCCGTCGTCGAGACCATCCAGCGGGTGTCCCAGCTGGTGACGGACTTCCCGTCGATCACCGAACTGGACATCAACCCGCTCGTCGCCGCGCCGGACGGCGTCTACGCGGTCGACCTGCGGCTGACGGTCGACCGCGAGGCGCTCGCGGCGGCGGAGTGAGGCCCCGCCCGGCCGGGCGCGAGTCCGGACGAGACGGGGAGCACCGGACCGTCGAGCGGCCGCCCCCGGGCGGGTCCCGCGACCGTCGACGCCCGGAGCCGAGCCACACCACGGCGCCGAAGCCATCACCGATCCGCCTCGACGGCCGCCTCGACGCCGAGCAGCTCCCGCGCCCGGGCGATCCAGTTCCGCGCCAGGTTCTCGCTGGCCTCGGCGGCCTCGGCCACGCGGGTCGGCTCGGCGACGGCGAGCTGGGAGGCGGACTCGATGCCGGCCGATCTGAGCCGCCCGGCGTAGGTCGGGCCGATCCCCTCGACCTCCTCCAGCTCGTAGGCCGCGGCGATCTCCACCGCCTCGACCGCCTCCTCGACCTCGGTGCGGATGGCCTCGCCCACGTTCTCGAGGATCGTCGTCACGACACCCTCGTCGGTCTCGACCTCGACGGCGATGCCCTCCGGGCCGACGTCCAGACCGATCTCGACGCCGAGGGCGTCCTCCAGGAACCGCTCGACGGCCGTCGCGTCGCGCGAGATCACGGCCCGTGCGAGGATCCCGCCCTCCCCGTCGCCGACGCTGACCTCCACCTCGTCGACGTCCCCGACCGTGACGTCGGTCTCGACGTCGACCCCGAGCGCCCGTTCGACCCCCTCGCCGATGACGTCGGCGAGCGCCGCGGGCTCGGACTGCTCGAGGAACCACTCGGCGACCTCCGGCCAGACGTCCCGATGGGTGCCGTTGGACATCGCGAGCCCGACGTGTCCGGTCGGGTACTCGATGGTCGTCACGTCGTCGGTCCCGACGACGTCGTTGAACGGCTTGCTCGCGGTCGGGGGGACCAGGTGGTCGTACTCGCCGAGCACCTGGAGCATCGGCATGTCGATGTTCGTGACGTCGACGCGCTCGCCGCCGACCGTCAGTTCGTTCCGCGAGAGGCGGTTCTCCTGGTAGATCTCCTCCAGGAACTCGACGTACACCTGACCCGCGAGGTCGACGCTCTCGCCGAGCCACGTCTCCATCCGTGCGAAGTTCTTCGTGAAGTCCTCGTTCTCGAGCCGGTCGTACAGGTGGACGTACTTCGTGAGGTAGTTGGCCACGGGGTCCATCACCGCGAAGCCGACGTCGAGGAACTCGCCGGGCACGTTCCCGAACGCGTCGGTCACGCGCCGCGGGTCGTAGTACGCCTCGTCGCCCCACAGTTCGAGGACGCCGCCGGTGTCCTCGAAGTGGAGGGCGGCCGCCATCAGTCCGAGCGCGTTCACCTTCTCCGGGGCGAGCGCGGCGTAGATGGCCGCCATCGTCCCCCCCATGCAGTAGCCGAGCAGGTTGATCGCCGCCCGTCCGGACCGCTCGCGCACCTCGTCGACGCAGTTGGCGAGGTACCGGCAGACGTAGTCCTCGAGCCCGAGGTGCCGGTCGAGCCGGGACGGCTCGTTCCAGTCGATGAGGTAGACCTCGTGACCGGCCTCCAGCAGGCGGCGGACGATCGACCGGTCGGGCTGGAGGTCGAGGATGTACGGCCGGTTGATGAGCGCGTAGACGACGAGGATCGGTACCGGGTGGCTGCCCTCGGTCGTCGGCTCGTAGCGGCGCAGTTCGAGCTTGTTCTCGGTGTAGACCACCTCGCTCGGCGTCTCGCCCACCTCGACCGACGCGAAGTCGCCGATCCGGTCGTCGAGGACGGCCGTCCTGCGGGCCGCCGTCGCCGCGGCATCCAGGGCGGCCCCCCGGACCGACAGCAGCAGCTCGAACGGCGTAGCCGGGGGCCTCGCCCGGTCTCCCTCACTCGTCATGGTCGGCGCTCGTCGTGGTCGGCATCGAACGCGGCTCGATGGTTCGGTCGTCGGTCCATCGTCGGGTCAGGCGGGGCGCCCCCGGTCCCGGGCCTCGACGACGCGGACCTCGCGGTCGGTCCCGCGGCGGACCTTCCGCCCGACCCCGCCGATGTGGGTTTCGTGGTCGCCGTGGGCGCCCAGGAGGACCACGTCGGCGTCGATGCGGTCCGCGTACGCCAGGATGGCCTCGTGGGGGACGCCGTGGGCGACCTCGCACTCGACGTCGACCCCGGCGTCCGCCGCCCGGCGTTCCACGTCGGCCAGACAGTCGCCGTACCGGTCCTCGGCCTCGATGGTCACCAGGGCCTCCGTACTCATCCCGGGCTCCTCCCTGACGCGTCGGTCGACGACGGCGAGGGCGTGGAGCCTCGCCCCGTGCTCGCGGGCGAGCGCGACCGCACGACGCACGGCCCGGTCCGCGTGTTCGCTCCCGTCCGTCGCGACCAGGATGGTGTCACACACGGGTCGTCACTGGCAGCCGCCGGCTAAAGAGGAACCGGTGGCTCCCGCCCGCTGGGAACCGTGCGCCCGGCGAGTCGGAGGGGTCGGCCCGGCCGGCGACGGTCGTCCCGTTCGGGACGCGGGGTCGAGGGGCCGTCACCGGATGAGCGTCACGGGGACCGTCACCCGCCGGACGACCATCTCGGCGACGCTCCCGAACAGACTGCGCGCCTCGTCGTCCCGCCCGTGGGCCCCGATGACGAGGTGGTCGACGTCCTCCTCCGTCGCGTAGTCCACGATGACCCGCTTTGGGTCGCCGACCTCCGAGGTGGTGGCTATCTCGCGGTCGTGCTCCGCCGCGATCTCCCGGGCCTCGTCGAGGAGCCGCTCGGAGACCTCCTCGGCCCGCTCGTACCACTCCTCGGAACCCGCAAGGGGCTCGTAGGAGGTCTCCGAGTCCGTGTAGACGCCGTAGCCGGGCTCGAAGAGGTCGATCACGTGGAGCGCCGTGATCGACGCGTCCGGGAACTCCCGCAGGGCGTGCCGGAGCGCCTTGTGGGACAGCGGCGACCCGTCGATCGGGACGAGGACCTGATCGGTCATGGTCGGTGCTCGGTCGCCGACGGAGTAGGCTCTCCCGGCGATTCCTGTCGACTGGGAACACGACGCGGGTTCATCACGCGACGGAGGCCCGCGGGTCGACGGATCCGCATCGGGCCGTCGGCTCCCGGCGGGTCGACGGTCCGGGGTCGACCCGGGCGGTCCGGGGGGTCCGCCGTCGACCGGCGTTCCCAGCGACCGCCGGCCTCACTGGTACATGCTCGGCCCCTGCGGTCGCTCGGGTTGCTGCTGTTGCTGGTACTGCTGGAGCTGTTCGGCCACCTGCTGTTTCCGTCGCTGGATCTCCTCGGCCCGTTCGAGGAGCTCCTGCGTGTCGATGTCGAACTCCACCAGCGGTTCGAGGGCGTCCTCGATCACGGCACGGGCCGCTCCGGGGTCGGGGATGTAGGGATTCGACCGGACGACGAGCGCGACCGCGGGCACGTCCCCGCGGTAGCAGTCGGCCAGCAGCGCGCCGGTGACGCCGCCGATCACGCCCGAACCGTCCGCCAGCTCGATCCCCGCGTTCTCGAGCTCGGCCTCCAGCGCGTCGGTCGTGGCGACCCCGGCGACCGCTCCGACCTGGTCCTCGGACTCGGCGGGCGCGCCGGCGAGGAAGACCGCCCGGTCGAACTCCTCGGCCAGCTCGTTCAGCACGCACCGGCTCAGCGACTCCACCGCGGACGGCGGGATCGGGACGTCGCTCTGGAGGGTCATCACGGCCGGGTCCGCCCCGGTGTAGACCCGCACGGCGTCACGGACCCGGCCGTCCTCGAACGACGCGACCGGCGGGAAATCGTCCGAGACGATGGTGCCGTGCTGCTCGAGCCCGAGCTGCTCGGTGATCTGGTCGACCGCGATGGACGCGACCAGCCCCAACCCGGGGAGCCCCTCGATGAGCGTCGGGGATTCGGCGGTCAGTTCCGTCGTGCGCTCGAAGCGCGTCGATGAGTCGTCGATCACGGAAGGACACCTGACCCGACCTTCGAGGGCGGGCGTCTAATCGGCATCCGTGGTTTCCAGCCAGTGGGAAGACGGGCAGACCGGGAACGGGCGTCCGGCCGGGCTCCCGGCCACGGCGGGCCGGTGGGCTCAGGCCCACAGCCGCGTCCCGGCCTCGCCGGCCAGCGCCGCCGCGAGCCGGTCGGGCGAGGTGATGACGGCCCGCTCGCCGCCCCCCTCGACGAAGCGGAGGCACGCCTCGACCTTCGGCCGCATGCTCCCCTCGCCGAACTCGCCCGCCTCGAGGTGGTCGCGGAGCTCCTCGACCGTGACCCGGCCGAGCGGCCGCTGGTCGGGGTCGCCGTAGTTCACGTACGCACACTCGACGTCGGTCAGGACGACGAGCGCCTCGGCGTCGAGGGCCGACGCGAGCAGCCCCGAGGTCCGGTCCTTGTCGACGACGGCCTCGACGCCGCGGAGCCCGTCGTCGCGGACGACCGGAACCCCGCCCCCGCCGGCACAGACCACGAGGTCGCCCCGCTCGACGAGACGGGCGATCTCGTCCGCCTCGACGACCTCGACGGGCTCGGGGGAGGGGACGACGCGGCGGTAGGGTCGCTCGCCGGTCGAGACCGCCCGCGTCTCGAAGGGCCTTGCCGCTGCCTCCGACTCGGTGTAGAACGGCCCGACGGGTTTCGTCGGGTCCTCGAACGCGGGGTCGGCCTCGTCGACGACGACCTGCGTGACGACCGTGATGAACTCCGTCGGCCCCGCGAGCGCGTTGTCGAGGGCCTGCTGGAGCAGGTAGCCGATCTGGGCCTGGGTCTCGGCGACGAGGACGTCGAGGGGAAGCTGGGGGGTCTCCTCGGCGCGCTCCTGCTGGAGGAGGCGGTTGCCGACCTGCGGGCCGTTCCCGTGGGTGAGCACGACGTCGTACCCGGCGTCGACGGCCGCCGCGACCCGCTCTGCCGTCCGCTCGATGACCCCGAGCTGTTCCTCGAACGTCCAGGGGCCGTGCTCGCCGAGGAGCGTGTTCCCGCCCAGGGCGACGACGACCCGACCGGTTCCCGCACCGTGGGAGCTGCCGTCCATACTAATCCCAGTCCCCGCGAGTAGTTAGTACCATGAGCCGGACACGGACGGTCGTCATGGGCGCAGCGGGCCGTGACTTCCACGACTTCAACACGGTCTTCCGGGGCGACGGGTCGGTCGAGGTGGTCGCGTTCACCCACACCGCCACGCAGAACGTCGGCGAACTCGAGGAGCTCCCGAACCGCCGGTACCCGCCCGAACTCGCCGGCGAGGGCTACCCCGACGGCATCCCGATCCGCCCCGAGTCCGAACTCGAGGCCATCGTCGAGGCGGAGGACGTCGACACGGTCGTCTTCTCGTACTCGGACGTATCCCACGAGCACGTGATGCACCAGGCGTCGCGCGCGCTCGCCGCCGGGGCGGACTTCCGGCTGATCGGCCCGGACCGGATGATGCTCGACGCGCCCGTCCCGGTCGTCGCGATCGACGCGGTCCGGACGGGCTGTGGGAAGTCCCAGACCGCCCGGAAGGTCGCGGACCTGCTGCTCGACCGGGGGAAGGCGGTGGTCGTCGTGCGCGAGCCGATGCCGTACGGCGACCTCCTCGCCCAGCGGGTCCAGCGGTTCGAGACGATGGCCGACCTCGACGAGAGCGCCGTCACCATCGAGGAGCGCGAGGAGTACGAGGGCCACATCGAGCGGGGACACGTCGTCTACGCGGGCGTCGACTACGGGGCGATCCTCGAGCGGGCCAGCGCGGAGGCCGACGTCATCGTCTGGGACGGCGGCAACAACGAGCTCCCGTTCTACGCGCCGGACCTCCACCTGGTCGTGACCGACCCCCACCGCGCCGGCGCCGAACTCCGGTACCACCCGGGCGAGACCAACCTCCGGCTGGCGGACTACGTCATCATCAACAAGGAGAACACGGCGGACGTGGCCGACATCAGCGAGGTCGAGGCGAACGTCCGGCGGACGAACCCCGAGGCGGGGATCATCCACGCGGACTCGACGATCACCGCCGACCGGGAGGCCATCGCGGGCAAGCGCGTACTCGTCGTCGAGGACGGACCGACGCTCACCCACGGGGACGCCCCCTACGGCGCCGGGCTGATCGCCGCCCGCGAGTACGGCGCCGCCGAGATCGTCGACCCGAGGCCGGCGGCCGTCGGCTCGCTCGAACGCGTCCTCGAGGAGTACGACCACCTCGACGCCGTCCTCCCGGCGATGGGGTACAGCGAGGAGCAGGTGCGTGACCTGGAGGCGACGATCCGGAACGCGGCACCCGAGGTGGTCGTCTCCGGGACGCCACACGACCTCGCGCGGCTGATCGACGTGGGCGTCCCCGTGGTACGGGTCCGCTACGAACTCGAGGAGAAGGACCTCCCGCTCGGGACGGTCCTCGACCGGCACGCCGAGGTGCTCGGTCTCTGATGCGGACGGCCGTGGTCCGTGACCGGTGATCGCCAGGACGGGTCCGGCGATCACCGGTACGTCGTCACGGTCCGCCGTACGAGTGCCGTGTCGTTCGGCGTCCCGTCCCCGGTGTCCCCGCCCGAATCCGGCCGGGTCCCGAACACGGTGGGTGGTCGAGTCCCCCGACACGTCCGGCGGGGCCCGAGGACGGCGGGATGTCGTGTCCGATCGGGCGGGGGTGCCCTCCGCGGGCCGTGGGAACCTAAGTAGCGGGGCGCCGTCACCGGGACGTAGCGCACATGGGATCGGTTCTGGGTCGAGTGTGGACGCGGCTGGCCGAGGCCCGGGTGTTCGCGTCGGCCCGGAGCCGGCGACGGTTCGCGGTCCACCTGCTCGTGGCCCTGGTCGCCCTGGCCGTCGCGACGGTCCTGGTCCGGCGTCACCTGGCGTTCCTGACCGACGCGGCCGAACTCCGGGCGTTCGTCCGGGGGTACGGGCCCTGGGCGCCGCTGGTCCTCGTGGTGCTCCAGACGCTCCAGGTCGTCGTGGCGCCGATCCCGGGGCAGATCCTGGCGGTCGTCGCCGGCTACCTCTTCGGACCGTGGTGGGGTACCCTCTACAACATGATCGGGATCACCCTCGGCAGTACCATCGCGTTCTGGCTGGCCCGCCGGTACGGCCGGGGGTACGTCGAGACCATCGTCCACGAGGAGGCGCTCGCGACGTTCGACGAACTCAGCGACGAGTACGCCCGGTCGACGCTGTTCCTGTTCTTCCTCGTGCCCGGACTGCCGGACGACGTACTCTGTTTCGCCGGCGGGCTGACCAGGGTCCCGATACGGCAGCTCGTCGTGATCGCGATCGTCGGTCGGACGCCGGCGTTCTTCCTCGCGAACCTCGTCGGCGACCTCCTCGGGACCGACCGGATCCCGGCCGCGGTCGGGCTCGCCGCGGTCGTCCTCGTCGTCTCCGTGCTCGGGTATCTGAACCGGGACCGGCTCCTGCGCCGCCTCCAGCGCGAACCCTGAGCCGGCGGGTCGGCACCGGCGGCACGTCCCGGGGACGGCTCAGCGCGGGAGCTCCGGGTACGGCGGGACCTCGCGCTTGTGCTCGGTCGACTCCATCATCCGCTGGAACCGGCGGGCCTCGGCGACCGGGACCCCCGCCCGCTCGGCGGCCGCCTCGACGCTCCGCCCGGCCTCGACGAGCGACTTCAGGACCGTGTCGATGGTCCCGTAGGTGGCTCCGAGCTCCCCCTCGTCGGTCTGTCCCTCCCAGAGTTCGGCGCTCGGCGGCTTCCGGAGGAACCGCTCGTCGACGCCGAGCGCCCGCGCGACGTCCCCCATCTCGCTCTTGTAGAGGTCGGCCATCGGTCGGACGTCCGCGCCCCCGTCGCCGTACTTCGTGAAGTAGCCGAGCAGCAGCTCGCTCCTGTTCGTGGGCCCGAGGACCAGCCGGTCGGTCGCGTTCGCCTCCAGGTACTCGAAGGTCATCCGGACCCGGGCGCGGACGTTGCCCAGGACCAGTCGCCCGTGGTCGTCGGGGGAGAGCGCCTCGAACCGCTCGACGATCGGCGCGATGTCGACCTCGTGGTGCTCGATGCCGAGGTCGGCACACAGGTCGCTAGCGTCGCGCGTGTTCGCCTCGGCGGTCGGTTCGCCCGGCAGGACCAGCCCGGTGACGGCGCCGGGGCCGACCGCGTCGACGGCGAGCGTCGCGGCGACCGCCGAGTCGAGGCCGCCGCTGACGCCGACGACGTACCCCTCGGCGTCGGCCGCGGCCAGCTGCTCGCTGAGGAACGTGGCCATGCGCTCGACGGCCGGCTCGACGTCCACGTCGTGCATACCGTCGGCTCGGGGCGGGACGGATAAAACTCCCGGCGGATCGGCCGGGCCGGGCCCCCGGTCCCGACGCGCCGGAGGGGGTCCCGCCGAGCATCCGCTCGTGACCGACGGAGGGGAGGGGTGGGCCCTTCCCAGGGCGTGGGAACGATCGACCGGAGCTAACCCGCTCGGGGCCCTCGGTCCGGGTCGTGGGCCGGGCCCTCGCCACGGACCGCACGGCGCCGGACGGGCGGAGGGCGACCACCGACTGCGGGCGGGAGGCGACCGCCGGCCGCCGTCGGGTCCCCGTTCGACCCCCACCGAGGAGGAGCCACACATGGAACACGTCGAATACGCATACACGCGCGGCATGGACGACGCGGAGATCGAGGAGCGACTGC
>Ga0207797_1001973_pt1 | contig 14553 bp, 8 predicted proteins | sample PRCRCaboRojoPR_6_FD_187275 | JGI IMG/M metagenome (GOLD analysis project Ga0207797, IMG submission 187275) | Marine sediment microbial community from Cabo Rojo, Puerto Rico - PR CR 10% Liquid 1 (SPAdes) | ecosystem: Environmental > Aquatic > Marine > Coastal > Sediment | place: Cabo Rojo, Puerto... | reverse complement strand
GGGTCCGTTGGCCGCGTCCGACACGACCGTGCGCCGCAATGGTTTGGGCGGCGTCCTGACCAGCGAGCTGCACGTTCGTGGACATCGGCTGACTGTGGATCTTAACGGAGGCCACGGCCTAATGGTCAGCCGCGGGTCGCTCTCCGTGCGGGATGCTCAGATCAACGGTAATGAGGGCTACGGCGTTTACGCCGCTGACGTCCAGCCCGATCTGGCCGACCTCGTCGTCTCTGACAACGCTGATGGCGGCATGGCTTTCGAAGCCTGGCACCGTGACTGGGCGGAGGTCTGGCCCGAGCAAGGAGCGCCCCAGGCGTGGGACAGCCCGCTGCCTTGGCCCCCCGCCGCTGACTCCCGGCAGCCCGTCATCCGCAACTGTCGGATTGCCGAGAATGGCAATGACGGGGTCACGCTACGGGGCGGCCTGGCCTCCCTAGCCCTAGAGGAGAGCGACATTCTGGAGAATGCGGGACACGCTCTCGTCAACGCCGACGGTGACGTCCCAGTATCGGCACCGCGCAATTGGTGGGGTCAGACCGGCGACCCAAGGGATCAGATCCGCGGTTCCGTCGACTGCGAGCCCTGGGCCACGTCAGCCCGATCGCTCACTGTTGTGCCTGAGGACGATCCCACCTACGTGCAGCGCGGCGTCTCGGATTCGGCCGTCATCCGCATCCTGGACTGGGCGGGATTGGCCCGGACCGTCGTGTTGACAGTCAGTGACACCCACGACTGGCTGACCGGACCCCGTGCCACAACCGTCTCTTTGGACGAGGACGGTGAGACCCTGAGTCTGCTCAGCGTCCGGTTCCCCCCCGACGTGCCTCTCGGGACCACGAACCCCGTGACCGTGCGAATCGCTCCTGATGACGGGTCTTCAGCCGCTCGTAGGCGCGTATTCGATCTAATTGCGGGGCCAGTGGCAGACCTAACCGTGCATGCGCGGCACGAGCCGCCGGAACCCCTCGTCCACAGCGCCTTGACTCAGACCGTGCTGGTCGCCAATCGCGGCCCCGATGAGGCAACGGGCGTGGTAGTCACAGCCACCTTACCCTCCGAACTGGAATCGGCGACCATCACGGCAGGCACGGGTGTGTGCGGTCGTGAGAAGGACGCTCTCGTCTGCCGCATCGGCCGGATCGCCCAGGCTGAAGGGACGACGGTAACGGTCGCCATGCGCCCGAGCTCTCCCGGCCCGGTCGCCACCGTCTTTCATATCCGGGGTACGGAGCACGACCCGGACCCCTTTGACAATCAGATCACACGGCACACGGTCGTCGCAGGGCGTGTGCCGGTCGAAGCGGTCAGGTTAGACCTGCCCCCCGAGGCTCTCACCGACCGCTCCGTGACGCTGCGCGCCACACTTGATCCCGTCAACGCCACTTTGCCCGTCACCTACACCTGGCGCGCGACCGAGCAGTGGTGGCCCGGCCGCGTTCGCCGGCGCTACGCCCTCAGCGATACCCTGAAGGCAATCTGGCACGCGCCGGGGGAGCAGACAGTCACGGTCACGGCGCACAACGCCCACGGCCCCATCGTCAGCCAGACGCACACCATCACCATCGATACGCTGGAACCCTCCATCTATCTCCCCCTCGTCGTACGGGGCACCTAGGCGCCCCGCCGCAGAGAGCAGAGCAAGCTGCATACGCAGGACTCTCCCAGCACCATTCCACCGCAAGGGCGCGGCCGTCCCTGCCCCGGGGGAGACGGCGCCCCGGAAGGGGGCGCACCGGTGGGGACAGCAAGCCGCGTCCTCGAGCGACGAGCTGCGCCCTGGGCCGCGCCCATGGTCTACACACCACGAATCTCGGCCTCCGGCTGAGAGCTCCCTGTAGCAGTTTGGCACAGCCCCCGGGCCGGTTTTCGAGTGCCAGTCCCGTCGTTCGTCAGCCTCCTTCCCGGGCCACTAAGTAGCTAGTAGGCCAGAGAATCAAGAAGGCGCCCCGCGCTTGCCACCAGCGTGGACCGGTCATGACACAGCGGATCGCGTTTCAACGCAGTCGTAACGGCGCATCAAGCGGCCGTCCGTCGCCCCGGCAACTACAAATCTTCAATCAGTATGGTATAATCCGAGTTCGATGAGCGACTTCGTCCATCTCCACGTCCACAGTGAATACTCCCTCCTGGATGGGCTCAGCAGCTGCGCTGAGCTGGCGAAACGAGCTGTCGATCTCGGAATGCCGGCCATCGCCCTCACCGACCACGGCGCTATGTACGGTGCCGTGCGGTTCTACAAGGCCTGCAAAGCCGCCGGGATCAAGCCCATCATCGGTATGGAGACCTACGTGGCCCCCCGAGGCAGGGAGGACCGCGATCCCCAACGCGACCGCACACCCTACCACCTGGTCTTGCTGGCGGAGAACAACACGGGCTACAGCAACTTGATGAAGCTGGCGACCATCGCGCAGCTCGAGGGCTTCTACTACAAGCCCCGGGTGGACCGCCAGGCGCTGGAGGAGCACAACGAGGGTTTGATCGTCCTATCGGGGTGCGGTTCCTCGGAGCTCGCGCACTACTTGAAGAAAGGGCTCTACGACGACGCACGGGACGCCGCCACATGGTATCGAGACGTGTTCGAAGGACGATACTACCTGGAGATCCAGGATCACGACATCCCGGAGCTCGCCGAGGTCAATCAACACCTGTATACCCTCGCCGACGACCTTGACTTGCCCCTGGTGGCCACCAACGACGTCCATTACGCTAAGCGTGATCAAGCCGCCATTCACGACGTCCTGCTCTGCATCCAGACCGGAAAGACCGTCACCGAGCCAAAGCGCATGCGGATGGAGGGGGAGAGCTTCTACATGAAGTCGGAGGAGGAGATGGCGGCCCTCTTCCCCGACGTCCCTGAAGCTCTCACGAGTTCGCTCGAGATCATGGACCGCTGCAACGTGGAGCTGGAGTTCGGCAACTACCACCTGCCTGTGTTTGAGGTCCCTGAAGGTCACGACGCCCAATCGTATCTCCGGGAGCTTTGCGAAAGGGGACTGCAAGAGCGCTACGAAGAGGTCACGCCCGAGATACAAGAGCGGCTCGATTACGAGCTGGACGTGATCCATCGGATGGGTTTCGACACCTACTTCCTCATCGTCTGGGATCTCTGCCGGTTCTCCCGCGAGGAGGGAATCTGGTGGAATGTCCGGGGATCGGGAGCCAGCTCCATCGTCGCGTACAGCCTCTACGTCACGAACCTCGAGCCCTTGGAGCAGAACCTGATCTTCGAGCGCTTCTTGAACGAGGGCCGCGTGACGATGCCGGACATCGACCTTGACTATCCCGATGATCAGCGAGAGCACCTGATCCGTTACACCATCGATAAGTATGGTGAGGAACAGGTCGCGCAGATCATCACCTTCGGCACGATGGGGGCCAAGGCCGCTATCCGGGACGCCGGTCGAGCCCTCGATTATCCCCTATCCGAGGTAGACCGGATTGCCCGTCTCGTGCCCGGCGGCCCCGGGGTAAAACTCGACGACAGCCTGGAGAAGGTGCCTGAGCTCCGAGGTCAATACGAAGAACAGGATCACATCCGGCGCTTGATTGACACCGCGCGGGGCGTCGAGGGCAACATCCGTCACGCCAGCACGCACGCAGCCGGTGTCATCGTCTCCGACCTCCCCCTGGTCAACTATGCCCCGCTGCGCCGCCCCACCAGCAGCAGCAGCGACGACCAGATCGGCACGGTCACCCAGTACACCATGTCCGAGGCCGAGGAGCTGGGTCTGCTCAAGGTGGACTTCCTCGGTCTGGCAACTCTGACGGTGATGCGGGTGGCGTGCGAGCTCATTGCGGAGCGGCACGGGGTCGAGCTCGACCTTCTCACCATATCGCGTGACGATCCGATCATCTACGACCTCCTCTCACGCGGCGACGTGATGGGCGTCTTCCAGGTGGAGGGTCAGGGCATGCGGCGGACGCTGATGAAGATGCAGCCGAAGAAGTTTGAGCACGTCATCGCCGCCATCAGCCTCTACCGTCCGGGTCCCATGGAGTACATTGATGACTACATCGATCGCCTCCACAGGGAGAAAGCCGTCGAGTACAGGCACCCCAGCCTGGAACCGATCCTCGAAGAGACCTTTGGGATCATCGTCTACCAGGAGCAAATCATACGCATTCTCACGGACATCGCCGGCTACACGGCTGGCGAGGCCGACCTGGTGCGGCGCGCGGTGGGAAAGAAGAAGAAGAAGGCCCTGCTCAAGCACAGGGCGACGTTCATTGAGGGAGCCGTGGAGCGGAGTGGCATGCCCCGCCAGACGGCCGAGGCCATCTTCGACGACATCGAGTACTTCGCCCGTTACGGCTTCAATAAGAGCCACGCCGCGGATTACGCTGTCCTCACCTGCCAAACAGCCTATCTGAAGGCCAAGTATCCTGTCGAGTATATGACCGCGCTCCTGACCGTCGAGCGGAATAACACGGACAAGGTGAGCCGATTCGTTGAGGAATCCCGACGGATGGGCATCGAGGTCCTGCCGCCGGACATCAATTCCTCGGATTTAGGTTTCACCATTGAGGACGAGGAGGATCAGCCCCCTGCCATCCGCTTTGGGATGGGCGCGGTGAAGAACGTCGGGGAGGGGCCCGTGGAGGCCATTCTCAAAGCGCGGCAGGCCGGGGGCTCTTTTGACAATCTGGATGATTTCTGCCGCCGTGTCGACCTGCGGGACGTGAATCGCCGTGCCCTTGAGAGCCTGATCCAGGTGGGCACGCTCCAGCGATTTGGAAAGCGCGCCCAGCTTCTGCCCATCGCGGATCGCATTCTCGGTGTGAGTGCCGGGATCCACCGGGCCAGGGATGCCGGGCAACTGAGCATGTTTGGGAGCGCCACTGGCGTTCACCTCGCCGCCGAGGAGTCGATCCTTCCACCCTCAGACCAGGTGCCAGAGATCCCCAGGAAGGAAATCCTGGCCTGGGAGAAGGAGTTGGTCGGCATCTATATATCAGAGCATCCGCTGACACGGATCACATCGCGGTTGGACGACGTGATCTCCGGCTCGGTCGGCACGCTGAGCGAGGAGAGGAGCGGGCAGCAAGTCACCGTAGCCGGGATGGTCCAGCGCATCTACCGTCACACGACGAAGAAGGGGAACGAGATGGCGTTCGTGACGCTGGAGGACACCCAGGGGAGTTGCGATGTGGTCGTCTTCCCTGGCGTTTGGAAGGAGACCAAGCACCTCTGGCGTCCGGAGGAGATCCTGGTGGTGAACGGCAAAGTGGATTCCAGCCGGCGTGATGAACCTAGCCTGCTCTGCAGTTGGGTGAAGCGTCCTGAGGACGTCAGTGTCGCGGCAGGGGAGGACGAGGCGGCTGAGACACCTCAAACGACGCGACTTCCTGAACCGAGAACAAGTCGTGTCGGCGCACGTCCTCCTGAGCCACCGGCCCCGCCGCCCGACTTCGCGGCGTCCCAGGACCCTCAGGATCGGACGAACGGGCCGGACGAAACCGGTCCGCGGATGGTGCGGGTGACACTCCAGCGATCTCCGGAGCAGGCCAAGGACAAGAAGCGGCTCCGGCAGGTCCACGACCTCTTGGTCGGCTACGACGGCGAGGACCGATTCGTGATCCATCTGGCCGATGGCGCCGGAGGGGGTATCGAGCTACGGTTCCCGAACCAGGGCACCGCGTATTGCCCTGAGCTAATCCACGACTTAGAGGCCCTTCTTGGTCATCGGGCTGTAAGCGTCGAGGAGGGCGTCTGAGGCGGACGCATCATTGGGCAGTGATCTGCACACAGACAGAAATGGCACGTCGGTGGGTCTTCGCCGGCGAAGTGAAACGAGCCGGTCCATGCGAGGCCCGTGACCAAGGGGGGCCTCCTCGGACGGTTCCACAGCGAGCGTCAGGAATCTGATAACCTTGCTCCGCTCTCTGGGGCGATCGGGTCCGGAGGGCAATGAGTCTAGGGTTATCGGGAGCAGACAACGAGGAGGAGATTGTGAGCAATACCACAGAGAAGAAGAAACTGGGCATCATCGTCAGCGGAGGGCCTGCGCCTGGCATCAATGGCGTGATCCACTCGGCGGCCATTGAGGCCGTCAACCGCGGCTACGACGTGTTGGGGTTCTACGACGGTTTCAGTCATTTGATGGAAGGGGAGCTCGTGGCGACGCCCCTTACCATTGACGACGTGAGCCGCATCTACCTGAAGGGAGGCTCCATCCTCCGCACCTCGCGGGCGAACCCCACCAAGGAGGAGGAATCGCTCAAGCTTTGTAGCGAGGTGCTGATGGAGGCCGGCGTTGGGTACCTGCTGGTGATTGGCGGCGACGACACGGCCTATGCAGCCTACCGCGTGGCGCGCTACGCTCAGGAGCATATGGGCGCTGACATCCAGGTGGCCCACGCGCCGAAGACGATCGACAACGACCTGCCGCTCCCGGAGGAGATCAATACATTTGGATTTGAGACGGCGCGCGAGGTCGGTACCCAGATCACCATGAGCCTGATGGAGGAGGCCCTGACCGGGTTCCGTTGGTTCGTGGTCGTCACAATGGGGAGGAAGACGGGTCACCTCGCGCTCGGCATTGGTAAGAGCTCAGGGGCCACCCTCACCTTGATCCCGGAGGAGTGGGAGGGTCGGACCATCCGCATGCAGGAGGTGGTGGACATCCTCGTGTCCTCAATCCTAAAGCGCATGGCAGACAACAAACCCTATGGCGTGGCGCTCGTCTCCGAGGGCGTTATGGAGCATATGTCGCATCAGGACCTGCGCGAGCTCGAGTACGTGGAGCGCGACGCCTTCGGCAACGTCCACCTATCGGAGATCAACTTCTCCGATATCCTCAAGCACGAGCTCGACAGCGAGTTGGAGCAGCTCGGCGTCCCCACCCGCGTCACCAGCAAGGACCTGGGGTATGAGCTCCGCTGCACGGACCCGGTCGCCTTCGACATCGACTACACGCGCAGTCTGGGCGAGGCGGCGGTCGCCTTCCTTCTGGACGGCGGCACCAACGCCACGGTCACCATCCAGGGGACCCGAGTGGTGCCCATCCCCTTTGACGAGATGATGGACCCGGAGACCGGCAGGACCGAGGTGAGGAAAGTCAGTCTCGACTCCTTCATCTACCGCTCCGCACGCAAGCTGATGATTCGCTTGAGCCCGGAGGACGGCCAGAACGAGGATCTCATCGCGCGCATGGCCGATCACACCAAGCTCTCCCTGGAGGAGTTCAAGACCCGATTCGGCTACCTGCTCGGGACTGAACCGCGCCCCTTCTAGGGTAACCCGTTGCAGCAACGGACGCGAGCCAGGCCAGTCAGAAGGACAGATCCGCGGGAACCGTTCTAAGACACCAGCACCAGGAGGCTAGCATGGATCGAATAGGCGTTCTGACCAGCGGCGGGGACAACCCCGGGCTGAACCCGTGCATCCGCGCTGTGGTGCGTATGGGACTCCACGAGGGTGTGGAGGTGATGGGCGTGCATCGCGGCTACGCCGGCCTGATCGGGGGCGAGATCGATGAGATGGATGCGCGCCAGGTGGGCGGCATCCTCGGCCAGGGCGGCACGATCCTTGGGACTGCCCGGGCCCCGGAGTTTGAGACGCCCCAGGGACGGCGGAAAGCGCTCCGCATGCTGAACCGCTTCGACATCGACGGTCTGGTGGTCATCGGAGGCAATGGGTCGCTGACGGGCGCCAGGGAGCTCCACCGTCTGGACTTTCCGACCATCGGCATTCCCAGCACCATCGACAACGACATCAACGGGACGGATATGTCGATCGGGGTCGACACGGCGCTTAACACCATCCTGGGCGCCATCGACAAGATCAAGGACACAGCTTCATCCCACAACCGCGCCTTCCTCATCGAGACCATGGGCAGGAACTCAGGCTATCTTGCCCTGGCGAGCGGACTGGCGGGAGGGGCCGAGTTGGTACTCTGCCCCGAGATTGAATCCACGCTCGAGGATGTGGCCGAGACGGTGGAGAATGCCTACATCCGAGGAAAGGCCCACGCCATCATCGTCGTTGCCGAGGGTTGGCAACCCGGTACCGACGAGATCGCCCGGGAGCTGAACGACCGACGAAATGAGCTAGGCTTCTCAGTGCGGGTCACGCGGCTGGGGCACGTTCAGCGGGGCGGATCGCCCAGCGCTTTCGATCGCATCCTTGCCACGCGGCTCGGAGCGGAGGCCGTCAGACAGCTATCAGCCGGCGAGTCCGGCCTCATGGTTGGTTGGCTCAACAGCGATTTTCATCTCATCCCTCTGGAGGAAGCCGTCGCCTACCAGAAAGAGCTCGACAAGGACCTTTATAACCTGTCGACGATCATGGACAAGTAACGCACCTTGAGCTCGGGGGAGGCCAGGCCAGTATGGGTCTGAGCCTCCCCCAAGCCGGGGCGCCACATCAGCGCCTCGGGTCAGATGACCATTGGCTCCCGGTAGATCCCGAACACATCGCGGAAGACATCCATGATCTCCTGGACGGTGGCATAGGCGCGCACGGCGTCCAGGATGTAGGGCATGGTGTTCTCGGTGCCCTCGGCCGCTAGGCGGAGACGGTCCAAGGCCTGCCCCACGGCCCCACTGTCCCGCTCCTCGCGCAGCCGGTTCAGTCGGGCCGTCTGCTTCGTCCAACCCTCCGGGTCCATACGCAGGATCGGAATCTCGGGTGGCTCCTCCTCCGCGTACTCATTGACCCCCACCACCAGGCGCTTCCGTTCGTCGATCTCACGCTGATAACGGAAGGCCGCGTCCGCAATCTCCTGCTGGAAGAAACCCTGCTCGATCGCCGGAATCACACCGCCGAGAGCCTCAATACGTTCGAAGTAATCATAGACCTGCTTCTCGATGCGATCCGTGAGGGCCTCCACGGCGTACGCTCCGCCCAGAGGATCGACCGTGTTCGTCACCCCGCTCTCGTGGGCGATGATTTGCTGGGTGCGGAGCGCCACGGTCACCGCGTGCTCGCTGGGCAGCGCCAGTGCCTCGTCCATGCTGTTCGTGTGGAGCGACTGGGTGCCTCCCAGGACCGCCGCCAGTGCCTGTATCGCCACGCGGACAACGTTGATCTCCGGTTGCTGCGCCGTCAGCGAACAGCCGGCCGTCTGCGTGTGGAATCGCATCCACCATGAGCGCTCGTCCTTGGCCCCAAAGGTGTCGCGCATCTCCCGCGCCCAGATGCGCCGCGATGCGCGGAACTTGGCAATCTCCTCCAGGAAGTCGTTGTGGCAGTTGAAGAAGAAGGATAGCCTTGGGGCAAAAGCGTCCACGTCCAGCCCCCGGTCCAGAGCCCACCGCACGTACTCCATCCCGTCCGCGAGCGTGAAGGCCAGCTCCTGCGCAGCCGTCGAGCCGGCCTCGCGGATGTGATAGCCGGAGATGGAGATGGTGTTCCAGCGGGGCAGGTGCTCGCTGCCGAACTCGACGGTATCGGTGACCAGACGCATCGATGGACCTGGCGGAAAGACGTACTCCTTCTGGGCGATGTACTCCTTGAGGATGTCGTTTTGGATGGTGCCGCCGAGCTCCTCCATCGCCACCCCCTGCTTCTCAGCAGCAGCGATGTACATCGCCCAGATCACAGCCGCCGGGCTGTTGATCGTCATCGAGGTGGTCACCTTGTCCAGCGGGATCCCTTGAAAGAGAACCTCCATGTCGCGAAGCGACGAGACAGCCACGCCACACTTGCCAAACTCTCCCTCGGCCTCCGGCGCATCGCTGTCGTATCCCATCAAGGTGGGCAGATCGAAGGCCACAGAAAGCCCCGTCTGCCCTTGATCGAGCAGGTACCGGAAACGCTGATTCGTCTCTTCGGCGGTTCCGAATCCAGCGAACATGCGCATCGTCCAGAGCCGCCCCCGGTGCATCGTGGCATGGATCCCACGCGTGAACGGGACTTCTCCTGGAAACCCCAGCTCCTCAGCGTAGGTTCCATCAACATCCAGAGGCGTATAGAGCCTTTCGACAGTCTCCCCTGAGGCTGTGATGAAGCTGTCAGCACGCTCAGGATGCCGCTCCAGCGTCTCCCGAAGCGTCGTCGTCCGCCACTGCTCCCGAGCCTGCTCCAGATCGCTCTTATCGTGATCCATTGCTGTGCCTCCCACTTTGATCCTCCCCAGCCTCGAAAGCTGCGGACTCACCAGGGTCCGCGGCCTCCAGGACGAAACCGAACGTGCTCCCTTCTCCCACCTCGGTCTCCACAGTGACCCTGCCCCCCAGCTTATCCACAATTCGGCGTACGATAGATAGCCCCAGGCCGTGCCCGCCGGCGTCTCGGGTGCCAAACTGCGTGAAGGGCGTGAAGAGCTGCTCCTGCTCCTCCTCGGTCAGGCCCGGGCCGTTGTCGCGGACCCAGAAGCGGATCCGGTCGGGGCCCTCTCGAGTTGCGCCCAGAGCGACTTCCGGCGGTCGTCCCCCATACTTGATCGCATTGCTCACGTAGTTGACCCAGATCTCCTCCACCCACGGCCGGTATCCGACGGCCCACGGCCAGGACTCGGGACGTGAGATCACGGCTCCGTGGGCCCTCCGCAGTTCGTTCAACCGGCGGAGGGCATCCTCGACGACGGCCTCCATATCCAAGGGTCGCTGCTTCACGTCTTCCGTCTGCCTGACACGGGAAAGAAGAAGGAGGGCATCGATGATGCTTGCCATCTTCCGCCCGCTCGCCGAGATCTCCTTCAGCAGCTCGTGGACCTCCTCGGCGGAGGATCCCCCCAGGTCACGTTCCTGGAGCACCTCTGCGTATCCCACCACGCTCGTGAGCGGCCTCTTCAGATCGTGGGCCACGGTATGGGCAAAGGCATCCAGCTCCTCATTCCGTGCCTGAAGCTTGGCCGCCCGCTCCCTCAGCGCCTCCTCGGCGCGCTTCCGCTCCGTGACATCGTGGATCGTAATCAGACGTCCGGCAGCACGTACGTCATCCCGACGGAGCGGCGAGAAAGTGGCGGCATAGGTCCTTTTCTCACCCTCGTTTTCCACGGACACCTCGGCCTGCCCCTCTCTCACAGTGGCGTACGCGGTCACTAGTTCGGGCCACCCATCCAAGACCTCGCTCACCAGGTCGCCGATAGCCTCCCGGCTGGTCACGCCGAACAGCCGCTCGGCAGCGGGGTTCACGTCCGCCACGCGATCCTCGGCATCTGCGACCACTAAGCCGTCCCGCATATTCTCGATCACTGTATCCCGTGCCACCGGTATCAGGTCCAGGAAGCGGTGGCGGAAGACGGCCCAGAAGACGAGGGCCCCGCTCACAAAGAAGAGGAAGGGGGTGAGGTCGAGGCGGGACAGGAGCCCCCCTCCAAATACGTAGAGCAGATTCCCAGCCCAAGGAATGACTGCCGCAACAAGGAGTAAGAGGCTCTGACGGCGGTAGGCCGGGCCGCCCCGCACGTACGCTCGCGCCACAAGTACCGTGCCGGAAAGAAGACAGGCGTAGGCATAGGCCGTGTGGAGCCAGAAGACCGGCCCTCTAGCGATGCTCAAGAACGAACCTGCATCGGTTTGAAGGAGACGCACCCCCCTCATCATCAGGTGGTGGTACGGGTTGGTCCACATAAGTAGCACAACGATGAGCGGAATGACCGTGAGCGCGGCCGTGTTCCTAACGGTGAGCCAGCCGCTTCCGCCCGTGTAATCGATGCAGAAGACCAGCCAGGCTACCGGGACGACCGCGATCCCGGCGTACTGGACCTTGACCCAGAAGAGCTTCGCCGGGGTGCCCGGCACCTCCAGCTCGATGGCGTAGGCCAAAGTCCAGTGAGCAACGGCCAGCATGAGAACGCTGAACGGCCGCGCACCCCGCATCCGGCGCCTTCGCCAAGCCAAGGCCGCGATGGCGACCGACATGCCTGCGGCGATGAGCAGAGGGATCGAGTACGGTCTCACGGGCCCTCGGCGGCGTCTCCGTCCACCGCCGCCACCTCGGCGCCGCCCCGCAGGAGCCACTGAGCGAACTGGCGTGCCTCCCCCGTGGGTTCTCCGGCGCAGGCCAGATAGAACGCCCGTGAGATCGGATAGGGCCCACCGCCCGCCCCTTCAACATCAGGCAGGATCCCATCCACGGGCAGAACCCGAACCCGATCAGTCAGGGAGCGGGTCGACACGTAGCCAACGGCCGTCGGCGTCTCCGCGACGTAGTCGACCATATCCTCTGCAGAAGGCACCACGACGGCATTGAGGGAGGTCTCGCCGCCGTCCAGCACGATGTGTTCGAAGGCAGCCCGGGTCCCCGAACCGGGTTCCCGGCTTACCACCGTCAGCACGACGCCCTCGCTCTCCTGAAGATGTCCCCGGTAGATCTCCTGAAGCTGACCGAGCCCGATTTCCCGGATGGGGGAATCCGGGTTCACGATCACCGCGATGGTATCCCCGGCGAAGGGCTCGGACCAGAGTTCATCCTCCCCAGCTTCGGCCGCGGGACGCCAGGACAGCAGTCCTATGTCCGCGCGCCCACCACGGAGGGTTTCCTCGGTCAGCCGGTTGTTCAGCACCTCCGTGGTCACCGTGACCCAGGGATGATCCGTCTCATAGCGTGCGCCGGCCTCTCGAATCAGCGCCTCGCACGAGGCAGCTGCCGCCAGTTTCAGTGTCGTGGGCTCCCGAGTGACCGACAGAGGCTGGGGACTGCATGAAGCCAGGACGAGCCCGGCAAGCGCCAGGGCGAACCAGATCTTGCACGCCCCTGGGCCAACGAGACGACCAATCACCTATAGTCCTCGCGCACAGGATGGAAGACGTCGATGATCCGGCACTTGGTCACGGCGCGACCGGCGTGCTGGGCATGGGGCGGGATGACAACCACAGACCCGGGCTTCAGGCGCCGCGTCTCCCCCTCCACAGTCAGGTCGAATTCCCCTTCCATGACGTTGGTGACCTGCTCATGAGGGTGCGCGTGGTCCGGCAAGGGGACCCCTGGCTCAAACCGCCAGTAGGCGACAGTCATCGTCTCACCGTGAACGAAGCGGACCTCGGTCCCCTCCAGCAGCTCGCGCTCCACCAGGTCAGATAGTTCAAAGACGTTCATGCGTGCTCCCTTCCACCGGGACCCATCAATATCCGACCATTCTGCACGCGGATGGAACGTGCAATCGGGCCCCTACGCTGATGCGTTCGTCAAGAAAGAGGCCAGGCGGGCGAGCCCAGCGTCCATGTCCTTCCGGCCGAACCCGATGCGGACGTGATTCCCGTCATCATCGAATACGGTTCCCGGTAGGAGCAGCACGCCCGCCTCCCTGACCAACTGGTCGCAGAAAGCCTCGCTGTCCCCCTTCAAGAACCGCGGGAATCCGATCGGTCCTGCGGTCGGACGCTGCCACGCAAAGACGTCGTCGTGCTGCTCAAAGAAGACGTCGAGCAGGCTCAGGTTCTCGGTGATGATCCCTACGCTCCGCCGCGTCAGCTCCTCACGGTGGCGCAGCGCAATCTCCGCCAGGAACTCGCTGGGCGCGCTGTTGCAGATCGTTGTGTAGTCCTTGAGGGCTGCCATTCGGTTGAGCACGGACACAGACCGCGTCGCAATCCAACCGATCCGAAGGCCAGCAAGGCCGTAGCTCTTAGACATGACACCCAGCGAGACCGCGTTCTCATAGACGTCGCAGGCCGCCGGAAGCCGATCCTCAGGATGATACTCCGATTCGCGGTAGACCTCGTCCGAGAAGAGGATGATGCCACGCGCCCGGAGCAAATCGGTCATCTCCAGGAAGTGCTCTCGATCCATCAAGTGGCCCGTCGGATTGTGGGGCAGGTTGACGACCACGGCCTTTGTCCCCGGCCGGATGAGGTCGAGCAGTTCGTCCAGGTCGAGCGCCCATCCACGATCCTCTCGGGCCTTCCATCGGGTCACCCGACACCCTATGCCGGAGGCCACCTCCGCCAGTGACTGGTAGCACGGCCAGTGAACCACCACGTGATCCCCCGGCTCGAGCAGGGCCTGCATGAACAGGAAGATCGCCTCCTCCGCCCCACTGTGCACCAGAATCTCCGCCGGCGAGATGTCGTTGTAGAGCCGACTGATCTCCTCTCTGAGTGAGGGGCTGCCCAGGGACTCCGTATAACCCAGCCAGTGCCGCGAGAAACGCTCCTCGGCGCCAGGCTCAAGGTCCAGCACGTCACCGACAGACATTGACTCGCAGTCGGAGCAGCAGAGGAGATGTTCGACGTCGAACTCATAGCGGGCGAAATACCGTTCGAGCTTGAAAGGGGGAAGACGCATCGGTTAACCCAGCCTCCTGGTTGTGCAGCCGCCTTTTGGGCGCCCGCGTCCGTGGGGACGGATTATACCCCGCCTCGCCGGCGCAAACAACCGGTCTGGCGGCGCGCCGCACGCGGTGGTGTCCAGCCGACCGAGGGGGGATGGCGGGCACAGCGACGCTCGTGCGCTTCGATCAGCTCTAGAGGATCTGGCGCCCCACGGCGTCCCAGGCCGTCAGCATCACGTCGTGCGCGCGGCTGCTCGGATACTCGCTGCGAAAAAGGGACCAGATCATGGAGTCGTGGCGGTCACCTGCTGCGTCAGTAGTGCGCTCACGGAGCGTTGCCTCGTGCGCGAAGCCGAGTTTCCGCGGCACCGCAGCGCTGCGCACATTGCGCGGA
>Ga0207797_1001972_pt1 | contig 14555 bp, 14 predicted proteins | sample PRCRCaboRojoPR_6_FD_187275 | JGI IMG/M metagenome (GOLD analysis project Ga0207797, IMG submission 187275) | Marine sediment microbial community from Cabo Rojo, Puerto Rico - PR CR 10% Liquid 1 (SPAdes) | ecosystem: Environmental > Aquatic > Marine > Coastal > Sediment | place: Cabo Rojo, Puerto... | reverse complement strand
GGTGTTACCAAAAATCATCCCACCGTAGGACGGATTTCCCGTGGAGGTACCATAGAACGGGAAATTCCCGTGTCCATTCAAGGCAAAGAGGAGTTGACCATTGCTTTGAGTAATCCTGATTTTACGACGGCTACAAGAGTTCGTAAAGCCATCAATGGTCGGTTCGGTATAAGCCTGGCCAAAACGGTGGACTCGGGGACGGTAAGGGTGGATATACCGGAGCGGTTCCGTGAGCGTGTAGTGGAGGTGGTGGCTACCCTCGAGAATCTGGAAGTCGTGCCTGATTCGGTGGCAAAAGTGATTCTCAACGAAAAGACCGGTACGGTTGTGGTTGGAGAGAAAGTTAGGATTTCTACAGTTGCCGTCGCCCACGGTAACCTGAGTATTATTGTTAAAGAGCAGACCGCGGTGTCGCAACCCGCTCCGCTTGCACCCGATCCGCCCGCGGAAGCGGAGGCGGAGCAGTTTGACCCGGAAGACGGCACGGTCGTGGCGCCGGGTGGCAATACCGTAGTGACGAGCGATTCCGATGTGAGCGTTCAGGAAGAAGAGAATCGCTTGTTGCTGGTCCCGGGAGGCAGTACGATTGGAGAACTGGTACGTGCCCTCAATGCCATCGGCGTGACCCCCCGGGATTTGATTACAATTTTTCAATCCATAAAAGCTGCCGGTGCACTGCACGCGGAACTGGAAATTATCTAGATTTTTGGTGCCGACGGTACGCGATTCGGCATCCGGTCCGTCGATCCGAAGTCGCAGCTTCGCAGCTTATCGCTTCTAAGAGTATGTCATGATGATGCAAGAGTAGGGGGGAGGAAACGGTGAATGCAACCTTGACCGGTGAGGTTTTTTCAGCCATGGCTGAAAATGCGAAGAACCGAAGGGTAGAAAAGACGAATCTAAAGAAGGCGTGTAAGGACTTTGAATCGATCTTCCTACACTACATACTGAAATCGGCCCGGAATACATTGCCTGAGAACAAGCTTTTGGATCGTACCCACGAAAGCAAGATGTACACGTCGATGATGGACGAAAAGTTGGCCGTCTCCATTGCCAGAGGAAAGGGGACCGGGCTGGCCGATATGTTGTATAGTGAGCTGTCCGCATCTTTGGGCTCCTCTGCAGACGGGCGAAACTTCAGCGAAGACCAACATGAACCGATAAGAAACCATATAGGTGTAATCTAAAGGGAGGCAGGCAAAAGATATGGACAGGCAAGCGGAAATACTGAGAGATCTGTTTTACGATAAGATCTTGTTGTATCGAGAACTGGTGGAAAACCTCAAAGAAGAACGCGGCTATCTGGTAAAGACGGATATGGATGCACTATGGAAAATTTCCGCCAAAAAACAAGAACTCGTCTCTGCAATCGAGACGGTTCGGCAAAAGATCCTCAGTGCATTGTCGACCATGGCGATCGAGCACGGAATGGACGTCTCCTCTTTTTCCCTGTCCAAGGTGGTACGTGAAGTGTCACACGAGCACCGTGGGATATTCAGAAAGCCCTACCTGACGCTGGTCAGCCTCAAGGCAAAGACCCGACAATTGAGTGCGGAAAACAAGGCTTTCATCGAAGAAAGTCTGGACTTCCTCGATGAAGTGATGGGAATCATTTCCGGTTGCGGCGTCGGAGACGCCGTGTATGACGGCGGCGGGACGGTGCAGACGAAGAAAAGCGGTTCGCACCGTTTATTTTGCAGGGAGGTGTAGCCATGGCGGGTGGAATCGGGCTTGTATTGAGTATTGCCAAAGACGCCTTGGCGGCCCAACAGTACGGCATCTATGTGAGCGGTCACAACATTTCCAACGTCAACACGGAAGGGTACTCGAAACAGAGTGCTGTCCATGAAGCGAAACGTCCTGCCCCCTTCGGCGGAGTCATCCTGGGTCGCGGCGTCGATACTACGCAGGTGACCCGAGCCAGTGACCAAATTATTGAAAACCGGGTTTTTTCGGAGACGTCTGATCTACATTCTTACGAGAGCATGGCCAATTACATGATCGCCCTGGAGGCCATGTTCAACGAAAACTCGGACACGAGTGTGAGTAATCTGATCGGTGACTTCTGGAACCGCTGGCAAGACATCGCCAACAATCCTTCGGGAACGGCGGAACGAATTGCCCTTTACGAGCACAGCAAGTTGTTGACCGATGGCTTGAACACGCTGGACACCGATTTGGAACAGATGAAAACCGATTTGACCAAGGCGATCGAGGCGGGAGTGGAACGGATTAACGAGATCACCACGGAAATCGGAAACCTCAACAACGAAATTGCCGGGTTGGAGATTGACGCCTCCGCGAACGACCTGAGAGATCAGCGAAATGTCTTGTGTGCCGAGCTGGCCGAATATGTCGACATGAAGATATTCGAACAGAGTAACGGCAGCTTCAGTATCACATCAGCCCGGGGCGTCGTGCTGGTTGACGGCAAGGACGGCTATGACCTTCAGCTGGATGGTTCCGCTGTTGAATGGATCGGTTCCGGCGGAAACGAAGTCGACATCACGAATGAAATCACCAAAGGAAAGCTCGGGGGATTTCTGGAGATGCGCGACGAAGTGGTAGATCAATACAAGGCAAACTTGACGGAGCTGGCTTCCGAGTTCATCTGGGCGGTGAATGAGCAACACAGTGTAGGGGTGGGCCTGAACAGTCTGAGCTCAGCGACCGGTTCCTACAGGGTATCCGATACGGGGGAAGAACTGGGAACAGCGGATTCCGGCCTCACTTATTACGAGGAAATATCCGATGGAAACATTGAGCTGGTTGTCTATGATTCAGCCGGAGCGGTTTCCAACACGGCGACCATTGCGATAGATGCCGATCCGGGAGGAACCACGCTAACCGCCTTACAAACAGCACTCGACGGTGTAGCCAATATATCGGCGAGTATTACGGCTGATAATGCACTGCGAATCGATGGCGACGGTGCTCATACCTTCGCGTTTTCCGGAGACAGCAGCGGTGTTTTGGCCGCTTTGGGGGTCAACACTTTTTTCACCGGTTCAACTGCAGGGAGCATGGACGTCAATGACACATTCGCCTCGGACAAGGACTTCATCGCAGCGGCCCAAATCGATACGGCAACCGGGGAGTTTGCCACGGGGGACAATACCAACGCTTTGGCGATTGCGGAGCTACAGTACAACTCGAGAACCATCAGTGAGTGGTCATACAATCGAGACCCGTCCATTGGAAACACGGAAGGCTCGGTTACCGGAACGATCGAGGAGTACTACCACAGCCTGGTGGGGGCGTTGGGTATCAAGGCGTCAAGCGTCGAGAGGTCGGTATCTTTTTCCAAGACCATGCTCCACGAACTGAAAACGATGCGGGAAAGCATTTCGTCCGTTTCACTGGACGAGGAAATGACTCAGCTGATGCAATATCAACATGCGTACGCGGCGGCTGCAAAGCTGCTCAGTACATCGGATGAAATGTTACAAACATTGCTGGCGGCCAAATAGGGGTTCCGGATATGAGAGTATCAAACAAAATGATCTTTGACACGGCGCAACAGAATCTGTTTAATCTTACTGAAGAGCTGAACAGAGCAAATCAAGTCGTGGCGGCACAAAAAAAGATTTTGCGTTTGTCGGATGACCCGGTCGGATTGACACAAGTGCTCTCCATGAGGTCTGGGTTGTCCCATGTTGCACAGATGGAGCGAAACATCGGGCTGGGGAAAAACTGGCTTGCAGCCTCGGAAAGCGCTCAGACGCAGATACAGAATCTGATTTCGGATACGAAGGCCCTCTGCGTACAAATGTCGAGTGGAAACGTGGGGACAGCAAACCGGCGTTCTGCTGCAGCAATCGTTGAAAACAATTTGAAAGAGATCGTAGCCCTTGCCAATTCCCAATTGGAGGGTCGCTACATTTTTTCCGGCACCAATACGGAGACCGAGGCGTTTACGATTGATGGAAACAACGACGTTACCTATAATGGAAACAATACGCCTTTTACAATTAAAGTCGGAAGAGATGCTTCTCTGGAAATCGGCAGAGATGGTGAGGCCGTGTTTCAGCCATCGGGTGCGGGGGCGGGCGATGATCTCTTTGTGGTGATGAAAAACCTGATCGATTCACTGCAAGGAAACGATATCGGTGGTATTCAGACGGCAATGACCGATCTGGATACCTGTTTCGAGCATATATCGGGCGAGATTGCCGATGTCGGTTCGAAAATGATCCGAGTGGAAACCAAGGAAACCATATTGAGTGATATGGATATCTCCACGCGAGAAAGGCTTTCGTTGATTGAAGAGCCTGAGATAACCGAGGCAATCATGGAGCTGAAGGCCAAAGAGGTTGCCTATCAAGCAGCGCTTGCCGCTACTTCGAAAGTCCTGCAATTGAGCATCGTGAACTATATGTAGGGTTCTGTTCGAACCGGAAAATCACAAGCCAAAGAGTGCCAGGGAGGGCGTTATGTTGATCCTGACAAGGAAGTCGGGAGAAAAGATCAGAGTCGGGGATGAAGTGGTTGTCGCCGTCCTGGAAGTGAAAGGTTCCCAGGTCAAGCTGGGGATAGAAGCCCCCAGGGGAGTGACGGTCCACCGAGGCGAAGTCTATGATCGGATTCAAGAAGAGAATCGCCTTGCCGCTGAAGTTGAAGCCGGTGATTTTGATGTTGCAGCCAAACTGTATTCCTCCACGACCGGAGGTGACGAGACGAAGGGGGAAAGGGATTGAAGGTAGAGACGACCAGATTCGGATCCATTGATGTCCCGGAAGACAAGGTCATAACCATGCCCGAAGGCATGGTCGGGTTTCCGGACAAAAAACGATTCTGTATTATTCCGCATAAAAAGGACTCTCCTTTTTACTGGTATCAATGCTTGGACGACCCTGCCTTGGCATTTGTCATCACCAATCCCTGGTTGTTCAAGAGCGACTATCATGTGGACGTAGAACCGGCGATTGAAGGGATGGGACTGGACGGCAGGGATGAGACCAAGCACTTGGAATGTTACGTTACGGTGACGATTCCGAAAGGGGAACCGGAAAAGATGACGGCCAATCTCATCGGTCCCATTGTCATCTGTCCGCAAGTGGGTCAAGCCGTGCAGATCGTCCTGGCCGGTGAAACCTATTCACACAAACACCCCCTGGTCGCCCCGGCGGTGGCCTGATCGTGTTCTACGTTGAAGTCTTTCCGTGCACCGAACAGGTGATCGATCCGCTACGCTGTGGCGGTTCCTTTCCTTTGTTTTCCCTCGGCTCGTAGTAGAGGCAGGGCATCTTCGAACTTTCAGCGACAGTCGCCCCGGGTAATCTCTTTGCCTTGAAATTCATGGCCCGACAGCCGTGAGGGAAGTTCTTGTCCCACGTGACATAGTAGTGCCTGCAGCGGTGGCAATCCATTTTGGGCGTTGTTTGTTTCCGATTTTCCGTCATTTTTCAACCAAACACCTACGGAGATATAAGATATTCAGTTTTCATGCCATTGCCCCCGACGTATGGGGCGAATCCTGGAAAGACCGAGGAATATTGCCTTGACAGCCGGCATCAAATTGCACTATAAACCATTCGGTTTTGGCAATTCCCGAGGCAGGCTCGAACAAGCAGGAACGAAGAGATCGGCGTGACGGTTTGCGAGGCCCAATGGAGCAGGTGCTGTTATTGAATGCCACTTTTGAACCCTTGAAGGTCATCGATTGGAAGCGGGCGGTAAGGCTCCTTACTCTCGGCAAAGTCGAGGTGTTGGAAGAATACGATAAGGAGATACGTTCGGTGACCTTTTCATTGAAGCTGCCTTCGGTACTCAGATTGCTTCGATTTGTGCGATATCGAAAGAAAGAAATCAAGTTTTCGAGAGTGAACATCTATGCCAGAGACAAATTTCGTTGTCAGTATTGTGGCAAAAAGTTCGAACCGCGCGAGTTGTCTTTCGATCACGTCGTACCCAAGAGGTACGGCGGGAAAACGGAGTGGACGAATATTGTAACGGCCTGTTGCAAATGTAACCGAATGAAGGGCGGTAGAACCTTGAAAGAGGCCGGTTTCCGGTTACTGAAACCACCCAGAAAACCTGCATGGGTCCCCTTTATTACCGTTACGGTAGGCGTCAAAAGCGTTCCGGAGGCTTGGTTCAATTATCTCTATTGGAATGCCGAGTTGCAGAAGGCCTAAGCCTATATCTTACCTTGTACCGCCACGGCATGCCGGGGCGTTTATGTCCGACCATTCACGCTTCCTCGCACCCCAGCCGCCACCGCCGGGGGTCTGAATAATGAGAACTTCTCCCGCCGCTACTGTTCGGGTCGTCCGGGCCGGTAAGACTCGCTCGTTCCCATCGGCGGACCTGAGCAGATTCAATCCGCATTTGCCGTCCTTTCCGCCGGCTGCTCCTTTCGGAGAAAATGTTCTCCGTTCAGATTGAATGGAGACCTCAGCCTCCCGGCGAAAAAGCATTTCCTTGGTAATGCCCAAACCTCCGGGGTTACGGCCGGTACCGCCCGAGCCCTCCCGCAGAGCCGTTTTCAATATTCGTAAGGGATAAGTGGTTTCCAGAACCTCCACCGGGGTGTTGGCGGTGTTCGTCATGTGAACCTGGACGGCGCTGGCCCCGGCATGGTTTGGACTTCCACCCATACCACCGCCGAGGGTCTCATAATAGGTCTGTTCCTCCCATCCGATGGATACATTGTTCATGGTACCCTGCGCCTGGGCCGGCACGAGTTCGGGCAACAGGTCCTGGAGGGAGAGCAGTAAGACATCGACGACCCTCTGGGAGGTTTCCACATTTCCGGAACTGACCGCTGCTGGGGGGCAAGGATTCAGCAATGATCCCTCGGGAGCGGTGATCGTAACAGACTCGTAACATCCGTGGTTGGGTGAGATGTCCGGCGGCAAAAGACACCGCAACACATAATAGACCGCGGAGCGGGTCACACTGCTCGGAGCGTTCACGTTGCCGGGATGCTGGGAAGCGGTCTCGGTGAAATCGACGTGGAGTGACTCTCCCCGCTTGGTCAATGTAACGGCGATCGGTATGGGTCGTTCGTATCCGTCCAGATAATCCACGGCACGGGCTTCCCCGTCCGGAAGGTTGGCCAGGAAACTTTGTACCCGCCGCGCCCCGTATGCGATGATCGATTCAACAAACTGGTCAAAAGAAGTTTCTCCATAGTGCTTTATAAAACCAATGCATCTGGATATCCCGAGTCTGTTGGCCCCGACCTGGGCATGCAAGTCCCCGAGGCGCTCCCTCGGATTTCGGGTTTCCTCTTCAAAGCGGCGCAGGATTTCCCGGGATATCGTTTCTTGGTGAACGAAGCGGGTGGGGGGAATGATGATTCCCTCTTCCTCCAATGTGGCGCTGAATCCGGGCATCGAGCCGGGGGTTTTCCCACCGACATCGGCATGGTGGGCCCGGTTGACACAATACCCCTTCAGCCTGCCCTGCCAAAAAAAAGGCGCGATTACCGTAATATCCGGTAGATGAGATCCGCCGCGGTATGGGTCGTTTACGATGATTTGATCCCCTTCTTCAAGGGAGGGGAAATCGGCCATGGCCGCTTCTACCGCCGAGGGCATTGCCCCTAAGTGGACGGGAATATGTTCCGCTTGAGCGATGAGACGACCTTGGGCGTCAAAGAGCGCACAACTTTCATCGAGACGCTCTTTGATATTCGGTGAAAAGGCCGTGCGGCGCAGATTCGCCCCCATTTCTTCGGGTATGGCCAACATCAAGTGTTTGAAGACTTCCAGGGTCACAGGATCGAGGTGCGTCATGGAGAAATCTTTCATATCAGCACGATGCGGAGGCACCCATCCGGTTCAATGGTAACCGCCGTGTCCGGAGGCACGAAGATCGTACAACCTTCGTCCTCTACAATCGCCGGACCCTTGGTTCGAAAAGATTCTGAAAGGCACCTGCGCCGATAGACATTTACCGAACGCCGTCCGGAGGAAAGAAGGATATCCCTTGCACCCCTCGGGGCGGCTGAAGATCCTGTTCTTGCGGTGGGCAGCGCAGGGGGGCTCGTGTCCACTATCGCTGAAAGTCTTACGGAAGCAACTTCCACCGGCATGTCCGGAAGATCATAGCCGTATCGTTGCCGAAAAGTACTGTGGAACCTGGCGATCATGTCGGAAGTGCCGTCATACGCCACGGGAAGATGAAAACTTTGGCCGTGATACCGGAGGTCTAGAGAGGGATAAAAAACCGTTCGACGGGCATCGAGCCCCTGGCGTCCGAGAGACTCTTCCGCTTGTTGCACAAAGGTTCCAAGCGTTTTTTCAATAACGGATTTCGCCGCATCGTCGAAGGGGATCAACAGGCTCTTACCGTAGACAAGCCTGGCTTTTGACAGGAGTATGCCCAGGGCCGAAAACATGCCGGCCATGGGGGGAATGAGAACCTCACGTACCCCCAGTGAGCGGGCGAGTTCGGCGGCGTGCAAAGGGCCTGCCCCTCCGAAAGCCATGATGCTGCACTCTCTGGTGTCGACACCCTTTTCCACGGTCGCCTTTCGTATGCCTCTCAACATGTTGGCGTTGACCACTGCCCGCACTCCCACAATCGTTTCATCCATGGACAACCCCGAATCGCGGGCGAGGGATGCAAGGGACGCTTCAGCCCGTTCTGGATTCAGACGGATTTCCGATGCGGAAAAGGACTCGGGGTCCAGGAAGCCGGCGAGAAGGTTTGCATCCGTTACCGTGGGAAGCATCCCGCCGCGGTCGTAACAAGCGGGACCCGGCTCGGCTCCAGCGCTCTGAGGTCCCACACGCAAAGCCCCTCCCTCGTCCAACCACGCAATGGATCCTCCCCCTGCGCCGACCGTTGTAATATCGAGTATAGGAAGCTGGACGGGCAATCCATCGATATATCCCTCTTCGGTCCACACGGGTACACCGCCATAAACAGCGGAAAAATCCGCACTTGTCCCACCCATATCAAAGGTGATCAGGTTTCTCCTTCCCCGCCGTTCTCCCACAAGCAGAGCGCCGGAAACCCCTCCGGCCGGTCCTGAAAGGATCAATTGTACCGGATGGACCTCTGAAGTGGCGGCAACCCCCCCGCACGACTTCATGACGTAGAAGTCTTCCGGCCCTCCCGAGTCTCGCAGCTCTTTACGAATTCGTTCCAGATAGGCGGTGACCAAAGGATGGAGAAATGCGTCTAGGGCCGTTGTGGACGCCCGTTCGAATTCGCGGAATTCGGGAACAATATCGAACGATATGGAAACGGGAAAGCCCCTTTTCTCGAATTCCGCTTTCAGGCGCATTTCATGCGCGGGATTTTTGTATGAAAAAAGCAGGCAAACGGCGACGGATTCGGCCCCTGCCTGCAGCACGGCATCACCGAGGCGGGCGACATCGTCTTCCCGGAGCGGTGTAATCACGCTTCCGTCGCAGTCGAGGCGTTCAGGAGCTTCGAAACAAAACTCCCGGGCAACCACCGGGCTCGGCCGGGCACAATCAAAATCATAGAGCCTCGGTCGTTGCTGCCTGGCAATAAACAGCAAGTCTCTAAACCCTTCCGTAACAATCAAGGCCGTGCGCGCGCCTTTCCGTTCCAGCACGGCATTTGTGGCTACCGTGGTACCATGAGAAAAAGAGGAAACAGGCCCGAAAGTACGGATCAGATGGACGACGGCACGGTCGGGATGCCGAGGCGTAGACAGGACCTTGCGCCCTTGCAAGCGTCCGTCCTCGAAGGTGACCACATCCGTAAAAGTACCTCCAATGTCCGTGGCGACTCGCATGGTCTGATTCAGGATGTATTCACGCTTTGGGTGCGGATTCGGGTTCAACCATGGGACGAAAAGACGCAGCCCGAGACAAGACCTCGACACTCTCCCAGAGGGAGGCTTCTTCATGGGCTTCCAAGGTCATGATGGGCCGTGGGGAGAGCTTCCGGAGATAAGCAAAGAGGTATTCAAAATCGATGTCGCCCCTGCCGATGGCCATATGGTCGTCCCATCCGCCGTCGTTGTCATGGAGGTGAACCTCTTTTAAAAAAGGCCCCATCATATCGAGCCAATCCTGCATGGTGGTTCTGGAAAAAGCATTCATGTGACCCACATCGAAACAGAATCCCACGTTGTTCCCCTGTAGCGCCTGTAAGAGCTTTAAGAGCATCGTGGGGGTCTGTTCGTATACGTTTTCGATGACGAGAATCGTACGCGTGCCTTTCAGCCCTTTCAAAAATACCGACCATGTCTCGACGGCGTTTTCGAGCCACTGATCGCGACTGTCGCAATAGCGCTTCTTGTCGTATCCTGTGTGACAAACAATGGACAAGGGAGCAAAGATGGGAACGAGGTCAAGGGCCTGTTGAAGGCGTTCCCGCGTTGCCTGCAACATCCGTTTGTCGATGGCCCCGGGAACAAGATCGTAGAAAGGGCCGTGCAACGTCACAGAAAGGCCCTCCTGGTGGAGGAGGGAAGCGACCTTTTGAAAATCCCTTTCGGAGATGCGATCCATCGTTTCGCCGTCGATACCGATTTCCGGATTGATCCGCTTGTCAAGAAACAAGGGTAAATATTCGTTCAAAAGTCTGCGAAAAGGTATACAGACTTGAATTTCCCGTAAGACCTTGTCAAGCATGAGTTTTTTGAGCGGACTTCTTTCGTAACGCTTTGCGGTGTTCGGCCCTCATCCGGCCTTCCTCGAATCGACGTTTTTCTTCATCTGTTTCCGGTATGAGTTCCGGAACTTTGGTCGGTGTCCGATTCTCGTCCAGAGCTACCATGGTCAGATAGGCGGAATTGGTATGACGGATGTTTCCCGTCATCAAGTTTTCGGCTTCCACCCGGACGCCGACCTCCAGAGAGGTGCTCCCGGCATAGTTGACGGAAGCTCGTAAAACAACGAGTTCTCCGATAAACACAGGCTCGTGAAAATCGAGTCGATCCATAGAAGCGGTGACAACATTGCTTCGACAGTGGCGCATGGCGGCGATTCCAGCCGCAGTGTCGATGAGCTTCATGATCGTGCCACCGTGGATGTTACCCGAGGGGTTCGCATCGGGAGGCAACATGACCTGAGCCATCTCCACCCGGGACTCTAACACTGTTTTTCCCATAGGCTCCTTCTTTTCCGAAGAGTGTCTGTCGGAGAACTTCCGGGCAGAGCGAAGCAAATGCAGAACTGCTCAAAAACGATCATCCAGAGCGAAAAAGGATGTTTTCCAACAGACTCCAAGTGCATCTACTCGGACGATGCCGTGACTCTCTTTCGGGATCGTTTGCGTGCCATGCAGTAGACCCCGTCCCGACTCCTTGCCGCACGAAAGCACAAATTACACGATATGCATTCCGCTTTCCGTCTGTCCCCGGCTTTCCATCGCTTGACAAGGTCGGGTTCCCGAATCAGGGGGCGGGAAAAGGATACGAGGCTCGCACTTTTCGAATCAAAAACGGTTTGTACGGTCTCCAACGATCGGATCCCACCCACCACGGCAACGGGAGCGGTAACCTGTTTGCGGATTTCTTTGGCCAGCGGCATGAAGTAAGCTTCGGACTCGGCGGTTCCTATATCGGGTCGGGCCGGACCCAACGGGCCGGAAGCAGGGGTGCCTCCGCTGACCTCAATGGCATCGATTCCCATTCGATCCAATTCACCGGCCACGAACAGGGCATCTTTCAAGGTCAGGCCCCGGTGCCGGAAATCCTTCCCGTTCAGCTTCACCAATACGGGAAAGTCTTTTCCTACCGCCTTCCGAACCGCTCGAAAGGTTTGAAACAAGAATCGCCCGCGATTTTCGATGGATCCACCGTAGATGTCCGTTCGAATATTGGTCGACGGGGAAAGAAACTGACTTACCAGATATCCATGGGCGGCGTGAAGTTGCACGGCATCGAATCCCGCCCGTTTGGCTCTTCCTGCCGCATCCGCAAAGGCGACGATCACACGCTTGATCTCCCGCTGGGTCATGGCCTTTGGGGTTTTCTTGAAGGTATCGTCAAAAACTGCGGAAGGGCCCCAGACGGGACGATCGTTGTCGGGACGAAGCGTCGTTTGAACCCCGGCATGGGCAATTTGCATGGCGATCGTGCCGCCGCTTTCATGAACTCTTCTCGTGAGTTTGGAAAACGAGGGGATCATATCGTCTTTGTGTATACCCAACTGGTCGGCAAGGGCTTGTCCATTGGGCATCACGTAAGCAAAACCGGTAATGATCAGGCCGACTTCTCCTTTTGCCAGCCGTTCGGTTAACGCGATGAGTCTGGAACTGCAGCGACCGTCTTTGTGGGCCATACCGGTCCAAGTGGCGGACCGAACGGCCCGATTCTTAAGGGTCAGTTTGCCGATATTGACCGGTTCAAAAAGCGTGTCCATCATCTGCGTTCCCAAGCGTTGTAAAGGCAAAAAGCCTAAGCAAGTTCCCATACCGAGTCAATGAAAAAGTGGTTTACCGTTGTAAGTCCGGTTTTCCGTGACGGGACACCTGGACTGTCAGGATGTCCGATCGGCGAGTGTTCAGAGACCGAAATTGAGTTCCCGTGTGCTTTGTGGTAGAACATACTAGAAAATCGAGCGATAAGAGAATGCAAGACATGAAAAAGGCCTTCATCGTGATCCTGATTTTCGCCGGGGCGGTGGTCGGGTACTGGATGGCTCAGGAAAACTGGCGGCTCTTTGAGCTTGCCTACCGGTCTGATAAACCGCAACCCATGATCGGGGATGCAAGCCTTCTGGAGGAAGGCCTTGAAAAATGGCAGGTGAAACAGATCATGGGGGCCCCGGACGCCCGCTCCTTGTTGGCGGAACGGAAAAACCTGACAAGAGAAGAATGGCGCTATGGTGATCGGCGATTGATATTCACCAATGGCACATTGGTGTCCTGGGAGAAGGGAACTTCAAACCCGAATTGAGTGACAGTTGAGGAGGTAACCGCGCATGATAGAGCGAATGCAACAGGCGCTGCGGCACAGCGACGCCGAATACACGGAGATCCGGATTGAGAGTGTGATTTCCTCATGGGTGAACTTCAGGGGCCGGGATCTGGATAACATCGGCTCCTCAAAGGCGTTGGGCGGTATTGTCCGCGCCCTTGTCAAAGGTGGGTGGGGCTATGCCACGTTTAATGATGTAAGTGACCTGGAAGCCCGTGTAAAAGATGCGGTAGCGTCCGCCAGGTTGGTGTCGAACGGAGGGGCGGCTTTGGCCGAGGTTCCGCCTGTGGTGGATACCATGGAGGCTGAGTTGGAAAAGGACTTTCGCGAAATATCCCTGCAGGAAAAGGAATCGATCATTGAGGAATATAACCGGATTGTCATGGACTACGACGAGAAAATTGAAACTTCCAACGTAGGATACCGCGATGGCTTCCGCAAAGTCTGGTATGTCAACTCCGAGGGTACGGCCATCCAGGACGAAAGACCCGATGTCGCCCTGATTCTTTCTGCACTGGCCAGAGAAGGGACGAATGTACAGCAGGGCTTCGAGAGTGTAGCCGGTAATCGGGGATTTCAAATCGTGGAAGGGCAGCAAGAAAAGGCCGAAAGCGCTGCGAGGCGGGCCGTGGAACTTCTGTCGGCCCCTCCGGTTACCGGTGGGAGATATACAGTGGTTATAAATCCGAAACTGGCCGGCGTGTTTGCCCATGAGGCGTTCGGGCATTTGAGCGAATCGGATTTTTTGTACGAAAACGAACGCATGAAAGCCTTAATGGTGCTCGGTAAGCAAGTGGGTTCGAAGAAGGTGAATATCGTCGACGACGGAACGATTCGAGGGCTCCGGGGGACACACCGGTACGACGATGAAGGGGTGAAAACCAGAAAGAATTACTTGATTAAAGACGGGGTCCTGGTGGGAAGACTCCATTCCAGAGAAACCGCCCAAAAGATGGGGGAATCTCCCACAGGGAATGCAAGATCCATCGGGTACAGGCATCATCCGATCGTACGCATGACCAATACGTACATCGATAAAGGAGAAAGCTCTTTTGAGGATATGATCAAGGATGTAAAGCTGGGCCTTTATGCGGTTGACATGGTCGGGGGGCAGACCTCGATGGAGATGTTTACATTCAGTGCCGCCTGCGGATACATGATTCGGGATGGCGAAGTAGCGGAGCTAGTCCGCGATGTCGTCCTTACCGGGAACGTGTTCAACACGTTGATGAATGTCGACAAAGTGGGAGATACCGTTTCCTATCCCCCTGCCGGCGGCGGTTGCGGAAAAGAAGAGCAATCGCCCCTGCCCGTAGGATTCGGCGGACCCCATGTCCGCATACAGGAGGTCATCGTGGGAGGACGATCATGACAATAGTGGAGCAACTGGTAAATAAGGGAATGGAGAAGGCGCAGGGCGTCCAGGCAACCTTGAATCGAAGTGAGTCCGACCACGTATCCTTTGAGAACGACAAATTGAAATCAGTGAAATCGTCTCAGGGAACCACCATCAGCGTAAAGGTGATTCTGGATGGCAAGATCGGTCTTTCACACACGACGGACGTGTCGGACTTGGACGGGGCCGTGGCGCGCGCGCTGGATGCCGCGGCTTTCGGAAGCTCGGCACACTTCACGTTTCCCCCTCCTCAGGAGATGCCCGAGGTGAAGACATACGACCCTAACGTCCCGGAAATCGGCA
>Ga0207797_1001971_pt1 | contig 14557 bp, 9 predicted proteins | sample PRCRCaboRojoPR_6_FD_187275 | JGI IMG/M metagenome (GOLD analysis project Ga0207797, IMG submission 187275) | Marine sediment microbial community from Cabo Rojo, Puerto Rico - PR CR 10% Liquid 1 (SPAdes) | ecosystem: Environmental > Aquatic > Marine > Coastal > Sediment | place: Cabo Rojo, Puerto... | reverse complement strand
CCTTGCTGAGGTTACCGATGAGATTATTGGGCTTACCGATCTCATTACGGATGTTACCGGTGAGATTATTGGGCTTACCGACCTCCTTACTGATGTTACCGATGAGATTATTGGGCTTACCGATCTCATTACGGATGTTACCGGCGAGATTGTTGGCTTACCGACCTCCTTACTGATGTTACCGGTGAGATTATTGGGCTTACCGATCTCCTTGCTGAGGTTACCGGCGAGATTGTTGGTTTACCGATCTCATTACTGATGTTACCGATGAGATTATTGGACTTACCGATCTCATTACTGATATTACCGATGAGATTATTGGTCATATCGATCTCCTTACTGGTTACCGCTGAAGTAGTATCCTGTTTGAAATTTCATGAATTGGAATATAGATATTGTTTGGATTTTGATCCCTGGTGCTTGTTTTTTAAACATTTTTTTTTAGATATAATGCATACCTAAGTTTTCAGCGCCTGGTAGGCATCATAAACATCCTCAGGCACCTTTTCTTCCACAATAAATCCCTTATCGGGATAGCTGAGGATTCTTTCCATTTCACCCGTCAAAAGGTTTTCCAAAGCCCTCCCCTTGGATTGGAACAACGCTTTTTCATTTTCAAAGCTGGTATCCGGGGGACAGTTGATTGCATGCACTTCAGGCAGGATCTTCTTCCAGGTAAGCCAGGTTCTTCTCTGCCGGGCGGCATTACAAACAAGCATCACGGAAGAAATGCCCTTTGAGAAATTGTGCTCCGGCCATTGATGTAAGGCCTTTTCTTTTAAAAAATAAATATTTTGCCCGGTATTGGTGGATTGGTCTTCAATCAAAACATCATCTTCCGGTATATCCTGATAACGGCTCAACAGCTCATCATGAAAAACCAAAGCTTCATGCTTTTGAAGATCTGCCGTTCCGGCCCCCACCCCACCGGTAAAGATGATCTTTGCTGCATACCCTGCCTGGTAGAGTTTTCCGCAGGTCCTGGGAATCTTCATATCAAAATGCCCAAAACCAATAATGGCATCCACTTTTTGCATGGTATCCTTCAGATAAAGGTAATTGAATATTGTATATGCCTCGCTGGTTTGTGTAGTTTCCTGATCCATAAAATTGTTATACGCTTTTATTGCTCAGATTGAAACCTGAAATATGTATGAAAGGTTTGAAATTAAAAAATAGTATGTTATTTTTCTTGTTCATTTTATTAAAAATTTTGCCTATGAACCGATATCAACTCTTGTATTTGATATTGCCTTTATGCATGATGCTAATTTCAGGCTTTAACCCGGAGAAAACCGGGAACAATAAAGGCAGCTACATTCAATCAGCGTTCCATATGCCGAACCAGACTTCACCCGATGAAATTCTAAGAGACTTTCGTGAGGAGGTGAAGGAGAACATCCTTCCCTACTGGATCATGAAAACAAAGGATCCGGTGAATGGAGGATTCTATGGTGCCATCAGCAACAAGGGGAAGGTAAACGAGCAAGCCGACCGGTCAATGGTACTCAATTCCCGCATACTCTGGACTTTTTCCAGGGCCTACCAGGTGTTTCATGAAGAAAAGTACCTGCTTACCGCTAAGCGGGCTTACCGTTATATTACGGAACATTTCTGGGATAATGAGCACGGAGGATTTTACTGGAGTGTCAATTACCAGGGGAAAGCCGTTGATCCGAGTAAGCAGATCTATGCTGAAGCCTTCGGGATATATTCCATGGCGGAGTATTTTAAGGCAACCGGCGATAAGGAAAGTCTTGAAAAAGCCAAAAAAACATACCGGCTGATGGAAAAACACAGCCATGATGATGAAAACGGAGGATATTTCGAAGCCTTTGAAAGGAACTGGACCCCATCGGGCAACATTCACATTGGCGGGAAAGAGATGAAGACCCTGAAGTCCATGAACACACACCTCCATGTGCTGGAAGCCTATACCAGCCTTTACAGTGTATGGAGAAACGATGAACTGGAAAAAAGGATTCATGAGATGACCGGTATTTTCCTGGAACAAATCATCAACCGGGAGAACCATCATTTCCATCTCTATTTCAATGAGGAATACGAAGTACTTTCTGAAGAAATATCCTATGGTCATGATATAGAAGGAACCTGGCTGTTGTACGAAGCGGCTGAAATATTGCGGGATGATAAGCTCAGGGAGCAGATCAGGAAGGTTGCTCTCAAAATGGCAGATGCAACCCTGGAGGAGGGAATGGATCCCGACGGGGGTCTCATCTATGAAGCTTCTCCCGAAGGAGTGACCAATTCAGATAAAAGCTGGTGGCCCCAGGCAGAATCTGTAGTGGGTTTTTACAATGCCTTCCAGCTAAGCGGTAAGGAAAAATACAGGAAAGCAGCTTTCAAAAGCTGGGAGTTTATCCGGGAAAACCTGGTAGACAAGCAATATGGTGAATGGTTCCGCAGGGTATCCCGGGAAGGTGAACGATATCCTGACGACATGAAGGTAAGCGCATGGAAAGGACCCTACCACAATAGCCGGATGTGTTTTGAAATGATAGAAAGGCTGGGGAGAAGGTAGAAGAAAAGAAAATTTCAAACAGATACTAAACATCCGTATAAAAATGTTAATTTTGCAGTTCTTTTAAGCATTGCCCGGTAGTGTAATGGCAACACGTCTGACTCTGGATCAGAAGAGTTTGGGTTCGACCCCCAACCGGGCAGCAAGGAAAATCAAGGAGTTACAAACAAGGCTTTGTAGCTCCTTTTTTATTGGGTACACAATGTGACACACTGGCCCCTTACTTTTTTGAATAACTACCGGGCAAATTTTTTGCTGTGGATTAGATTGGATGGATGGATAGGGTTTCATCTATAAATTTGTGTTTAAATTTGGCCAAATTTTGGGCCTTTATGAAAGAAAGGGTTATAAAATTCATTCCCTTTCTTCCGGTTCTACCAAAATATAATCTCGCCGGGTCTTTCTATCTTCACCATACTCATTGGAAACAGTTAGTTCTACCGTATAAATTCCTTCTCTGGAATAAGTATGAGATGGGTTTTGTTCATTGCTGGTATATCCATCACCAAAATCCCAGCTCCAGCTTTCGGGACTGCCATGTGATTCATCGGAAAAACGTACAGTAGTTCCGGGTTGTATTATTGTTTCATCTGCACTGAAATCTGCCCTGGGCGGATTGCCTACATGAATATAATCTCTTTTCTTTTCCGTATCTTCACCAAATTCATTGGATACAGTCAGTTCTACCGTATATTTTCCTTCTGAGAAATAAGTATGATAGGGATTTTCTTTTTTACTGGTATTTTCATCGCCAAAGACCCAGGTCCAGTTTTCGGGGTTACCATATGATTCATCGGAGAATTGTACAGTTGTTCCGGGTTGTACTTCTGTATTATCTGCACTGAAATCTGCTCTGGGCGCATTACCTACATGAATATAATCGGTTTTCGTTTCCGTATCCTCACCACATTCATTGGATACGGTCAGTTCTACCGTATAATTTCCTTCTGAGGAATAAATATGAGCGGGATCTTCTTCGCTGCTGGTGTTTCCATCGCCAAAATCCCAGTTCCAACTGTCGGGATCACCATTCGATTCATCGGTAAATTGTACTGTTTTCCCTGGTTTTATAAGTTCTTTGTCTGCACTGAATTTTGCATTTAGAAATGCCCTGGTGAAAAACTCAACCTGGTTGCCCAAAGCTGTACCGGCATCATTCGTAGCATAAGCCCGAACATAATAAGTGGTATCGGGAATTAAATTTGCCAATTCACTAATAAATAATCCTGTGCCTTCTCCATCCCAGGTCATGCCCTCATTTTCATCCAAAGTCGGGTTTTCTGATTTACTCCACACTACACCCCTTGATGTGACCGGAGCTCCGCCGTTATCGCTAATATAACCGCCGCTTGTTGCTGTGGTGGGAGTTATATCGGATGGTTCAGCGGTGATAACGATGGCAAACCCACTTTTAGTGGTGAAGGTTTCTTGTTCACTATAAGCCGTACCCTTCTTGTTTGTAGCATATGCACGAATATAATAAGTGGTGTTGGGAGTCAAATCCGTTAACTCACTTGTAAATTCCCCGGCACCTTCTCCCTCGTCGGACATTCCCTCATTTTCTTCCACAGTTGGATTTTCTGATCTACTCCATACTACGCCTCTTGATGTAACAGAAGCACCCCCGTCATCGGTAACATAAGCCTTACTCAATGCACTGTCAGCAGTAATTCCCGTTAATGAAAGATTACTTACAGTAGGGGATTCTTGTTTACAACCTGTAAATATAAACAGGGTGGCTGCGATTAATGATAAAGGAAGGATAATTAACTTTTTCATAGGGGTTAAGTTTCCTGGGCAAATTTCAAATAAAGGAGTTGTTACCAAAAATTGCTAAAAAATATTAGCTTTAAGTTGTTAACAACAGCCCTACTGAGCAATAATAGAAAAAATTTTGAAACATCGCAATTAAAATTTAATTTTTTCCTTGGAAGCGAAAATTCTTATGCCCTGAATATTTATGAAGGATCCCACCTGAGATGTTTTACGGGCCCAGGAGTCTTGTCATGAAACTGAATTATCCGGGAATGATTCTGTCGGCTAATGAAAAGCCGGGTTAATAAATTGAATTAATTCCTCTTGTGTTGATCATCTTATCAAAATCAACAGACAATTCCTCCTGATTAACAAAATCAAAACCGGTTAGCTGACGGATCTCATAAATATATTCCCAATATTCTTCCAGTTCGCGGATATAACTTTTCCGGGCGGAAATTTTATCTTGTTCTGCAGAATTAAGCTTTACAATATCTGCTTCTCCATTTAAAAATCTTTCCTGGACAAGATCGTATGATTTTCTGGCCAGGGTATCGGCCAGAGCTGCTCTTTCTATAATGTTATTCTGCAAATTAAATTCTTCAACTGTTCTTCTTACATTTTGATCGAACCTGATTTCTGATTGTCTCACACTTGCATTTGTTACTTGCTGGTTTCTTCTGGCAAGGTTGTATCTTTTTTGTGTTAATCCCCAGTCAACAATGGGAATATTTAAACTAACCCTTACCTTTTGCTGATCCAGCAAATCCTGGTAGGCTTGTTCAAGGTTGTCATTCGTCTGATTTAACCCGAAGCTAACATCCAGATTGGCATGGTATCGTGACTTCTTGGCCCTGATAACATCCCGTTCAGCCCGAATGCGTCGTTCCTCATGCCAAATCCTTCGGGGGTTGTTTTTCCTGGCTTTTGTTAAAGCTTTTGACGGGTCAATATTTAACTCGGGGATGTCCTCAGGGACAGTTAATTCTATAGATAGATCTTCTTCTAAACGAAGGAAGGTTATGAGATCATTTTCAGCCCGTTTAACCCTGTTCCTTGTTTGCCTTAAGCTATTCTCAGCATTTAACTTGCGCAACCTGAGCGAATACAAATCTTCCTGAGAAATCGAATCTTTCTTGTAGCGTTCCTGCCCATCTTTGTAAAGCGTATCTGCATTTGCATACTTCGTCTTTTCAATATCCAGTGATATCTGAGCAATCAACAAATCAAAGTAAGCGTCCACTGCATCTTCCGCAATCTCTTCCCGCTCCTGTATATAATCTTTCTTGGCCCGCTCAAATTCCAAAGGCTCAAGTTTCTTTTCCCATTTCAGGTGGTTGTAATCAAACAAACCCTGTTCAATACCTATTCTTATGGGTGTTGAAGAATATTGAACCCCACCATTGTTAAAATTCTGAAGCCTTCCAACATCAGAATCTATATAAACTGTTCCTCCCGTAAACGGTATATTTTGATTCAGTGAAAGATTGAGATATGAATTTACATCCTGTTGCTCAATATATTGATAGGAGGAATCCTGCCAGTTAAATTCTTCTCTCACAGCCCTTGTATAAGAAAATGGCCTGGCAGATAAGTTTAATTTAGGCAGAAATTCTGCTTTGTATGAGCGATAATCCCAATAATCGGCAAGATACCTGTTTTTCTCGATAAATGCATTAAGTGAGCTGTCCTTTGCAATGTCAATTACGTTCTTTAGGTTTAGATTAATTTCGCGGGTCTTCTGACTATATCCATTGGTTGCAACATGTAAAAGCTGAAAACTAAAAATAAAGATTAATAATGTTCTTAATTTCATTGTATTGGTAACTATTTTTTAAATTTCTACTCTGATTCATTCTATAAAACAGCACATTGATCATCCGGATAACAACGTAGAAAGAATCATGTCTGCATATAAAAGCATAACCAAAATATTTAAAATAATTTTACAAACTGTCACAGAGACTAAAATCCTGGGTAAGGTTGTAAAAGTTTAACCAGGGCAAATATAATAAATTTGTCTTAGCTGGTTTACCTTGTTATTTCATATTAGCATTTGGTAATATTTACAGCCGGATCCATCAGGAATTCCCGGGAGAACTCCCGTTTCCCTGCCAAAATTGAAATAGCAGATATTTAGCTGGTATGTGCATCAATCTCTTCAAAGCTGGCCATGGCCACAGCAGAGGTGTCGATATATTCCTGCGAACGCACCCACTTCACGGCGCCGCTGTAGCTGGGTTCCTCACCTTTTTTAAAGGCATGTTTGCCACCAGAACAGGTTTTCATAGCTACAATGCCGGTTCCCATTTTGTGAGCCTTTTTCATCTGTGTTATCAATGCCTGCTGATCCCAGGATTTGCTCCAGTCGCTCCGCGAATGCTGAAAGCCTCCAAACGGATTGAAGGGGACCATAACTACGTCGTAAAAAGGATCGCGGTTGTTTTCCCTGAGCAATTCAATATGGTTATGAGTCGAAAATCCGTATGCCCGGATGGCCCCCTTCTCCTTCATCTCGGTTAATACCTTGCGGATGGTCTCATTTTGCATAACCTTCTTTTCCCCTATACCATGAAGCAGCATCACATCAATATAGTCGGTTTGCAGGGCATCAAGGCTTTCCTTCAATGATGTCTCCATCTGTTTCCTGATATCATCGGGGCTGGCAGATCCGTCTTCAAGGTCCACCTTCATCTTTGACTGAATTACATATTGCTGCCGTATGCCTTTTAGCACTTTCCCTATCATCACCTCATTCTGCCCGTTGGCATAACGACGTCCGGTATCCAGAAACGTAATGCCCTTATCGAGTGCTGCCTTGAGAACAGAAGGTTCCTGTGTCCGTGATGCTCCCATACCCAGGGTAGTGACCTCCATATTTGTGTTTCCAAGTTTCCTGGTAAGCGGAAGGACATCCCGGCCGGAAACCATAGCGGACAGGCGTGGTATTAGCCCCAGGCCCAAAGCAGTTAATGTGGATCTTTTTAAAAATTCCTTTCTTGTTATTTTCATACTTGTGTAAAAATTTAAGATAAGAAGATCTTATTTTGCCAGATGTAAAAGTAATTTAATTTCTGTGATTACAAAAACAAAATGTTGGGTGGTTTGGGGAAAGATTGATACTCGCCGTCGTTCAGGATTCAGCGACGGTGAGCAGAACAGATAACCCCATATTAACTATCATTGCCCGATTTCAGAAAGTATTTCCATGGCTTTTTGGTGAATGATCACCCCTGTTTCAGGGCCCAGGGAGTTGGATTCCCCATAATGCCCGTCCTCATCTCCATAAAGATACGGTTTCTTCTTGTCCCATTCGCTTTTGGGTATGATGTATCCCATCTCATCACTGGTCAGTCCCAGGTAGAAATGATATTCTCCCGGCATAACCTTATCCAGGGGCGGTACTTCAATTGGTTCAACAGGATAATCTCTACCTTCGGGAGCTTCAATCCCCCCGTATACAATTTCAGGGTAAATTTCCCCCGGGAAAGTCAGAAAGCCGGCATTACCAATTGTAAAGGCGGCCATTTCAGTTCTGTGCATGCCCCATCCGTTGAATCCCTGTTTGATGATTCCCAGGATTGCAGCCAGTTTAAAAAGCCGGTTTTCCATGGGCAGCTTAAAGGTTTTGGCTCTCAAATTGATTGAAGCTTTTTCTAATGTTTTGGCGGATGTTTCCAGGCTCTTTTTAACCATCATGGCCAGGCTTTTGCCTTGTGCATCCGCCTTTTCAAAAGAGGGTTTTTTGTATGACCGGCCCGTAACCGGATCTTCTATGGTGATATCGGGAGTGGTTGACATCAGTCCGCCAATGGCACCGGGAAAAAATAAAGTTGTACCACCATAACCCGGCATTACCAGGCTATCGCCCTGGTGAATCCCTTCCTCAAGATAATGGCGCAGGTAATGGGGAAAGTCCGAGCTTAATTGCAAATGCTTGCTCCAGCTTGTTTCCGGGTGATTTCCCCAGACAACCATTGTACCCAGTGTGGAATCCTTCCGTGCATCGATGGCCTGCATGATCTTAAGGGCATTATCCTGCACTTCAGGTGGACGGGTATCCTCCACCATAGAAGCTGCATCATTTGTATTGAATGCATATTTAATTTGTGCCGGCCTTATATTCTCGCTGGCTTGTATTACAGCCCGTGCCACTTTATCCAGAACTTCCGATTTGTAAGCCTCATTAACCCCACTTTTTAAACGGCTTTTACCCCACAACCCCAGCAAATCAGGACCCGAATGGGTATGGGTAGCCGTTACAGCCGTATAATCCACTGAAGCTTCTTCAGCAATCTTTTTTCGTATCCGGATCACATCCTCATGAAACAGGCCGATGGCATCCACCACAACCAGGGCCAAACGGGTATGCCCGTCATCAATAACCATGGCTCTTGCCCACAAATCATCATGAATTTTTTGTGCAGCCCGTTTGTGCTGAAACCCGGCAATCCAATATGCATCAAATTCACCGTTGTTGTTCCTGTCTTCCCAGGTGTCGCCTTCACCCGGTGTAAATTGGTTATCCCCGTTTACATCTGTCCAGGTATCTATGATTTCCGGTGTGATCTTTATGGCAGCAAAACCCGTCTTAATGCTACCCGGAAGATTGTCCTTAACGGAAAGGTTCTTCTCATAATCCGGATAAGGATCTCTGACCCGCCAGCGAACCCAAATAGCAAGTATAACAACAACGCCGGCAACGATCAGTAAAACCCGGAGGGTTCTTCTTACTGTTTGGTTCATGATTTTAAATGATCCGTAATTTTATTTGTTATTTTCTTAGTTCCCTCAACTTCCAGTTCATTAATAATAAAATCTTGATATCTCTGGCATATAAACTAATTATTGTAAATAATGGCATCACTACTGTCAAAAATAAGAAATTTATAATTACATTTATCATATAAAAATCAACAATCAACAACCCATGAAAATTTCCACTACAATTCCCTTGAAATCCCTCTTGCTGGGTACACTAGCTCTGCCTTTCGTTCAATGCAAGACCACAGAAAAAAAGGAACCGGAAAAACCCAACTTTGTATTCATCCTGATTGATGACATGGGCTGGAAAGATCTCAGCTGCTACGGAAGTGAGTTCTATGAAACCCCCAATATCGACCAGCTAGCCGAGGAAGGGATGCGTTTTACCGATGCCTATGCAGCAGCTTCAGTGTCCTCTCCCACCCGAGCAAGCTTGTTATCCGGCAAAACCCCGGCACGGCTAAACCTAACAGACTGGATCGGTCCGGATAAATGGCATCCCGACGGTAAACTGGGCAATGCCCAATTCAGGGATCACCTGCCGCTGGAGGAGGTTACCCTTGCAGAACAATTGAAAAAATCCGGTTATTCGACTTTCTTCACCGGCAAATGGCATTTGGGAGAAGAAGGCCATCACCCGGAAGACCAGGGTTTCGACATCAACATCGCGGGCAATGCAGCCGGTGCTCCTCCCTCCTATTTTTATCCCTACCAGCGTGACAGCTGGGAAGGTACAAGCTGGCCCGGTGTGATAGAAGACCTGCAAGACGGGGAAAAAGGCGAATATCTGACCGATCGCCTCACAGAGGAATCATTACATTTTCTGGACACCGCCCATCATGAACCTTTCTTCATGCTTCTATCGCATTATGCCGTTCACCGGCCATTGCAGGCAAAAGATAATAAAATCAGCCATTATCAAAATAAGGCCGATACCATCCAATGGGCAGTGGACTCTACATTTGTTTACCGGGAAAACGTCATAGAAAGACAAAAACAAAACAACCCTGTATTTGCAGCCATGATAAAGAGCGTCGACGAAAGTGTGGGTCGCATTTTGAATAAGCTTAAATCGCTTGATATTGACGAAAATACCATTGTCTTCTTTACCTCTGACAACGGAGGCATGTCGATCATGCTTAAAGACTGGGTTGAAAGGGAACAGATTGCTACCTGCAACAAACCATTAAGAAACGGGAAAGGATGGCTCTATGAAGGGGGGATTAGGGTGCCGATGATCGTCAAATGGCCGGGGGTAACTGAACCGGGTTCTGTTTCTTCCGAGCCGGTCATCACCATGGATTTCTACCCTACCATCCTGGAGATGTCAGGAACGGAAAAGGTTCCCCGGCAGCACAAAGACGGAAAAAGCATTGTTCCCTTGCTTCAGGGCAAAACCAAACTGGACAGGGAAGCCATTTACTGGCATTTTCCCCACTATCACGCCAGCGGGCACGAACCGGCCAGCGCTATAAGAATGGGGAAATATAAGCTCATCAAATGGTACGAAGAAAAACCTTTGGAACTCTATAACCTGAAAAAAGACAGGGCAGAACAAAACAACCTGGCAGATGAAATGCCAGAGAAAGCAAAGCAAATGGAAAAAGCTCTGGACAACAGGCTCAGGGAGGCCAATGCCAGGTATCCGGCCAGGTACAAGAAATGAACCGGAATTCTTTTATTTCCATTTCACCGGCGCCATCCAGATGCCGTTCACCCGATACACGGCAATGTAATAATTGCCTTTGCTGTCCCTTATGATCTCCGTGGCCCAGGCTTTGTATTTATCTTCCAGGTTGGTGATGTTGCGGGTGAACTTTAAAGGATCATTGGAATGGAAAACATAAAGGAGTATCCGAAAGTTTGCGGCCAAGCATATCCGTACTGTCCTTATAGCCGGTTGTCCAGAATATCCCTTGCTCTTTCCACTGACTATCCTTTAAATTGGGTGAAGTCCAATGGTATAAAAAACGATGCGATCCGGGATAGGTGTTAAGCCTGATACAGGCTACCAGGTGCCATTCTCCCGAATCATCCTGGAAAATGGTAAAATCACAGGTATTGTTGTTGTGATGGGTATATTCCAAAGGGGAAATATCAGGCTGGGTATTGCATATTTTCCACCAGTCGCCTGCGATATAGGGAACCTCATAATCCTGGGCTACAACATTGCCGTTAAAAAAAACCGATCATTATCGCTATTCATATTTTGCTAAAAATTTTCATAATTTGAGCTTTAATTGTTAATAATTCGGGCACAAATAAAAATAAAAAGATCAACCGGAATGGCAGGAAAAATATTACATTTGTAATTATAAATCAATAACCCGTTAACTATGAAACCTATTTTAAAACTTTTCACAGCACTGTTCCTGTCAATCATTATTGCTGCCAATTTCAGCATGGCCCAAAAGCAAAAAGTCATCCTGGATACGGACATCGGTTCGGATATAGATGATGCCTTTGCTGTTGCCCTGTTGCTGTCAAGCCCGGAATTCGAAGTACTGGGAATCGTTACGGATTACGGCAATACGCCCAAACGAGCAAATATTGTCTGTAAAATGCTCTATGAAACAGGTAATGAAGACATCCCGGTTGTTGTAGGAGAAAAAACCAATGATCATTACGATTCACAGTTTCACTGGGCTGAGGGATTCGACAAGATTACACCGATTGAACAGTCCGGCTCGGATTTTATCATTGAAAAACTGCAGCAGTATCCGAACGAGGTCATCCTTTTCACCATTGGACCTGTTACCAACATCGGCAATGTGGTGGAAAAAAATCCCGATGCATTGAAAAAGGCCAGGCATATCTATTCGATGTTTGGTTCCTTCTACATGGGTTATGGCAAACACCCGGTTCCCAGTGCCGAATGGAATGTAAGGGCGGATGCAGATGCCTCTCAAAAAATGGCTTCTGCAGGTGCCGATATTACTTACGCCGGCCTGGATGTTACTACCTTCGTGAAACTTGAAGAAGACCGGAGGCTGGAACTGCTCATGCGCCAATCTCCCCTAACCGACGCACTCTCCGGGTTATATACCCTGTGGCCTCATGAAACGCCTACATTGTATGATCCTATAGCCATTGGCATGTATCTTTGGCCCGAGTTGTTCAATACACGGAAAGCCCATGTGAAAGTTACTGATGAGGGCTATACGGTTATCGATGAAAGCAAGCAACCCAATGCCGAGATCGGCATGTCAATCAACAAGGATGAATTCCTGGACAGGATCATGAAGAGGCTGTTGGAGCAGAATATGACCAGGAGTAAATGATTGAATGATTGAATGGCGAATGCCTGCAGGCGGGCCTGTCCGCCGAAAACTTGTAGGCGGGCCTGTCCGCCGAATGCTTGTAGGCGGACCTGTCGTCAGGCGGGGATTGCATCGTCACATTGTCAAATTGTTACAATGTTGATTGGTTGACATATAAAATTTCTTTGTGCTTCCTGGTGATTTTCTTAGGATTCCTCGTGGTTTAGATTATTTCAGGCAATGGTTCATGCTAATCATTGAACCACGCCACATCGTGTCGCTAGATACGATAACCCGTCAACATTAAACATTAAACCTCAAACTTTCAAACATCAAACTCCTGTCAAACCTCAAACCTCAAACTTTTCAAATGCATCTAACAGATAAGTTATTACCTGCCTTCATATTCAGCTTTCTTCCCTGAACAAAGTTTTCCCGGTTGTCGCCAGGTGGTACCGATGTTCGCCTGCCAGGTGGATGAAAGGAACATGCTTGCCCAGCCACCAGATCTGTTGGTCGTCCTTTTGCTTGATTCTTTTGCCCTCTATTGCAGAAAATGCTGTATCATCCGGGCCAGCAGATTTGAGATCAAAATCCGTAAAATAAATGCCAAACGGCTGGTCACCGCCTTCATTCATATGCCATACACCCAGGTTAATTACGAGACGGTTTATTTTCAAATCCACATACCTTCTTTCTTGTTCTGCCCGATTGAAGTCGTCTTTGAGATGAAGAACAACATCTGTCCACCCGGACCGGGCAGGCAGATGGTAATGGTGAACTGGAAAAGCATTATCACTGCCTCTTCCTGCAGGATTTGCATAGGCCTTTCCGGCGCTGTAGACAAGGTTGAACTGACGGAATGACCGGTCGTATCCTTCAATCCAGACATATCCACCACAAAATCCTTCCGGATCAAAATGATCTTTATCCACCCTGTACCGAAAACGCAACACAGGAGATTTGTCAGGGTTGTTTCTGACAACCTGCGAGATCCTGGTGATGTTCTGCGGCAGCCTGTCCTGGCCGGGCGCTTCATATCCCCTTTTGCGATTATGGAGATAAAGTGAGGATTTGCCGTCCAGATTTCTGGCTTCACAGATATTGGAAGGTTCTTTATCCTCACTGTAAACAAATGCCGGTATCCAATGCTTCAGGCCTTTATTGAAACTTCCGTTCATTAGGTTGTTGTTGGCCGTAACTTCCCATTTTTCACTGAACCACAGCTTGTATTTATCAAGATTCAGTACAGGCAGGTTCTCAGGATATTTTACCTCTTCCTCCAAAACGGTTTTATAGGTTACTTCAGCCTCCTTTCCCCGAATATTGACAATGCCAATCCCCTGGGAGGGCCCGCCATAGTAATCCTGTTCACCAAATCCTCTTGGACGGTAGCCGGCAGCCGGCAGATTAATAAAATTTGTTCCCCTGATGCTGAAGGCAGTTTTAAGTGATGCCTTTGCTGTGGTATGCGTATGGCCGCTGATCACATATTTTACATTTCCGTATCCTGTAACAATTTCCATAACCTTTTTACGGATTGCAGGAGGTTCGAGATAGGACATAAAGGGACTGATGCCAATGGGATGAATGGGAACATGCTGGAATACAATGGTAGGTCGATCCTTGTATTTTTCCAGGTCTTTCTTCAGCCATTCAAAGTAATGGGGATGATTGTCCCAGAAGAAGGAACGGAGCGGATCGGGCCATACCACAAAGTGCCACTGACCAATATTGAAGGAATAAAGCAATTTATCAAGGCCGTTCATCTTTTTCTGGGCGGAAAAGTAATTGTTCAGTGCATCCATCTTATAGCCGGGTTCGAAGGTGGCGGAATACCTGGATTCATGGTTTCCAAGTTCATACAAGACGGGAGATTTTAAACGTGAAAGGTATTGGTGCATGGTCTGAAAATTCTCCCTTTCTCCCTGGGAATCCACCACATCACCCAGTATCATGGAGAAAAGAGGCCTATCGGGCATTTTGTTCGCCAGCCTGATGGTATCTTCCAAAAATGCATTGTGAATGTGCATTCGGGTAGGGTGATTGAACGGCTGTTCAGGATCTCCACCCTGGGGATCCGCCAGAATGTGAAAGCTGAAATTATCCGGGTCCCCTTTAATGCCAACTTTGGAAGGTTTTATTTCGCCAATTTCCTTATCCAGCAAAAAATTGATATCGATGGTGGTGTTTCCACGGGAGAAATGCAAATATCCTTTTTCAAGGATTTCATTTA
>Ga0207797_1001970_pt1 | contig 14559 bp, 13 predicted proteins | sample PRCRCaboRojoPR_6_FD_187275 | JGI IMG/M metagenome (GOLD analysis project Ga0207797, IMG submission 187275) | Marine sediment microbial community from Cabo Rojo, Puerto Rico - PR CR 10% Liquid 1 (SPAdes) | ecosystem: Environmental > Aquatic > Marine > Coastal > Sediment | place: Cabo Rojo, Puerto... | reverse complement strand
TACTCCGGAGGAGGGATTTGACGAGGATGAAGCGGCCCGGATCCTTGACGAACAGGTAGAACACGAAGTGGATATCTGCATGCCCCATCAGTCCACGACGGACAGCATGGTCGACCGTTGCAGGCGAAAAGTGCGCCGGATGGATCAGCTCTGCCGGATGATTAGAGAGAGGGAGATGGTGCCCGGTTTAAGCACCCATATGCCGGAGACGATCACTTACGCCGACGAGTCGGGGTTGGACGTTGAGACCTATATCTCCATCTATAATAGCATGGGCTTTTTGATGCAGGTGGAGGTGGACTGGGTAGCCCGCATCATTCGTGATGCGGACAAGCCGGTTATGACGATCAAACCGATGGCCGCCGGTCAGGTCAGACCTTTTCAAGCCTTTAACTTCGTTTGGAACACAATCAGGGACCAAGACATGGTTACGGTCGGTACGATGACGCCCGGGGAAGCCCGGGAATGTGTGGAAATGTCTCTGGATATTTTGGAGCGGAGGGAGTCTTCCGGGGAACTGCAGGAGACTCGCTCCAAGCAGTCGGTAAAGAGGACCTAGGATGGATAGGTGGAGGAGGGAGGAAGCCTTCACTCCTCCACCTAATTCTAGCCCTCAGTCCCCAAACTCCCTTTGCAGCTTTTCCGCAGCTTCCTCTCTGCCAGTTTCTCTGAGCCTTTCGCAGTAACTCTTCAGGTTACCCCTTACGTGAAAGGGCCCTCCTTCTTTCATCACTTGCCACATCGGATCGGTCGGATAGCGGGATTCTTCCATGGTCTTTCCATGCCATAGTTCCAGCAGCCCCAATCCTTTTCGCACAGCGTCGGGTTTTCTATCCGAGAGGTCTTCCAGTTCGTGAGGGTCTTCCTCGACGTCAAAAAGCATTACCTCGGGGAAGTCCTTAAAGCCGTCGTGATAGGTACGAACAAGGATGTAGGAATCGAAGCGCACGGCCCGCTGACAGCTCCAGGCCCCTTGGCTGACCACCAAGTAATCACGACCCTCCGGGTCTCCTCCTTTGAGGGAAGAGGCAAAGCTCCTCCCGTCCCAACCGGAAGGGATCTCTCCTCCCAATAGGTCGAGAAAAGTGGCCGCCATGTCGAAATTATAGTGGAAGCATTCGTCTACCAGTCCGGACCGAATCTTGCCCGGCCACCGGATTATCAAGGGGACGCGGTTGGTAATGTAATCGGCCGTCTGGTGGTCGCCGTAGACGTTCAGTTCGCCCTGATTTTCTCCGTGATCCGAGCTTACGATGATGATCGTATCTTCCAACAAGCCCTTCTCTTCTAGGGCATTCATCACTTTGCCCACGTGTTCGTCGGCGTAGCGGATACCCGTGTCATAACCGTCTATCCATCTTTTGTAGTCCGCCAGGGAGGCGATTTCCTCCGGCAAGCCCTCTATCGGGGGTGGACCACCCCAGCCATGGACGTCGCGGGCACTGTGGGGGCCGTAACTATTGTAATCCCTGCTAATTTTCTCCTCCGTGATCCAATCGCCAACCGGTTCCTCTTGGAAAGGATTGCCAAATTCCTCGGGAGTTCGATAAGGGGTATGAGGGTCCCACATATTGATATGCAGAAACCAATCGTCTTCCTCGGCGTTCCTCTCGATCCAGTCCAGGGCTATAGGGGTTACTTCGTCCGCCCTTTCCTGACCGCTCTTGCCCGGATTGTACATCTCGGAAAATCCTTGATAGAAATGCCAGGCGGAGTGTCTTTCCGCGAAGGGACTGATTGAGACGGTCCTTAATCCCGTCTCGCGCATGACGGCGGGCCAAGCGCGAAGATCGCGGTCCGTCTTGAAAGCGCGGGGTTGCCCCTCTCTCCTTAGGTCGGCCGCAGTGCCGCCATGACCGATCGCCCCATGCTTGATTCCGAACCGTCCCTGGAAGAGTGAGGAACGGGAAGGTAGACAAGGTGCGTCAGGGGTGAAACACTCTTCCATCCTTGCACCCTGCGAAGCGATCCAGTCGATGTTGGGAGAAGTATTTCGATGGTAACCGTAACAACCCAGATGGTCGGGCCTTAACGTATCTATGTCGAAATAGATTACTCTCATGGTCGATTCTGCCCTCCTCGTTGGAACTTTTTAAAACGTTTGTTTTCCTAAGAGCTTAGAGCGTCGAGGGTCAGATTGTCAAGAGGAAAATTTGTCCTAATTCTTAAAAAATGGTAAAGTATATCGTTTCGTCCGTGGCTTTTCCGAAAATGTCAAAAAACTGGGGGGAAGCGATGCATAAAATACTACTCGCCCTTTTATTCTTTCTATGTCTTTATCCCTGTGTGGCTTGCTCTGTTGAAAGCCCGCTTGAAGATTACGTAAACGGACCCGATCACGCTTATGACTGGGAACTGCAAGATAGAAATCGGTGGGGTAACGGGACGACGATATTCTCGCTTCGGATGACTTCGCAGAGGTGGCGGGGTCAAACTTGGGATCATCGGTTGCAGATCTTGGTCCCAGACGGGATCGACGGTTCCGATTGGGCCGTTCTCTTCGTTCGAGGGGACGGCCAAGCCCTGGAGGAAATCGAAGTATTTAGCCGCCTGGCTAAGGCCACCTCCATGCCGATGGTCATTCTATCCAACGTGCCCAACCAACCTCTCTTCGGTGGCAGACGCGAAGACGAGATAATTGCCTATACCTTTTCTCAGTTCCGAGAAACGGGGGATCCCAGTTGGCCACTCTTGCTTCCCATGGTCAAGTCGGCCAGCCGAGGGATGGATGCCGTCCAAGAGTTCTTCGGGGAAAAGTTCGGATATACTCCTAGCCGATTCGTCGTCTCCGGTGCTTCCAAAAGGGGTTGGACCAGCTGGCTGGCGGGCGCGGTGGACTCCCGCGTTCGAGGGATTGTGCCGATGGTCTATGACAATCTCAACTTGCCAGCTCAAATGGAGAACCAATTGGAAACGTGGGGCCAGTTCAGCAATAGGATCGACGATTATACGGAACTCCGCTTGACCGAAGATATCGCTTCGAAAGAAGGAAAGAGGTTGGTTGAAATAGTGGATCCTTACAGTTACAGGGATAGGTTGACCCAGCCCAAATTGATAATTGTCGCTACCAACGACCGTTACTGGCCGCTTAATTCCCTCAATCTTTACTACGAAGATTTGCCCGGGCGAAACTACATCTACTATGTTCCCAATCAGGGTCATGGTATTAACGATGTAGCGGGGATTCTCAAAAGTTTTGCCGGGTTCCTGCTGGCGGAGAAGGGCCTCGTTCCCTGGCCGGATTTTCAGTGGAGTTTTTCCAAAAGTTCGGACGGCCTGGAACTTAACCTCCGTCTTGCCCCTGCGAAGAGGGAAGTCGAGTTCTGGGGTGCAGATTCGAATGACGCCGATTTTCGGGACGAAGAGTGGCGGATGTTGGCCGAGGAGCGAGGGGAAAGCGTCCGATATCGATACGTTAGAGAAGGGAGTGAGAATTTGGCCCTTTTTGCTCGAGTCAAATATAGCTACGAGGAAACGGATTACTACTTTTGTACGCCCGTCTCCAAGCTCGTCTTTGAAACTGCGGGGGAAGATGAAAACGGATAATGGCGAGTATAAAGAGAGGAGTTCTCAATCTATACTGGAGGGAGGAATCCCTTGTTCCCCCCTCCAGGTTAAAGTTCCTAGTACCTGAGGAGGTTTTGCTGAGTACTAGGCGCTAGTTGTACGTAAGATAAAATCGTTTTCAATTCTTCTTCCGGTTATGTGAACTGAAACTTGAATCCCTAGCACCAGTTGCTTTATATTTTAGTTGGTACCTAGTGCGGACAAACGTCTATTTTAACTTAGACGTTATTGAACTTTTTCCCTTCCTTGGGAGATATCTCTCTTCATTGGCGGGGAGATATCTTCCAAGGATTTCTTTTATTACGAATCCTTTGGACCTACTGCTTCCCCGGTCGCTAAAATCGGCCACTTTCTGGGCGTATTCTAGCTTTGTGTCTTCGTATTGTAATTCCATTTTTTTCACCTCGCAATAGTTAAGTAATCGTTGTCATTTTTCTACTAAATCTATATTAACTAAGTTAAAAAAATATATCAAGGGGTATTTTTAAAACTAAGTATATATTAAAAGTAACAATTTTATACCCCCTGATGAAGGTCAAATTATTTTAACCGCTAATTTAGATTTGTCAAGGGTTATTTTCGAAAATGGTTCGATTTTCTAAAGAAACTAGGTAAAGGTTTAACAAAGCGCCTGAAAAGATCGGATTGACTGTGTATATAGGGAGTATTGGTTCCTTGAGGGCTCAAGGCGGTCGGTACGATTGAGCCTTTCTAGCCGGTATAATTGGGACGGTATTGACCTCAAAAAATGATCTTTCGATCGGAAGTGCGAGAGGGGATAAAGGATGAAAGTGCCGGAAGAACTCTATCGATTATTCAACAAAGTCACCACGGTAAATTTTGACCTGGATGGTTCCTTGATCAGAAGCGAACGGGCTTGGGTGAAAAGCGAACTTGACCTGTTAAGGGGTTACGGTGTGGAGTGTTCTCCGGAGAGCATTCGAGATATCACCCAGGAGTACTTGATCGGTAGAGGTCAGGACGAAGCCGCTCGCTTTTACAAGGACAAGTTTGACTTATCCGCTTCCGTGGAGGAGATCCGGGACAAGAGAATTCAGCTGGCAAAGAAGTACTACGGGAAAGCGCCGATGATAGAAGGTGGCAGAGAGCTTTTAGAATTTCTAAGCCGAACGGAGTTGAAAATTACTTTGGCTTCCAGCGCCCCTCGTGAATTGATAGAGATGTTTCTGGAAAGCAATAACTTGAGGAGTTGCTTTGACGCGGTCGTCTCCGACGACGAAGTTCCCCAAAGCAAGCCGGAACCGTATATATTTTTGAAGGCGGCCCAGAAAGTGAATAGTCGGCCGAAGGATTGTCTGGTGATAGAAGATTCTGCCAACGGCCTCATCGCGGCGGCTAGGGCGGAGATGCACTGTATCATGATTCCCAACGGTTACGTGCCTCGACCTGAGGAGGATATTTTAAAACGAGCGGACTTCGTCATAGACAAATTGACGGATATCGACTTGGAAAAATTGGAATCCGTCTTGTCGAGTTGAAAGGTGTGTGCCCAGGGAGTTACTTTTCCGAGAATCGTCCTATATGCGGTAGACTTCCTTTTCACCGCTTCCCTGCTCTATTCTTTCTCGAAGTCTACTGGAGACGTAATCTATGCCCCAGACCATTACTATGATCAGGATCGTCATCACCACGGCCTTGGGGAAGTTCCACTTATTGATGTAACTGTAGAGTCGCATGCCGATGCCCCCTCCCCCCACTATGCCGATGATTGTGGCCATACGTACGTTTATGTCCAGTCGGTAGAGGGAAAAAGATAGATAAGGGTTGACGATTTGAGGCACTACGCCATATATCAATACCTGCAGACGATTGGCCCCCGTGGCCGCTATCGCCTCCATCGGACCTTCGTCTATACTTTCCAGCCTCTCGGAATAGAGCTTGGTTAAATCCGCTATGGAGTGGATCCAAAGGGCCAACACGCCCGGAAAAGGGCCAGTTCGAACCCAGACTACGAAAATTATGGCCCAGATAATCGGTTGAATGGAACGGACCAGGCTGGCAAATACCCTTACTCCGGTATAGACAAGCTTGGCGATAGGAGAACGCATCAAGTTACGTGCCCCCAAAAAGGAGAGGACGATGGCGAAGGGCATGGCCAGAATGGTGGCCATCATCGCCATATACAGGGTCGTGACCAACAGGGAAATTCCTTCACCGAGGATGGACCAATCGGGTTTGGCGAAGGCGCTCCAGAGTTTATAAGTGCTGGGCAAGTTCCTCACCAGTGCCGTCAAGTCCAGGTTTATCCGAAATAGGGCATAGACAAATACGGCTAGGAGGAGAAGAAAAAACAGGGAGTTGCGGATCGTCCCCCTCTTCTCTTTTTCTCGCAGTTTCCTTTCTTCTTCGCTTGGATTCTCTTTCATTTATACTATCCTCTCTCTCGCTTTTGCACTGATCCAATCCAACGTCCAAACCACCGCGGCGATCACGATCGTCACGGCACCCACCTGGTTCCAATCCAGTTGACTCTTGTAGTAGAAGAAAAATCTACCGATCCCGCCGCCGCCGACCAGGGCTATCACCGTGGCCATGCGCACGTTTATGTCCAAGCGATAGAGGAGAAAGGCCATGTATTGGGGGACCACTTGGGGAACGGCACCGTAACGGATCACCTGCCAGAAGGAGGCCCCCGTCGCCTGAATCGCTTCGATCGGACCCCGTTTGATCGATTCGACCTGCTCGGAAAACAGCTTGGCCAGCGCGGCCATGGAGTGGATCAATAGGGCGAAAGTGCCGGCGGCCGGCCCCCAACCGACCCATATGGCGAATACGATGGCCCAAAGCATGCTTTCGACGGACCGGATGACGTTGAAGAAGGCCCGGACGAGGTAGAAGACGGCCCTCTTTAGAGGATTGCCGCTCATTATATTTCTTGCGCCCAGAAATCCCAGCGGAGCGGCCAGCAGTCCCCCGATCAAGCTGGCCAGGTAGGCCATAAATAGCGTATCGATCAGACTCGTCAATATACTGCCTTCCAGGTTCGGATCGGTCCTTATCAGGTGGGTGAAGTCTGGCTGGACCAGGGCCTTCCAGAGGTGAGAGGTTTTGACGGCGCGATTGAGGATCACGCTTAGATCGATCTCCGTAGTCAGCCAGCCCACAAATAAGGTAAAGACGATTAGGATTACGGTCGTGATGCCCCAATTTGTCCAATACCAACTCCTGCTCTTTGGCCTTTGCTCGCCTTGCAGGAACTTCCCCCCCAGAGTGACACCCCACCTTTCCCCGGCTAAGGCGAGCAGTAGAGTGGATCCGACGGTGAGGGCCCAGCCCCAACCAGGCAGGGTCAGGCTGCCGTACCAATCGACGTACTGTTTGTACCAGTAGTGATCGAGCAGGAAGATAACTGTATAGGCGAGGTAACCCCAGACCGCCCAGTCCAAGAGCAGAGCCTTAAGGGAGGGAGGTATTCGGATTTCCTCAAGTGACTTCAATTTTTTCCGCATCCTCCCCGAAGACCTCCTTAAATTTGACGTCGTCGATCCCCTTCGGCGGACCGTCGTAGACGATTTTGCCTTCTTTCAATCCGACGGCCCTAGTTCCGTATTTCCGGACCAGGTCCAGGAAGTGGAGGCTGGCGATTACAGTAGTTCCGTTTTCATTTATCTCTGCTAGGTAATCCATTATGGAACCGGACGTGGCCGGATCCAGGCTGGATACCGGTTCGTCGGCAAGCAATAATCTGGGGGATTGCATCAGGGCTCGAGCTATCCCCACTCGCTGTCGTTGACCCCCGCTCAACTCGTCGGCCCGCTTAAATGCCTGCTCGGGGATACCTACTGTCCTTAACTTTTCCAAGGCCTCCTTCTTCATCCCCTGCGGAAAGCGGCCCGTCGTGCTGCGCCAAAATCCCACGTCTCCCAGTCGGCCGGTCAGTACGTTGGTCAAGACCGAGGCCCGTTCGATCAAGTTGAAATGTTGAAAAACCATGCCGATCTGTTTACGCAGGCGACGCAACTCTTTTCCAGAAACGGCCGTGATCTCCTCGCCGTGGAACCAGACCGAGCCTTCAGTGGGTTCGATCAATCGATTTATGCAGCGAAGTAGAGTGGACTTGCCCGAGCCGGAGAGGCCGATGACGATCAGGAACTCCCCTTTTTCCACCTCTAGACTTATATTTTGGAGGGCTCTGATGTCGGGCGGATAGATTTTGGTCAAATTCTCTATCTCCAATTGAGGCACGCTTCCACCTTCCGCTAAAAAAGAAAGGGGCCCAATTTCTGGACCCCTTCGGCATGAACCTTCAATCTCATGATGAAAACCTACTTTTCAGGAACGGGATAGCCGACCATCTCTCTGTAGTCGTCGTAGTAGTCGTCCGAGATTCTTTCCACGTCGGTCCACTCGTAGAAATTGGGGTCGCCCCAGAGTTTGGACCCTTCCTCGCTCCTTATATGGTTGACGATCGCTTCCACTATCTTGTCTTCAATCTCCCGGGGGAAATCGTTCGTGAAGGTAACGCTGTCGTTGGGCATCGGGCCGAAGGTGCAGACTACGCCGATCTTTTTGATTACCTCCCAGTAATCGTACATGCCCGTGTCGGCGGCCGCGTTCCGGGTATCGTATATTTTACCCCGCACTTCTTCCGGATATAGTTTGTCCAACTTGTGGTTCCAGATCCAGATCTCGGGATCGTCGCCGTACTCCCATTGGAAATCCACCCCTTCCGGTGGAGTCGGGGGGGAACCGTAGGAAGTGGCAAAGTCCCCTCGTTCCTCCAATAATGCGATCAAGGAAGCCGTATGTCCGCCGCTTTCCACTTTCTTGGCGATATTCACGTCGTTCAACTCAAATACCTTTGAAGGCACGACGTACCCGGAGGTACTGCCCAGGTCGTTGTAAATCCATGTCTTGCCCTCGAGGGCCTCCAGGCAGCCTTCCATGGTTGGTTTGTAGCTGATATCTTCCCGCCAGGCGTAGACGCTGGTAAAGTAGTAGGGATAGCCGTAACGAACGGCTGCCAGACGGGGGTGGACGTTGCCGTCGGTCTTCATGTAAAGCTGCGTGTATTGGTCCGTAGTCGGGGTGGCCATCGTGTCGCCTTCCGAAGCCTTGACCGCCTCGATCAGAGCGGCGTAGTCGGACGTGACGTGCGGTTCTATGTAGATTCCGGTCATCTCGAATATGTCTTTTGCGATGCTTTTAGCCACGTCTTCGATGACGGTGGCATTGGTCGACGGTGGGAATAGCCACTGTACGGGATGCCTTTTGGTTCCGACTTCGGCGGCCCCGCCGAGAAAGGAAAATCCCAGCAGAAAGACGCCCAGAGCCAGCGAAATAGAGAGCGAAATTTTAAAACCTTTGTTCCACATACACCTACCCCTCCTTGGGAAATGTGAGAGAACAGAAACGAATGATAACTGTCAAATAATACTAATCTCGCCATAAATTAGCAAACTACGCGGAGAAACGTAGGGGGCAGGATGGCCGGGGCTAGTCAATAGGCTCGGTTATCCTTCCATATCTCGTGGATCAATAGGTAGCTTTCCAGAGGCATCCCCTTGAAAGCGACGTTACTGGTGGAGAAAATGTAGCCTCCGCCCGGTTTACCGTTTTCCAAGGCGTAGAGGGCACTTTCTTTGATCTCTTCTTCTGTTCCCGTCTGCATCAGGGCACAGTTTACGTTGCCGATTAGACAGACCCTGTCGCCTACTTGCTCTTTGACCTCCTTTATATCGACCCCCGCCATCGGGTCGAGGGAATGAAGCGCATGGGGCTTGCAGTCGACCAGCGCATCGAGGATGGGGATAATGTCTCCGTCGGTATGCTTGATGGCGTAAGCGCCGAGCTCTCGAATTTTGTCGATGATGTCCGCAAGATAGGGGGCGATGAATTCGGCAAACAGGTTGGGAGAGAAGAAGGGGCCATCATTGAAGCAGTAGTCGGCGCAGAGGGCAAAGCCATCGACGCCGGCCTCGACGGCCCGTTCGGCCCGCTTTATCGCTTCGTCCGCCATCCTCCGGGCCTCGGCCTTGGCCTCTTCTTTCTCCTTATACAGCCAGTGGGCCATCTCCACCATTTCTTCGCCGTCCGGAATGCTGAAAGTACCATCTCCGTGTACGATTATCATATAGCGATCCCCGGAGATATCCTTGATCGCTTGCACTGTATCCAAAACGTCGTCAAACCCCCGACCGGAAGTGATCATGATGATCGAATGTTCTAGCTCTTCGGCTATTTCGACGTAGAGCTGGGCGTTTTTCTCGATCATCTTCTCCCGTTCGCGCTCGTTTTCGTAATCGAACGGCAGTTCAAACTCCCTGTTACCGTAAAAACTTTTCCCCAGTAATTCTTCGGTCAACTGAAACTCGAGCTCAAAGGTAGGGACCTGATCCGGTATTTGCAGGTCAAGGGCCCCCATTGCCCGCTCCTTAGGGGTTAGAACGGAACCGGAGTCTCCACGTCTTTCCTTCTCCCTTTGTCGGTTAATTGTGATTCCTCCTTAAGGTAATCCAAGATAATTAAGGCCCCGTCTAAATCTCGATCCTTTTTCCCTCACGGGCCGACCGGTTTGCGGCCCCAGCTACTCGCACGGCGTAGCGAGCCTCTTCGGCCGTGTAAGGTGGCTGTGTCCCTGCCGATATTAGGTCGAGGAAGGCGCGAGTATCTTTCAAGACGGAATTTACTTGGGGATAAGAAAGTTCCTCTTCGCCAGCGGGAGACTTTAATATCAGTCGCTTTCCGTCGTCCACCAGGTAGCCCCCTCGGCCGATTATCTCCATGCCAAATCCGAGACCGGGACTTGCCCAGCCCCTGGCGTATGTCACTTGAGCCAGCGGCCCCTCGAGGAAACTCAACATGACCGAACCGACGTCTCGCTCTATCTTGCCTCCCCGACCTTCTTCGTACAGGCCTCCCTCCACCCATCGGACCTCCCCGAACCAGTAAATCATTTCGTCCAGAAAGTGGATATTCGAACCGACGAAGACGTTTCCCAGAAGATTTCTATCGTCAAACCATCTACTTATATCTCTGCCCGAACACTGCAACGAGCGGCAGAATCCCACTTGGCCCAGTCCTTCCACAGCTCCCTTGATCCGATTGGTCTTGCCGGCCAATCTATATGTGAGACCCGGATGGAGAACGGCCCGGTTTCTCTCGGCGGCGTCGATCAAATTTTGGGCTTCCTCTTCCGTCGGAGCGAGCGGATACTCCATCAGCACGTCCTTTCCCGCTTCCAGGGCGGCGACCCCCATTTGCTCGTGCAAACTATTTGGCGTAGTCACTATTACGGCCTCTGTCCCCGTTTCTGCCAACGCCTTTTCCCAATCCGTAAAGACCCTCTCCGCTCCAAATTCTCCGGCAAAATGGTCCCCTTTCCCCGGGGATCGAGAGCAGACCCAGTCCAACTGGGCCCTTTCGGATTTTTGCAAGGCTTCACCTCTCGCAGAGGCCATCCGTCCCGTGCCAATTATGCCCACCCTTATTCTCTTGTCGTTACTCATCATCCCCCTCCCAGAGGTCTTCTTCCGTCTCGTAGGGTAATCTCCAACGATCCAGAGAATATCCCTCTAGACTTTCCGGAGCGGAATTGGGCTCGCGCCACTGCTCGTTTCGGAAGTTGCTGAAGAGGACGCTTTCTTTGTCCCTTTCGGCCACGTAGCGAGGATTCATCGGCACTTTACCCACCGGCGTATCCAGGACGTAGGTCGGTACGGAAAAGCCCGTAGTAAATCCGCGGAGATTGTAGATGATGTTGATACCCGTCTCTATCGGCGTGCGGAAGTGAGCCGTGCCCTCCAAGATTTGACATTGATAGAGGTAATAGGGCCATACGCGGGTCCTAACCAGCCCCTGAACTAGCTCCTTCATCACCGCCGGTTCGTCATTTATCCCTTTGAGCAGCACGGATTGATTGCCCAGAGGTATTCCGGCCCCCGAAAGCCTGTTGCAAGCCTTTTTAGCCTCCGCGGTCAGTTCGCGAGGATGGTTGAACTGGGTATTTAACCAGAGTGGGTGGTACCGGGAGAGGAGTTCGCAGAGCTGAGGCGTAATCCGTTGGGGCATGGTGGATAGAACGCGCGAACCGATCCTGATTATCTCCACGTGTTCTATCTCCCGCAACGGCTCCAGGATTCCCTCGATCCACTCGTCGGGAAAGAGGAGCGGATCGCCGCCCGTCAATAGGACGTCCCGTATCTCCTCGTTTTCCCTGATATAGTCCAGAGCCTGTTTCCGCCCGCTTTGGGAGAAGTCACCTTCCTCTCCCGCGCTCATAAACCTTTTGCGCAGACAGTGGCGGCAGAGGGTGGCACAGCGGTTGGAGACCGTCCAGGCCAGCCTGTCCGGGTAGACCCTGATGATCCCCGGAGCGGGTTCGTGTTTGGTTTCATCGAGGGGATCCATTACCCCGACGGGATCGTGAAGTTCCCGCGCGGAGGGGATGGCCTGTTTTCTTATCGGACAGTCCGGATCCTCTCCGTCCATCAAACTGGCCCAATAGGGCGTCAAGTGCCACCGATAATCGTCTTCGGTCTCTTCTATCTCTCGGGCCAATTCTTCGTCCACTTGGATATATTTTTCCAGCTCTTCGACGGAACTGATCGAGTTTCTCACCTGCCAGTTCCAGTCGTTCCAGTCTTCTTCTTTCACCGAGTCGGGTCTACCTACGCTTTCAAACATCTCTTTGACCTCCTGCTTGTGAAACCTAAATTTGATTCCCCCTGTCGGCCGCTCTGCGGACGAGCCGCTCCACTATCCCCTCATGCTCCATCCCTCCCTTCTCCGCTTGAAAAGGGTAAATGCTGTAAAACGGGGAAAGTCCGGGCAAGGGGTTTATTTCGATAAAGGCCGGTCTGCCTTCTTCGTCAAGTTTGAAGTCGACCCGGGCCAGGTCCCGCGCCCCGATACCCTCAAAAATATCTATGGAGGCCTGGATCATCTCTTCCTTTAATTGAGAATCTAGTTGGGCAGGACAGCGGATCGTCTTTTCGTGAGCCTCTTTGAATTCGTAGGGATAGAAAGGGAAGTCTCCCCCTCGGACCAAAATTTCCGCTAGCGGGAAGACTTCTATTTCTTCTCCTTCCAGCAGGGCGACGGCAAATTCTCTGCCCGGCAGAAATTCTTCTATCAAAGCGGGTTCGCCATATTCTTCGATTAGCGTCTTTACCTTAAGCGATAGACTCTCGGAATCTTCGATCAGAGAATCTTTTCGCACTCCCATACTTGAGCCCTCGTTGTTCGGTTTTACGAACAGGGGAAAGCGGAGTTGCTGGTCGACTTCCTCCAGAGCGTCGGGATCTTTGGCGAGAAGGAAGCGGGGAGTGTTGATTCCCAGTGAGCGGGCCAAATGTTTGCTCAAACCCTTGTCCAGGGAAAGGCCCAGAGCCAATCCGTCCGAACCGGTATACGGTATCCCCAGTATTTCACAGAGATTGGGCACGTAGGACTCGCGATTGCGCGAGCCTTTGCTTTCGCAAATGTTAAAAACCAAGTCGGGTTCCGTTCTTTTCAAGTCTTCAAATAGGTTTGCATGCCAGGGAAGGTCTATGACTCGCCCCATTTTGGAAAGCGATCGGCGCAAAGCGTCTATCGTCTCTTCGCTTTCGTACTCCGCGGCAAGATCTTCGACTGTCTTTTTCTTCGGCTCTTCTTCCGGATGATCGTAACAGAATCCTATCTTCATGTAATTATCGCCTCTCGCCTCCCGCTCTCTATCCCCGAAGTCCGCTCCGGGGTTTTCTCGAAAATTTTCATAACCCATCGAAGAAAGTATAACGATTCAATAGACTTGAGTTTAGGGGAAAAGGATGTGATAGTCTTGATCTATTTTTATAATTTTAGTGGCTTATACTTAGCGGAGGAAGGTTAATGGAAGTTATCGTAATTGCAAATCCCGTGGCCGGCAAGGGAAAGACGGCCGAAAAGGTCAACCGTCTGAGATCGCTCGTAAAGAAGAAGGAGCTCTCGTTTAAGATTTTGGAGACGGACGGTCGGGGTAGTGGGGAGAAACTGGCTCGACAGGTCGCAGCGGAGGGGGCCGGCGTGGTGGTCGCGATGGGCGGTGATGGCACCGTGAGGGAAGTAATGAACGGTTTGCGGGGATCGGAGGTTCCGCTGGGGATTATTCCGACCGGCACGGGCAACGATATAGCGCGCAGTCTGGGTCTGCCTTCCCGACTGGAGAAGGCGATAGAACTGTTGCGGGACCCTTCCGTTTACAGGGTGGACATGGGAGAGGAGGGAGGGAAGCTGTTCGGAGCACTCAACGTGGGCTTTCCCGTTCAGGTGATGGAGAAGGTAAACTCGGCTAGAAATGGTCTTTTTAAAGGCTCTTCGGCATTTTTAGTCGGTATCCTCAGGGCTTTGGCCCGACTTGAAAGCTTTGAGATGGAAATAGTTCTGGACGGAAAGAAGTTTCAAACGTGGGCTAGTATGGCTTTCGTCATGAATACGGAATTTACGGGCGGGGGGCTGCTGCCCGCCCCTGCGGCCAGTCCGCTCGACGGTCGGTTGGATCTAATGGTTGCCGGGCCCGTCGGCCGATGGGAACTTCTGAAAATATTGCCCCGGGCCTATCAAGGACGGCACGTCGAACATCCAAGGGTCAGCGTATTCCAGGGGAGTTCCATAGAGATAAGGACGGACAGACCGTTGAGCAAAGTGGTCGACGGGGAGCTGGAAGGTAGGACGCCGATCAGGGCGGAGGCGATGGCGAAAGAAATTCCTGTGGTGGTGCCGCCCAGTTTTCGATGACTGAAAATATATTGTAGAATGATTTTGATGGTCTTGTGATAATTGACTGAATTGTCGGTCTCAGGACGAAATAGGGGGTAAAGATGAAGGGAAGATGGACCTCACCTGAATTGAACGCGCGGAACGTGGCTCTCGGGGCCGTATTTGCGGCCGGAGTCGCTGTAGCCACTATAATGATCTCCATCCCGGTAGGGGTGGGATATCTCAATTTCGGGGAAATAGTAATTTATACCGCCGCATTTCTTTTCGGCGGTACCGTCGGCGGGTTGGCCG
>Ga0207797_1001969_pt1 | contig 14562 bp, 14 predicted proteins | sample PRCRCaboRojoPR_6_FD_187275 | JGI IMG/M metagenome (GOLD analysis project Ga0207797, IMG submission 187275) | Marine sediment microbial community from Cabo Rojo, Puerto Rico - PR CR 10% Liquid 1 (SPAdes) | ecosystem: Environmental > Aquatic > Marine > Coastal > Sediment | place: Cabo Rojo, Puerto... | reverse complement strand
CGTCCGCGCCGTGGTCGACGAGCCAGTCGACGAGGTGCGAGCCGACGAACCCGTCGGCGCCGGTGACGAAGGCGGGGCGTTCGGCAACCCGGTTCTCGATGTCCATTCCTGTCCGACCCCTGCCACGGCCCGGTCTTTATACTTTCCACCGTCCCCGGGGGTGTAATCTGAACGGCGCCGCGCCACCCGCACGGACGGGGGCCGTCGACCCCCGCCCGCGCTCACTCGTCGACGCCGCTGACGAAGACGGCCAGCCACTCGCTCCGGTCGCGTCGCCGGGTCACCCGCACCTCCTCGACCCACTTGACCCACTGGAAGCCGCGGCGACCGGGGGCGACGAGCCGCAGTGGGGCGCCGTGACCGTGCGCGAGGCGCTCGCCGTCGACGTGGGTCGCCAGCGTCGCGTCCCGGGCCTCCTCGACGGGGAGCGACCACCGGTAGCCGGTCACCGAGCGGAACTGGACCCACGCGGCACCGTCCCGGATGCCGACGGCGTCGAGCAGGGCACCGACACGGACGCCCTGCCAGTCGTGCTCGGAGTACCACCCCGAGGTGCAGTCGAGCAGTGCGCGGTCCTCGTGGGCCGCGAGCAGTGCGCGGTCCTCGTGGGCCGGACCGTCCCCGTCCGGCGCGACGTCGGCGTACGCGAGGTCGGCCGGGGCGTCGACCGCGCCCCGGACCGAGAGCGACCAGTCGTCGACGGCGACGGGGGCCGGGTCGTCGGCCACCCAGGCGGTGACCGGGAAGGCGTTGCCCTCGTCGGAGCCGGCCTCGCGGGAGCCGGTGAACCGCCGGGTCGCGCCCGCCGTGTCGAGCAGCCGGTTGGCCGACCCCTGGAGCCGCCACGCCAGCGCCCCCGCCGTCACGATCGCGGTGTACTGGAGGGCGGTCCGTCGACCCCGGACGTCCCGCGTCGAGGGCGGACGGAACCGCTTCGCGAGGTGGTAGGCGAGAAGCGGGACGACGGCCAGTCCGAGGCCGACGTGGAGGTTCAGCAGCCCCCACGGACCGAGGTCGAGCGAGCCGCCGAACGCCCACCAGACGCCGGTTGCGAGGGCCCCGACCGTGACCGCGGCCATGAGCGCGGAGAGCGCGCGCGTGACCGTCGGCCGGGCGAGCCGAGCCCGGACCCGCCGGAGCTTGAAGTAGAGGAACGCGACGAGCGAGAGGCCGGCGACGCCGTGGGTGACGAACACCCAGGCCCGGTCGGGGCGCCCGGAGAGGAACCCGAGGACGCCAGTGGCGAGCACGACGGCGAGGAGGGCGAACAGCGACCAGTCGACGAGCCGCGGACGGGGTTCGAGCGCCGCGCGGAAGCGCGCCAACGCCCCCCGAAGACGGGCCAGCGCCGTCCGGTCGCCGTCGGGAGCCATACCGTCTCGACGGGCCGTACGAGTTTAGGTTCGGCGGAAGGGGTAGGCCGGGGGAGCCTCCCCCGGCCGGGGTGGCCACGTGGAGTGAGGCCTATGTGTCCGGCCGACCTCCTCCCGTCCGATGCTCGTCTCCCTCCCCGTCAGGGACGTGATGACCAGGACGGTCGAGACCGTCGACGTCGACGCCACGGCCGCGGCGGTGGCCCGCCGGATCGCCGCCTCGGAACACACCTCGGTCGTGGTCTGTGACGGTCGCGAGCCGGCCGGGATCGTCACCGAGTCGGACGTGGTCCGGCTCTACGCCGACGACGTCGCCCGGGACACGCCGGTCACCGCGTTCATGTCCGCCGACCTCGTCACGGTCGGTCCGGACGACCCCGTCGAGCGCGCCGCCGAGATACTCGGCGAGCACGACGTCAGACGGCTGCCCGTCGTCGAGGGCGGCCGCATCGTCGGGATCGTCACGACGACCGACATCGCGTACTACCTCCCGCACGCGGCCCGGGACCGGCAGGGGTGGGCCGAGCGCTCGGCCCGCCGGTCGGCGACCGAGAGCACCGCCTACGAGGACGAGGAGTGGGCGTTCGAGTCACACGGGACCGACGACGGCCTCGACGTCGGCGACGTCGTCCGGTTCACGAAGACGGTCTCGGAGGTCGACGTCGAGGCGTTCGCACGCGCGACCGGCGACACGAACCGGCTCCACCTCGAGGAGTCGTTCGCCGCCCGGTCGCGGTTCGGCGGACGCATCGCCCACGGCGTCCTCGGCTCGGGCGTGATCTCGGCGGCGCTCGCGCGCATCCCCGGTCTCACCATCTTCCTCTCGCTGGAGCTGTCGTTCCTCGCGCCGGTCGGGATCGGCGAGACCGTCACCGCCGTCTGCGAGGTGATCGAGGACCTCGGGGGACGGAAGTACCGGCTCTCGACGGAGCTGTTCGACGCCGAGCGGGAGTGCGTCATCGACGGCGAGGCGGTCGTCCTGATCGACAGCGTGCCGGACGAGGAGGGGGACGGGACGGAGGCGGCGGACGCGGATGCGCGGTCGGCCGACACCACGACGCGGTAGCGCCACGTCGTCGGTCGGGACGGCCTCAGGAGGAGTCAGGGAACGCGGCGTTCGCCCCGTCGATACAGCTGCGGAGGCGCCGGGTGCAGAACGGGTCGAACGTGAGCGGTGCGGCCGCGGAGCCGTCACGCGCGCCCTCCCCGGCCGCCCAGCGGTCCGGACGGCCGGTCCCGGTCGTGCCCGGACGGGGCCGCTCGCCGGTCGTCCCGACGTCGGCGGCGGCCGTCTCGGTGTCGATGTCGGTGTCGGCATCCGTCCGCGTCCCCGTCGTCGGCGTGGTCGTGCTCATCTCAGTCGCCCCGCGTGGAGGTGGTCCGCTCGGGGCGGGGCGTCTCGGTCCGGGCAGTCGTCCCGGTCCGGGCGTCGGGGTCCGTCGGGGTCGGTGTGCCCCGCCGCGTCGTCCGGTCGGTCGGCGCGGCGGTTCGGGCGGTTCGGAGCGTCTCCGGGTCGGCGGTCGGTCGGCCGTGTCTGGGGTCGATGGGCATCGGTGGTGGCTGTCGAGGGGGCGTTCGGACGTCGTCGCTACGGTCGGCGGAGAAGAGGTCAGTGTACGCGTACGACGACGGGCATGTACCGCTGGCTTGCGGGGCATCTATCATAAACGTTCCTGTTCGTTCGTGAACGACACCTGCCCGGGACGCGGCCGTTCCAAGTGTCTAGAGGGAATACTGAAACCCCGCGGCCCCGCATCGCCGGGTGGCGAGGGATGGTCTCCCCCCTGAGAACTCACCCTCGTCACGACGTTTTCGTCGCGGCGTACCGGCCGGTAGCGGTGGCTCCCGGCCGCGGGCGCGGTCGGCCCCTCGGGCCGACCCACTGGCTCCCCGGGATCGTACCGTCCCAGCCGTGACCGCGTCGACGCCCGGAACGGACGTCGGCCGAGTGGCTCCCCGTCCCGTGCTCCGCGAGGGGGCTACCCCGTCGTGCCGTGGGTCCACCCCTCGTCGGGCAGGGGTTCGCCGTCGAGCAGGACCCCGTCCTCGGTGACCTCGCCGACGCGGACCAGGGCGGTCGGACACGCCTCGCTCGCGGCCGCGAGACGGTCCGGCGGGAGGGTACACACCAGTTCGAAGTCCTCGCCGAACGTCGTCGCCAGCTCCCGGGCCTCGCGTTCGCCCCCGGTCACCTCGCGGACGGCGACGTCGATCGGTAGCGCCGAGGCGTCGACGTCGAACCCGCAGTCGGAGGCCTCGGCGAGCTGGTGGAGCGACCGGGCGAGCCCGTCGCTCGAGTCCATCATCGCCGTCGCGTGCGGCGCGAGGGCGACCCCGTCGGCCACGCGAGGGGTGAACCGGAACAGCTCGTTGGCCCGCTCGGTCTCCTTCGATCGGAACAGTTCGAGGGCGGCGGCCGACCGGCCGAGCGTCCCGGTGACACAGAGCACGTCGCCGGGGGTGGCCCCGGAGCGCCGGACGGGCGCGTCGGTCTCGCCGAGCGCCGTCGTGGCGACCGTGAACTCCTCGTGGCCGTCGAGGTCACCGCCGACGTACTCCGCACCCGCCGCCTCGCAGACCTCGCAGGCGCCGTCGACGAACGCCCCGAGCTCCCCGGGATCGAACGAGGGGGCGCCGTAGACGGCCACCGCGGCGGTCGCACGCGCGCCCATCGCCGCCACGTCCGAGAGGGAGGCACCCACCGCCCGCCAGCCGGCGGTGTACCTGGTCGTGCCGGCCGGGAAGTCGGTCGTCTCGTGGAGCATGTCGGTGGTCACGACGGTCCCGTCGACGACCGCGGCGTCGTCGCCGACCCGGTCGAGCCGGTCACCGAGCAGGCGGAGGGCGGCCCGTTCGTCCATGCCGGCGGATCGGCCGCCGGGCACTTCACTCCGACCGGTCCGTCCCGCAGGGCCACACGCGACCGGGCGACCGGCAGTCTTCACCAGCACGATCCCTCCCCGCGGTCGGCGTCGTCCGGGCGGTCGCCCTCGCGGTCACCGGCGTCGGCCCCCGGAGCCGGATCGAGACGGGTCGAGCGGGCCCCGCGGATCGGTCGGACCGGCGTCCGTGGCCCCTTCGGAGGCTTCAAGCGGCGGGCCCTCACTCCTACAGGACATGGACGTCGACTGGCGGACCACGCTCGTCGGCTTCGCGGCCGCGCTGGTGGTCCTCGGTCTCCTCGTCGGACTCGTCGGGGTCGGCCGCGTGCTCGACGCGCTCTCGCGGGCCGAGCCGACGGTCCTCGCGGGCGTCCTCGCCGTCGCGGTCGTCTGGATGACCTCGTGGGGGCTCTCGCTGCGGACCGTGCTCGGTGTCCTCGGATCCGCGGTCTCCGCGCCGGTCGCCGTCCTCGTGTTCACGGCGGCGACGTTCGCCAACAACGTCACACCGTTCGGACAGGCCGGCGGCGAGCCGGTGACGGCGCTGTTCATCTCGCGAGCGGCCGGCACGGAGTACGAGACCGGACTGGCGGCCATCGCCAGCGTCGACTCGCTCAACTTCGTGCCGTCGATCCTGCTCGCGCTCGTGGGGATCGGCTACTTCTCGGCGACGGTGGCGTTCGGCCGCCGGCTCCAGTACGCCGCGGTCGCCGTCGCCGCGCTCGCGGTCGTCATCCCCGCGGCCGGCTACTACGCGTGGCGCAACCGCTACCGGGTCGAGGCGGGCGTCGTACGCCTGCTCACGCCGGTCATCCGCGGGCTCGGCCGGGTGCTCCCGCGGCGCTCACCCCCCGACGTCCACGTCATCGAGGCGCGGATCGAGGGGTTCTTCCACGGGATCGAGCGGGTGACCGGCGACCGCCGGGGGCTGGCGACGGCGCTCGGCTTCTCGACGCTCGGGTGGCTCTGTCTCGCGGGGTCGCTCTGGCTCTCGCTCTACTCGCTCGGCTACCCCGTCCCGTTCGCCGCGACGCTCGTCGTCGTCCCCGTGGGGGCCATCGCGGGTATCACCCCGCTTCCCGGGGGTCTCGGCGGCGTCGAGGCGGTGCTCGTCGCCATGCTGGTCCCGACGACGGGGGTGACCGTCGCCGCGGCCACCGCCGCCGTCGTCCTCCACCGGACGGCGACCTACTGGCTCCCGGTGCTCGTCGGCGGGGGGACCGCCGCGGCCATCGGCGCCGGTGGCGTGCTCCCGACGCCGGACGAGCGGACCGGGAACGACGACTGAGGGGTGTCCCCGGAGCGACAGCCGGGGACGACTGAGGGGTGTCCCCGGAGCGACAGCCGGGGACGACTGAAAGGTGTCCCCGGAGCGACAGCCGGGGACGACCGAGGGTCTCGTCGGGGCGACGGCCGGGAACGGTTCGCACGGCTCCGACCGCGTACCAACAGCGTTAAACGCGGTCCGAGGGTACGCTGCGGGTAATGACGACGCTCTTCGACGTCCCCGCCGACGCCCTCATCGAGGCCGTCGCGGCGGAGATCGACGACGAGATCGAGGAACCGGACTGGGCCGCCTACACCAAGACCGGCGTGGGCCGGGAGCTCCCGCCCGAACAGGAGGACTTCTGGTCGATCCGCGCGGCCAGCCTCCTCCGGAAGGTCGCCGTCGACGGCCCCCTCGGTGTCGGCCGCCTGCGCGAGGCGTACGGCGACTCGAAGCAGGGTTCGACCCGCTACCGGACCCGACCGGACACCAAGAGCGAGGCCTCCGGGAAGGTCATCCGGACCATCCTCCAGCAGCTGGAGGAGGCCGGCTACGTCGTCAACCAGAGCGGCGGCCGCTCGCTCTCCGGGGAGGGGCGGGCCCTGCTCGACCGCGTCGCCGGCGAGGTCATGGAGGAGCTCGACCGGCCGGAGCTCGATCGCTACGCCTGACCGAACGGATAGATACCCGTAACCGTTTTCGACGGGGCGCGACAATGGTCGGACAGCCATGAGTGGAAACGAGGACGACATCGAGGAACTGCGGCAGAAGAAGATGGAGCAGCTCCAGGAGCAGGCCCAGGGCGGGCAGGGACAGGTCGACGAGGAGGAGCTCCAGCGACAGCAGGAGCAGGCCGAGGCGCAGAAACAGGCCGTCCTCCGGCAGCATCTCACCGACGGGGCGCGAAAGCGGCTCAACACCGTGAAGATGTCCAAGCCGGAGTTCGGCGAGCAGGTCGAACAGCAGGTCGTCGCGCTGGCCCAGTCCGGTCGCCTCGGCGACCGGATCGACGAGGAGCAGATGAAGTCGCTGCTGAAGGAGCTCCAGCCCGACGACGACGGCTACAACATCCGCCGGCGGTAACGGGATCGGTGACGACCGATCCGGGGCCGGTGCCGACGGCTCGACGGGTCGCGGTGCTGTTCAGCGGCGGGAAGGACTCCGCGCTCGCGGCCGTCCTTCTGGAGCCGTTCTACGACGTGACGCTCGTCACCTGCGGGTTCGGCGCCACCGACGCCCCGGGCCACGCCCGCGAAGCGGCCCGTGCGGTCGGGTTCGACCACGAGACCGTCGACCTCCCCCGCGAGGTCGCCGAGGCCGCCGTCGACCGGCTGCTCGCGGACGGCTACCCGAACGAGGCGATCCGGTCGGTCCACGAGGCGGCGATAGAGCGCGTCGCGTCGGGGGACCGCGGGTGGGACGCCGTCGCCGACGGCACCCGGCGCGACGACCGGACGCCGTCGGTCCCGCGGTCGTTCGCGCAGTCGGTCGAGGACCGCCACGACGTCGACTACCTCGCGCCGCTGGCGGGGTTCGGGCGCCGGGCGGTCGACGCGCTCGTCGACAGACACCTCCGGGTCGAGACGGGCCCGAGCGAGGACGTCGGGACGGGCGACTACGAGACGGCGCTCCGGGCGCTGCTGTGCGAACGCGCCGGACGGTCGGCCGTCGCGGACGTGTTCCCCGAGCACACCCAGTCGCGGGTGGTCGGCCGGCGGTGAGCCGGCGACGGCCGGCGGGGTCCAGTGTCGGCCGGTGACGACCCTCACCGTGGGGGTCGACCGCGACGGGCCCGGGAACCTGTCGGAACCACGCCCCCACCGCCCTCCCGTGGGGAACGTTGACATCCTCGGGAACGCTTTTATCCGGGCGATTGCTACGCACACCCGTACATGAGTCCCGACCGGGCCGCCCTCGACCGCGCGATCGAGCGCGGCGAGGAGGAGGGCGGCAGCGTCGAGTTCAAGGAGCGGCTCACCAAGGACGTCCACCTCGCCGACGGTCGGCTGGAATCGCTCGCCGCGCAGCTGCGCCACCGGGTGCTCTCCGGCGACGGCGAGGCGACGTACGTGGTGGGCGTCACGGACGACGGGGGGATCGCGGGGATCGATCCGGCGGCGTTCACGGAGACGATGGACGTCCTCTCGCTGCTGGCCGAGGAGGCCGGCGCGCACATCGACGACGTGGGGACGTGGCGCGTCCCGCGGAGCGCGTCGGAGGCCGCCCCGGCGGACGGCGAGACCGCGAGCGACGAGGAGGAGCCCGACCGCGGCGTCGTCGGTGTCGCCACGATACGGGAGGGGGCGGTCCTCGACACGGACGACGAGCACATCGTCGTCGGGACGGCGGGCCACGTCGACCACGGGAAGTCCACCCTCGTCGGGTCGCTCGTCACCGGCCACCCCGACGACGGACAGGGTGGGACGAGGGCGTTCCTCGACGTCCAGCCACACGAGGTCGAGCGCGGGCTCTCGGCCGACCTCTCGTACGGCGTCTACGGCTTCGACGCCGACGGGGCACCGGTGAGAATGGACAACCCCGACCGGAAGTCCGACCGCGCGGAGGTCGTACGCGAGTCCGACCGGCTGGTGTCGTTCGTCGACACCGTGGGCCACGAGCCGTGGCTCCGGACGACCATCCGCGGGCTGGTGGGCCAGAAGCTCGACTACGGCCTGCTCGTCGTCGCGGCCGACGACGGGCCCACCAAGACCACCCGCGAACATCTCGGCATCCTCCTCGCCACCGAGCTCCCGACCATCGTCGCGGTCACGAAGTGCGACGTCGTCGACGAGGACCGGATCCGGGAGGTCGAGCGCGAGGTCGAGCGGCTGCTCCGCGGGGCCGAGCGGACGCCCCTCTCGGTGGCGCGACACGGCGTCGAGGCGGCCATCGAGGAGATCGACCGGACGGTCGTGCCGGTCGTGCGGACCAGCGCGGTGACGATGGAGGGGCTCCCGACCCTGGACCGGCTGTTCGAGCGGCTCCCCAAGACCGGCGGCGACGACGGCGAGTTCGCCATGTACGTCGACCGCACCTACAACGTCACCGGCGTCGGGGCGGTCGCCTCCGGCACGGTGAAATCGGGGACCGTCGAGGCCGGCGACGAGCTCCTGCTCGGACCGATGAGCGACGGCTCGTTCCGCGAGGTGGAGGTCCGCTCGATCGAGATGCACTACCACCGCGTCGACGAGGCCAGCGCCGGCCGCATCGTCGGCATCGCCCTGAAGGGCGTCCGCGAGGCCGACGTCCGGCGGGGGATGGCGCTGCTTCCGCGGGACGCCGATCCGGCTCCAGTGAGGGAGTTCGAGGCGGAGGTGATGGTGCTCAACCACCCGACGCGGATCGGCGAGGGCTACGAGCCGGTCGTCCACCTCGAGACGGTGAGCGAGGCCGCCGCCTTCCACCCCGAGGGCGGACAGCTCCTCCCCGGGGACACCGGGATGACCCGCGTCCGGTTCAAGTTCCACCCCTACCTGGTCGAGGAGGGCCAGCGGTTCGTCTTCCGCGAGGGCCGCTCGAAGGGGGTCGGGACGGTCACGGACGTCGACCCGGAGTAGGTACGGACGGCGGTACGGGCGCGGGACCGACCCCCGACCGGAACCCGTTTGCGTCGGCACGGCGAACCCCCGGTATGGCCCGCCCAGGTCCCGCTCCGGGGCCTCCCCGGGGGACCGCCTCCGGCCCCGGCCCCGGCGCCGGTACCCGCCTCCTGATGGCGGCCGTCGGCGTGGCGCTGTTCGTCGTCTACGCGACGCTCGCGGCGGCGAGCTACCTGCTGATCGCGTCGTTCCTGCGGGGGCTCACGCGGACGGAGCTGCTGACGACCGTCGTGCTCGTCGTCGGGCTGACGCTCGCGCTCGGCTACCTCTCCTACCAGTACGGGACCGCACGGATGCTCGACGCGCTCGACGCGCGGCGGCTCCCGCGGGAGCGGGCGCCGGCGCTCTACGGCCGGCTCGACGAACTGGCCGACCGGATGGGGGTCGGAACGCCGACGGTCGCGGTCGCGCGGATGGAGATGCCGAACGCGCTGGCGGTCGGCGGCGGCCGCGACGGGGTGGTCGTGCTCGACGGCCGTCTGTTCCGCCTGCTCGACGCCGAGGAACTGGAGGGGATACTCGCCCACGAGCTCGCCCACCTGGAGAACCGGGACAGCCTCGTCCAGACGCTGGCCTACAGCCTGGCGCGTACGCTCGTCGGCGTGCTGACCGTCCTGCTGTTGCCGGTCGCGCTCCTGCTCGACGGGCTCTCGACGGCGCTCGGGTGGCTCCGGGGGCGCCCGGCCGCCGGCTCGCCCGGCGTCGACCTCCTCCGGGCGACCGTGGGCCGGGCGGTGCTGTCGGTGCTCGTCGTCCTCACGCTGCTCGTCCGGGCGCACTCGCGCCGCCGGGAGTTCGCCGCCGACGAGCGCGCCGCCGAACTGACCGGGCGACCGCTCGCGCTCGCCCGGGCGCTGCGGACCATCGAGCGGGCCTCCCGGCCCGCGGGGGGCCTCCTCGCGACGCTGTACATCCACGCCGAGGAGTCGGACCCGCTGACGCGGATGCTCTCGACGCACCCGCCGATGGACGAGCGGGTCGAGCGGCTGGTCGAGATGGCCGAGCGGCGCGAACGGGCGCGGGGACGCCGTATCCCGATCGACTGAGCGCCGCCCGAACGCCGTATCCCGATCGAAACCGCGACCGATTACGGGCCTCCGGTCGGTGCGCTACGGGGCGGGCTGTTACGTCTGCAGGAGCGGTCGCCTGATCGAAGGCCGGATGAGGAGAACGGTTGTCAGAGGCCGTCTTCTCCCCCCCTGTCCGGCGTTCCGTCGGGACACGGGCACACTGGCAACCCCGGCAAGGGTAGACCGTGTCCACGTGGGAACACGGACCGGGAACGTAAATCGGTTTCGAGCAGTGGAGTTCACTAGCGCCGATGACACGACGCCGCGAACGTTTCGGTCACCCGCAACCATTTACGGGAGGTGGTCGTTACCGATGCACGTGACGGGGGGAGGCGATCCGACGTCGACGTTCTCGCTGCTGGGCAACGAGACGCGGCTCCGGATCGTACTCGAGCTCGGCGACGCCGGCGAGCCCGGGGCGTTCGGCGTCCTCGGGTTCTCCGAGCTGCAGTCGCTGGTCGGGGTCAGGGACAACGGCAACTTCAACTACCACCTCCGCCGGCTCACGGGGGAGTTCGTCGAGCGGACGGAGGCGGGCTACCGGCTCACGCTCCCGGGGGTGTACGTCTATCGGGCGCTGAAGACGGGGCCGCTGGCCGGGACGGCCGACGACCGCCGTCTCGGGACGGACGTCGCCTGCCCGGGCTGTGCGGCCCCCCAGGAGGTGTGGGTGGCCGAGGGGCGGGGACATCTGGGCTGTCCGGACTGCGGGACGGTCAACTACCGGTATCCGCTACCCGCCGGCGGACAGACCCGCACCGACGGTCCGTCGCTGGCCCGGGCGCTACGCGGCCGGGCCCTCCACGACGCGAGCGCGATGCTGCGGGGGTTCTGTCCGTACTGCTCGGGATCGATCGCCTGCGAGACCGGGAGGGACGTCGAGGTGCTCCCCGACAGCGACCGGGCCGAGGGCGCCGACGAGCTGACGGTGTCGCTGGCCTGCGAACACTGCCGGTGGTTCCTCGACATAAACACCGCGGGGCTGCTCGACAGCCACCCGCGGGTGAGCGCGTTCCTCCTCGAGCGGGGGATCGACAGCTACCGCAGGGACCCGTGGCGCGAGGCCGACTTCGCCGTCGACGTCCGCTCGGAGGAGCCCTGGACCGCCCACGTCCACGTCGCCTGCCGGGGGGAGACGCTGTCGCTGGAGATCGACGAGGAGCTCGAGGTCCGCGAGCTCGAACGGGAGCTCGCGCCGGCGACCGTCCGCAGCATGGAGCACGGGACGAGGCGGGACTCGACCGACGACGACCGCGGCGGCGTCACCGGCCGCGGATCGGGCGTCTGAGGGCGGCGGCCGCCCTCGACCGCGAGCCGTCGTCGACTACCCGCGCCACGGGGGGGCGTGCAGGTCGGCCATCGACCGCAGCGTGTACGTCGCCGGCGGGTCCGACCCCGACGCCGCGGCGTCGGCCAGCCACGCGGGCCGGAGCCCCGCCGCACGGGCGCCGGCGACGTCGGACCCGGGCGAGTTCCCGACGTGGACCGCCCGTCCGGGTTCGACCGAGAGGGCGTCGAGAGCCCGCCGGAACGGCTCCGGGTCGGGCTTCGGGGCCGTGTCGTACCCCGCGAAGACGACGGTCTCGAAGGCGTCCCCGAGCCCCAGGCCGTCGAGTTTGTCGCGCTGCATCGACGGCCCCCCGTTGGTGACCACGCCGACCCGGTGGTCGGCGGCCAGCCGGTCGACGGCCCCGAGCGCGCCCGGCAGCGGTTCGACGGCCCGGTGGTCGCGCTCGGCCGCGAACGACGCCGCGACCCGACGGCCGACCGCGGGGTCCCGGCCGCGTTCGGCCGCGAGCGCCGCGAAACACGCCTCCCGGAGCGAGGCGACGTCCTCGGCCGCCGCGAGGAACTCCGGGTAGCGCTCGTGGTAGTCACCGACGTCGAAGAAGGGGTCGACGCCGACCCGGTCGAACGCGACGGCGAGCAGTTCGGCACCCGACCGCCGGTAGCGACAGAGCGTGTCGTCGACGTCGAACAGCACGGCGTCGACGGGCGCGTCGGGGGGCGGGAGCGCCGGGGTCATCGCCGCCCCCCGGCTCGGTCGTCGGGAGGGTGCCGTCCGGTCATCGACGGACGTACCCATCCGGTCCCCGCTCGGCGAGGCCGAGCAGGACCGCCCAGTCGAGCAGCCGCCGGACCCGTTCGCGCCACACCCGCTCGGGGTCGGCGTGGCGTCGGCGCTCCCAGGACGGGACCGCGTCGGCGAAGCGCTCGAACGCCGCGTCGGCCGAGCACGGTCCGACGGCGTCGAGGGCGTCGAGGAGGGCGTCGACCCCGTAGACCCGTTCGCGGAACGCCGCCGCCAGCCGGTCGGGATCGACGGGGTCGCGGGTCCGGTGGTAGCCCCGCTCGGCCTCGGCGACGAGCCCGAGCGCGCGCATGAACGTGAGCCACTCCTTGGCCTCGTCGCGGGCGGGCACGCCGGCCCGGTCCATCACCCGGGCACAGCAGTCCGTCTCGCTCCGGGGGACGAGCGGGACCGCACGGCGCACCGTCTCGAGGGCCTCGATCGAGTCCGGCGCCGGGGGGACGACCTTGAACTGCACCGTCGACACCTCAGAGCCCGAACGACTCGGCGACCAGCGCCTCGTCGCGCTCGCCGACGACGTGGGTCCCCCCGCCGACGACGTCGACGGTGACCCTCGCGGGCGCGAACACGCCCCGCGGCACCTCGTGGAAGTCCCAGCCGGCGTCCTCGAACACCTCGGCGAACGGCCGGCCGTACTCCTCGCGGGCGGTCGAGGCCACCTCGTCGAACCGGTCGAACGGCTCGGCCACGGTGAGGTGGACCGCCGACCCGTACGCGAGCGCGTCGTTCGTCCGGGCCATCGCCGCCCCCTCGTCGGCGGCGACGGGCGCGACGGGCGCCCGGCCGGTCGCCGAGAGCATGTCGAGCGGGTCGTAGCCGAGTTCGGTCAGCCGGAAGGCCGCGAGTTCGGCGGCGCGGGCGGCGAGCGTGACGCTCCCCGTGATCGAGGCGGTCGAGAACACCGGCAGGAACGTCGCCGCGGGGTCGACGCCGGACCGCTCGGCGACGTGGTCGGCGACCCTCGCCACCGGCAGGGTGTCGGTCTCGATGGCGAGGACGGCGAAGTCGGCGTCGTCGGCGAACCCGGTGCGGGCGAACTCCTCCTCCTCGGCGACGAGTGCCCGCGCTGGACCGGAGCCGAGCCCCTCGAACCCGTCGACCGAGAGCTCCCAGCCGGCCTTCTGCGAGCAGAGCAGCGCCAGCGCCGGGTGATCCGTCCCCAGTTCGACGTGGGTGAGCGGCGCGCCGGCGACCGACCCCATCGCGGTCCGCGGGGTCGCCAGCCCGCCGGTCTGTATCTCGGCGAGCAGCAGGCCGGCCTCGACGCCCCCGACGGTCTCGACGCCGAAGTCGAGCACCGTCGCACCGTCGTCCAGTTCCCAGACGTCGATCGCGAGTTCGTCCGCGAAGTCGATGGCCTCGTCGACCAGTTCGACGGCCATCACGTTGGGGCTCTCCATACCCGCGAGTCGGGCGGGCGCGACTAAACGTCCTCGTCTCCCGAACGGGAGCTCGGGGTCGCGGTGACCCGTCCCGACTCCGGGGGGCGACGGGAGGCGACGGGAAGCGACGGGAGGGACGAGGCGGTCGAGTGCCCTCGGGGTGGCCCCGGTGGCCGATCCGTCCCCGAACGCTACCCCTCGAGCGGCGCGAGCGCCTTCTCGACGAGGCCGACGAGCTCGTCGACCGTCCCGTCGTCGACGGGCTGGTGGGGGCTGCGGAGTTCGCCCGCGGGCGCGCCGCGGGACTTCATCGCGGCCTTCAGCCCGGGGATGCTGTACGTCGCGGTGACCGCGAGGTTCAGGTCGCGGCCGGCGTCGTTCAGTTCGTGTGCGGCTTCGCGGTCGCCGGCGCGGTGGCGCTCGTAGATGGCGCTCGCGAGGTCCGGCGCGACGTTCGCCAGCGCGAGCACGCCGCCCGCGGCCCCGGCGTCGAGCGCGGGCGCGTAGACGCCGCCGGAGCCGACGAACAGGTCGAACTCCGCATCGCCGATTCGGTCGAGCTCCCGGTAGAAGCGGTCGATGTTCCCGGAGGAGTCCTTCATCCCCATGATGTTGGGGTGCTCGGCCAGCCGGCCGACCGTCTCGGGGTGGATCACGGTGTCCGTGTAGGCGGGGACGCTGTAGAGGTAGATCGGGACCGACGCCTCGTCGGCGAGGTCGGTGTAGTACGACTCCAGGGCGTCCTGGCCGTGGCTGTAGTAGAACGGCGTGACGACGAGCGCGGCGTCCGCGCCGGCCTCGGCGGCCCGCTCGGTCAGATCGAGCGTGGGACCGTAGCCGGGGGTGCCGGTGCCGGCCATCACGGGGATCGAGGCGGCATCACGGACCGTCTCGACC
>Ga0207797_1001968_pt1 | contig 14563 bp, 11 predicted proteins | sample PRCRCaboRojoPR_6_FD_187275 | JGI IMG/M metagenome (GOLD analysis project Ga0207797, IMG submission 187275) | Marine sediment microbial community from Cabo Rojo, Puerto Rico - PR CR 10% Liquid 1 (SPAdes) | ecosystem: Environmental > Aquatic > Marine > Coastal > Sediment | place: Cabo Rojo, Puerto... | reverse complement strand
CAGGACACCCGGACCAGCTCCAGGCTGGGGTTCACGACGTACGCATCGGAGCGTACCGGCCGGGGGACGTCGGCCGAACCGACCTCGTTCAGGGCCCTTTCCAAACGGGCCAGGTCGGGCAGAAAAGAAGGGACGTCGCCCGGTACGTGGGAGAGCAGCAGCTCCGGAAACGCCCCGGCCCCGCCGCCTTCCCGAAGCGCCTCCGTCATGCGCGTCCAGACTGCATCAGCAAGGTGGGAACGGGTCCGCGGGTAGATCTTCTCTATGGATGCGGACGTCGAATTCATGGCCGGCTTGATGGGGGACTCCGGAGGGAGGTCCCTGGATCATCCCCGGGTCCCAAGGCCCGGGAATCATGGCGGAGCCGCAACATACGCGACTCCGATCGGTGATGGTGCCAACTGCACCAGGGGTATCAGCCTCACCCGCTCTTTCCGGACTCCTTTTCCTTCTCCCCCATGGCAGGCGAACCGGACTGGCTTTCGGTCACACCACTCCTGGCGGATTCCTGCTCATCATGGGTGCCAACTGCACCCTTCTGGGTCCCCGTTCACCCGGATTTCCCGGCTTCCTTTTTCTGGCCTTCAGCGCCACCTGCGCTGGACTGGCCGCCTCACCCGCTCGCGGCCCCCCCGACGGCGACCCCGGCGCCGGTGAACAGGGTGGCGACGCACATCCCTGTGAGGATCTTCCTCAGCTCCTTAACATCCATGGGTTCCCTCCGCAAATCATGAACGACCTCCCTCCGGAACGGGCTTCACCTCCTCCCATCGAGGTCAGGATACCCGGACTCGAGGGAGCACGCCATGGGGTTAAACCCTACTTTGCTGTTGGGGTTTTACTCCAGAACCACCCGACGCGCCCGCTCGAACCGGTTCAGGACCGGCTCCCTTTTCATGATTTCCAGATCCCACCCAGCGGTTCAGGGATCCCGGGGTCGCGAGCGGTCCTTTGCAAATCCGCTCGTCATGCGCCCGCGGCCCTCAGGCATCGACCGACAATCGCGGAAACGACGGGCCGTGGAACGATCGCCCACCCCGGCCTGCCCGGGGAAAGTCGAAGGCAGACCCGGGCGTCATGGTATCCTCCGTGCCTCAGGGCGCTCGGGCGGCCTTTGGATCATCTCGCCCGCTCCAGCAAACGTTTCCATCGCCTTTGACGGTGGCGATAGAAGAGATGGGCAAAGGCCCAGACGAGCGGGGTCAGCCATCCGGCCTCGATCTGTATCTCGTCCGTGTAGGCGACCGTTCGATCCCCGGATCGATGGAACGAAATGACATGGTTCCAGACGCGTGCGAGCAAGCCGCTCTCCTCGCTCAGGATCGTGCGGGTTCGCTCGTCCACCTTCAGGAGCCGGATGCGATGGCGACCCAATGGGATGGCCTGGAACAGGTAGAGCTTTAGATCATAGGGCTTCCCAACCTCCCAGTCTCCATCCAGTGCCCCGTCTTCGAGCGGGACGAAGCGCAGGATCGGCCGGGTCACATACTGCAGGGATCTCGGCCGCGTGATCCTGGACCAGAGCTCCGCCTCATCACATGGCAGCTGTATTGTAATACGTGCAATCATAACCCTTTCTCTCAACGTTTGGTCTGATCAGCTGTTTTTCCTTTCGCATGAACGGAAGCGTCACAACCCCCTCTCCACTTCCAGGCCCTCCTCCTCAAAGGCGTCGCCCCCGCTTCCCCCGGCTTTCCGGTGATCACGAAGGGCCAAGGCCTCCCGAATATCTGAAAGGACGGCCTCCAGGGCCTCCATGTCCCGCTCGAACTTCCCGACGTCAAGAGGCCTCCTCGTGTCCACGAGGTCCAGTTCCTCCTCTGTCAGAGACCGGCACACGAAGCGGTCGACCAGTCCCTGTATCTTCCCTTCACTCAATGCCTCATCCATTCCGTTTCCCTTTCCTTTCCCGTTTCTCAGGGCCCTGGACTTGCCCTGAACCCTCCCGGCGGCCCTTCGCGCCAAGAACTTGGCTTCTCCGATTGAGCCCGTACGGAGGGAGCAGCGGATACTCCTTTTTTGCCCACTTTGGATTGAAGGTCAATCGGAACGGTCAGGCGAAAGCACCAAGACGATTTTTGGCGTACAAGGTAGGGAGGCATAGGCTCCGTCTCCGCGAAATTGTGTACAGTTTTCGTGTACGGACGGAACCTTGGTTGCCCAACAAAAAACCCGCTTGAAAAAACAGCGGGTTAGAAAATGCTTGGTGCCGGAGGTCGGAATCGAACCGACACGGTCCAAAGGACCACTGGATTTTGAGTCCAGCGCGTCTACCAGTTTCACCACTCCGGCACGTGATGAGGAGTATAGAGAATCCGCCGGTCCTGTGTCAATAACCTGTTGACAGGCATGGGGTGCGTTGTTAGGATCGGTAGTTCCTCGCGTGGGGCTGTAGCTCAGCTGGGAGAGCGCGTGACTGGCAGTCACGAGGTCGTGGGTTCGATCCCCATCAGCTCCACCATGGATTTGTGAGATGAGGCCCCCTCGGTACGGTGCCTGAGTTTGATGAGAGATCGCACCGTTCCGCTGAGGGCTCGGGCGGCTGCCACCGGCAGCCGCCTTTTTTTCGGCCCCCACGTTCCGATTTCGATCCCTGGTAAGGATCGGCATCAAGTTTTTCCGTTGTCGATCCGATAAGAGAATAGAGAGCTCAAATCCCACCCACGGACACGGTAACCATGTGCGCACAGCCTGCATATCAGCCGGGGACCGGGCGCCCCCCGGCCGGAAAGCCCGGACGCATCCGGAAGATGGCCGTCCTCTTCACGGACGTCGTGGGGTCCAGCACCTACTTCAAGAGCTACGGGGACCTGGCCGGTCGGGAGATGCTGCGCAAGCACCAGGAGCTGGCCTCCGGTCCCGTGGCCGAGCACGGCGGGGCCGTGGTCAAGGTCCTGGGCGACTCCGTGATGGCCTACTTCACCGAGCCGAAGGAGGCGCTCAAGGCGGCCGTCCGAATCCAGCAGCGCTTCGCCCGCAACAACCGGGGCAAGGACCCCCAGGGGCGGATCCTCGTCCGGATCGGGCTGCATTACGGGGACGGAATCGTCGAAAAGGGGGACATTTACGGGGATGTGGTCAACATCACGGCCAAGTTCCTCCCCCTCGTGCAGGGCGGCGAGATCTTCGTCTCCGGCCAGCTCCAGGAGCAGGTGCGCGGGCTGTCCTGGGCCCGATTCGAGAAGCTGAAGCTGAAGGTCAGCACGGAGGTCCTCAAAGCCCTGGCCATCTATCGGGTCTCCTGGGACGACAAGGCCGACCTGGATCCCTCCCAGACCGTCGTGCTGGTGCTCAAGCCCTCATGGAACCTGGCCAGGACAGGCTTCGAGAAGGCGTGGAAACGCCTCCTTGCCCGCAAGGCGGGGCTCTGGCCCGGCACGCCGGGGCAGCACGCAACCCTCAAGGACGGGTCCCTCGCTCTGTACCTCAAGGAGCCCTCCGAGGCGCCGGCGATCGCCCGGAACGCCCTCCGGTTCCTGAGGGAAAACCTCGGCAGCGACCGCTTGCCCTACCTCCCGATTCAGATCCTGATCGACAAGGGGCAGTTCAGGCGGGCCGGACAGCCGGCCCTGGAGAAGCTCGAACCGGGCCTGGCCCGGGCCAAGCCCGGGGAGATCAGCATCTCCCGCGCGGCCTTTGCCGACATGAAGGCCCCTGCCGGGTTCAAGGTCATCGCCCCGGAGGAAGGGGACGAAAACGGGCTCTTCCGCCTGCTCCCGGAGGATGCGCCGGAAGGGGACGACGCCTGCCTCTTCCTCTTTCAGCACTCCATGGGCCATGGCGAGCACGCTCCCTGCTTCTACTGCGGCGATCGCCGCCACCTCCCGAGCGACTGTCCCTCCAAGCAGCTGCCCGACGTGACCCGCGGGATGGAGCGGCTCGGGTACTGCTCCCTGGAGGAGATCAACGACCTCTTCCTGGAGTCCCTCAACGGGACCTGCGCCCCGGAGTCGGAGGACCTGGCCAGACAGGCGTTCTTCGAGCTTAAGAGCGTGTTTCAGCTTCGGTTCCTGCGGACCCTGTGGGTCTCGAACGCCCAGAGCTGGCGCAAGGTGGAGGCCGACAAGGACGAGGAGGAGCGGGGCGGGATGATCTGGATCGGGCAGGATTGCATCCGGGTGTCCAACCTGGTCCAGGCCGAGGCCGTGCTCGTGAACTGCCTCGAGAATCGTCCGGGTGACTTCCACGCCCTCTGCGCCATGGGCTTCCTGCAGGTGGAGAAGGGCGACCTCCCCAAGGCCAAGCGCTTTTTCAAGCACGCCCTGGAGAATGCGGACTCCGTCCCCAGGCAGATCTTCACACGGTTCCTCCTGGGCCGCGTCCACGAGCTGAGCGGCGAGCAGCGGCACGCAGAGGAGTACGTGCGCAAGATCCTGTTCGCCGAGTCCCTGTGTCACGAGGCCATGTACCTGGACATCCGGTACAAGCTCGGAAAGGGCAGCACGTCCGAGGCCGTGCGCCGCATCCGCAAGCTCGTCGAGGACAACCGCAACTACTTCATCGCCTTCCTGATCGACCCCGAGCTGGCGGAGTTCAGCGACAAGATCCATCCCGAGCTTCGCAACATGCTCGACAAGGCCAGGACCGGCGCCGATCGCCTCTCCAAGCAGGCCGCGGAGGAGATCGAGCGCATGCAGCGGCTGCTGGGGGCCGACGACGGGGAGCTCAAGCGGGCCGTCTCATATCACGGCAAGGTCCAGGAGCTGCTCGACACGGACAGCTACTTCGGCTACCTGGACATCATCTACTACGCCTCGGTCATCGTCCAGATCGGACAGAGGAGCAGCGAGCAGGCCCGACGAAAGCTCCTCCGTGAGACCGGCCGCCTGAAGGAGCGTCATCAGGCGGCGGAGCGCTACATGCGCGGGTACCCCCACCGTGCCCTCCTGGGCTCCCTGCCCGAGGAGCTGGCCGGTGTGGAGAAAGGCCTCGAAGAGGTGCGGCAGGTGATCCGGTCGAACGCCCTGGAGAGGTTCCGGGACGCGCTGACCCGGACCCGGGAGCTCTCCGCGGTCATGGACCGCCTGGATCAGAAGGTGAGAAGGCTCGAGAACCTGAGGCGGTGGGTGCGGTTCACCGTGGGGTTTTCCAAGAAGGCCGTGCTCATGGAGGCCGCGATCGTGGTGATCGCCATCCTCCTGTTTCCCGTGGTCGGGCACTACCTGAGCTTCCTGATTCCCAGCCTGAGCTTCTCGCCCGAAAACATCTGGGTCTACCAGAAGGGGGTCCTCATCATCGGTGGTTTTGCCGGGCTCTTCCTCGCCTTTCTCATGAGCGCCCGGGAGCTGGGAGACGCCTGACTCAGCCCTGGAGCAGGGCGGTTTCCGCGTCGTAGCGGGACGAGAAGAGGGCCGGCCTGCCCGAGAAGACGTTGCACGACGTCAGGACGTGCTCGGCCACCTTCTTCCGCCGGTCCTCCTCCATCTCGTTGAAACGCTCGACGAAGAGGTCGTCGTCCGGGACGGCCTCCAGGACGCGCCACAGCTCCTCCGCGGGCAGCTCCGCGTCCAGGCCGGGCGCCTCGGGCTCCCCGGCGCCGACCAGGGCCGTTCGGCCGCGCTCCAGGGCCCGGTCGAGATCCAGGCGGACCCTCTCCACCTCCGCCCGAAGCTGCTCGTCGGACGAGCAAGGCGGGGAGATCGGGCACACGGTCGTCTCCCCTGCGATGACGCATCGAAGTCCCAGTCGCACCTCGGGCTCCTGCCCTGTGCCGGGCTGTTTCGTGACCACCACGTCAAACAACGACCTTCCGCCGCGCTCCTTCATCGCCCGCTCCGATCCTCCCCTTTCAGCCAGAGGGGCAGGCCGGCGGCCACGAGCACGACCCGATCGGCCGTCTCGGCCACCGCCTGGTTGAGGGCCCCCGCCTCGTCGCGAAACGCCCGTGCGAGCCGGTGCTCCGGCACGATGCCCATGCCCACCTCGTTCGATACCAGCACGGTGCTCCGCTTGCGGGATTCCAGTGCTTCGAGCAGCCGTTCACGACAGGCCCGGGCCCCGGCCCTGCCTTCCTTGATCATCACGTTGCTGAGCCAGACGGTGAGACAGTCCACGAGAACACCGTCCGCTCCCCCGCACCGGGTCTGCAGCGCCCCCGCCAGATCCAGGGGCTCCTCGAGAAGGGTCCAGTCGGGCCCGCGCGCCTCCCGGTGCAGCCGTACGCGCTCCTCCATCTCCTCGTCGAGGACCTCGGCCGTGGCCAGGAACAGGGGGGAGCGGTGGTTCCGCTCCACGTACCGGAGCGCCCAGGAGCTCTTGCCGCTCCTCGCTCCACCCAGCACCAGGAGGTTCTCGTGTTCGGGGTCGATCATGGGATGTCACCTCCCAGCTGGGTCTCCGCATTCTCCCGGGCCGCCGCCCATAGGGTTGTCCAGTGTGGGCTCGAGCCTCATCACGGCATTGGGATGTCCGTCCACGAGAAGCTCCGTCCCCGGCTCGAGGCAGGTGGCGAAGAACCGGACCTCCAGACAGGTCGTGTTACCCCTTAGAGGATGGTGTCCCGTCCCGGGAGGCGGCGCATCACGTTTCGAAGTAGGAACGGAAAAAGGGCTCCAGGTCCGCGATCTGATCCTCGATGGACAGAGGCACGTCCACGGCGAACAGGTCCAGGAGGATCAAGGCGTTGACGCTGGCGTCCTTGCTGCTCAGCGACCGGATCCTTGCGGCCATGGCCTTGTTTACCAGTTTGACGTTGCGGTAGATCTCGGCCAGGCCCTGAAAGGTGAAGTCCGCGGGCCGCCCCCGCTTCATCAGGAAGAACTGGCCGAGGAGATACGTGCTGGTCGTCCGGAACGTGGTCTCGAGCATGCTGGGAAACGGGAGATGGAACCGGACCATGGGTCTCAGCTTGTCCATGATCGGGCACCCGCTGGTCACCATCACGATTCCGAGAATGGAGCTGAGCCCCCGCTGCATGGTGGTGTTCTCGTAGTATCGCCGCTCGCTCGTCTCGACGCGCACCTCGGCGCTTTCGTGAGACACGCGGTCCTTGAACTCCGAGACGAGGTCCTTGATGGACAGCGCCACGGGGCAGTGCGGCACCTCGCCCTCGTCCAGAGGGCAGTTCCGGCAACGGTGGAAATCGAGCCGCGTCCAGGAGTCCGGCTCCAGATCGCGCACGGGGAGGTATTGCAGGGAGTCGGGCGTGAGTCGAATGGGGATGTGCTTCCGGGTACCGTCCTGAAAGGTGAAGCGGTACTCGAACGAGAGCGGTTCCTCCCCCCGGGCTCCATGGCGTGATCCATCGGAGAAAGACATGTTTCCTCCCCAGCCGGACGGCATGCCGATCCGTGCCCGGCACATGGGGCTCCCTCACGGGAGCCGTTCTCGATGGCTTCCGCGCCCGCCGGCGCGGGATCGTGAGGCGTGGGGGGCAGGACCGTTTGCGGTGCAGATCAGGCTAAGGGATCGGACCTTCGAAATCAAGGATTTCCGAGGCTGTAGGCTCCTTGACATCCTCCGGACACTCGGGATAATGGAGCCCTCGGCCGGAAGCGGGAAGGAGCCTGCGTCCATGTGCGGAATCTGCGGAAAGCTCGACCTGACGGGAGCACCGGTCCCGGAATCCCTCCTCGAGGCGATGTGCCGGACCATCGCCCACCGGGGCCCGGACGACCACGGGATCCTGGTGGACCCGCCCGTGGGCCTCGGTCACCAGAGGCTGAGCATCATCGATCCGTCCCCGTCCGGGCACCAGCCCATGAGCAACGAGGACGGGACCGTGTGGCTGGTGTACAACGGGGAGATCTACGACTTCGAGGGCCTCAGGCGCATGCTTCTGGACCGCGGACACCGGCTCTCGAGCCGCACCGACGGAGAGGTCCTGATCCACCTGTACGAGGACGAGGGCGTGGACTGCCTCCGGCGTCTGAACGGCATGTTCGCCTTCGCCCTCTGGGACGCCCGGAGAAAGCGGCTCTGGGCGGGACGGGACCGGCTCGGCATCAAGCCCTTCTGCTACTACTGGGACGGGAGCCGCTTCGTCTTCGGCTCGGAGATCAAGACGATCCTGGCCGACCCTGAGGTGCCCAGGCGGATCGACCCGGAGGGACTGGACCTCTACCTCTCCCTGAACTACGTACCCCCGCCCTGGACCCTCTTCCGCGGCGTGCGAAAGCTCTCGCCCGGCTGCCACCTGACGCTGGAAGGCGGGCGGCTCGCCGTGACCCCCTACTGGGACGTCCCGGGCGGAGACGCCGCCCAGGCGGAACCGAAGATGCCGCCCCGAACCGGGGCCGACCCCGAGACGTTCAGCAGGACGCTGTTCGACACGCTGGACAAGGCGGTCCGGCGACGGCTCGTCGCGGACGTGCCCCTGGGGGCCTTCCTGAGCGGAGGGCTGGACTCGAGCATCATCGTGGGCCTGATGGCCCGCCACATGGACCGCCCGGTGCAGACCTTCTCCATCGGCTACCGGGACCTTCCGGGCTTTGACGAAACGTCCTACGCGAGGGACGTGGCCGCATTCCACAAGACGGACCACCACGAGTTCCGCCTTGATCACCGGGATGTCCTGGACGCTTTCCCCGAGGTGCTGAAGACCCTGGACGAGCCCTTTGCCGACTCCTCCGCGGTGCCCACCTTCATCGTCAGCCGGGAGACCCGGCGGCACGTGACGGTTGCGCTGTCCGGCGACGGGGGCGACGAGCTCTTCGCCGGCTACCGGATGTACCGGGGCGAGGCCTGGGCCGGCGCATACGGGATGATCCCGGGGTTCCTCCGCAACGGCCTGATCGCTCCCCTGGTCGGCCTGCTCCCGGAGCGACGGAACGCGCCCGGGCTGGAGGCGGTCCGGCGGGCCAAGAAGTTCGTGCGAGGCATGAGCCGGAGCTTCCCGGACCGGTACTGCGGGTGGCGGGAGATCTTCCCCCTCGCCCAGCGTGAGTCCCTGCTGCAGGACCCCCTCCGGCGCGACGTCTACCGGGATCACACGCGCCGCGCCGCTTCCCGGTGCGCCGAGCTGTTCCCGGACGACGCCGTCAACCGGATGCTCTACCTGGACGTGCGGAGCCTGCTCCACGCGGACATGCTCACCAAGGTGGACCGGATGAGCATGGCCAACGCCCTGGAGGTGCGCGTTCCCATGCTCGACCACACCGTGGTCGCGTGCGCCTTCGCCATGCCGGGCCGGGCCAAGCTCCGCGGGCGGACCGGAAAGGCCGTCCTCCTGGACGCGTTCCGACCCCTCCTTCCACCCTCCCTGCTCCACCGGCCCAAGATGGGCTTCGAGATGCCCATCAACGCCTGGCTCCGCGGAGAGCTTCGGTTCCTCGTGGACGACTACCTGAACGAGGACGTCGTTCGGAGCCAGGGGGTGTTTCGCCCCGAGGCCGTCTCCGAGCTCGTCCGGCGCCACATGGGGGGGTTCCAGGACACCTCCTGGCACCTCTGGAACCTGATCGTCTTCAGCTACTGGTACCGAGCCTACATCGGCTCCTGAGGACAGGGGAACCGAACGCCATGACGTTCCGCCCGATCCATCGGATCCGGCCCGACCCGGTCGCTCCGATCCTCCTGCTGCTCGCCATCCTGCTCGCGGGCTGCTCCCCCTCCTACGTCCTTCGCCTCGGACTGGACCAGCTCCGCATTCAGAGCCGTGCGGTGCCGGTGGAACGGGCCCTCGAAGACCCGACCCTCGACGCCCGGGAGAAGGAGAAGCTCCGGCTCGTGGCCCGCATCAAGGCCTTCGGCGAACGGGAGCTCGGTCTCACCCGCAGCGACAACTACGAGACCGTCTACCTGGGCAGCGAGCCCAACCCCGTCTACACGGTCACGGCCGCCCACCGGACCCGGCTCGAGCTGGTGACCTGGTGGTTTCCCGTGGTGGGACGGATGCCCTACCTGGGGTTCTTCGACCCGGAGGACGCCGCGGAGAAGAAGCGCGAGCTGGAAGGAGAGGGGCTGGACGTTGTCATCTGGCCGGCCGAGGCTTACAGTACACTGGGGTGGTTCCAGGATCCCGTTCACCGGAACCTCCTCGGAAAGGACGTCGTGGACCTGGCCGACACCCTCCTTCACGAGATGACCCACGCCACCCTGTACGCCAGCGGGCAGCCCGCGTTCAACGAGACCCTGGCCACGGTGGTGGGCAGGCGCGGCGCCCTCGCCTTCCTGGAGGAGGCCTTCGGCCCGGAAACGCCCGAGGCCCTGAGGGCCGCCGCCCTCATCCGGGACGAGCGGCGTTTCTCCCGGTTCGTCGACCGCCTGATGACCCGCCTCTCCGCCCTGTACGACCGGCCCCTGAGCGATGATGAAACGCTCTCCGAGAGGGAGCGGTTGTTCGGCGAGGTCCGCGTCCGGTTCCTCGCCCTGGAGCGGGAGCTCGAGACCGAGCGCTTCCTGGGGTTCGGCTCCGGCGAGATCAACAACGCCTACCTTCTGGCGGTCGCCCTGTACCACCGGCACTACAACCTGTTCGAGGCCGTGGTCGAGGCCCGGGACGGCTCGATCCCCGAGGCCCTGGACCTGTTCCGCCGGTTGAGCGAGGAGGAGGGCGACCTGGTCCGCGTCACGGAGGCGTGGCTCCGGTGAAAAAGCGAACGAAAACGATCCTCTGGGGCCTCGGAGCGGTTTTCCTCCTGCTCCTGGTCGCGGCCGTTGCGTTCGCGGGACACCTCTACAGGAACCCCTCCCGCATCAAGGACGTGGCGGCCCGCACCCTTTCCCAGGCCTCCGGGTACGACGTTCGCATCCAGACCCTGGCGTGGGGCCGCGACCCCCTGCGCCTGCGACTGCAGGGCGTCACCGTCGCCTCGAATGAACCGGACCCGGGGCTCCGCCTGGCCGTCGACTCCGTGGGGGCGGAGCTCGGCTTCGAGGGGGATCTCGGCGACCGCACCCTGGTGATCCGCCGCGCCGGGGTCCGGGGGCTCGACCTGACCCTGGAAGGAACCGTCGTCCCGCCGGAGGTCGGGGATCCGGACGCGGGCGCCCCGTCCTGGCCGGCCCGGGCCGGGGCCTGGCTCGTGAAGCAGCTCCTGTTCGAGGACGTCCGGATCGAGCGCGCCGACCTGGCGGGTGGCCGGATCTACGTTCGGAGCGGCCCGGCGAGCCTCCGGGTGGAGAAGCTGGAGGCCTCCCTGGGCCCCGACCTGGCGTTCCAGGCGTCCTTCGCAGCCGGCCTGCGCCACGCGGAGCAGGGCCTCGTCGTCGACCTCCCCCGGATCGAGGCCGAGGGCTCCCCGGGCGACCACGGCGTTGTCGAGGGACGGATCACGGTCCGGGACGGCACCCTGGAGCGCGGCGACAGGACGGTGCCCGGGGTCTCCCTGGAGAGTGCGCTGACCCTGGATCCTGCGGAGAAGAGGATTCGGATCGGGTCCTTCGAGGTCCGCCTCCCCGACCTGACCCCCCTTCTGCCCGTGGCCCTGGATGCCGGCCCGGAGGCCCGCATCGAGGGGACGGGCACGGTCCTTCTCGAGACCGGGAGGCTGGAGAACGGGGATCTCCTCATTGCGGTCCGGGAGGGGGAGTCCGAGCTCGAGATCCGGGGCCGCGTGAACGCAACCTGGACGCCGCCCCTGGGGCTGGACCTCGACGACCTGGAGTGCCGGCTCCGCCCGGAAGACTGGATCCCCCTCCTGCCGGATGCGTACGAGGAGCCGCTGGCCCCGCTGGAGCTGACCGGCCCCGTTTCGATCTCCGGCGGCCTGCAGGCCCGGCAGGATAAGGACCGCCTCCGCGTCACGCCGGACCTGACCCTGGCGCTCTCCGGGAACACCGTCTCCTTCGCCTCTCCGCCCCTCGCGGCGACCGGACGGCTCGACGGTCGGGTCCGGGTCCACGGGGAGTCGCCCGATCCGGCCCTCTCGGGAACGATCCGGGTCCGCCGGTTGGGGGTGGAGCACCCGGCCTTTCGAACGGCCTCGTCCGGAGCCGAGCTTCGCCTGGAGGGCCGCCTGGCCGACGTCCGCGTGGAGAAGGCCGAGCTCGTCGTGCCGAGGCTGCGGGTCACCGCCGGGAAAACGCCCCTCTCCCTCCAGGACGTTCGGGTCGCGTTGAAGGACGGCCGCATCGAGCCGTTCTCGCCGGCCTTCCGCCTGTCGGACGTCCGCCTGGAGGCCGAAGGCCTGGGACCGCTCCTGCTGGACGGAGAGCTCCGAGACGGGAAAACCACCCTGGCCCTACGGGGCGAGGAGACCGGCATCCTCCCGTTTCTCTCCGGAGAGGGCCGGCCGCTCGAGGCGTGGTCCCTCACCGGCAAGGACGTGCTTCGCGTCCGGGCCGGGACGGACGGGTCCGGGGATTGGAGCGGCTCCCTTCACGCCGGGGTCAGCCGGCTGGCCTTCGAGAACGAAGAGGCCGAGGCCTTCGGCGAAGGGGTGGCCGTCTCCCTGGACGCCCGGGCCCGCATTCAGAGGGACCGCGCGCTCCTCCTGGAGTCCTCGAGCGTGGAGGCCTCGGAGGGCGAAATCCTGGTGGAGCGTTTCTACCTGAACCTGAAGAACCATCCGCTCTCCCTGAACGCCCGCACGCGGTTCGAGCCCGGCCCCGTGCGCTTCGACGACCTGAGGCTGAACGCCGCGCTCGGGAAGGTCTTGTCGGTCCGCGGCTCGGGCTCCCTCGAGGAGGCCCCCGGCGGCATCCGGGCGGATCTCGAGGTCTCCGCCCCCCCGTTTCCCCTCGAGCCCGCCTTTCGGCTGTTCGTCCGGGAGCCCTTTCGCAGGGAGGTGCCGAGCCTCGAGCAGATCGACCTGGAAGGCCGGGCCTCCGCGGACCTGCGGCTGCTTGTGGACGGGGGCGGCTTTGCGGTCTCCGGGAAGACCGGCATCCGGGAAGGGATGCTGCGGGTCGCCGAACCGGCCGTCTCCCTGGCCGGCCTGGACCTCTCCCTTCCGATCCGGTACGGGACACTTTCGGACGAGCAACCGGAATCGCCGCTCGACGGCCGGCTCGGAATCCGGGAGGTCCGGGTCCCGTTCCTCCCGGAGCAGTCCCTCCTCCTGCCCCTCGAGGCGTTTCCGAACCGCCTCCTCGTTCCCGGCCCCACCGGGATCGACATCCCCGGGGGGACCCTTCGGCTGGGCCCGCTCGTCCTCGAGCACGCCCCCGGGACGGGGCTGTCCATGAAGACCAGCCTGCGCCTGGAGGACGCGGACCTCCAGCCCCTGCTCAACCGGGTCTGGGAGAAGTCGCCCGACGGCCGAATCGGCGGTGAGCTGACCTCCATCCAGTACCGGAAGGGGCGGCTCACGAGCCGGGGCACACTCCGGGCCCGCATGTTCGACGGGCGGGTGACCGTCGAAAGCCTCGGCGCGTCGGGCCTGTTCACCGCGGCTCCGGCCTTCGGCCTCGACGCCCGATGGAAGGGGCTGAACCTGGAGGAGATGACCGCCGGGACCGCGTTCGGTCGGGTCACCGGCATTCTGGAGGGCCGCCTGAACCACCTCGAGATCGCCTACGGCCAGCCCCAGCGGTTCGACCTCCTCCTGGAGACCGTCCCCCGCAAGGGGGTGGAGCAGCGGATCAGCGTGAAGGCCGTCGACAACATCGCCCAGATCGGCGGGGGCGGAAGCCCCTTCGCAGGGCTGGCCGGGTTGTTCACCTCCTTCTTCCGCGAGTTCCCGTACGAAAAGATCGGCGTGCACGCCGTCCTGGAGAACGACGTCTTCCAGATCAACGGGACGATCCACGAGGACGGCACCGAGTTCCTGGTAAAAAGGAGTGGCATTTCGGGCGTGGATGTTGTAAATCAGAACCCGGACAATCGGATACGTTTCAAGGACATGGTCGAACGGATCCAGCGGGTGACGTCCTCCGAGGGCGGCCCGGTCATCCGGTGACCGCCCCCCGCACCGGGACCGGCCTTCGGACGCACCCGGTTCCCCTTCTGAATCACACGTCCGTTTCCGGCGAAGGCCGGAGGGAGGTTGCCATGAAAGGCATTCCAAAGTCGATCTGGATCGCATCCCTGGGCTTCCTGTTCACGCTGGCTTGCGTCACCATCAACATCTACTTTCCGGCGGAGAAGGTGGAGACCGTGGCCGAGGACATCGTGGACGACATACGGGGCCGCGAAGGCGCCCGGGATCAGCCCGCGGAGGGGTTGGAGAAGGACTCGCTCCTTCGGAGTATCCGCACCTGCATGGGCCCCGGGACGGCCTGGGCCCAGGACGTGACCGAGGTCTCCAACGCCACCATCCGGGGCCTCAAGGAGCGCATGAAGGCCCGCTACCGGCAGATGAAGCCCTACTACGACAAGGGGCTGATCAAGGAGGGCAGCGACGGCTACGTCTCCACCGGGGACCTCGGGAGCCTGGACCTTCGGCAGAAGCGCGACGTCAAGAGCCTGGTGGACGCCGAGAACCAGGACCGCAGGGCCCTGTACAAGGAGGTCGCCAAGGCCCTGGAGATCGACCCGAGCCAGATCGATCGCGTCGGCAAGATCTTCGCCAAGGAGTGGCAGAAGTAGCGGCCAGAGCCCTTGGACCATGGAAGCGATCGACCCTTCGACCCACGCGAACTACATCAAGGCCGTTGCGGACATCACGCGGGCCATCACGACGGAGCAGCCCCTGGACGCCCTCCTCAACCGGATCGTCCTGACCACGGCCCGGTTGATGGA
>Ga0207797_1001967_pt1 | contig 14571 bp, 15 predicted proteins | sample PRCRCaboRojoPR_6_FD_187275 | JGI IMG/M metagenome (GOLD analysis project Ga0207797, IMG submission 187275) | Marine sediment microbial community from Cabo Rojo, Puerto Rico - PR CR 10% Liquid 1 (SPAdes) | ecosystem: Environmental > Aquatic > Marine > Coastal > Sediment | place: Cabo Rojo, Puerto... | reverse complement strand
TGGCGGGGAGGGGGCTGTTGGTGGGAAAAGGCGCTCCCTCTTACGGCAAGTCTCCCTGATCTTTTCGGGGGCGGAGGTAAGTGCTTGCCGGCTTACGGAAAATATCGGTAGATTTCGCGCCGGTGCAGGCAGCGGACAAAGACCACCGTGTCGTCCTCAACGATGACACCGATCCGATAATCCCCTACGCGAATCCGGTAGTAGTTCTCGCCGCCTGTCAGCTTCTTCAGGCTCGGCAATTCGCCCAGTCCTGACGCCGCCTCGACCTCCTCAATTTTCTTTCGGATGCGACGGCGCATCTCATGATCTTTCTTCAGGTCCTTGAGGTCCCGCTCGAAGCTCTTTCGGAACGCGGTGTTCATGGCGACTCCTGTAGGATCTCCATGATCTGATCCCGATCGACAGTTTCGGTGTCTTTCCCTTCTCGGATGGCTTCTACGAGCGCAAAATCTTCAAGGACCTCTTCGAAGACCTCTCGGAAGAGATCCCGTTGCTCGTGAAGCGTCTCTGAGAGGGCTTCCTTCAGCGTTTCCTTCAGCGCGTCGGGGGGCAATTCTGCGGTAGCCATGACATCTGTGACCAATAAAAAAGAAGGCAATCGTCCAGCCGGCGTAGAAATCGATTTCCTCCGTGGAAATCAAAATACCAACTCAGGGGCGAACGGGTTCGGCTCCAATCGCCTCCAACGAGTTGTTCAGCAGCGACACGCTTTCCGAGGTGTCCACCCGGGCCTTCAACTGCGTGAGCAGGTTGAGCAAGCCCACCAGCGCCTTGTTGAGGAAAATGAAGTGCGGCGAGCCGGTGGCGGCGCGGAGCTCGGACGCGGCCTTGAATGAGGCCTGCATGCGTTCCCGAAAGCCCGGGTCCCCGAAATCGAACGAGGACTGCCGGTACGGCTCCACGATGAGCGAGCCGTACCGATCGAAGAACTGACGCAGCTCCTTCTGGGTCTCTTGCGGTAGGTCGTCGCGGAGGATGTCGAGTGTGAAGAGGAGGCGGGTGATCTCCTCCTCGTCGTCGGCCATGCGGGCGCGGTAGAGGCGCAGCATGTCGTCGCGGAACTGCTGCGGGAAGGTCTTCACGCAGCCGAAATCGATGACGCCGAGCCGGCCGTCCTCGCGGAAGAGGAAGTTGCCGGGGTGCGTGTCGGCGTGGAGCGTGCGGGCGTTGCCGGCCACCTGCTCGTGAAGGAAGTCCCAGAGCAACTGGCCGAAGTGATCGCGCCGCCCCTGACTCGGGTCCGTGTCGAGAAACGCGTCGAGGTGCTGGCCCTCCACGAACGTCATGGTGAGAACCGTCTCGGACGTGAACTCGTGGACGGGGCGAGGAATGACGAGCTTATCAGTGTCGTACTGCTCGGCGAAGTGGTCGATGTTCTGGGCCTCGTGGAGGTAGTCCGTTTCCTCCTGGAGGCGGGCCTTTACTTCCTCGAAGTGGTCGTCGAAGCCGTTGCCCTGGACGAGGCGCCGGAAGAGCGTTCGCGCCACCGACAGGTCCGACTCGATCGTTTCCCGCACGTTGGGATATTGCACCTTCACCGCCACCGTGCGCCCGTCGTCCAGCCGCGCCCGGTGCACCTGCCCGAGTGACGCGGCCGCCATCGCCTCCGGCTCAAACTCGTCAAAGAGCAGCTCCGGAAACCGCCCCAGCCCGTCCCGGATGCGCTTGCGCACCAGTGCCTTGTTCATCGGCGGCACGCTGTACTGCGCCTCCGCCATCACCTCCATGAACTCGTCCGGCAGCAGCCCCGTGTCCATGCTCATCGATTGCGCCATCTTGAGCGCCGTGCCTCGCAGCCGCGTAAACTCCTTGAACAGGTCGCGGGCGTTCTGGGTGTTGAGCTCCTTCTTCCGGGCCTCCGGGTCGTCCTCGCCGGTGGCCCGGTCCAGGAGATAGCGAGCGTAGTTTTTGCCCACCTTCAGCCCCGTCTTGGCAAAGAGGCCACTCCGCTCCAGTTTGGAGGCGGGAAAGTCGTCGGAAGCGTCGTCTGAACTCATTGCAGAAGTGCCGTGTGGAGGAGTCCTACGCAAAATCGGTGAACGGCCCCACTGACCGAAGTATTGCGTATTGCGTGGTGCGTATCTTTGCCTGCGCCTACCTGAGGGCAATTACGCACTACGAAATACGCAATACGAAATACGATCCGCCAGATGGGGGCAAACCGTCCCGGGGATGACTGTCACCGTTGGGAGAAAAACCGCCCCAGAATCGGAAGCCGCCCCAGTCCCAGCGAGTCGTGCTGCACGATGTGCCAGGCAAGATCCACTCCACGAGATACGCCACCAAAGGTCACCAGTTCGGCTACAAATGCAACGAGTCGGTCGATGAGGGCGGTGGTCGCTTCCTGATCCTCGGTCTCGTCATGGATCCAGTGTCGGATGACAGCGAAGGTCACCTCCGTGAGCACCTCATGCACCGGCCACAGACCTGTCACCAGCTGATTCGTGCTGGGTACCACGTCCACGTCCGTCAAGAGGTCGCGGAGCGTCGCCCGCACTTCGGCCCGGAACGAGGACCGGTAGCGAACCCGGCTGTCGAAGGTCTCCTGCACGAACGCGCGCTGCTCCCCGAGCGCGTCGAGCAGGATGTAGAAAAAGGACGCCAGCCGCTCCTCAAACGAAAAGTCCTCGTAGCCCGTCGTGGCCTCCGTGAGCATCCGGTACTGTACCAGCGTCAGGTCGTAGAAGGCGGGTCGGAGCTCGTCGACCGTATCGAAGTGCTTCTCGAACACCGTCTCGTCGACTCCTGCCTCAGCGCACACGTCGGTGACGGTGAGCGACGCATCGGTTTCCTCATTGAGACGAATCGCGGCCTCGACGAGCTGCTTCTGTTCGGCGAAGGCGTCAGGATCGGGAATTGGGCTGGGGACGCTTGGGGGAAAAGACGAGCGCGATGCCTCTTACGCACCAGTGGGACGGATTTTCCAAGATATGCTTTGGATGCATGGATGCTCTGGATGCGTGGAAGTCACAGCGGTTCTGCTTCCATTCTTCCATGCTTCCGTAGCCCCCACGCGTCCAACGCCTCCACGCGTCCAGGCCTCCATACCTCACTGCGGGACGCCCGTCGCGATCTCGGTCTCCGGGTGGCTGCTCCACTCGTACCACCCGCCGTCGTACACTGCAATGTTGGGCCAGCCCATCAGGTACGCGTTCATGAAGGCCTCGCTGCCCCGCCAGCCGGTGCCGCAGTAGAAGGCGATGTGCCGGTCGGGCGTGATGCCCATCTCGGCCCATTTCTCCGCGATCTCTGGAAACTCCCGCGTCGTGTAGTCGAAGTTGCGGTAGTTCTCCATGTGGTACGCGTCGCTCCCACAGTTGCCAAACACCGCGCCCGGAATGCGGCCCGTCTCGTCGATGTAGTGGTAGCCGCTCCGCTCCCCGATGAACTCGGCCCAGCTCCGGACGCTCACGAGGTCGCCGTCGTCGGACGCCAGCAGATTCTTCGCTTCCGGCAGGGTCAGCATGTATTCCGGGTGCGCGGGCACCTCCGCGCCGAAGTCCGAGACGGGCGTCGGCGCCACGTCCTCGGTCGAGACCTCGTAGCCCGCCGACTCCCAGGTGTTGATCCCGCCATTGAGGATCTTGACGTCTTCGACCCCGGCGTACAGCATGAGGGCCGCGCACCGCATGGCCCCCAGGTGGCCCGCGCTCTGGGCGGGGTAGTCCTGGTCGTAGGTGGGGTAGGAGAAGCGTCCGTAGAGCACGACCGTGGTGTCGTGGCGGATGCCGTGGGCTTCGAGGGCGGCCTTCAGTTCGTCCGGGGGGCGCCGGTTCCAGGTTTCAGGCGACTCCAGGTCGTTGGTGTTCAGGGGAATGGCGCCGGGAATGTGACCGTCCTCGTAGTCCTGACGGTAGTTGAAGTGCGCGTGGCAGAGAACGTAGTCGTCTTTTATTTCGGAAGCCTCCTTGCCGGAAATGAGGGCGTGCAGCCACTCCGGATAGACAAGCTGCTGGTACCGTTCCAGCCGCCGCAGCGGTCGGTCGAGATCGGGTACCCACTCCTCCGAGAAACCATCGTACACCCCGACTGCATCGAAGCCCAGGCGCCCGAGCTTGTCGGCCATTTCTGCCGCGTCTTCCGGCGTGTAGCCGTACACGGTGACCGGCGTCTCCGGGGACAGGTTCTTCTCGTCGAGCACCTCCACCCAGTCCATGTACTGCGTCCACTGAAGCGGGAGGCTCTTGGCACCCGGCACATGTCCACTCCGCGTTTCGTCTCGGAGGGGCCAGCCGTTATAGGCCGCGATGGGGCGGACATCGAGGATCGCGTGGGCAGGGTCTTCCGCCTGCGTCGAAAAGGTTTCGGTGGAGACGGTCGTGATCGTTTCGGCCATCGATTCAGAGAGGAGAGTGGAAGAAATGCGCCTCTCACGAATTTGGGGGAGCGGGCGGGAAGACGCAACTCTCCAGCCCCGATCCAGGTCGTTAGAACACGGGAAAAACCCGCAACAAGTAGCCTGGACGACTGGCGACAAGAAGAGACACGAGGAATCTTGCTGGAATAGGGGGGGCTGTCTCAGAGGCCTCCACGTGGCAGGAGGATGGCAACCCAGAGGATGGCGAGGGAGAGGAGGAGCGTGAGCCGCCCCAGCCAACTCGACCACCATCGCATCCGCTCGGCCTCGGCACTTTCGGGGGCCGCCTGCATGAGCCGAATGGCCTTCGGTCCGAAGTGAAAGTCGTGCACGGCGCTTACCGCGAGGGTCACGACGACGAGGAGCAGTTTCCCCCCGAGCGCCGCGCCCCATGCCGTGCTCCAAAATTCCGCATTCAGCCACGTGGCCCACGGCACGCCCTGCGCCCGGACGTTCACGAGCCCCGTGACGACCAGTACCCCGAGCGCGCCCCATCCAATCCAGCGGAACCGGAGGGCCGACGCGTAGAGCAGCGGCGTCGCCACGTCCTCGAATCGCTCCTGTCGCAGCAAGGGCACGAGCAACAGCCCAAGCGCCGCCATCCCGCCAATCCAGACGGTGGCGGCCAGGATGTGGAGCCAGACCGAGAGGAGGTGTATCGTGTCAGGCATCTTGGGATCGACACCGCTTGGATGTGGACCGGCCCCGGTGGGACGTGTGGATGGCTGGAAGGAGATGGAACCCCATGCATCCCCCCGCCCACACCTCCCTCCTTACTCGGCCAGGGAGCGGGCGCGGGGGAAGAGAATGTTGTTTTCCTTGTGGATATGCTGGTGCATGTTGGCCTCCAGCTCGTCGAGCCCATCCATCGCAGCCCGAAATTTGGGACACGCGTCCTCCGGCGGCGTGTAGTCGCTCGTCAGGTCCCGGAGTTCGTCGAGGGCCGCGCCAGTCTCGTCGTGCTCCTCGATCATCTGCTCCATGCCCGGGCGATCCAGAGCGGCGGTCCCATTTTCCTCCAGCGCCCCGATGGAGGGGAAGACCTGTTCCTCTTCGCTCACCATGTGATCTTTGAGGTCGTCTTTGAGGGCGAGGAACGTGTCGAGGGTGGGGCGGAGCCACGCGTGGCGGTCCCCGTGCGCCTTCGTTACGCGCGTGAGCAGCCGCTCCAGGCGCGGAAGTTCGCGGCGGAGGTACGCGTGGTGTGCCGACTCGATGTGGTCGATGAGGGCACCGAGCGAAGCCTCGGCCCAGTCGGTCGTGTCGGACGGCCCGCCGGCGTCGGTGGCCGCGTCGAGCATCTCGGCGACGGTTTTGGGATCGAGATCGTGTTTGCGACACGCTTCGGCGAGGGAGTGGTCGCCCCCGCAGCAGTAGTCGATGCCGAGCCGCTCGAAGATGCGGGCCCGGGCGGGCCGGTCGGTCACGAGCTGAGCGACGGGGGTGTTAAGGGAAACGTCCATGTTGCAGAGTGCAGATTGGAAATTGGGGGTTCGTTGCGGTGGGGCAGGGAAGAAGTTTAGAGATGCATTTCAGGTATCAGAGTATTTTGTCCGAATTACGGTGAAAAAGAGGAAGGAATCGTCAGTCGAGGGCGGCGAGGCGGACCTCTGGGAGTTCGGCTAGGCTGGCGTTGCGAAACATGGTTTCAAGTTGTTCGCGCTTCGGGACCCACTGCTCGTGCAGGGGGCAGGGATCGGCGTCGCCACAGTTGGGGAGGCCCAGGACGCACTCGCGGAAGAGGGCATCACCGTCGATGGCCGCCACGATCTCGTAAAGCGTCACGTCCTCCGCGGGTCTGGTGAGGGCCACGCCCCCCTTGGGCCCGCGCTGAGACTCCAGGAGACCGGCGTCGTTGAGCTTCTGGAAGATCTTCGTCAGGAACGGGAAGGAAATGTCCAACTCCTCGCTGATCGTGCTGATGGGCACGTATCCCTCCTCATCAAGCGACGCGAGGTAGAGCGCCGCGCGGAGGCCGTACTCGCAACTTTTCGAAAGCATCATGAGAACAGGGGCCGGAAGCGGCAGCTCGTGTGCGGTAGACTTCTATTTCGTACCTTGGAGTCCTAATTACGGAAATGGATCTGGTTCCCGCAATCGAAAGGGCGGAGTACCCGCTCGTCTTCGGGGTCGGCACGCGACTTTCAGGAGGGATTCAACTGCGCCTCTTCTCTTCTTCGCAGAGCGTTCGGGGCAACGATGAGTCCGCACCACGGCGACGTTGCGCGATCACGGTTCATCCATTACGTTACGAATCCGGAACGATCGTAGAAGCCTTTTCACATCCCTGCGTTGCGCCAATGGATATTTCCGTCTGCATCAAAGAGGTTCCCGACGTCGACGCTCCGTTCAGCGTCCAGGACGGCGAACTGGCCTTCGACACCGACCGCGTGGTGCTCAACGCCTACGACGCGTCGGCCGTGGAGGCCGCGCTCGTGCTGACTGAGGAGCACGGGGGGAATGTCGAGGTCGTGACTGTGGGGCCGCCGGGCGTGACCGAAACCATTCGGAAGGCGCTGGCGATGGGGGCGGACCGGGCCGTTCACCTCACGACGGACGACCCGGGGGCGTATGACGCCCGCGCCTACGCTGACGTGCTGGCGGGGTACTACGCGGACTCGGACGCCGACGCCATCTTTTGCGGCAAGCAGTCGCAGGACACCGACGCAGGTCTGACTGGACCCATGCTCGCGGCGCTGCTCGACCGCCCCTACGCCGCGAACGTCGTGGGCATCGAGGTCGAAGATGGGGGCCTCGTAGTGGAGCGACAGGGCGATGCGGGCAGCGAGATCATCGCGCTCGATCCGCCGTGCCTCGTTACCTGCTCCAACGACATGAACAACCCGCGCATCCCGAAGCTGAAGGGCATCATGGCGGCCAAAAAGAAGCCCGTCGACGAGCACCCCGCGGCGGAGTTCGGCGGCGCCGCCACGACCGCGACGACGGTGGTGGGCTACGAGCCGGTGCCGGAGCGCGAGCCGGGGACCATGCTGGAGGGGGAGACGGGGGAGATGGTCGAAGAACTGGTGCAGCGGCTCGACGGGGAGGCGAATGTGTTGTGATGCGTGATTCGTGATGCGTGATGTGGTGGGCAGCCTCACGTATCACGTTTCACTCCTCAATCTGGATATGGAAATCGACTTCAAATACAGGTTCTGATGTCAACGCTACTAACAGCCGTACTGCCAAGCGATGGAGAGGTCAAGCGCGCCGACCAGGAGGTCTTGACACGTTGCCGGACGCTTGCTGAAGCGAACGGTGGTACCTCTTCGGCTGCCATCCTTGCCCCCAATCCCGAGGCCCACATCGACGCCGTCGAGCGGTATGGCGCCGAGGACATCTACACGGTTGAGGATCCCATCTTTGCCGAGCCACACCTGACGCCGCTTCTCGACGCCCTTACGACCGTCGTCGAGGAGGTTGATCCCCGCGTGGTGGCCTTCTCGTCGTCCGAAACCGTGGGCGAGCTTCTGGGCGCACTGGCCGTCCGTACCGACGCAGCGGCCCTGCCGGAGGTGACGTCCTTCGAGTTGGGGGACAGCGGCGTGGACGCGGTGCGGCCCGTGATGGCGGCGAAGGCGATGGCCCGGACCCGCTCGACCACCGATCGCACGCTGGTCTCGGTGCGTGCTGCGGCCTATGAGGCAGAAGAGCATCCTGTCGACGCGGCGGTGACGCCGGTTTCCTTCTCATTCGACGAGGGCGACCTGCGCCGGACGATCCGCGAGACGGTGACGGCCGCGGCGGGGCGTGTGGACCTGAGCGAGGCGCGCGTCGTGGTGGCAGCGGGGCGTGGAGTGAGCGACGAGGAGGGGAAAGCACTCATCGAGGAGCTGGCCGACGTCCTGGATGCGGGCATCGGGGCCTCCCGGCCGATGGTGGAGGAGGGCCGCTTTCCGGCCACCGCCCAGATCGGACAGACCGGAAAGGTCGTGGCGCCCGACCTCTACATCGCGGTTGGCCTCTCGGGCGCCATCCAGCACGTGGCGGGCATGAAAGACAGCCGCGTCATCGTGGCAATCAACAAAGACGCCGACGCGCCCATCTTCGACGTTTGCACCTACGGGCTGGTGGGGGATCTCTACGAAGTGTTGCCGCCGTTGATTGAGGAGTTGCGGGCGGTGACGGCGGAGGCGACTCCGGCGTGACGGTGAGTATTGCGTATTTCGTATTGCGTATTTTCGTGGATCGGACGTTTACGCAATACGCACTACGGAATACGCACCCCCGAAAAGGAATTTTGCGCCAGTCATCTCAGCACTAACCATCGACGACATCGGACCCGATGGAAGAATCCTTCGACTGCATCATCGTCGGCGGCGGGATTGCCGGGCTGAGCGCGGCCATGGTGCTCGCCCGCAACGACGCCCAGTTTCTGCTGATCGAGCGGGGGGAGTTCAGCGGATCGAAGAACGTGTCGGGCGGAGTGCTGTGGGGGCGCGACCTGGCGCGGCTGGTGCCGGAGTACTGGAAAGACGACACCGCGGCCTTCGAGCGCTTCATCACCCATCGGCGGCTCACGCTGATGGACGACGAGTCGGCCTTCTCGCTCGACTACAAGTCCGACGCCTACGCCGAACCGCCGTACATGGGCGTGAGCGTCCTCCGCTCGCGGTTCGACCGCTGGCTGGCCGATCAGGTGGAGAGCGCCATTGCGGACAGCGCGCATCCGTACGGCTCCTTCCTCGCCACGAACGTCCGCGTGGATGAGGTGCTGCAGAATGACTCGGGCCGTGCCACCGGAATTCGGGCGGGCGACGAGACGTTTCACGCCGACAGCGTGCTCATCGCCGAGGGGGTCAACAATCTGCTCACCCGGCAGGTGGGGCTGCACGACGACTACGTGCCCGCCGATCACATGATGGTGGGCGTGAAGGAGGTGATCGGCTTCGAGGAGTCGACGCTGGAGGATCGGTTCCAACTGAACGGCGACAGCGGCCTCACCAACGAGTTTGTGGGGGCGGCGGCGACCGGTGGGGTCGAAGGGGGCGGATTCCTCTACACGAACGAGGACTCGGTCTCCATCGGGCTCGTCCTGGGGATGGAGGATCTACGGGAGAAGGGCGATCCGGAATCAGAAAGTACCCCCTACGACCTGCTGACCGAATTCAAACAGCACCCCGTCGTCCGCGACATGATTCAAGGCGGGGAGGTCCTGGAATACTCGGCCCACACCGTCTCAAACGGCGACATCGACGGGATGCCCCGCGAGATTTATGACGACGGACTGCTCGTGGCCGGGGAGGCCGCGAATCTGCTGCTGAATGCGGGGCGGGCCATTCAGGGAATGGACTACGCGATGCGGTCCGGCATCCTCGCCGCCGAAACCGTGCTGGAGGCGAAGGAGGCTGGCGACTTCAGTGCCGACATGCTCCAGAACTACCGGGCGGCGCTGGAGAGCAGTTTCGTTCTTAAAGACATGCGCCGCTTCCAGAACGCCGTGCACCTCCTGCACCGCGAGGAGATGGTCGACCTGCTGCCCACGCTCGTGTGCGACCTCGGGCACAAGTTCTTTCAGGTCGACGGCACCCCCTCAAAGAAAGTCCACAAGCTCTTCCGCGAGAGCGTCAACGAGCACGCCTCGTACTGGGAGCTCGTCAAACTCGGATACAACGCCACCCGTTCGCTATGAGTAACGCCACCGACGACCTGCCCCTCGCCGAGCGCCTCGGCCTCGTGTCGTACCGGAACGAAGGCCGCTCGGACCCCGAGCCGCACATCGAGGTCGATACCGACATCTGCAATAGCACCTGCCCGCACAAGTGCACCACCTACGTGTGCCCGGCCGACTGCTACAAGATCGACGAGAACGGGGAGGTGTACTTCCAGGTGGAAGACTGCATCGAGTGCGGCACCTGCCTCTATGCCTGCGACCAGGGCGCCGTGTCCTGGGAGTATCCGGACCCGGAGGGGGGGCGAGGGGTCACGTGGAATTACGGCTGATGCATGAAGTTTGAAACGTGATACGTGAGGCGTGACTCGGCCGGCTTGATTGTCGAACGCCCATACGCCCACACTCCAATACGCACTCCCGGGAGTAGAGCAGTACACTCATCTACCACCGACTCACCGAACCAACAGCTTTCCCATGTCCGGATTCCCGTTCAACCCCGACGACGTCATGCTCTTCGAGGAGACGCTCGACGAAGAGGAACGCCTCATCATGGAGTCGGCCCGCGAGTATGCCCAATCGAAGCTGGAGCCCCGCGCCCTGGAGGGCAACCAGGACGAAATCTTCCACGACGAGATTCCGGGCGAGATGGCCGAGCTCGGGTTCTTCGGGGCCACGCTGCCGCCTGAGTACGGCGGCTCCGGCATCAGCTACACCGGCTACGGCCTGATCGCGCGTGAGCTGGAGCGGGTGGATTCGGCCTACCGGTCGATGGCCTCGGTGCAGTCCTCGCTCGTGATGTACCCGATCTACCGGTTCGGGACGGAGGAGCAGAAGGAGCGCTTCCTGCCGGGGCTGGCCGAGGGGGAACTGATTGGGTGCTTCGGTCTCACCGAGCCGGATCACGGCTCCGACCCGGGCTCGATGGAGACGACGGCGGTCAAGACCGACGGTGGCTGGGTGCTCAACGGCGCCAAGATGTGGATCACCAACTCCACCATCTCCGACGTGTGCGTGGTGTGGGCAAAGGCCAAAGAATCGCCCGACGAGGAGGGAGAGATCCGCGGATTCCTCGTCGAGAGCGACCGGGATGGGGTCTCCACGCCCCTCACGAAGAACAAGATGTCCCTCCGTGCCTCCATTACCGGCGAGATCGTGCTCGACGACGTGTTCGTGCCCGACGAGAACGTCTTCCCCGAGGTGCGTGGCCTGAAGGGGCCGTTCGCCTGCCTCAACAACGCACGGTACGGCATCGCCTTTGGCGCGCTCGGGGCGGCAGAGAACTGCTACAAGCGCGCCCGCAACTACGTGATGGAGCGCACCCAGTTTGGGAAGCCGCTGGCGTCGACCCAGCTCATCCAGACGAAGCTGGCAAACATGGTCACCGACATCACGCAGATGCAGCAGCTGGTGCGTCGCCTGGGCGAACTGAAGGACGACGACCGCTGCACGCCGGCCATGATCTCGATGGCGAAGCGCAACAACTGCGGCACGGCGCTGGAGATTGCCCGCACGGCCCGCGACATGCTGGGCGGAAACGGCATCACGGGCGAGTACCGCGTGATCCACCACATGGTCAACCTCGAAAGCGTCAACACCTACGAGGGCACCTACGACATCCACGGGCTCATCCTGGGCCGCGAGATTACCGGCATCCAGTCGTTCATTCCGCTGGGCAATCCCGGGAGCAATGGGGAGACGGCGGCGACGGAGGAGCGGGAGACCGCGACGGCGGAGTGACAGTAGTGACTGTTCCAGGGCGCAGTTGAATCGGTGGACCCTGGAGATGGGTCGGGCATTCGATACCCCTGCGGGTCCTCCTCAAAACGTTGAAATCTTTGTCATGGCGGACGTAGCGACGCGCACACCGGAGTCCGATATCGAGACTGCCGCAGAGCCCGTCCGGCAGCGGCGATTTACGCGGGAGGAATACTTCCGGATGGCCGAAACGGGCGTGCTGGGACCGGAGGACCGCACCGAGCTCATTGATGGCTATCTCGTCGAAATGACCGCCCAAAACGCTCTGCATCGCGCCGTCATCGTCAATGGAACCAAGCTCTTCGTGGACCTGCTTCGGGACACCGACTACTCCGTGCAGATCCAGTCGACCCTGCCCCTCGATTGCCGCAACGTTCCGGAACCGGACTTTGCCATCTTTCGGGGAGAGGGTTCGGACTTGCTCGATGGCGAGCCCGAGGACATCCCCCTCATCGTCGAGGTGGCCGACACGACGCTCACGTACGACCGGACGGAAAAGCTCGTCTGCTACGCCTCGAACGACATCCCTGAGTACTGGATCGTGAATCTCCAGAATCAAACCCTGGAGTGCTACTACAATCCCTCCGGCGATGAGTACCGCGAGCGACGCACGCTGGAGCGGGAAGGCATCGTCGCGCCGCGATTCGACGACGCACTGGAGTTGGCCGTTGCCGATCTTCTTCCTGCCCCGGTGGAAGGGTGAGAATAGAGGATCGGCGAAAATGGCAGGTCAACTGCACGCCCAAACGCCCATACGCAATCACGCAAACAATCGGTCGTACTCGATCTTGACGCACCGGTTGCGGACGTAGGGCAGCCCTGCCTCCGCCGCCAGCTCTTCCGCCTCCGAGCTCGACACCCCGAGCTGCGTCCAGATCACCGGTCGCCCCCCCGTCTGCTCCACCCGCTCAATCGCTGAGCGCACCATGTCCGCCGTGTGCTCGGGCCGCCGGAAGATATCGACGATGTCGATCTCGACGTCCGCAGGGACGCTCGGGAGATCCGGGTAGCACGTCTCCCCCAGCACCTCGTCGTAGTTGGGATTCACCGGCACGATCCGGTAGCCGCGGTCCTGCAGGTAGCGGGCGATCTTGTGGCTCGTGCGGGTCGCTTTCGCTGAGCACCCGACCACCGCGATCGTTTCAGCGGTTTCGAGGACGGACTGGAGGTCGGGGGTGTCTACGTCAGGCATCAGAGGAGAATTGTGTTTGGGATGGGAGGTAGTCGATCTCTCGCCGAGTGAAGACGCCCGTCGCCCGTTCTCCCTCTCGCCCATTCTCTCGGCAGCATCGGCGAACCGACGGCAAAGGAGTCGCCATCATTTGAACGAAACTCCGACAGTCCGGCGTTCTCCGTCGGGCATAGAACGATTGAATTCGTGCGCGGGAAGTGGAGAGACGAGGGGGCGGTGCTTACCCTATGCGACCCCAGAGGATCCTCTTCTGCCCTCTGTCCCGTACAATCCACTTCCCGTTACGCCTCGGGAGGGGACCGGGGCGATGGGACGCCCTTTGCGATGCGGATCGACAAATCGCTCAACCATTCACCCACCATGCCCTACCCGTTCCACGAGATCGAGGAGAAGTGGCAGCGCCACTGGGAGGAGCACCAGACCTTCCGCACGCCGGATGAGCCCCGACAGCTGTCGGGGGACGAGAAGTTCTACGTGCTCGACATGTTTCCGTATCCCAGCGGCTCGGGTCTCCACGTGGGGCACCCTGAGGGCTACACGGCCACCGACATTGTGGCGCGCTACAAGCGCAAGCAAGGGGTCCACGTGCTGCACCCGATGGGATGGGATGCCTTTGGCCTGCCCGCCGAGCAGTACGCCCTGAAGACGAACACCCACCCGCGGGAGACGACGGAGAAAAACATCGCGCAGTTCAAGCGTCAGCTCAAGCGCCTCGGCTTCTCCTACGACTGGCAGCGGGAGATCAATACCACGGACCCGGACTACTACAAGTGGACGCAGTGGATCTTCCTGCAACTCTACAAGAAAGGGTTGGCCTACCAATCCGAGGAGCCGGTGTGGTGGTGCGAGGAGCTGGGCACGGTCCTGGCCAACGAGGAGGTGATCGACGGGAAGAGCGAGCGCGGCGGCTATCCCTGCGAGCGCGTGCCGATGCGGCAGTGGGTGCTCAAGATCACCGAGTACGCCGACCGCCTGCTGGAAGGGCTGGAGGACCTCGACTGGCCGGAGAGCACGAAGGAGATGCAGCGCAACTGGATCGGCCGGTCGGAGGGGGCAAGCGTCTACTTCGACCTCGTGGACGTAGATGATTCTCTGAAAGTCTACACCACGCGCCCCGACACCCTCTTCGGCGCCACCTACATGGTGCTGGCCCCCGAGCACGAACTGCTCGACGAGATCACGACCGACGCCCACCGCGACGAGGTGGACGCCTACGTCGACCAGGCGCTGCAGAAGAGCGAGCGCAAGCGCAAAGCGGAGGGGGAGAAGACGGGTGTCTTTACCGGCGGCTACGCGGTGAATCCGGTCAACGGCGAGGAAATCCCCATCTGGGTGGCCGACTACGTGCTGGCCTCCTACGGCACTGGCGCCATCATGGCCGTGCCCGCTCACGACGAGCGCGACTACGCCTTCGCCACGAAGTACGACCTGCCGATCCGGGAGGTCGTGGAGAGCGGCGACATTGAAGAAGAGGCCTACGTCGGCGACGGACCGCACGTCAACTCCGCCAACGAAGATGTATCCCTGAATGGCCTGCACAACGAGGAGGCCAAGGAGATCATCACCGAGTGGCTGGAAGAGGAAGGGGAGGGTGAGCACACCGTCAACTACCAGCTGCAGGACTGGCTCTTCAGCCGCCAGCGCTACTGGGGC
>Ga0207797_1001966_pt1 | contig 14572 bp, 10 predicted proteins | sample PRCRCaboRojoPR_6_FD_187275 | JGI IMG/M metagenome (GOLD analysis project Ga0207797, IMG submission 187275) | Marine sediment microbial community from Cabo Rojo, Puerto Rico - PR CR 10% Liquid 1 (SPAdes) | ecosystem: Environmental > Aquatic > Marine > Coastal > Sediment | place: Cabo Rojo, Puerto... | reverse complement strand
ATAAGTGTAATTAAGTAATCATAATCAACTTCCCGAAAAACGTTTAAATCGGGTTCTACATCCACACCATCCCATTTCTCTGCTAAATACCTCTCCCGTAACCGCTTTTTCGATTTAAACGTTTCAATAAGATTCTCACCGCAATACCCAACAGCTAGCTCAAGAATCTTATCAAAGAATCGAGAAGAGAGGTTTGCTTGATGTAAGGCGTTTCGAAAAGAATCGTTTCTTTTCTTTTCCATCAATTTATTCCTGCATTACGATTCTGAATTCAAACATTCCTTTAATCAAGCAGTCCCCAGGCATATCTGGTAAAACCTCCAATACCACTGCATTCCCAGTTATCTGCTGTCTGAGATATACTGTAATATCTTTCACCCGTATTCATGTTTTCAGCAAAGTCCGGTTCGCCGCGTACAAATCGTTTATCGACTTTCAACACAGCGGGTTCATCCAATTCAAAATGTCCGCGATGGCCGGGAACAGTAACTATGAAAACCAGATTGCCCTTTTCGATTCCGAGACGGAAAAAGAACAGTGTCGGTTTCTCCACAGAATTCTCGGGAAATTCCACCGCTCCACCGAAGACTTCCAGTATACCACCTTCTTGTGTAATCAACTCAACATCATAGAGATTCATCCCCTTCGCCAATCCCATCATCTCCTGATTAGCTTTCAGATACTGGAAAGATCCCTCAGTGACACTCTGCTCTGCAGGAGCTTCAATTCCTGTGGGCGCGTCGCCACAACCGACAAACGCCACCATCGCCACAACCAAAAACAACGCAACTGCAAACTTCCGATTGACTCTCATAATGACCCCCTTGTCATTATACCGTTCTACTCTCATTATCCATTCCTTATGGATCCACCCTATATGTTTACAAAATCCGGGCCAACTTTTTGCCGAAATTGACAGAAATCGCCAAGATGTTGTTTTTAAACAATATAGCAACAATCAAGATCTTCCCAACTGCCGAATATTCGGCAGTTGACTTCACGATTTCAGCCACTGTCCAAAAATAAGTGGCTGAAATCAGCCACTTTTAGAAGACCAACTCACCGTTCACAACTTTCCATATTTCTCCAAACGGTATCGAAGAACATTCCTGGTGATCCCCCGCAATTTCGCCGCCCGGGTTTTGTTCCCGCCGACCTTCCGGATCGCCGCTCTCAAATAACACAGCATGGTGTCATCCAGCTGTACCCCCTCTTCCGGTATATGAATTCCGCTTCGCTCACTCAACCGCTCGAGCTGATTCGCATCTACTCCCAGCAAAAGCAGGAGATGGTGTGTATCTATTTTTCCGACGGGTTTCTGCAGCACCGCTCGCTCAATGAAATTCCGGAGTTCCCGCACATTACCCGGCCACTGATACTCGCTTAGCACATCGCTGGCCCCGGGGGAAAATCCGTAAATGCCCCCCGTTCGAAACCAAAAAGTTCCTGTTCCAGCAATGAACCCTGGATTGCCGCGCAGTTTATCCCCACAAAAGCTTCACGGTTTCGGGAGCTCCCTTTGTGTGTTGTGCGGGCCACAATTTCTTTCCCCGTTCCGCATAACCTGCACAGCGGTGTCTTCATCCCCGATTCCGGTGATGATTATGACCTCAACACCCTGTGCCTCATGGCGCATGGTATCCAGAAACTCCGGTCCGGATTTCCCGGGAAGCTGGTAGTCCATAATGACAATATCGGGAGTGGCTTTGCTGAATTGCTTCCAGCATGATTCAGCAGAGTCGAATGTCAATACTTCCCACGATTCTGACTCCAGAATGATTTTGGTGGTTCTGCAGATCTGCAGGTCATCATCAACCACATAGATTAAGGCCATTATTTACTAAACCCGGGGAACACCCCTCTTACTTTTTGGCTGGTTGAGGGTGAAAGGGTGAGCAGAGGTCCGTTAAAATTTTCGCATTACTCCGATCACGACCCCACGAATACGGACCTGATCAGGATTTACATAAAGAGGTGACATGTCTGCGTTAGCGGGCTGGAGCCTTATTTGATCGCCATCCCGGTAAAACGTCTTTAATGTGGCTTCCCCGTCGTCAAGCAATGCCACGACCATATCGCCATCCCCGGCAGTCTCCCGGGGCTGGACAATAACATAATCTCCGTCTTGAATGTTTTCATCGATCATGGAATTCCCCTGAACCTGGAGAACGTAATGGTCCCCGTTGCCGACCATATTTGCGGGAACGTCGATTGCTTCAGGATTCTCAATTGCTTCGATGGGTTCACCGGCCGCCACCCGGCCTCTCAATTGCAGTTTCGTTGACGGCCCATCCTCAGACCTGTCCATCAGTTCAATGCTTCGGGATTTGTTCCAGTCTTTCCGAATTAACCCCTTCTCCTCAAGGTTGCAGATGTGTTTATGAACGGTTCCCTTGGAACGGTAACCGAAATAATTTGCAATCTCTTCGTATGTTGGGGTTACACCGTGTGTGCGTTTGTAGGATTTAAGATACTCAAGAATACGTTTCTGCTTTTTTGTAATATACATGGTCACGGCAAGTGGTGGTTTGTTCTTCTGTCAGTGAACTCTCTGCGGGCTTGCCCGATACGCATCCGAATTTAGAGCGTTACCTGCTAAATGGCAATGTCAGAACTGACTCATATCAATTTTATGCCGAATTGATTTCACCCGTTCGGAGAGTCCCGGATCTTCCTCCATCTTTTCTTCCACAACTTTACAGGCATGGACCACTGTACTGTGGTCCCGCCCACCAAAATGCAGACCGATCGTTTTCAGAGAAGAGTTAGTCAGCTCCCGGCACAGATACATAGCTACCTGGCGGGCCAGGGCAACCTCCATCTTTCGCCCTTTGCCGATTAACTCCGACTCACTGACGTCCATCACATCTCCGGTGATTCGTTGTACATCTTCAATGGAAACTGAGGAGTTGAATTGTTTCCCCAGCGTTTCTTTCAATACCTTCTTTGCCAGATCAATGTCAATGTCCGTGTTCGAGAGAGAAGAGTATGCCAGCAACCGTATCAGGGAACCCTCCAGTTCGCGGACATTGGAAGTGATATTTGTGGCCAGAAATTCCAGTATATCATAGGATATCTGGATACTATCCTCCTGTGCTTTGTGCTGCAGGATCGCAATACGTGTTTCCAGATCCGGCGGCTGAATATCTGCAATCAGTCCGGCCTGGAACCGCGAAAGCAATCGCTCCTCCATTCCGGAGAGCTCCTTCGGCGCCCGGTCCGAAGTCAACACAATTTGTTTTCCCGACTGATACAATGCATTAAAGGTGTGGAAAAACTGCTCCTGGGTCGACTCCTTCTTCTGAAAGAACTGTACATCGTCAACCAGAAGCAGATCTACATTACGGTACCGTTCGGAGAACTCCGCGGTTTTGTTGTTTTTGATGGAATTGATGAATTCCAGTGTGAACTTTTCACTTGAGGTGTATAAAACGCGTCCCGCCACCCCGTCAGCCAGTGATTTGTTTCCGATCGCCTGGGCAAGATGGGTTTTCCCTAACCCAACCCCTCCGTAGATAACCAGGGGGTTAAAGGACGTACCTCCCGGGGAACGTGATATTGCAACTGCCGCCGCCCGGGCAAACTGGTTGTTATCACCCTCCACAAAGTTCTCGAAGGTATACCGTTCGTTTAAGTGGCTCTCCATCTGGCGCTTACGCGTTTGGGGACTGTTGTCGTGGATCGCTTGCGAGGGAGATTCCATCCCGTCACCTTCAGTCAAGACCACGGAATAGGCAAGACTCATTCCGTTCCCCGAAGCTTTTCTCAATGCGTCATACACCAGGTCCCGGTAATGGTTCTCGATCCACTCATAGAAAAACTGGCTGGGAACCTGAACGGTTAATTTTTCCTCTTCAAGATCAATCGGCTTGATCGGTTTAAACCAGGTTTCAAATGTCTGTTTCGGTACATTGTCTTTGATATGAGTTAGGCAATTCTCCCAAACAGATTCAGCGGTATGGTGCATAATTTTTCCCGACTTTGCAATTAACACTTTATAGTTATCAACACGTAATTCAGGCGGCGCCGGGCACTCAAGCCCTTTTATTACAAAAGGTTCACCCATTTTTCACAATTACCGTGTTTTTGGAATCAACTTCAACGCAAGCCATTTAAAAACAACAAATTATCAGCGTTATCACTCCTCGCAAGTCTCTCAGCAGGCCGCTTGTACACCCACAGGTGAACATATTTGCTTACAATAAATATCAACACTGTTCACAAGTTATCAACATGTGGTACCGCCTTCCATATTCAATCTAATTCCCCTCTAAGATAAATCAAGCCGAATTTGAAAAAATTGCCAGATAGCCCCCTGGTGCGGGAGAGATCTGCTCCTGACCACTAAATCATGAACCCTTATCGCCTCATCCTCAATTACGCTTGTTTTTACCTGACACTTTTTTAAATTGAAAAGCTCATTTTGAACGCCAGAAAAAGAAGGGAGCAGATGCATAATGAAGAGGACTTACCAGCCAAGCAATAAGAAACGGAAAAACAAACACGGATTTCGTAAGCGCATGAAGAAAAAAGGCGGTCAGGTTGTCCTCAAAAACAGAAGGAAAAAAGGCCGGAAACAACTCTCGGTCTGATCCACATCCGAACAGGCTGCCGAAATCCCAAATTCTGAAGCGACAGAAGGACTTTGAAGAGCTTTTCACCACCGGAAGCCGGATCCGCGGAACGATTGGGCAACTCATTGTGAAGCCGTGGCACACCAAACAGGTCGCTTTTGTCGCTGGCAGAAATGTGGGAAATGCCGTTACCCGGAACCGCCTGCGAAGGCGGCTCCGGGAATTTTATCGTACACATAAAGATGATGTGCCGGATAATCTTGCCGTGGTTTTCCAGGTTTTTCCGACTGAGCGCATTCCAACATACCAGGAAATTGAAGCAGAGTTTTCCGATCTATGCAAAGAATTATAAATAGGGTGTTCATAGGGCTGATCACCATTTATCGGTGGACGATCAGCCCGTTGTTTCCTGCCTCTTGTCGGTACTATCCCACATGTTCCACTTACGCCATCGAAGCGTTTCGCAAACATACCTGGTATCGGGCATTTTGGCTGAGTTTTAAACGTATCGGGCGCTGCCACCCCTGGCATCAGGGCGGTTTTGATCCGGTACCCAATTCTGAAGACACAGGTTCTGAGAATGGATAGAAACACCATTTTTGCCTACATCCTGATCCTCATTATTCTGTTTACCATTCCCTTCTACTACCAGTGGGTGTCCGGACCGGCACCGGAATCTCAGGATACCACCCGGATCACTCAAGACACAGCTGTTGTTGAAACGTCTGAAACAGACATCGCTGCGGACCGGGAAAAAAGTCTGCTCGAGCCAAAAGAAGAGGCTGCTCCCACCCCCGAAAAACCGGACACCAAGAAAGCGGAAGGGGCTCCGGAACAACTCTATACAATCGAAACCAATATGTTCTGGATCACCGTATCCGATAAGGGCGGCGGGACTCTCCGGTCCGTTCAGCTGAAACAATACTCCGGACGAGGCAACAGTCCTTATGCGGAACTTATCCCGGATTACAAGGACCGGGTACTCAGGTTCTCCGCAATCGGCTTCGAAGGGGACACTGTAGAGTATGCCTCAGAAAATTTTAATCTTCGGGTCTCTGGCGCTCGTGCGCCAAATCCCTCTGATACACTCGCAATTACCTCCGAACCTGCTACCTTTTCGTTTTCCCACACCACCCCCGAAGGGGGGAAGATAACCCGCGAACTTACCTTTTACCCGGACCGATACCATATCGGTATGAACATTGAGCTTCGTCATTTTCGGGATATCATCGCCAACCGGCAGTATCATCTTACCTGGAACAGCCCGATCGCCATCACTGAGGAGAATGTCTCAGACGATCTGAATTACAGCAAGGCATATGGTCTGTTAGGGGATGAACTGATCGATATCGATGCAGGGAAAGCAAACAAAGGCGAGCCTGAGATAGAATCATTGGAGGGTACGACCAACTGGGTGGCGGTAAGGAATAAATACTTCACCTCTATCGTGACTCCTGTTTCCAGAGAAGCCACAGCCATGCGCCTTTCCGGAACGAAGAAGTGGACAACCGAACCCCAGCTAAAACGCTACTCCACATCTCTGGTCCTTCCATATCAGGAACAACGGGTACAAACCGATTCTTTCTATGTGTATATCGGCCCGTTGGACTACAGCGAACTCAACGGGTATGATCAGGGATTCGAACGCATGATGAATTTCGGGTGGAGCCCGATCCGACCGATAAGCAAGCTGGTGCTGTGGGCCTTCACGACGATCCATCAGGTCATCCCAAACTACGGACTTGTCCTGATTCTCTTTGGTGTCGTGATCAAAATCCTGGTTTTTCCATTAACCAAGAAAAGCTACGTATCGATGAAGGAGATGCAGAATCTCCAGCCGAAAGTCCAGGAACTTCGAGAGAAGTACAAAGACGATTCCCAAAAGATGAACGAGGAGATGATGAAGATTTACAAGGAGCACGGGGTGAATCCTGTTGGGGGATGTTTGCCAATGCTCCTCCAAATGCCCTTGCTCTATGCGCTTTTCATCGTCTTCCGTTCGACCATAGAATTGCGCGGCGCCGAGTTCATTGGCTGGATCAAAGACCTCTCTCAACCGGATACTGTGCTGACATTGCCGTTTTCTATTCCGCTTTATGGCGCTGATGTCAACATTCTTCCCCTTATTATGGCCGGCACCATGATTGGCCAGCAACGGATGACTGCCACCGGAACAACCGGCTCTCAACAGAAGATGATGATGTGGTTTATGCCTGTGTTTTTCCTGTTGATATTCAACAATTTCCCCTCCGGTTTGAATCTGTATTACGCTTTATTTAATATTATGACGATTATTCAGCAGAAGTGGTTTATTGATCTGCCTGAGGCGCCTGCGGAATCGAAATAGATCCGGGTGAACAGCAATCGATATTATGGGGAAATCAACCGTATTACAGTCGGATGACAGTACCGGAATCCACAACCGACACCATTGCGGCAATCGCCACCCCCCGGGGAGTGGGCGGCCTGTCCGTACTCCGTATATCCGGTCCGAAATCCCTTGATATAACGCGAAAAAGCACCACCTACCCCCACTCTTTCGAACCCTACAAAGCAACATTCACACATTTCAGAGATCCGGAAACACGTGAGAACCTGGATGAGGTAGTGGTTACTTACTTCCAGGGTCCGAAATCTTACACCGGGGAGGATGTTGTAGAGATCAGCTGTCATGGTGGGTATTACGTAACCAAACGGCTGCTGCGGGTAATCATCAGTCATGGGGCCCGGATGGCGGATCCGGGCGAGTTCACCAAGCGGGCATTCCTGAACGGGCGCATAGATCTGACCCAGGCGGAAGCGGTTGCCGATCTGATTGATGCACAGACCGCCACTAGCCACAGGTTAGCCTATCAGCAAGTAGAGGGGAGACTCAAGGATACAGTTGCAGAAATCCGGCAACACCTGATAGATACCGTCTCGATCCTGGAACTGGAGCTGGATTTTGCTGAAGATGAGATTTCTAAAACTCCGTACAGTCAGGTGCGGACACGGATAGAGACGGTCAGGAAGAATTGTGAACAGCTGGTGGAAAGTTACAACCAGGGCAGATTGTATCGGGAAGGGATTCTCGCAACGATCGTTGGCAGGCCGAATGCAGGTAAATCGAGCATTCTCAACGCTTTGCTAAAGGAAGACAGGGCGCTGGTTTCCGAAGTTCCGGGAACAACCAGGGATACCATAGAAGAGGCAATTTCTCATCAGGGGGTGGAGATACGACTAGTGGACACCGCTGGTTTGCGGCAGTCCACCGATAAAATTGAATCTATGGGAATATCCAAGGCTGAAGATTTTATTGACCAGGCGGATGTGATATTACATGTGGTTGACGTAACTGACGATTCAGATAGTGATAGCGGTTTCTCTTCGAACGGTAAACCGGTAATCACCATCTTTAATAAAATTGATTTACTCGAGGAGGCGCAATCACGTCATCAATCCGATGGGAACAATCACGCCCTGTATACGTCTGCTACAGAGATGACAGGGATTTCAGACATAGGGGACTTCATTATCGAGACGGTGATGGGTAATAGTGGGGAGAGTGAATCCACCGAGACCGCTGCAATCACCAAAGAACGGCACAGGGAAGCGCTGCGTTCAACCATTGAGAGCCTAGACCGGGCTCTTGAGAGTACGGCCCGCGGGATGTCCTCCGAATTTATCGTGGTTGATCTTCGAGCTGCGCTGGACTCGCTGGGCCTTTTATCGGGTGAAACAACTACGGATGACATTCTGAACAATATCTTCGAGAATTTTTGTATAGGGAAATAAGACACAGATCAGGACATAGATATGGTTTCACGTGAAACATCTGCAGATTCGCCACAAGAACGGTTTGATGTGATTGTTGTAGGAGCGGGGCACGCCGGATCGGAAGCGGCGCTCTCCGCTGCGCGGATGGGCTTTACCACGCTGGTGGTGACCCTGAACCTGGATGCAATTGCCCGGATGAGCTGTAACCCGGCAATCGGGGGGTTGGCCAAAGGGCATATGGCCCGTGAGGTGGATGCACTGGGCGGTGAAATGGGTAAAGTGACTGACGTCACCGGTTTGCAGTTTAAAATGCTCAACAAGTCCAAAGGGCAGGCCGTCTGGTCCCCCAGAGCGCAGGTCGATAAAATTCAGTATTCCAAAGAGATGACACGGCGGGTGATTTCAGAACCGAACATCTATCTGCTCCAGGATGAAGGTATCGGGCTGGATATAGACGGCGACAGGGTGACCGGTGTGAACACGCGCGACCACGGAATGATCCCATGCCGGGCTGCCGTACTCACCTGTGGCACATTTATGAATGGTTTGATTCATATCGGTTTGCGGCAAATACGGGCAGGGCGGCTCAACGAAAAGAATTCCTCAGGAATGACCGAATATCTGAACAGTCTGGGCTTCAGGTCCGGGAGGCTGAAAACAGGCACCCCGCCAAGGCTCCGGCGGGACTCCATAGACCTGGATCGATGCTCCCTGGAGACCGGCGACGAAAACCCAACACCATTCTCCTACCAGACGTCCGGAGTCCAGAGTCCAAATGACCCCTGTTACGCCACCCGGACAACCCGGGAAACGCATGAAATCATCCGTGAAGGATTGGATCGCTCTCCGATGTACAGCGGGGTGATTGAAGGTGTGGGGGCCAGATACTGTCCCTCGGTGGAAGACAAGATTGTCCGGTTCGCAGATCAGGACTCCCACCATATCATTCTTGAACCGGAATGGAAGAATTCTCACCAGATGTACGTGAACGGCTTTTCCACAAGCCTGCCGGAAGATATCCAGCACCGGGCACTGCATACGATTCCCGGTTTGGAAAACGCCGAGTTCCTGCGGCCGGGATATGCTATTGAGTACGATTTCTTCTTCCCGTCCCAGCTGAAACCCTCGCTGGAGACCCGGAAAATCTGTGGATTGTTTTTTGCCGGTCAGATTAACGGCACTTCCGGCTATGAAGAAGCTGCCGGACAAGGATTGCTGGCCGGGATAAATGCCGCATACTACCTCCGGGAGGAAGAACCGCTGATACTCGACCGATCGGAGGCCTATCTCGGCGTTCTGGCTGACGATCTGGTCACCAAGGATACCAATGAGCCTTATCGGATGTTCACTTCCCGGGCCGAGTACCGTCTGCTGCTCAGACATGACAATGCGGACTTCCGGCTGATGGAATACGGCCATCGGGCCGGACTCATCCCGGATCCGGTGTATGAATACTCCCGGGAACGGCGACGGGCAATCGACGCCGGCATTGACATCCTCAGGGACAACAGCATCGAGCCGGAAGAGGTCAACGACGATCTGACGGCGGCAGGTACAACCCCGGTTGACCAAAAACAGCCGGCTATCAACCTGCTGAAGCGCCCCGAGGTGGAGATAGGAAACATTCGTGCGTTGCGTCATCGTATTGATGAGCACCTGGATACCTTCGCAGATCCGGAGGACGTAATTGAACAGATTGAAATTGAAGTCAAGTATGAAGGTTACATCAACCGGCAGCTGGAGCAGGTGCGCAAATTCCGCGAACAGGAAAGCAAAGTGATTCCGGATGACTTCGATTATTCTTCCATAAAAGCGCTCTCCAGGGAGGCCCGGGAGAAACTGGAAAACATCCGTCCGCACTCTCTCGGGCAGGCCTCCCGAATCTCAGGAATCCGCGCTGCCGACGTTTCCGTCCTTGCGGTTCACCTGAAACGATACCCCTCCGCGGCCTGATGTTTCACGTGAAACATGTCTGATTACCTCAGGAATATCCTAACTCAGATACGCAGCTCCGCCCAGTTCGGTGAGCTGACATCCGCAATCCGGCAAGAGCCCGTTATCACCGGCCTGTCCGGTTCGCTGACCAGCCTGGTCATCGGTGAGTTGCGCCGCGATGAACCGGCCTCCCGTCCCTATATGGTTATTACGCCTGACCAGCGGTCCGCGGAATATATCCGGGATGATCTCTCCGTAATCTACGGGGAGGATCTCGTTGCGTATTTTCCGAAACTGGAACTCCACGCTCCCGGCAAGCACTTTCGGGGCTCGGCTGAGGAGTTTCGCGTGGATGCCCTCGAAAAAATTCTCGGCCAGGGGGCCCCTTTTATCGTCGCGGAATACCTCGCGCTCGACGACCCGCTTATGGAGAAGGGACGCTTTGAGCGCCAACGGATTACCCTCGAAGTTGGTGGGGAGTATGAGTTCGAAGATCTCATCCGGCAGCTGGTGGAATACGGTTACACCAAAGAATCCGCCGTTGTGCAACCACTGGAACTCAGTGTCCGAGGCGGGATTGTGGACGTTTTTCCCCTCGGCGCAGAAAACCCGTATCGGCTGGAGTTTTTCGGGGACACCCTGGAATCAATCAGAACGTTCAGCATCTCTTCCCAGCGATCACTCGAACGCCACCAGCGGATCACCATTCCGCCGGGGTTGAATGAAAATGAAACCGAAGAGACAGCACCCGCCTATCTCTGGGATTATCTGCCGCCCGACACCCTTGTCTTCTGGCATTATCGCGATGAAATTGAAGAGCGGGCCGAAGAAAACAGCTCCTCTGTCCCTGTGGATATTCCGGACCGGCTCGCGCATATTTTCTCCTACCAAATCCAGCCGGATTCATCCAACCCCCATATCAACTTCAGCGCCATTCCCCAGGATACCATGCGGGGAGATCTGGAGGTCTTCCAGTCCCAGCTCTCGAACCAGCTTGAACAAGGATACGAAATCTTTATCTGCTGTGAGAACGCTGAGCAGGTCTACCGGCTTAACCGGGTGCTGGACAATCACCCCAACCAACACATCTTTTCACAGGAGATTTCACAGGGATTCTCCTTTGCGCCGGCACAGTTGGCAATATATACGGATCATCAGCTCTACAGCCGATATAAACCCCGAAGAACATTTAAAAAGTTCGCGCACGAGGAAATCCCGAAAACCGTAGATCATCTTAATCTTGGGGATTATCTGGTTCATCAGGACTACGGGATCGGGTTGTTCCGGGGTCTGCAGAAGATTCAGCAGGGTTCCTCGGAATCCGAATGTATCGTGATAGAATATCAGGAAGGGGATAAGGTGTTTGTCCCGCTCCAAAAATTCAGTCGTGTCCAGAAGTATCAGGGTTCCGAAGGTACCAGCCCCTCGGTCCACAAGTTGGGCGGAACCAAATGGGAACGGACAAAAAAACGTTCCAGGGAAGCCGCTGAAGAAGTTGCTGAAGATCTTGTGGAACTTTATGCTTCCAGACACTCAATCCGGGGCCACGCATACGGTGAAGACGATGAACTGCAGGCACAAATGGAATCCGCCTTCCTGTATGAGGAAACCGACGATCAAATTCAGACCACAGAGGAAGTTAAGGAGGATATGGAATCGCCCTTTCCCATGGATCGGCTCCTTATTGGTGACGTGGGGTTTGGCAAAACGGAAGTCGCCCTCCGCGCTGCCTTCAAAGCGGTGACCGACAGCAAACAGGTGGCGGTGCTGGTCCCGACTACCATCCTGGCTGAACAGCACTATACTACATTTTCAGAACGACTCCAGCGATTCCCGGTGCGGATTGCAGCCCTCTCACGCTTTCGCCGCCGGAAGAAACAACGGGAAATTCTCCGGAACCTGAGAGACGGAGCAATCGATATTATTGTCGGGACACATCGCCTGCTATCCAAAGATGTGCATTTCCGGAATCTCGGTCTGATAATCATCGATGAAGAGCACCGGTTCGGAGTAAAACACAAAGAAAAGCTCAAAAAACTTAGCCGGACAGTTGACGTGCTCTCTATGACAGCCACACCGATACCACGGACCTTGCAGCTCTCGCTATCCGGTGCCAGAGACCTTTCAAAGATCGAAACGCCCCCCAAGGAGCGTCTGCCTATCTATACGGAAATCGCAGCATTTGAAGATGATTTTATCCGGGACGTAATCATGCGTGAAGTGAACCGGGGCGGACAGGTGTACTTTGTGCATAACCGCATTCAGAACATCCACATTATCCACGAACGATTAAAACGTCTGTTACCACAAATCTCATTCGCTGTCGCACACGGACAGATGCCCGAACAGGAGCTGGAACAGGTCATGCTCGATTTTCTCCACCGCGAATATGATGTGCTGATCAGTACTGCCATCATCGAGTCGGGCATCGACATACCTAATGTCAACACCATCATTATCAATCGTGCCGATCAAATGGGGCTGGCCCAGCTCTACCAGCTGCGGGGCAGGGTCGGCCGGGCCAACAGACGGGCATATGCCTATTTGCTCGTCCCGTCGAAAACCACCATGACCGGTGACGCCCGGAACCGGCTGCAGACCCTGGAGAGTTTTACGCACCTCGGCGCCGGATTCCAGGTGGCAATGAAAGATCTGGCCATGCGGGGTGCAGGTAATCTTCTGGGGATGAAACAAAGCGGCTTTATCGACTCAGTGGGATTCGATCTCTATATGGATATGATCAACAATGCCATCCAGGAAAAACAGATTGACCGGGGGATGAAAACTACCACAACCCGCGAAACCCTGGAACCGGAATTAACCACCACATTCGATACTTACATTCCGGAAGAGTACGTTCCCGATCCGGATCAGCGAATCGATTTCTATCGGCGTCTGAGCAGTGCCCGGGATGTAGGAGAGGTTGACGATATCGCCGATGAAATTGAGGATCGCTACGGGCCAAAGCCCGAAGTAACTATTCACCTGATTCACCTGATGAAAATCCGTTGCCTCTGCCGTGACCTGGGTATAGAAAAGCTGAACATTTCCAAGAGCCGGACCCGGGGAACCTTCATTACAAACGAAAAGGTGCAGCAATTAATCAATCACGAAGAGATGGTACCGACCATGCTTGAACATTCCGAATCCCGGTTCATCCCGAAATTCGTTCCCGGAGATAAAATGGCGTTTATCCTAAAACATCGCACCCAGGATCACCCCCTTGATACACTGATTTACTACTTGATGCAAATCCGGGACGCCGTTAAATTTGAAAATTCAAATTAAGTATAATTGTATGATAAACAAATTAAGGAATATTTATGGTTGATAAGATTAAAAATTTAAACAAAATTAGTGTTTTTGTTAGTCTGTTTGTTGCATTTTTATCTCTTGCTGTAATTTCGTGTGGTCCATCCGGTGAGAACACGGTCGCTGTAGTAGACGGGGAACAGGTATCTGCAGAGTATTTCCTGTCCACCACGGGGCCCCGGTTCTCAGATCTGACTCGTTCTCAGAAAGAGGAGCGCCTGAACAATTTCTATCATACGCTTTTACGCGCAAGTGCGGCAAAGGAGAGTGGAATAGACCAAAAACCCGAAGTGAAATACAACCTGCGGGCCGACCGCAGAAACGCTCTGGTTCAGGCCACTTATCAGTCATATGTCATCGATAGTGTGATTACCGAATCCACCCTGAAAAACGCCTATGAGCATATGGACGAGCGCAGGGAGGTTCGACAGATTCTGGTCGGGTATAAGGGGGCCCAACGGGCAAACGCATCCCGCTCGGAAGCGGAAGCCGAATCATTAGCTGCGACGATTCAAGACAGCATTACCACCGGACTTCTCAGCTTTGAAGAAGCCGTTCGGAGGCATTCAGAGGGCCCGTCAGCAAACAAAAACGGTCAACTGGGCACTCTCGCCTGGGGACAAATGGTTGATCCCTTTCAGGAAAAGGCGTGGGAGCTGCCTCTATACACTCTGTCTGATCCGGTAAAAACACGGTTTGGCTATCATCTTATTGAAGTGACTAACATTGATACAGTCGAACTGGGCAGTTTCGAAGATGAACGGCAGCGGATACAACAATCTCTCCTGCGGAGAAACAGATCTGAATTGAGTAGCCGGGCACAGAGCGCACTTGAAACCATCAAGGAAGAGGTGTCCTATACCCTCTATGATTCAGTGCTAAACCGCGTCTCCGGGGAGCTGTTCAACGCTGCCCAAACCTCCCCGAAAGGTACCGGCTCCGACCTGTTCAAGTACCTCGATAGTATCTCCTACTCCCCTATAGGTGAATTGGGC
>Ga0207797_1001965_pt1 | contig 14582 bp, 13 predicted proteins | sample PRCRCaboRojoPR_6_FD_187275 | JGI IMG/M metagenome (GOLD analysis project Ga0207797, IMG submission 187275) | Marine sediment microbial community from Cabo Rojo, Puerto Rico - PR CR 10% Liquid 1 (SPAdes) | ecosystem: Environmental > Aquatic > Marine > Coastal > Sediment | place: Cabo Rojo, Puerto... | reverse complement strand
CTCGATACGATGCTCGCCATCTCCGATGTCGTGACCAACCCGCGGTATGCGCAGATCTATGCCCGGGTACTCACCCTCGATACCCCGGCGGTCGAGGGACTCTCTGAAGGACTCGATAGTTCGACGACGACCGTCTACGAGGACGTGAAACACCTCGTCGAGAGCGGCATCCTCGAGCGCGTGACGGACACCCAGCCGCACCGATACCGGGCCCGCCAGATCGACCTCAACGTCCAGATAGACGAGGACTCCTATCAGATTACGTCGGCCCTGTTCGTCGCGCTCGCCCGACGCGAGGCGAACGAGAACATTCAGCTGTTTCTCGACCGGCACGGTGTCAGCGGCCTTGCAACCGCTCTCGAGTACGCCCGTGACTACGTCCAGGGCCGAGTGAATGCCCGCATTATGGCGCGCGAGCAGGACCTCCCTGTGCTCGAAGCCGAGACGATTCTGCAGGATCTGCGCGACGCGCTCCTGGCTGTCGACCCCGATCTCGGAGAGAGCCCCGACATCGACGAACTGGACGCGGCGGTCGACGAACGCAGCGGGGAGTGAGTCGACGTGTCGGACTCGCTCTTTCCGGACGTCGAGGCACACGTCATCGATACAAATCTGTCCGTCACCTTCGAGCGACACGACACCGTCGACCTGCTCGAACGAGCCGTCCGAGCCCACGATATCGTTCTCCTCCTACCGACGCGGGTATACGAGGAGTTGACGCCAGCGACCTATCCGTATGGAACACCGCCGGTCGATGATGCGATCGAGGCTGGGTGGGTGGAGGTCCTCGAGGAGGTCGACTATACGAACCCCGTGGTCTCGGCGACGATGGACATGGTCCGCCGATAAATTGCTGCTGCTGACGACCGGCCCGAGCACGACATTGAGCAGACCGATGCCGAAGTCGGTGGCACGACAGCGATGCTTCTCGAACGTGGTGACGTTGACTCGGTAGCCGTCTATACGCATGATCTACCCGCATTTCGAGGAATCGAACGGGCGTTGACCGAACACGGCTACGAGGATCGCGTCCAGTTGGTCAGGGCGTTCGATTTTGTCGAAGCGATCGAAGATTGATATCAGTTTCAGGCGTGATAAATTATAGGGGCTCTGTTGAAATCCTCTGCCTGTGACAGTTAATTGAGGCCGTGCTGAATACAAAGCGCGGGCATTGTTTAGACGCTCCTGAAAGCGTTGATCAGTGGCTCTGTGGGATGAACAGAACCACTCTGTGAGCGCCTCTCAACCCGACTTCGTCGTTTGGAGAACGTTTGTAGTGGACGATCTACACCGCGTCTAAACAAGGCTCAAAGCGCGTATTCAGCACTTTGGACACGGAGAGTCAGAGCCGTCTGATTCGATCAGTACAGGCGAGCACCGTTACGAACGGCGGTTTAGTGACACAGCCCACAGCAAGGCGGCAACTGCTACAATAAAATAGACGATGGCAGGAGGAGTATACGTGACGGCCCCCGTCCATTGGGCCACGCCATAGGCAAAAGAAAAGAAACCAAACCCTAGTAGTAGGGCTGGTTCTCCCCGATCAATTACCTCTAACGTCATATTTTCTCTTTCTACTTCACTCGTCATAAGAATATATGTACGCACTTGCAGTGGGCGACCCATTCAGAGGTCACCAAACAAAACAAACGAAGGGACCAATGCTGACTGTACGCTCTACATTCAGCACGCACCTTCTGTCAAGACCTGAGGATTTCAACAGAGGCATTATAAGCGGTATTCGTTCCACCCGATGAGTTGCCCGATTCGCGTACTACCCACCGGCGCTGAGTTCCGTTTGGAGCGAGTCGAGATGCTCGTTGATCTACATAGTGATTTCTTCGGCGAAAATCGCACAACGTTTTAACCTAATCCGAGTGCGCTCTCAGTGGATTCAACAGACGTCTCGAACGCGAATTGGTCGCCGCCGAAGCGGCCAGAACAGTTCGTGGACGATGGCTTCTCGTGGAAGGGTCACGCGTCGAGGCGTTGGAGCAATTGCGTGACATACGGGCTCTTCTCCCAGCTCCGGTGTGGGCTCATCGTTGTGATCAGGGTTCGAGCCTCTTGGTGGCTCATATGTCCGTTCCGGGCGTAGTCGACGATGAGCCGCGGTGTCGGGACGATTCGGGGGCCCTGAAGAACAGCGTGGATAAGCGGGAAGTTCGTCCCGCCGAACTCGTCGGTGAGAAACCCGTCGACGGCGAGCGCGTTCGCGAGGACGATACCGTCAGTTTCGCCGTCATCGAGGCCGAAGGTTGGCCGCGAGTCTGGCGTCTCATCGAGTTCGTATGGATTCTCGACCGTGTAGTGGCTGCGGGCTGCGAAGATGTTGTTCGCAGCCGCACCGTGGATATCCTGATACTGCGTGATGTCACAGAGCTCGGTCACGACTTCCGGTGGGACGAACACCTCACACGAGGTGAGGAGATACTGGAACGGATCCGGGGTGCCGGTATCGACGGCCGCGTCGGCTTGAGGCACGGCGAGACTAACGAGTGCGCTGGTGTCGGCGACGACTGTTCGCAGTCGCTGGCCGCTCATCGATCGTCGTCAGCGGTGTCGACCGTCGTCGCGTCGCCATCGTAGACGTCGATGTCGTCGGGGGCAGCGAGATCAAGTGGCTCGTTCTCAAGATCCGTTTTGAGAAGCCGGAGTCGTTGGGCTGTCTCAGCGCCGACCAACTGCTTGACCGTCTCGAATTCGAGTTGGTCGTCGTAGTATTTGCTCGCGACGAGCTCCTGGAACGTCTCGCTGTCAGCCGTGTCTTCGATGTACTCGCGAATTGCCTCGACCAGGAGATCCGTCCGATCCTTGTCGAAGAGTTCCGCGATCGCGTCCAACCGGTCGACGAGATACTCCGGCGACTGGAAGTGAACCCGTCGCGGACCGTCGCTCGCGCTCATTCCATGTGCAAATTTTGCACATAGACGCATAACCGTTTCGGCGACGCCACAGACCTCCCACATCAGAGCACTTGGAACAGGACTCACCCACGAACGTCTCAACCGTGGTCCTATCCATTCAAGTAAGCTTGTAATAGACCGAAGAGCCCTGCTCCGTCTCCACTTGTTTGGTCGTCACGATTTCCTCCTCAACGAGTTCGGTGAGTGCTTCATCGACATCGTTGACCACAATCGTCGTGGCGGTAACATCACCGGCAAAGTCGATCAGACCGTCAGCGAACGCCCCAAGTGGATTCCGCGTCCGATTCATGAATACGGCGCTGAAATCGACGCCGAGAACGATTTCCCGCTCGGTGAACGCCCTGTCTGGTCGCTCGCTTAAAAACGACGTAATGAGGTCTTTCTCAGTTTCGATTGGCCCCTCTTCGTCGTTGGCCATCGGCTCGTCACCGCTAACTTCGACGGTCCCCGACTCGAATTCTTCATGGGAGATTGGCATTCTATATCGTCATATGGAATGATGGGGGTAATTAATTGTCGAACATGCTGAGAGACGCGTCGCCTCCAGCTGCCAGCTACGTGTCTTCCTCAGCCACATCTATGTCGGGGGCTTCATCACCGATTCACGCCCTGTATGCAGCAGGACCGCCGAAACTCATCAGACATTGAGAACTTCAGCAACGCTGTTTGACCGAGCCTCCCGGGTACGGTCTCGTTCGCGATTCACCTACCACAGGGGAGTGAAGCCATGACGACACGACGAATTCGATCCAGCAAGGGAAGCCTTCCGCCGCTCTCGCTCCCCCCGGGAGCGCTGGCGAAAACCGGGGAAACAGAGGACGAGCCCACAGAGCAGCCCCAGGAACCGGCGAGCGAGTCGGAAACGGATCGCGAGGCAGGTAACACTCGTGATGCCGGAACGACAACGACAGGCAGTACGACAGAGGAGACGAGCGATTCCAGCAGTTCGGAGCCAGAGGTGATGCTCTACACCGAGTCCGAGGCAGCGCTCGACGGAACAGAGCTGGCTCGTGAGTTCGTTCCCGAGAACTACGACAAGCCCCCGCCTGGGCGTTCGGTCGCGACGGCGTCAACGACGGGCGAGCGGAGAAGAAGACGTTCTTCCTGCAGTCGAGCGTGCTCGATCTCGAGGCGGCCTGCTCACAGGAGGTCAACGAGATCATCGATGGAGACGTTCCCCTGACGGATCTCCGTGAGCTGGCGCTCATCTTGGCGTACCACCAGCCCGAGCTGCTCGCCGAGGCCGCGAGAGAGTGGGGTGCCGAGAGCGCGTAGACGGTCTCGGCCCGGGAACGGGCCTACTCGTCGGCCTGGTCGGCGTGAGGAGTCCCGGTCTGGCTGGCGACCATCGCCGAGAGTCGGGGCGCCGGCCCTGACCAGGAGCGGGTCTGGACTCCCGACCCAAGCCGCGTCGAAAACATGCGGACGGATGTCCACGGGCACCCGGTCGTCACGGCCGGCTCCGCCTCGACCAGTCGTCCGATCACGCTCACGACAACGCTGTGGCGGAGGGGCGGTTAACCAACACAGGAAACAGACAGGAGAGAGTGTTGGTTAACCGGAGACGGGGGTTCACCCCCCACCCCGCGTGCGAGATGAAATCGGGACGACTCCGGCCGCTCCTTGCTGTGGATTTCATCTCGCACGCGGGGTGTCCCAGCGCCTCCGGACACGGTGCAGGCGGGGGAGGCGACGGCGGCCGCAACACGGGGTCAGGAGCGTTCGACGTCGGTCGCCGGCGGGTTCGAGCCGTACAGCGCCGGCACCCAATTCTGGCCGTCGATCGCCGGGCGCTCGTAGCCCGGGTCGGTCTGTCGCTCCGGTAGCTCGGTCGGCCCGGGCATGGTGTCCTCGTAGTCGATCTGTGAGAGGAGGTGACTGATACAGTTGAGCCGGGCGTGTTTCTTCACGTCGGCGTCGATCACGTGCCACGGTGAGCCACTCGTATCCGTATGGGTGAACATCGCGTCTTTCGCTCGCGAGTACTCCACCCACCGCTCGCGGGCTTCGAGGTCGATGGGACTGAGCTTCCAGCGCCGCTTCGGGTCGGTGCTGCGCTTCTGGAAGCGTCGCTCCTGTTCCTCGTCGCTGATCGAGAACCAGTACTTGATGAGGATGATCCCCGAGCGCATCAGCATCCGCTCGAACGCGGGGGCCGACCGGAGGAACTCCTGGTACTCCTCGTCGGTACAGAACTCCATCACCCGCTCGACGGTCGCGCGGTTGTACCAGCTCCGGTCGAACAACACCATCTCGCCGGCCGCCGGGAGGTGCTCGACGTACCGCTGGAAGTACCACTGGCTCTGCTCGCGCTCGGTGGGTTTGCCGAGCGCGACGACTTTCACCACCCGGGAGCTCGTCCGTCGGGTGATCCGGTGGATCGTCCCGCCCTTGCCGGCCGCGTCCCGACCGTCGAACAGCACCACCACGCGGAGACCCTGTTCTTTCACCCACATCTGGAGCCGCACTAGCTCCTCCTGGAGGCGCTCGAGCTCCCGCTTGTAGTACTTCTTCTTGATCTTCCCGCTGTTCTTGTACAGGTCGTCGTCGTCGACGGTGCTCAGCACGGACTCCTCGGCCGGCAACACCGGGTGCTCGGTCATCGGATGCGACCCTCTCTCCAGACGGATTCACTCGTCAGAACGTACATACACAGCGTACTGACGCCGTGGACGTATAGTCTTGACCTCGATTCCTGTACCAACTATCCCGGGGGCTCTTCCCCGAACCGGACTGTCGGACGAACGTTCATACGCACCCGACCGGACCAGACGGTATGGGGCAGACGACAGAAACGAACTCGCTCGAGGTTCGCTGGTTCGGGACGGGCGTTCCCCCACCGGTTCTCGCCGAATGGATCGCCGGCTTCGGGCCGACCGACACCACGATGCGGACGGACCTGTACCTCTCGCCGCCGAGCTCCGGGTTCAACGTCAAGCTTCGGAGCGAGGCCGGCGAGCACGTCGAGATCAAGCGTCGATTGGGGACGGTCGGGCGACGGTCCTTCGGCGCAGCTGTCTCTGGCACCGTCGAACAGTGGTACAAGTGGAGCTTCCCGCTCGACCACCAGTCGGGCCTCCGGGACGCCGACCTGACCGGGTTGTGGCTCCCTGTCAAGAAGACGCGGACGCTGTACGGCGTCGATTCCGCGGACCTCGGGTCGCTGGAGGATGGCGTGACCGCCCACGTGGAAGTGACCGAGGTGTCGGCGCTGTCGGAGACCGCGTGGACCTGTGGCCTCGAAGTCGCAGGTCCCCCAGACCAACTCGAAGGAGCGTTCTCAGCCCTGAGGTCGGAACTGTTCGCGGACGCGTTCCCTGTCAGCCTCTCGGCGGAACAGTCACACGGCTACATCGAGTGGTTGCAGAGGACCGCGGAGGACGCACCCGCGGCCACGGGGGTCTTGGTTCCATCGAACCGGTGAGTTCCCGACCGGCTCGAGAGAGAGTTCGTCCCGCGCCCGGTCGACTACACCAGGATGCGGTGGATTGGCGACGCTTGGCTTGGGGTTTCCTAAGTCACACAAATCGAGTACGTACCAATCTTCGGGGTTCGGCAAAAGGTGTATTCACGTCGAATGCCTACATCTATCACACAGATTATGTACGTCTCCAATCGTATCAGCCGGATGATCTCCCGACGGCCGGGAGGTATCGAGCGCTTTCGGTCGAACCGTATCGGGATAGCGCTGGGTCGCGGTCGTCCGGGTGACCGTCGTACCGCCGCTCGGCGGCCATGACGACCCCTGACGGGGACGAACTGGATCCGGCAGTCGAGCACGGCGTCGACCTGTCCGACCCGGAGTACTACCTCAACCGGGAGCTGAGCCAGCTCGCGTTCCAGAAGCGTGTCCTCCACGAGGCCCTGGACGAGCGAACGCCGCTGCTCGAGCGCGTGCGGTTTCTCTCTATCTTCACGAGGAACATGGACGAGTTCTTTATGAAGCGAATCGGCGGGCTCGACCAGCAGATCGACGCCGGCGTGTCCAAGCCCGCGATAGACGGCCGTACCCCTGCCGAGCAGTGGGAGATAGCAATCGAGACGGCTCGACCGATGTTCGACGCCCAGACGGCGTGTTACCACGAGGAGATCCGCCCGGCGCTCGCGGACGCCGGCATCCACGTCCTCTCGTGGGAGGACCTCACGGCCGCAGAGCGCACGGAGATGCGCGAGTGGTTCGAGGAAACCATCCTGTCGACACTCACGCCGTTGTCGTTCGACCCCGCCCGTCCGTTCCCGTTCATCTCGAACCTGAGCCTCTCGCTCGGCGTGCTCGTGAGAGCCGACCCGACCGAGGAAGCGACGTTCACGCGGATCAAGATCCCGCCGAACCAGCCGCGACTCATGGCGATCAGCGAGGGAGAACGGTACGTCCTGCTCGAGGAGGTGATCCGGGGGAGTCTGGACCTGTTGCTCCCGAGCGTCGAGATTCTGGAGACGGCGATGTTCAGGGTGACCCGAAACGCCGAGGTGCGTCGCGACGAGGAGATCGCCGAGGACCTCATCTCGATGATCGAGGAGGTTCTCGAACAACGGAAGTTCGCGACCGTCGTCCGCCTGGAAATCGAAGAGGGAATGTCGGCGCGGATGGTCGATCTCCTGAAGAGCCGGCTCGATCTCGACGATTGCGAGGTGTTCGAGCTGGCGAACCCGCTCGGCTTCCGGGAGTTCGCGGACCTGCTCGAGCTGGAGCGGCCGGAGTTAAAACGCGAACCCTGGACGCCACAGCCCCATCCGCGGCTCCGAACCGGGACGTCCGCGGTCGCCGGTCTCACCGACGGGGAGAGCGTCTTCACCGCGATCAGGGAGGACGACATCCTCGTCCACCACCCGTACCACTCGTTCAGCGGGACCGTCCAGCGCTTCCTCGACGAGGCCGCCACCGACCCGGACGTGCGCGCGATCAAGGCGGCCATCTACCGGACGGCGAGCGACTCACAGGTGATCCAGTCGCTCATCGAGGCCGCCGACAACGGGAAACAGGTGGTGGTGATGGTCGAGCTGAAGGCCCGCTTCGACGAGCGGAACAACCTCGAGTGGGTACGAAAGCTCGAGGAGGAGGGGATCCACGTCGCCTACGGGACGATGGGGCTGAAGACGCACACGAAAACCGCGCTGGTAGTCCGGGAGGAGGACGACAGCATGCGTCTGTACTCGCACGTGGCGACGGGGAACTACCACTCGGAGACGGCGAAAGGCTACGTCGACCTGGGGCTGCTGACCGCCGACCGCGACATCGGTCGGGACCTAGTGAGGCTGTTCAACTTCTACACGGGGCCGGCCATCGCCGACGACTTCCACAAACTGTTGATCGCCCCGGTGACGATGCGCGAGGAGTTCACCGGGATGATCCGCCGGGAGGCGGAACACGCCCGGCTGGGCCGGCCCGCCAGGATCGTCGCCAAGATGAACGCGCTCGAGGACCCCGACATCGTTCGGGAGCTCTATCTCGCGTCCATGGCCGGTGTCGACATCGACCTGATCATACGGGACATCTGTCGGCTCCGCCCCGGACTCGACGGCGTGAGCGAGACGGTGTCGGTGTACAGCGTCGTCGGGCGCTTCCTCGAACACTCGCGCATCTACTACTTCGAGAACGGGGGCGACCCGGAGTACTACATCGGGTCGGCGGACTGGATGACCCGGAACCTGGACAACCGCGTCGAGGCGGTCACCCCCGTCGAGGACCCGCGGATCCGGGCACACCTCCGGTTCGTCCTGGAAGTGATGCTGGCGGACAACCGGAACTGCTGGGAGATGCACGCCGACGGCAGCTACACCCAGCGACGGCCGGAAGACGACGAACCGGAGTGGAGCACCCAGCAGATACTGGTGGAGCAGACGCTTGCGACACTCCGGCTCGACGACCCGATACACGGCATCCAGCCGACCCATCCGGCGGCGACGGGCGAACTGCTCATCGAGCCCCAGGACGAAGACGAGGGGCGTTCGTCGTCTGGGCCACCGGCGCCCGGTGACGGCGCAGTACCGCCGGAGGACCCGACGAGCGGCGACGACGTGCCCGACACGGTGGTCAAGTCCCAGGACCGGTAGTGCGTCCCGGACAGCGAGGAGTTCCGCATCGCCGTACGGACGCTCGACGGGCCCAGAGGCACCTGGAGACGGCCGAATCCGTGGTCTGCGTGGAGTACTACGGGGGGCGAGCGGACGCCGCGACCTGAATTCGGGGCGCTGAGCGCGATCGCCGTTGACGAACTGTGCGTCGCCGCTCCCCTCGGCGAGGTACTGCCTGCGCGGCGCCGTCATCGGCGTCACGCCGGTCCCCGTCGAGAGGAAGGCGACGTCGCGGTCCGGGTCCGCCAGGGTGAGAGTCCCCTCCAGCGGGGCGAGGATGACCTAGTCGCTGGAACTACCGTGCGAACAGCTGGCTGAACGCTTACCCGTCCGCGAGTGCCCGTTGAATCGCCACCTCGACCGGGGTCTGTTCGATAGGAACGACCGACTGCAGGTCCCGCTCGGGATCGACAGTGACAGGGTTGCGCATGCTCTCGACCAGCGGCCGGGCGATGGCGTACTGGACGTCCGTCGTCAGCCGCAGCCAGTGCGAGGACAGTCCCGGGGACATCACCGGCACCGGCACGATCAGGATACGCTTTCCCTTCTGTTCGGCGGTCAGCTCCAGCAGGGTCTCGTAGGACCACACTGTCGACCCGCCGATGTCGTAGATGCCTCCACGGGTCTCCTCGACGTCGAGGACGCCGACGAGATAGGCGACCGCGTCGTCGATACCAATCGGCTGACACGGCGTTCGTACCCACTTCGGGACCGTCATCACGGGCAGCCGATCGGTCAGGTCGTCGACGATGCGGAAGCTCGCGCTGTCGGCACCGATGATTATCGCCGCCCGGAGGACAGTGAGATCGAAACTCCCGGCTTCGAGGACCGACTCGACCTCGCGGCGGGAGGCGAGGTGTGGCGAGAGGTTCCGCTCGTCGCCACTGATCCCGCTCAGGTAGATCACCCTGTCGACGCCAGCCGCCGACGCCAGTTCCCGGAACCGGCGGGCGTAGGTCCGGTCAAGCTCCGCGAAGTTCTCGGCCGTCAGCGAGTGAATGAGGTAGTAGGCCACGTCGATCCCCTCACAGAGCCCCTCCAGTGACGCTGGATCGCCGAGATCACCCTCGAATATCTCCACGTCGTCCGGGAAGTCCGCTCGGCTCGCACTCCTGGAGAAGGCGACGACCTCGTGGCCGGCCGCACGCAGGGCCTCGATGAGCTGGCCACCGACGAACCCGGTCGCTCCTACAACGAGAACACGCATTGACAGCCGTACGGCCCGCTACCGCAAGGGTGTTCGGTTGGTGCACCGGCTCACTCCGGACGCCGGCCGCGGCAGGGCCGTGACCGGCAGTAGCGAGAATCTGACCGCAGGAGAACCCGGCTCTGTTGACGGCTCTGTCGAACTCCCCATTGGACGGGACAGAAGCGGCCTGCCGGGTGAGGTCTCCACCGTGTCCTCAGCTCAGTCGTGTGGTGCTCTGGTCGGTTCCGACTCCCACTCGTCGATGAGGGCCGCCGATGTCGTGACCTCGGCGTGGTACACGTCTTCAAGATACTCCAGCCCTCGCTGGTGGGCTTCCTCCGTGAACGCGTTCACACAGTCCTCGGGGACCACGATGTCGTACCCGTGGAAGAACGCCGTTGCGGACGTGTGCCGGACACACATGTTCGTGTGCAGGCCGGTCATGACGAGACGGTCGATGCCGAGGCTGCGGAGATGTTCGTCCAGTCCCGTGCCGTGGAAGGCGTCGTAGAAACGTTTCTCGAACACGTCGTCGGTCTCGGCCGGCGCCAGTTCCGGGATCACCTCCGCCCCCTCAGTCCCGCGCATCGCGTGCTCCCCCCAGACCTCCAGCTCGAAGTCCTCCGGACGGTGGGCGTCGTTCGCGTAGATCGGCCGGACTCCGTTCTCTCGTGCAGCGGGGAGGAGGTCGTCGCGGAGCGTCGGGATGATCCGCTCGGCGCGATCGGTCCCGATCTCGCCGGTCACGAAGTCGTTCAACATATCGAGGACGATAACGGCGTCAGTCACGCTGAGTATTGCCCGCGTGGACGCATGAACTTGCCGACGGAGCCGCTGTAAACCGGCACTGCCGTCCACGGACAACCTGCGCTCGAACGGTGGAGTCGGCCTCACCGACGTCGCCTACCGATGTCGGGGCCGTCCTCCCACTCTCGGTCGTCCGGCGCCGGTTCTCGTTGGACGACGAGGACGGGACCGAGAACCCGGTCGGCAGGCGTTTCGGAGACGTACATTATGAGTGAGGGTTGACATCCTCCGCGCCGTGAACGGCGAGGAGTCCCACGGCACCGCACCGCTGAGTTGGGATGGGTACGGTTTGTAGCCACCTCGAAAGACGACTACTGGCTGTGCCAACCAGCCGTTACTCCCATCCCGACATGGGATTCAGAGGATTCATGCCCGCGCTAAAGACTGGGCTTTCTCCTCAACTCTGCGTAACTCCCACGTTTCCGTCGTTCAGTCTCATTTAAACGTGCGCTTGAATCCCGGGACGTTGAACGTGAACGGCGAGTATTCGCCTGCCGCCGTCGGCCAGAACAGGAGTCCACGCGAAAGCCACACCCTCACCGAAGCGAACGGCGACGTCGTGAGCGAGTAGGGTGGGGTAATTTAGATAATACAACGAGAATGCCCCGGGGCTTGACCCCGAGGCGATTCACCAGTTCCGCTAGAGCGGCTACGCCAATTGAGAATTGAGTTTCTGCGAAATGAGTTTCGCAGAAATAAATTTCTAATATCGGCACGGTTATGACCGCTCAGTGTCGAACAGACGTATGAAGCAGTTCGTCGATCGGGAGAGCGAACTGAATAGATTACAAACGCTGTACGAGAGCGATCAGGCAGAACTCGCAATCGTGTACGGTCGTCGCCAGATCGGTAAAAGTACGCTCCTTCTCGAATCACTCAGAGATCGCAAGGGGACAGTCTACTATCAGGCGGTTCAGGAGACGCCAGCAGTCCAACTCACTCGATTCATCGAGGCCGCCGAATCGGTCTACCCAGGAATCACAGATATCCAGCGAGAGTGGGAACCGCTCCTCCGGTACCTCATCGACCGGGACGCAATCGTCGCCATCGACGAATTCCCTTATCTCATCGAGACGGATCCGAGCCTCCCGTCTATCATCCAGCACCTCTGGGATCACGAGGTCGCAGAGAGTCAGGCAACCCTCGTTCTGACTGGATCTGCCATCGGCATGATCCACGAACACGTCCTGGATGGCGGCGCCCCATTATATGGACGAGTCTCACAGACTCCGAACGGACGAATCGAACTTCAGCCATTCCCCTTCCGGTCGCTCCAGGAATTCGTTCCAGCGTACTCGAACGAGGAACTCGTATTCGTTGCCGGAATCTTCGGTGGGACACCGCGGTACCTCGAGCCCCTCGACGATTCGTGCAGCCTCGGTGAGAACATCACCCGCCTCTTGCTGGATGCCGACGGCCCGCTGCACGACGAACCCGAGACCGTGCTCCAGATGGAACTTACGGAAGTCAACCGGTTCTTTGCCCTGCTGGAATCGATGGCGAGCGGCAACCGGACTCGCAACGAGATCGCCCAAGGAGCCGGCATCGACAACCGCGACACGTCGTATTACTTCGATCGCCTGGAGACGCTCACCCTCATCGAGCGCCACCATCCGGTGACTGCGAATCCGACGCGAACGAAGACGACGCGCTATCGCGTCCGCGACCCGCTCTTTCGGTTCTACTTCCGGTATCTCTACGGACGAGCGGGCCAGTACCAACTCTACGGCGACGACGCGTACGCTGACCTCATCGAACCGGAGCTCCCGGCGTTCGTCAGCGATACGTTCGAGCGGCTCTGCCAGGAGGCCGTGCCGACGTTGTACAGTGACTTGCAGCTGACCCGGGTTCCCGGCCAGTGGTGGGACAACGAGCGGGAGATCGACGTCGTCGCACCAACCAGCGGCGCGACGTTGCTCGTCGGGGAAGCGAAGTTCACTAACAGCCCGGTCGGATACGGTGTCTTGGCCGGCATGGAAGATGACGCTCCCCATGTCGACTGGATGCCATCGGATGGCGGCGATCCGGAGTACGAGTACGCGCTTTTCAGCCGGAGTGGATTCAAACCATCAGTCGAGGAGGCGGCTGACAGTCGCGACGACCTCCGGCTGTTCGAACTTGACGACGTCGTGGACGCGCTCGAAGCGACCGCGAACTGAGTCGTTCGAAACACGGTGGAAAAATCATCAACACGCTGTCGGGCGTCGCTCGTCCCCTCGAAGCCGTCTTGTATTTGTCCGTTGTTCTATACCGTATGACCGAGCGTGCCCTGCCCGAACTGCTCTCGCTGTCGTTCGAGCTATGTCACCTGACTGTTGGGCCCTCCAACTGACCGACTCCGTCGATGCCGGGCTGTTCGCGTATGGTACACTGACAGTATGCAGATCGCCCGCGAACGATACATCGTCTCCGGCGACTCCGAGGCCGCCCTCAACCAGACCGTCGGCACAATCAGCGAACCCCCACTGACAACAAAAGTTGCCGAACTGTGAGTGACACCAGAGGGGCCGTCGGTTGGCCCGTATCTGGAACCTCCATACGGAGGTCCATGTCTTCCCCGTCGCGAGATCCACATAATCACCGAGATCAGTGAACTCTATCTTATGACAACCACCCTTACAGAGGACTCGGCGTTCGTCGTTCGCAGTCATCCACTGCATCTTGCCCGTACTCGGCCGGTGGGGTACCTCGGGGACAAGCCCCGAGGCTTCACCGTTTAGGGTCTGCACCGCACCCGCAGGCGAATTTAATTCCCCTCGGCCTCCCCAGAGTTGGGTCGGCTGGAATTAACACCCGAACACGCTGAGTGTGTCCGTGAGGGTCGACGGCTCCACTCCGCCCGGCAACACCCGTTTCACCCACCGTGGCAGCAGGGGTTTGAGAGGTGCCACATTTCCATCAGCCAAACGACCGCTTCATATTGAGTTCTTCAATATCCGTCGCAGTCGTTACTCTTTGACGTGAAGTATTGTTTGATATATGTCAAAGGCACTGGTCTATCACGAAAACGGCCCTCGCCATCTCCACGGACTCGGCTGAGGCGACCCGGAGAAATCTCGAACCCTGTTCTTGACGGCTCTACCCGGGGGAAGCGTCTTTCTGAGCCGATTGCAGCATTCGTGCTTCACCGACGGCGTCGGGGGACTTCAATTTGGTCGTGATTACTCGCCTAATCACGATCAAATGGCCCACGAGGCAATCATCCCCCAATCACCACGGAGAGGCCCTGAGAACCCCGGTCCTGTCCAGTACGGGATTCATAAACCATATATCGCTATATGTACCGCACGTGGTGGAAGTTGAGACTACGGCGGGTTTAGCAGGCCTATGATGCGTGAATTTGACAGATTCGGTCAGCGGAAACTGCCCTAGATGGCTCTCCAAGCGACTATTCTTATCACACACTCAACTATATGGGCCAATTTTCGAGACTTAAAGCAGCGTAGCCACTCAGACGCCACGCTAACCAGAACAGAGTGCCTCACTACCCGATTCCAGTTTCCTTCTTCAGCAGCGTCAGCGTGTTGTCCGCTGTAATCACCGGTGAGTGCTCATACTCGCCAGTCAACTCGGCTTGGACGAGT
>Ga0207797_1001964_pt1 | contig 14584 bp, 14 predicted proteins | sample PRCRCaboRojoPR_6_FD_187275 | JGI IMG/M metagenome (GOLD analysis project Ga0207797, IMG submission 187275) | Marine sediment microbial community from Cabo Rojo, Puerto Rico - PR CR 10% Liquid 1 (SPAdes) | ecosystem: Environmental > Aquatic > Marine > Coastal > Sediment | place: Cabo Rojo, Puerto... | reverse complement strand
GGGAGATCGACGAGCTGGAGGCGGCCGTCGGCGACTACGACCCCGCGGACGTCCCCGACCACGAGGAGGTCGAGGCCAACCTCGAGCGCCTCGAGGCCGAGATGACGGCCCTCGAGCCCGTCAACATGCTGGCCATCGACGAGTACGACGAGGTGGCCGCCGACCTCGAGGAGCTCGAGGAGCGCAAGACGGTCCTCGTCGAGGAGGCCGACGCCATCCGCGACCGGATCGAGACCTACGAGGCCCGCAAGAAGGAGACCTTCATGGACGCCTTCGAGTCCATCAACGACCACTTCGAGGACATCTTCGAGCGCCTCTCGAACGGCACGGGCCACCTCCACCTCGAGGACGAGGCGGACCCCTTCGAGGGCGGCCTGACGATGAAGGCCCAGCCCGGCGACAAGCCGATCCAGCGCCTCGACGCCATGAGCGGCGGCGAGAAGTCCCTGACGGCGCTGGCGTTCATCTTCGCCATCCAGCGCCACAACCCCGCGCCCTTCTACGCCCTGGACGAGATCGACGCCTTCCTCGACGCCTCGAACGCCGAGCTGGTCGGCGAGCTGGTCGACGAACTCGCCGGCGACGCGCAGTTCGTCGTCGTCTCCCACCGCTCGGCCATGCTCGAGCGCTCCGAGCGGGCGATCGGCGTGACGATGCAGGAGAACAACATCTCCGCGGTCACGGGCATCGACCTCTCCGGCGGGGAGGCGGAGGTGCCGGCCGATGACTAGCGAGGCCGAGCGAAGCGAGGTCTCGGGAGGCGTGACCCGTGTCCGATAGCGAGATCCCGCTGGACATCGCCGGCCACGACGACCGAAGCCGACCCGCCGACGGTCCCGAGCTTCCGGGGCCACTGACCGACGACGAGGAGCCCGAGGGTTCCGGCGGCGAGGCCGACGACGAGGTCGAGCCCGTCGAGGTCCTCGTCGCGCTCGCCAAGGACGGCGAGATCGATCCCTGGGACATCGACATCGTCGACGTGACCGACAAGTTCCTCGAGCGGATCGACGAGGCGGACCTGCGGACCTCCGGCCGGGCGCTGTTCTACGCGAGCGTCCTGCTCCGGATGAAGTCCGACGCGATGCTCCAGCCCGACGAACCCGAGGAGGAGTCGGCCGGGGCCGACCCCTGGGAGCAGCCGATGGCCGACGACGGGCCGATCGAGGGGCCCGACCCGGTCGCGGCCCTGGAGCGGGAGATGGACCGCCGGCTGGAGCGCAAGCGCGCCCGGGGCATGCCGACGACCCTGGACGAACTCGTCCGGGAGCTCCGCGAGGCCGAGCGCCAGACCCGGTGGAAGGAGGGCCGCGAGTACGACACCTCCGGCTCGCCCCACGGCTACCGGCGGGGCACCCAGGAACTGGACTACCGCGGGGCCGACGACATGCGCCTCGATGACGAGCCGACCGCGGCGGACGTGACCGGGACGACTCACAAGGAGCACGTCGACGAGATCATCACGTCGGTCTGGTCGGTCCTGCTCGAGCAGTACGAGGCCGGCCGGGAGGAGGTGCTCTTCCGGGAGCTCGTCGGCCCGGGGGGCAACCGCGTCGAGACCTTCCTCGGCCTGCTCTTTCTCTCCCACCGCGGACAGGTCCGCCTCAGACAGGACGACCTGTTCGGCGACCTGTGGGTCCGGGATCCCAACGCCGGCGACGGCGAGAACGCGGTCGCGGACTGACTCGCCGTCTTGTTGGCCACTGCGAAAGTGTTATGCAGCATCACGACAAACGGTAACACATGACACCCGAGACGTTCCGGGAGCGCCTCGCGGAGGGAGGGGTGGACCGCGAGCGGTTCCTGCGGGCCGTCGAGTACGTTCGCGACGACGGGCGATCGTAGCCAGGCCCGGGTCGGGTCTCCCTGCGGCACGAGCGACGCCCGACGCGTTGAAGTGCCGGCCGGCCGCGGACCCTGCATGGACACGCGGGACGCCCTCGTCGTCGACGCCTTCGCGCCGGAGCCGATGACCGGAACGCCGGTCGGGGTGATCCTCGACGGCGCGTCGCTCGCGCCCGATCAGCGCGATCGCATCGCGGGGGAGTTCGGCGCGCCGGTGACCGCGTTCGTCGGCCGAGACGACGGCTGGCAGCTTCGCCTGGGCGGCGAGTCCGCGGGCCGGCCGCTGCACGTCGGCGTCGCCGCGGCGACCGCGCTCCGGGAGCGAGACCGACTCGAGGACGACGCCGACGCGGTGCCCCTCCAGTTGCCGGACGCGGCGATGACCGTCACGCTCGATGCCGAGGGCCGCGCCTGGGTCGACGTCGACGAGCCGGACCTCCGCAGCCCCGAGGTCACCGAGGCGGAGGCGGCCGACGCGCTCGGCATCGACAAGGCCGCGATCCGGGACGTCGCGGCCGACCTCCCGCTCGTGCGGGCCTCGCTCGGCCGGGGCGTCCTCGCCGTCCCGGTCAACTTCCTGGAGCACCTGAGCGGCGCCGACCCGGACCCGGGCGCCGTCGCCGACGTCCTCGACCGGACGGGTGCGGCGTGCCTCTACGCCTACACCTTCGACACGCTAGCGGGCGACCGCGACGTTCACGGCCTGGCGGTCGACGGGGACGGACCGGTCGCCGGGCCGACGGGCGAGGCGGCAGCCTGCGCCGCGGCCGCGATCCGCCGACACGGTGCGATGGACCACGACCGGGACACCCTCCGGTTCGAGGCGGGCGACCTGCTCGACCGGCCCGTGCGGCTGGCGATTCGGACCGGGGACGGGTACGCCGTGGGCGGCCGGGCCGTGACAGTGGTGGACGGGCGGATCGTCGTCCCGCCGGCCGAGGAGGGCGGCGACATCATCGAGGCCTGAGGCCCGCCGGCCCGTGGCCCCCGACTTCAGAAGCTTCTTTAGGTTCGTTGACGACCGAATAGGTACGGCTATGGCTGTACTCTGGCTGGACGACGTCCGGGCCGACGACCTGGCGGCCGTCGGGGGGAAGGCCGCGTCCCTGGGTGAGTTGACGGCGGCCGACCTGCCCGTGCCCCCGGCGTTCGTCGTGACGGCGGACACGTACCGATCCTTCATCGAGGACACCGGCATCGACGACGAGCTGTTCGAGGCCGTCGACGTCGACGCGGACGAGTCCGGGGCCCTCGCCGAGGCAGCCGAGCACGCGCGGGAACTGATCGAGGACACGCCGATCCCCGAGGACCTCCGGGAAGAGATACTCGGGGCCTACGACCGGATCGGCGAGGACGCCTCCGTCGCCGTCCGCTCCTCGGCCACCGCCGAGGACCTCCCGGACGCCTCCTTCGCCGGCCAGCAGGAGACCTATCTCAACATCACGCGCGCGGATCTACTCGATCGCGTCCGGTCCTGCTGGGCCTCCCTGTTCACCCAGCGGGCCATCTACTACCGCCAGGAACAGGGCTTCGCCCACGACGACGTCGACATCGCGGTGGTCGTCCAGGAGATGGTCGACGCCGAGAAGAGCGGCGTCATGTTCACCAGCCACCCCTCGACGGGCGCGCCGGTGCTCACGATCGAGGCGGCCTGGGGGCTCGGCGAGGCCGTCGTCTCCGGCGCGGTCACGCCCGACAACTACGTGATCGATCGCGCGGCCGGCGAACTCACCGACGAGTCGATCGCCGAGAAGACCGTCATGCACGTGCGCGATCCCGAGACCGGCGAGACCGTCGAGCAGCCCGTCCCCGAGGACAAGCGGTCCGCCCGGGTCCTCGAGGACGCCGAGATCGACGCGCTGCTCGCCCTCGGCGAGGAGATCGAGGCCCACTACGGCGAGCCCCAGGACGTCGAGTGGGCCATCGCCGACGACGGCTCGGGCGCCGGCGCCGGGCCCGACGGGACGGTCTATCTGCTCCAGTCCCGGCCGATCACGACCATCAGCGAGGGGGCGACCGCCGAGGGCAGCGTGGCCGACGGCGGCGTCGCGGAGACGGCGGAGCAGGGCGGCGAGGTCCTCTCGGGACTCGGGGCGAGTCCCGGCAAGGCCTCCGGGGAGGTCAAGCACCTGGCGTCCGCCGACGACCTCGACGTCGTCGAGGCCGGCGACATCATCGTCGCCGACATGACGACCCCGGACATGGTGCCCGCGATGAAGCGGGCCGCCGGGATCGTCACCGACGAGGGCGGCATGACCTCGCACGCGGCGATCGTCTCCCGGGAGCTCGGCGTGCCCGCGGTCGTCGGCGTGGGCTCCGCGACCGACGAGCTCGAGAACGGGACGATGGTGACCATCGACGGGGAGCAGGGGACGATCGAGATCGGCACCGAGACCGAGGCCGAGTACGACGCCATCGAGGAGGTCCGCCCGGGCTCGCCGGTCAAGCCCATGACGGCGACGGAGGTGAAGGTCAACGTCTCGATCCCCGACGCGGCCGAGCGGGCGGCCGCGACCGGCGCCGACGGCGTCGGCCTCCTGCGGATGGAGCACATGATCCTCTCGCTGGGCAAGACGCCCGAGCGATACATCGCCGACGAGGGCGAGGCGGCCTACGTCCAGCAGATCGTCGACGGCGTCGAGCGCGTCGCCGACGAGTTCTACCCCCGGCCCGTCCGCGTCCGGACGCTCGACGCGCCGACCGACGAGTTCCGCCAGCTCGAGGGCGGCGAGGACGAGCCGACAGAGCACAACCCGATGCTCGGCTACCGCGGCATCCGGCGCAGCCTCGACCGCCCGGAGATCTTCGCCCTCGAACTCGAGGCGTTCAACCGGCTCTACGGCATGGGCTATGACAACGTCGAGATCATGCTCCCGCTGGTCAACGACGCCGAGGACGTCCGCCAGGCCAAGGCCCTCATGGCGGAGGCCGGCATCGACACGGAGCGCCGCTCCTGGGGCGTCATGATCGAGACGCCAGCGAGCGCCTTCGACGTCGGCCGGATGGCCGAGGTCGGCATCGACTTCGCCAGCTTCGGCACGAACGACCTGACCCAGTACACGCTGGCGGTCGACCGCAACAACGAGCGCGTCGCCGACCGGTTCGACGAACTCCACCCCGCCGTCGTCGACCTCATCGAGCGGACCATCGCGGTCTGCCGCGAGCACGACGTCGCGACGGGCATCTGTGGCCAGGCCGGCTCCGACCAGGAGATGGTCCGCAAACTCGTCCACGCGGGTATCACGTCGATCAGCGCCAACATCGACGCCGTCCGCGACGTCCAGCACGAGGTCAAGCGCGTCGAACAGAAGATGCTGCTCGAGTCGGTTCGCTGAGTTTCTGCCCCAGCCCGCCGCCGTGTTTGGCTACCGAGGCCGCCCGGAAAGCCCCGCCGCGCTCGACTCGGGTGGCTCGCTGCGCGCTCACTTCGTTCGCGTGCTTGCGTCGCCAGCCGTCGTCGAGCGCGGCGCCCCTTTCAGTCCCACCCGTTGGATTGCCGGGCCGGTGTGTGGCGGCTGGCCAGTTGGTCACCGGGAGTTCAATCGGGTCCCGTGCTATGGGAAATCCGGTCGCCGGTGTCGGTCAGAAGCCGGTGAACTTGTCCCGGCGGTAGATGTCGATCTCGCTGGCCATCGAGGGGTGCTGCCGGGCGGCGAAGACCACCGCCTCCGCGATCTCCTCGGGCTCGCTGACCTCGCCCTCCTCGAAGCGCTCCGCGAAGGTCTCGCCGTAGGCGGCGCCGAACTCGGTGCGAACCTCGGTCGGATTGACGACCGTCACGGCGACGTCCTCGTCGCCGACCTGGGCGGAGAGGCTCTTGGCGAAGCCCCTGACCCACCACTTCGACGCGGCGTAGACGGGGTTCGACGGCCGGGGGTACTGGCCGGCGAAGCTCCCGACGAAGACGAGGGTCCCCGAGGCGTCAATGAGGGACGGCAGCGCGGCCCTGCTGGTGAAAAAGCAGCCGTCGACGTTGGTCTCCATCATCGTCCGGTAATCCTCGGTCGGGAGGTCTGCGACGTCGCCCCCGCGGGCGAGGCCGGCGTTGTTGACCAGCAGGTCGAGGCCGCCGAACTCCTCGACGGTCGTTTCGACGAGGGCCTCGGCCGAGGACTCGTCGCGGAGGTCGGTCGGGACGACGAGCACCTCGGCGTCGTACTCGGTCCGGAGGGTCTCTGCCAGGTCCGCCAGGCGTTCCCGCCGGCGCGCAGCGATGGCCACGCGGGCGCCTTCGCGGGCGAGTGCGTGGGCCGTCGCTTGGCCGATGCCGGCGCTGGCCCCGGTGACGATCGTCGCCTGTCCCTCGATGGACTGCGTCGAAACCATGGGCGAACGTCGACGGCCGGGCGATTAAATGTCCGGGAACGGCTCCCGCGGCCGGCGACGGCCCGGAACGACGCAGGCGTAACCCCTAAGCACGCGGACGGGTGACGGTGGGTATGCAGCGGCTCGAACGCGCCGAACCCCAGGACTTCGAGCGCGTTCTCTCCTCGATGTGTACGGACCCACATCCGGCGGCCCGGGAGGCCGCCAACCGCTTTCTCGCGACGAATCCCGGCGACCCCGGCACGTACGAGACCGTCGCGCGCCTCGAGCGGGAGGCCGTCGAGACCCTCGGGACGATCGCGGGCCTGTCGGACCCGGCGGGCTACGTGACGAGCGGGGGGACCGAGGCGAACATCCAGGCGCTCCGGATCGCCCGGAACCGCGCGGACACGGACGATCCTAACGTCGTCGCGCCCACGAGCGCGCACTTCAGCTTCCGGAAGGCGGCGAACGTCCTCGACCTCGAACTCCGCAGCGCGCCGACCGAGGACCACGAGGCCGACCCCGAGGCGATGGCCCGCCTCGCCGACGAGGACACCGTCGCCGTCGTCGGCGTCGCCGGCACGACCGAGTACGGCGCCGTCGATCCGATCCCTGCCGTCGCCGACGTCGCCGCCGACGTCGGGGCGCTCTGTCACGTCGACGCCGCCTGGGGCGGCTTCTACCTGCCGTTCACCGCCCACGACTGGCACTTCGGCCACGCCGCCATCGACACGATGACGATCGACCCCCACAAGGCCGGCCAGGCGGCCGTGCCCGCGGGCGGGCTGCTGGCGCGATCCGCCGACCTGCTGAACGAGCTGGCCATCGACACGCCGTACCTCGAGTCGACCTCGCAGGTCACGCTGACGGGCACCCGGAGCGGGGCCGGCGTGGCGAGCGCCGTGGCGGCCACCGACGCCCTCTGGCCGGAGGGCTACCGCGACGAGTACGAGCGCGCGATGGACAACGCCTACTGGCTGGCCGAGCAGCTCGAGGCCAGGGGCCACGAGGTGTTCGGGCCGGAGCTGCCGCTCGTGGCGGCGGACCTCTCCGTGCCGATGACGGGCGAGCTGCGCGACCGGGGCTGGCGCGTCTCGAAGACCGGCGCCGGCGAGATGCGCGTCGTCTGCATGCCCCACGTGACGCGGTCGATGCTGCGCTCGTTCGTCGCCGACCTCGACTGGTACTGAGTGGGGGCCGGCAGCGGGATGTGAAGCTTTAGGGAACCACCCGGCCTAGACCGGGTATCGATGGTCCCCGGGCACGCTCTCGTTCCGCTCATCGCCCACCCGCTGGTCTCCGACGTCGCTCACGCGACGGCGCTGTTGGCCGGGAGTGGGTGTGGGGCGGGCGGGGACCTGCTCGTCCGGGCGATCTGTACGGCCACGGGCCCGACCGGGCTGGTCCTCGTCGCGGTCTACTCGTTCCTCATCGCCATCGTCCTCCCGCTCCCCAGCGAGATCGTCCTCGCGGCCCCGCTGAATCTCGGCGTTCCGACCTGGGCCACCTTCGGGCTCATCATGGTCGTGAGCGGCCTGGCGAAGGCGGGCGGGAGCCTGGTCGCCTTCCACATCGGCCAGGAGGCGAAGAACTACGGGCCGCTGGTGCGCCGCATCAAGCAGTCGCGGTTCGACGTCATCGAGTGGTCCGAGCGCCGGACGATCCAGGTCGCCCGACGGTGGGGCTACCTCGGGCTCGCCCTCGCGCTGTGTGTGCCCTTCTTCCCGGACACGCTCTCGATCTACGCCTTCACGGTGCTCGAGGAGGACTACCTCAAGTTCGGGCTGGCGACCTTCGTCGGCAGCATCGGCCGCCTCGTGGTGACCGTCGGCCTCGTCGGCGGCGGTCTCGCCATGATCTAGGCGTTCTGCCCATTCTCGGCCCGTGAGCGTGGTGGCTGGCTTTATTGCCCTGGCGAGGAACGTATCCGATATGACACAACGGTCCTCCAGGCGCTGGCTCTCCAGCCAGGTGCTCATCGGCGTGCTGGTCGTCCTGGTCGGCGTGATCCTGCTGGCCGAAACGACCGACCTGTACGACGCGGGCTTCCTCCTCCGGTACGTGCCCTCGCTGTTCGTCCTGCTCGGACTCTACGTCATGGTCCGGAGCGGGTTCCGCAACGTCTTCGGCCCGCTGCTGGTCGTCGTCGTGGCGGGGCTCTGGCAACTGACGGCCCTCGACCTCGTCGAGGGCGCGGACCTCGTGGACTTCTGGCCCCTGGTGATCGTGTTCTTCGGCCTGTCGCTGCTGCTCGGTCACCTCCGCCGGCGCCCCCGCGGCGTCAGCGACGCCCACGTGACCTCCTTCGCCGCCTTCGGCGGCAGCGAGAAACGCTCGACGTCGACGGAGTTCACCGGCGCCGACCTGACGGCGATCTTCGGCGGCGCGGAACTGGACCTCCGGGACGCCGCGGTGGCCGACCCGCCGGCCCACGTCAGCGCGAACGTCATGTTCGGCGGCGTCGAACTCATCGTCCCCCGGGAGTGGAAGGTCCAGCTCGACGTGATCCCGCTGTTCGGCGGCGCCGCCGACGAGCGACCCCGGCGCGAGGAGGAACACGAGGAGGTCGACCTGATCGTCTCGGGGCTGGTCCTGTTCGGCGGCGTGAGCGTCGACGACTAGCCCTCGCCCCACCCACGTACCGGCCGGCGCCGACGCGCCAGCGCCAAACCGGCGGTCTTTTGACGCTCATCCCGGTATCGGGGAGACATGAGCCACGACCCGCTCCCCACCGACAACCCCGCGGTGGTCACGGTCGGGTTGCCCTACGCCAACGGCGACCTGCACGTGGGCCACCTCCGGGGCTACGTCGGCGGGGACGCCTACGCCCGGGCGCTCCGCCGCGTCGGCCAGCAGACCGCCTTCGTCTGCGGCTCTGACATGCACGGGACGCCCATCGCCGTCAACGCGGCCGAGCAGGGCGTCGACCCGGAGACCTTCGCCCTCGAGTGGCACGAGAAGTACACCGAACTCTTCCCGCGGTTCAACGTCGAGTTCGACCAGTACGGCCACACCCACGACGAGACGAACACCGAGATGACCCAGTCCTTCGTCGAGACCTGGATCGACGAGGGCCACGTCTTCGAGCGGGAGATCCAGGTCGCCTGGGACGCCGCGGAGGACCAGCCCCTGCCCGACCGCTACGTCGAGGGGACCTGCCCCTACTGTGGCGAGCACGCCCGCGGCGACGAGTGCGACGAGGGCTGCCAGCGCCACCTCGAGCCCGGCGAGATCGAGGACCCCGTCTCGACGCTCACCGGCAACCCCGCCGAGTACCGCACCCGCGAGCACAAGTTCCTCCGGCTGGCGGACTTCCAGGACTACCTCCAGGGGTTCATCGACCGCCTCGAGGGCACGGAGAACGCCCGCAACCAGCCCCGCGAGTGGATCGAGGGCGAACTCGAGGACCTCTGTATCACGCGGGACATGGACTGGGGCATCGACTACCCGGGTGAGGGAACGGAGGACCTCGTGCTATACGTCTGGGTGGACGCCCCCATCGAGTACGTCTCCGCGACGAAGCAGTACACTGACCGCGTCGGTGCGGACACCTACGACTGGGAGCGGACCTGGAAACTCGGCGGCGAGCGCCGGCCCGACACCGCGTGGGACGACGACTGGACCGACGACGCCGGCGAGGTCGTCCACGTCATCGGCCGGGACATCATCCAGCACCACGCCGTCTTCTGGCCCGCGATGTTGCGCGGGGCGGGCTTCACGGAGCCGCGGGCCATCCTCGCGACCGGGTTCGTCGGCATCGACGGCAAGGCCCTCTCGACCTCGCGCAACCGCGCGGTCTGGGCCGAGGAGTACCTGGAGGCGGGCTTTCACCCCGATCTGTTCCGGTACTACATCACGACGGGCTCCGGGCTGGAGAACGACGTCGACTTCGCCTGGGACCGCTTCGCCGAGCGCGTCAACGGCGAGCTCGTCGGCAACCTGGGCAACTTCTGCTACCGGGCGCTCCTGTTCGCGGAGCGCAACTACGACGGGACGCCCGACGCCGCCGTGAGCGACGAGGTCGGCGACCGGATCGACGCGGCCCGCGAGACGTTCGAGGCCGCCGTTCGCGAGTACGACATCCGGACCATCGGCCAGGTCGCGATCGACCTCGCGGCCTTCGGCAACGAGTACATCCAGCGCCACGAGCCCTGGAACCTGATCGACGAGGATCCCGACGCGGCCGCGCAGGTCATCCGCGACAGCGTCCAGCTGACGAAGGCCTGTGCCGTCCTCCTGCAGCCGGTCATGCCCGAGACGGCCGAGCGCCTCTGGGGCCAGCTCGGCGAGACCGGCTCGGTGGCCGACGTGGACCTCTCGGCGGCCAGCGAGGCCCCGCCCGCCTCGTTCGGGGACCCGTCCGAGCTGTTCGACCAGGTCGAGGACGACCACGTCGCGGAACTGAACGCCGAGCTCCGGGACCGCGTCGAGACGGCCGAGTCCGAGGCCGCCGCGGACGAGGATGCGGAGTCGGTCGACGAGGCCGCCCCCGACCTCGAACCGCTCGCCGAGGACCGGGTGAGCTTCGAGGACTTCCAGGAACTGGACGTCCGGGTCGGCGAGATCGAGGTCGCCGAGCCGATCGAGGGCTCCGACGACCTCGTCCGCCTGGAGGTCGACCTCGGGGTGGAGACGCGCCAGCTCGTGGCCGGGATCAAGCAGCTCCACGACGTCGAGGCCCTGCCGGGGACCCGGATCGTCGTCCTGGCGAACCTGGAGCCGGCGGAGCTGTTCGGCGTCGAGTCCAACGGCATGCTGCTGGCAGCCGGCGAGGACGCGGATCTGCTGACGACCCACGGCGACAGCGAGCCCGGGACGAAGATTCGGTAGCGTCCCGGAGCCTTCTTTGGTGGGCAGCCACTCCGGTCGGCCATGAGTGGCGGGGACGGCGACGACGAGTGGCGGTTCACCCTCGAGGACCTCGAGGACGGCGACGAGGACGGGGGCAACGTCGCCGGCTCGTTCGTCCCCGACGCCGACATCGAGCCGGAGGCGATCAGCCTCGAGAACGCCGCCTTCGTGCTGCTCGGCGCCCTCGTCGCCGGGGCGGTCCTGCTCGCCTTCGTGCTCGCGCTGACGTGAGGCCCCGAAGGATTAATCCACGACCGGCCGAAGGTGGTGCCATGGTCGACGCGTACGGGCTGCTCCAGGCCAACCTCCCGACGCTGTTGCTCCTGGCGGGCGCGGCGCTGATCGTCGCGGAGGCCCTCGCGCCAGGGGCTCACTTCTTCGTCGCCGGGGTGGCGCTGTTCGTCGCGGGGCTCGTGGGGCTGGTCCTCCCCCCAGTCCTGGGCGCCGTCAACCTCCTGATCCTCGCGGTCGTGGTGATCGCGACGTCGCTGGCCACCCTGTACGTCTACCGGGAACTTGACATGTACTCCGGCCCGGGCGAGGGCCGGACGAGCGATTCGGCGTCACTCCGGGGCCAGACCGGGTGGGTGACGGAGGCGGTCACGCCGACCGGTGGCGAGGTGAAACTCGAGGACGGCGGGTTCAGTCCCTACTACCGCGCACGGACGGTCGACGGCGAGATTCCCGAAGGCGAGGAGATCCTGGTGATGGATCCGGGCGGCGGGAACGTCCTCACCGTGGAGGCCGTCGGGGACCTCGAGGACGACATCGACCGGGAACTGGCCGAGGGCCGGGACCCGGATCCGGCGAACTGAGGCCGAGACCGCACCAATCCTTTTGGTCGGGCGTCCCCACTCCCCTGCATGTTCGCCGTTCTCCAGCTCGCCAGTCCTCTCCCCATCGTCGCGGTGATCGTCCTCGTAATCGCCATCGTGACGGCCTACAAGAGCATCGTCATCGTCGACGCCTACGACAAGGAGGCCTACACCCGCTTCGGGAAGTACCAGGGCCTGCTCGAGCCGGGGGCGAACTTCGTCCTGCCCTACGTCACGCGGACCTACCGGTTCGACATGCGGACCCAGACCCTGGACGTGCCACGCCAGGAGGCCATCACGCGGGACAACTCGCCGGTGACCGCCGACGCCGTCGTCTACATCAAGGTCATGGACGCCGAGAAGGCTTTCCTCGAGGTCGACGACTACAAGCGGGCGGTCTCGAACCTCGCCCAGACGACCTTGCGGGCGGTGCTCGGCGACATGGAGCTCGACGACACGCTGAACAAGCGCCAGCAGATCAACGCGAAGATCCGCAAGGAACTGGACGAGCCGACCGACGAGTGGGGGATCCGCGTCGAGAGCGTCGAGGTCCGGGAGGTCAACCCGAGCGCGGACGTCCAGCAGGCCATGGAGCAGCAGACCTCCGCGGAGCGCCGCCGCCGGGCGATGATCCTCGAGGCACAGGGCGAACGCCGGAGCGCCATCGAGCAGGCCCAGGGTGACAAGCAGTCGAACATCATCCGCGCCCAGGGCGAGAAGCAAAGCCAGATCCTCGAGGCCCAGGGCGACGCCATCTCGACGGTCCTCCGGGCGAAGTCCGCCGAGTCGATGGGCGAGCGGGCCATCATCGAGCGGGGCATGGAGTCCCTCGAGCAACTCGGCGAGAGCGAGTCGACCACGTTCGTCCTGCCCCAGGAGCTGTCCTCGCTGCTGGGCCGCTACGGCAAGCACCTCCGGGGGAGCGACGTCAAGGAGGACGGGGAGGTCCTCGAGACGCTCGACTTCGACGCCGAGACCCGCGAGATGCTCGGCCTGGACGACATCGAGGAGATCCTGGGCGAACTCGAGGACGAGGACAGCGTGGTCGACGTCGAGCAGATGGAACAGGAGGCCCAGGCGGTCAAGGCCGGCGAGGCCGGCGCCGACATCAAGGACCCCGACGAGGTCATCGAGGAGATGGACCAGGAGTTCGCCGGCGGCGCGGGCGATGAGGACCAGGAGTAGGTAGCGAAGCCGTTTAGTGGGGGCTTCCCCTACGTTGGGCGATGACAGGGGGTCCACGGGGGGTCGACGAGGACAAGCGGGCCACCCTGAGACGCTTCGCCGCCCTCGGGGCGGCGAGCCCGCTCGTGGGCCTGGCGAGCGCGGAGGAGAGCGACAGCGACGCCCCCGGCGCCATCGCCGGCTACGTGGCCGCGACCCCCGGCGCCCACTTCTCGAAGATCCGGGACGACCTCCAGCTGGGCACGGGCGAGACCCAGCACCACCTCCGGGCCCTCGAGCGGGACGGCAGCCTCGAGAGCCGGAAGGACGGCGACTACCGGCGCTACTTCGTCACGGATCGCTTCTCCGGGGCCGAGAAGGTCGCCCTGGGCTACCTCCGGCGGACCACGCCGCGCGGGATGATCCTGGCACTGTTGCGCGAGCCCGGCCAGGGACCGGGTGACCTGGCCGAGCGCCTCGACGTCTCGCGGCCGACCGTCAGCAAGTACGCCGCGGAACTCGCCGCCGCGGGGCTCCTCGATCGCGAGGGTGGGTACACGCTCGAGGATCCCACGACGCTCCTCGTGCTCGTCGTGGCCTACGCGGACTCCTTCGGCGAGGAGGCGACGGCGCTCGCGGCCGACGCCCCGGCCTTCCTCAGCTACGATCCCGCCTGATCAGGCGGTGACCATCCAGGTCGTGCTCGAGGAGTAGCCCCACTTCTCCACCTCGAGGTCCGTCGCCACGGACTGGATCGCCCGCATGTTCGTCCCGACCTCCTTCGCCGAGAGGTCAAGCGCGTCGCCGATGCACCGGGACTTGAAGTAGGTCTGCTCGTCGACGCGGCCCTCGAGGTACGCCAGGATGCGTTGCTGCTTCTCGCTCAGCCCGGCACCACCCGTCCGTTCGGTCGCCGTCGCGCCCATGTGGGACCATCCCCGCCGTATTCCCTTCAGGCGTTTGGTACGGACGGTAACACCGTCGCTGTCCGGTGAATCGCCGCCGAACCCGGTCTATGGCTTCCCCCGACCAGTCCCCGCCCCCCGAGCGCTGGTACGTCCGGTAACGGGCCCCGCTCAGAGTTCCTCGTCGATGATCTCGCCGACCGCGAAGTTCGACTTGACCTCGGTGATCTCGACCTTGACGCGCTCGCCGATGTCCGCGCCGGGGACGATGATCACGTAACCGCGCTCCACCCGGGCGATGCCGTCGCCCTGCTTGCCGATGTCCTCGATCTCGACGTAGCGAATCTCGCCGGGCTCGACGGGCGGCTGGGGCTCGCCGGGCGCCGTCTCGGTCTCCTCGACGGCCTCGGTCGAGGGCACGTCCGCGTCGATGAGTGCCACCCGGTAGGTCTTCCCCGGCTCGACGGAGCCGGTGTCGATCTCGCGCTGGGGGACCTCGATCGCGTAGCGGTCCCCGTCGGCCGACACGTCGGCGCTGAACAGACACAGGAGTTTATTCGAGATTTCCACAGTGTCCTCCGGCCGGACCATCGACGGCATGGCCCATAGAAGTTGGTATCACCGCGACGCGACCCGACGGCCGCCCTCAGCGTGGCGTGCCGTCGGGACGTTTTGCCCCCTCGCTGTCGTGGACGACGA
>Ga0207797_1001963_pt1 | contig 14587 bp, 11 predicted proteins | sample PRCRCaboRojoPR_6_FD_187275 | JGI IMG/M metagenome (GOLD analysis project Ga0207797, IMG submission 187275) | Marine sediment microbial community from Cabo Rojo, Puerto Rico - PR CR 10% Liquid 1 (SPAdes) | ecosystem: Environmental > Aquatic > Marine > Coastal > Sediment | place: Cabo Rojo, Puerto... | reverse complement strand
CCGGGTCCCGCCACGGTTGTTTCGGATCCATCCACGGCGCTTTCGGATCCATCCATGGCTGCTTCGGGTCGAAGAACGGCTTCGGCTGCGGGTCGCCGACCGAGTCCTTCCACTGGAGCTTCGGCGGGTCGAGCGGGAGCTTCGGCGTCAGCCGGTCGAGGTCCGCCTCCGCGAACGTCCGATCGGCGTCCTCGAACGCCAGCTTCCGGACCGGTCGCCGCCCGTCCTCGTTCCCTTCACGACGGTCTTCTGCACTCATAGGGGGTCGCGGCAGGGTCGACCTCCCGACGGGAATGTCGGGTGCTCGACACCAGTCCACGTGAACCTTCTGACGTCACTAGATATAATAAATATTTCTTATGAATTCACGATTTCATTCGGCGGATCGACGGGCCGGATCCCGGGGAATGCGGACGGTCGTTCCCGTGACGGCCCGGATCGAGGGTCCCGTCGGGTCGAGCAGGGGTGTTCCTTCCGACTTCCGGACCGGCGACCCCCGGGTCACCCTAGCCGTCCTCCCGGGTCGCGGTCCCGGTCGGTGACCGGGTGACGGTGGGTCCCGCCTCCAGGACGACGTTGCAGACGACGCCGACGAGCAGCACCACACCCCCGAGGTAGACGACGGTGAGAAGGAGGAGGACGCCTCCGAGGAGGCCGTACGCGGCGTAGTCGCCGGCGGCCCCCACGTAGGAGCCGAAGGCGACGCGGAGGACCATCCAGCCGACGGCGGCGAACACGGTGCCGGGGAGCGCGTGTCGCACGGAGACCGGCACCGGCGGGAGGACGTAGTAGAGCGGGAGGATGGCGAGCACGAGCGCGAGCAGGGCGAGGAGGTTGCCGAGCAGCGCGGGGTACGGGACCGGGACCCGGACGTAGGCGTGGGCGACGCCCGCGGCCGAGAGGAGGACGACCGCGCCGAGGAGCAGGCCGAACACGAGGAGGCTCTTCCCGATCCGCTCGGCGAGCGAGTCGTCGACCGACGACCCGTACACCTCGTCGAAGGCGATCGAGATCCCCTGGAACACCTTGCTGGCGCTCCAGAGCGTGAAGAGGAGCCCGAGGACCCCGGCCGCGCTGCGGCCGTCCGCGTTCGTCAGGACCCGCCTCAGCACCGACTCGCCGCTCTCGGAGAGGTTCGACCGGAGCGCGTCGATCAGCACGTCGGTCGCGCCGAAGGCACCGAGCACCACGAGCGCGATGGCGAGTAGCGGGACGACCGAGGCGAGCGTGTAGTACGCGACGCTCGCCGCCATGAACGGGACGTTCTCCTCCCGGACCGTCCGGACGACGCTGCGCCCGGTCTCGACCGCTCTCATCGCGGTCCGGCCGGCGGACGGCTCCTGGCGACTCCTCGGGGTGGTGGGGACATGGGCGGGGACTCGTCCGCCGGTTCGGGCCGGAGCCACGAGGGCGTCGTGCCTGCGAGGGCAAGGTCGAGGGGCGGCACGGAGCCGCGGGCCCGCCGTGGCCGGCCGGTCCCGTGTCGGACGCGGGGGTCGGGGGTCTCAGTCCGGGCGGAACGTCAGCGAGTCCCGGACGCCCCGCGTCCGGGTCAGCAGCGACCCGACGTCCTCCCCGGTCCCGGCCACGGCCGTCACGTGGCCCATCTTCCGGAGCGGCCGGACCTCCCGTTTGCCGTACCAGTGCAGCGAGAGCCCGGGTTCGGCCAGCGCCCGCCGGACGTTCCGGAGTTCGGCTGGCTCCGGTTCGTCGACGTCCCCGAGGACGTTCGCCGAGACGGTCGGGGACCGGCGCTCGGTCGAGCCGAGCGGCCAGCCAAGCACCGCCCGGACGTGCTGTTCGAACTGCGAGGTGAGACAGCCCTCGATGGTCCAGTGCCCGGAGTTGTGCGGCCGGGGGGCCACCTCGTTGACCAGTATCTCCCCCTCGCGCTCGAACAGTTCGATCCCGTAGACGCCGCGACCGTCCATCTCCGCGAGCACGTCCCGGGCGACCGCCCCTGCACGCTCCCGCGTCGCCCCGTCGGTCCGGGCGGGGGAGACCGACTCCCGGAGGATCTCCTCGCGGTGGACCGTCTCCGTGACGGGGAAGGTGCGCCGGTCCTCCGCACCGCGGACGCCGATGACTGCGAGTTCGCGGTCGAACTCGACGAACGCCTCCGCGAGCGCCGGGCCGCCGATCCCCTCCATCGCCGCCGCGGCGTCGTCGGGCCCCTCGACGGGGAGGTTCCCGCGGCCGTCGTAGCCGCCCGTGCGGGCCTTGAGCATCACCGGCCATCCCAGCTCCTCCCCGGCCGCCCGGAGCTCCCCGGCGTCGTCGATCCGGCGGAACTCCGGGATGGGGATCCCGGCGTCGGCGAACGCGCGGTTCTGGACGAGCTTGTCCTGGATCGTCCGCAGGGTCGCGGGGTCGGGGTGGACCGGCGTACCCGTCTCGCGGGCGACCCGCTCGAGGGCGTCGGGGTCCGCGAGCTCGATCTCGTAGGTGAGCACGTCGGCGCGCTCGGCGAGTTCGCGTATCGTCGCCTCGTCGTCGAAGTCGCCGACGACCTGGTCGCGGACGACCGGCCGGGCCGGGCAGTCCGGCGTCGGGTCCGACACCACTATTTCGACGCCGAGCGGGCCGGCGGCCTCGCCGAGCATCCGTCCGAGCTGTCCGCCGCCGACCACGCCCAGCGTCGGCCCGGGCGAGGCGAGCGTGGGGTCCGCGTTCGAGTCCATACCCGGGAGTCGGCGGGCCGGCAGGTGTCGGTTACGGTCCGTCGACGACCCGCGGGCACTCCCGGCCGGCCCGCGCTACCGGCGGACGTACACCACGGACTCGACGGGGTCCCCCTCGTCGGTACGGAGCCGGAACCGGGTCCGCTCGTAGTCGCTCCCGAGCCGCTCGTCGAGGATCGGGCGTGCGCTGGCGCGCGCGAGGACGACCGGCGGCACCGACTCGATCCGGTCGAGCGCCGACTCGTTGATCGCACACACCGTCTCGACGTCGTCCTTGTAGACGTACCAGGGCAGCGAGAGCGAGGGGAAGAACTTGGTACACTGCGGGTGGAGCGGGACCCGTATGTCGTCGTTCCCGAGACCGACGAAGTCCTCCTCGTCGTCGACGAAGTAGCCGCCGTAGACGAGCAGGTCGGGCCCGGGGCCGTCGTCGGCCGCCCGCATCGCCGAGAGCGCGATCCGGGTCTCGTCGCTCGGCTGGGCGTACTGGACCATCCCGTCGGCGGCGTCGTCCTCGAGGTAGACGCCGTTGGCGGTGGCGGCGGCCATCTGCCCGAACGCGAGGAGGAAGATGAGCGCGACGAGGCCGACGCTCGCGCCGTCTTCGGTCGCGAGCGACTCCACGCCGATCCGGTAGAGCTTCCCGATCCCGACCGCCGCCGGGATCGCCAGCGGCACCAGCACGTTCACCGTGATCCACGCCCCGTAGATGTCCGTCCCGAGCGGGTAGCCGAGCGCCGAGGCGAACGCCCAGTAGGACGCGAACATCACGAACGGCCGCGGGCGGGTCGCCGCGTACCGCTCGATCAGGAACCCGAGCAGGCCGAACGCGACCAGCGGCGCCGCGTACAGCGCGTAGGTCTCCAGGGTGCCCCCGAGGAACCGAACGTACCTGTCGGTCAGCGAGGCGACCGCGATGCTCTCGCCGCCCTCGCTCCCCGGCTGGCTGAACCAGTACCAGATCTTCCCGACGTCCGCGACGGTGGCACCGAGCACGTCCGGGATCGCCCCGGGGGTCGCGAACATCCCCCAGAAGCCGACGTGCCGGCCGGCGACCTCGACCGGCGACCCGGTCCCCCGGGGGGCGTAGAAGAACAGCACGACGAGGACGACGAGGAGGAGACAGGCGGCGGCGTGACCGAGGTACCGCGCGAGGCGGTCGCCGTCGACCGCCCCGCGGACGCGGTCGGCCAGGGCCGAGAGTCGATCGAGGCCGCCGTCGTACCCCGCGGGGCCGAACAGCGCCCGGTCGGCGACGAGCGCCCCCGCGCCGAGCCAGCAGAGCACGTACAGCACCGCGTTCTCCTTCGCGGTGAACCCCAGCGCGGCGAGGAAGGCGCCCGCGTAGACGAGACGGATCTCGCGGGTGTCGAACGCGCGGACGAACAGCGCGAACGCGCCGAACATGAACGCCGCGACGAGCACGGACGACCGGGAGAACCGGGAGTAGTAGATCATCACCGGGTTGAGCGCCAGGAAGAACGCGAGCCCCAGCACCTCGGTCCCGCGGAGTCGGTCGCGGAACAGGAGCGCGGTCGCGGGGAGCGCCGCGCCCACGAGCGCGACGACGAGCCGCATGGCGAAGTCCGACGGGCCGATCGCGGCGAACACGCCCGTGTTGACGTGCTGGAGGAAGGGCCCGTGGATGATCGGTCGGTACTCGAAGCCGCCCGTCCGCAGGAAGTACTCGGTGAAGTAGGCGACCCGCCCCTCGTCGAAGTGGGCGACGCGGGCCCCGAGCGCGACGAGCCGGAGGACCAGTCCCGCGAGGACGACCAGCGCCACCCCCCTGGTGAGGTCGTCGCGGTCGCCGAGCCAGGGGACCCGGTCGAGGGCGTCGATGGGGACGAGGTAGTCGTCCCGGCGTCCGGCGGCCATTTGTCGGCCCTGTGCGCGGCGGGGGTTAGAACCCTTCTGGTTGTCGACGACCGGATCGCCCCCGCCGGGAACGGCCCCGGGCGGCCGGCCCGGCGGTCGTCGCCCGTGTCGCCCGAAACGGCAGTTCTTTACCGGCCTGCGGCGACCCGACGAACATGGTAGCGCTCGGACTCGTGATCGCCCAGTACGACAAGGGGCGGTCGGTCCCGGAGCGGATGGCCGAGTCGGCCCGCGAGGCCGCCGCGGCCCGCGGCGCGGAGGTCGTCGTCGAGGTCGCGGTCCCCGGGTCGTACGACACGCCGCTGGCGGCCGACCGGCTCGCCCGCCGCGACGACGTCGAGGCCGTGGCCGTCCTCGGGGCCATCGTCACCGGGGACACCGACCACGACCAGGTCATCGGCCACGCCGCCGCCCGGAAGCTCGCCGACGTCGCGGTCGACCGGGACACCCCTGTGACGCTCGGCATCACCGGCCCGGGACAGAGCGCGGCCGAGGCCGACGAGCGCGCCGACAAGGGCGCCGAGGCCGTCGAGAGCGCTATCGACCTCGCCGAGGAACTCCCATGAACCTGGAACTCGCAGCCCGTACGAGCCGCGTGGAACCGTCAGCGACCGTCGCCATCTCCAACCTCGCCTCCGAACTCGAATCGGACGGGATCGACGTCGTCGATCTCTCGGTCGGCGAGCCCGACTTCCCCACCCCCGAGAACGTCGTCGAGGCCGGCAAGGCCGCCATCGACGCCGGACACACCGGCTACACCCCCTCGGCGGGCATCCCCGAGCTCAGGGAGGCCATCGTCGAGAAGCTCGCCGGCGACGGCATCGAGCACACCACCGACGAGGTCATCGTCACCCCGGGGGGCAAGCAGGCCCTCTACGAGGTGTTCCAGACCGCCGTCGACGAGGGCGACGAGGTCGTCCTGCTCGACCCGGCGTGGGTGAGCTACGAGGCGATGGCGAAGCTCGCCGGCGGCTCGCTGGCCCGCGTCGACACCGCGCGGTACGACTTCGCGCTCGAACCGGCGCTGGACGACCTCGCCGAGACGGTGAGCGACGACACCCAGCTGCTCGTGGTCAACTCCCCGAGCAACCCCACGGGCGCGGTCTACTCCGACGCGGCGCTCGAAGGGGTGCGGGACCTCGCCGTCGACCACGACGTCCTCGTGATCTCCGACGAGATATACAAGGAGATCGCCTACGGCGTCGAGCCGACCTCGCTGGGCTCGCTCGACGGGATGGGCGACCGCACCGTCACGCTCAACGGCTTCTCGAAGGCCTACTCGATGACCGGCTGGCGGCTCGGCTACTTCGCCGGCCCCGCCGACCTCGTGAGCGAGGCCGGGAAGATCCACTCCCACTCGGTCACCTGCGCGACGAACTTCGTCCAGCACGCGGGCGTGGAGGCGCTCACCAACACCGACGACGCCGTCGCCGGGATGCGCGACGCGTTCGCCGAACGCCGGGACATGCTGCTCGACCTGTTCGACGACCACGGGGTCGACGTCTCCGAACCGGACGGTGCGTTCTACATGATGCTCCCCGTCGACGAGGACGACCAGGCGTGGTGCGAGGCGGTGATCGAGGAGGCCCACGTCGCGACCGTCCCCGGGAGCGCGTTCGGCACGCCCGGCTACGCCCGCATCTCCTACGCGGCCGCCGAGGACCGCCTCCGCGAGGCCGTCTCGCGGCTGGCCGACGGCGAGTTCGTCTGAACCAGAACCCGAACCCCGTCGGCCGAGCCCCTCACCCGTCCGTCCGTGCGGGGAGCACCGTCCGGAACCAGGCCCGCCCCCAGGCGCGGACACCGACCCCCCACGCCCGCCAGAGGGCGGCCGACCGGGGACGGGGGTCGGCACGGGCGTCGGTCGGCCGTGACGAGACCTCGGCCCGGCAGTCGGGACAGACGTAGCGGCGGGTGCGGGCCGTCTCGACGACGTTCCAGTCGCCGTCGAAACGGCTCCGGTGCCCGCAGTCGGGACAGAACAGTGTCGCCTTCGGCGGCGCGTCGCGGGTCGTCGGGTCGCGGGTCGTCTGGTCGTGGGGTGTCATCGGCGGTGGTGGGGGTCGGAAACGGCGTCGGTACTGCGTCCGACGCGGACGGTGTGCCGGTTCGCGCGCCGGTCCACGTGTTTCACGCGTCGGGTCGCGGGCCACGGGACGCGTCGTCACCGCGACCGCGTCCCGTCCGGGTGTCTCCCCGTCCCGCGGCGTCGTGAGGGCGTCGCGACGGGATCGGACACGGATCGGGCTCCTCCACGGGCATTTCAGGCCGGACGTTCCGACGATCGGTGTTAAAGGTTCTGGGCAAGGTACCGTTCGTTGTATAAGGTGTTCGTCCGTCCCTAGAACGTGACGAGAGCGCGGCCCGGTCGGGTGGGTCGACCCCCCGGTGAACGGTCCCGGGGCGTCGGGCGTGCGGCGGTCCCGACGCCGTCGCCGACTACGGCTCCCCCTTCCCGGCCTCGTCGAGCGCCCCGCGGACCAGCGTCCGCTGGGCCGCCCTGAGGTGGTAGTGGAACGTGGCCGAGGCGACGCCCAGCCGGTCGGCCACCTCCTCGGCGGTGTGTTCGCGCGGCCAGTCGAAGTAGCCCATCGCCTCGGCGGTCCGGAGTGCCTCGCGCTGCTTGTCGGTGAGCGAGCGCGAGGCCGACTCCCGCTCGGCGGGACCGCCGCGGCTCCGCTTGGCGACCAGTTCGGCGCCCGTCGCGTCCGTGAACGCCTCGACGACCGAGCGGAGGTCGGCCTCGGCCGGGGCCTCGGCGACGACCCGGGCGTGGCCGGCGTCGGCGACCACCTCGCGGGGTCTCGCACCCGCGTCCACGACCGCCCCGGGGACGGACCCGGCGGCCCGGAGTTCGACCGTACAGCCCGCCCCCGTCTCGTCGACGACCCGCGCCTCGACGACGTCGACCTCGCCGACCTCGGCTTCACCCACCGCCGCGAGGACCGACTCGCCGTCGGCCCCGGCGACGGCGACCCTGAGCCAGAGGTCGTGCGGCGAGGGCTCGGCCGGCGCCCCCGCGTCCCCGGGGCCGTCGTTCCGCTCGCCGGCGAGCCGGGTGACAGACGTGGTCCACCGGAGGACACACTCGGCGTCGAGGACGTCCGAGACCGCCGCGAGGACCGACGACGCCGGGCCGACGCGGAACTCCAGTTCGGCCCGCTCGTGGGTGTGGACGAGCCGCCGCGTCCCGACCGCGTTGATGGCGAACCCGACCGCCCGCCCGAGCCTGCGGAGCGCCTCGCGCTCCCCCTCGGCGAAGGCGTTCTCCCGCGTCGAGTAGGCCGTCAGCGTCCCGTAGACGGTCCCCCGGTAGGCAAGCGGGACCGCCATCGTCGCCCGGAGGTCCGTCCCGTCGGCGGCCTCTCGGACCTCGTCGGCGACCTCTGCCTCCCAGCCCTCGCGGTGGACGACCGCCTCGCCCGCCCGGAACGCCCGATCGGCCGACCGCTCGTGGTCCGTGTCCCCGGCGAGCCGCTCGGCCACCTCGTGGAACCCCGAGTCGGCGCCACAGGTCGTCCGCGGGACGACCGAGCCGTCCCCCGCGGGCCGCCCGACCCAGACCACCTCGTAGAGATCGGTGTCGGCGAGTCGCTCGCAGACGCGGCGCTCGATCGCCCCGCGGGACCCCGCCTCGAGGACCGGGTCGAGCGCGGCCGCGGCCGCGTCCCCGATGCGGTTGAGCCGTTCGAGGTCGTCGCGGCGGTCGCGTAGCCGCGACTCGCGCGCCTCCCGCTCGGTCACGTCCCGGACGACGCCGACGGCACCGACGCCGCCGTCGGCGAGCGGGAACCGGCCGTAGCGGACCTCTGCCGGGAACCGCTCGCCGTCGGCCCGGCGGACCGTCAGCTGTACCGACCCCGACTCGACCTCGCCGTCCTGTATCGCCCCCCACGCCTCGCGGGCGCGTTCGACGCTCCCGTCGGGGGCGATGAACTCGGTCGCGTGCGTCCCGACGAGCGACGCGCGGTCGCGGCCGAGCATCGACGCGAGCGGCCGGTTCACGTCGACCAGGTTCCAGTCGCCGTCGAGCGTGAAGACGCCGTCCCGGATCGTCTCGACGATCCGCCGGTGGCGCACCGATCCCTCGGCGTCCCCGCTGTCGTCCTCGGCCGCCGACCGCCCGCCGGTCGGTCGCCCCGCGTAGAGACACGATCGCTCTCCCGAACCCGTCCGTGGCGTCCCGTCGAACTCGTGGGGGACCGGCCCGTCCGCGGCCGTCGCGACCGGCAGTGTCACCCGCCCGGGGCGATCGAGGACGCCACACAGCCGGTCACGGGCCGATCCCGCGTCGATCGCGAACAGGTCGACGGCCGAGAGCCCGTCGAGACACGCCCGGTCGCGCCCGGTCGCCGCCTCCAGGCCGTCGTTCCACCACGTCAGGGTCCCGCGGTCGTCGGTCGCGAACGCCACCCACTCCGTCCCGGAGAACAGCCAGTCGAGGAACTCTTCGGTCCGGCCGGTCGAGGCCGGCCACTCGTCCGGGTCCGTTCCGTCGCCTTTCGCCATCGAGCCCCCCGTCACTCGCGAGCGCGAGGTGTGCTCCCCGGATGTGTCGGGTGGATAATAAATCTGCTGGCCGGACGTCCGCTCAGTCCTCGCGGACGAGCGTCGACCGCAGCGCCTCGTCGAGCTCGGCCTCCCCCATCTTCTCGACGAGCGCGTCGACCACGTCCCCGCGCATCCCGGCGACGAACTTGATGGAGCCGACGACGAGGTGGCCGCCGCCGGAGACGCCGCCCTCGACCTCCTCGCTCAGTTCCGAGACCATCTGCGGGATGTCCAGCCGCACGCCGTCCGATCGGAGGACCGCGAAGTCGGGGCCGTAGCCGATGGTGATGACCGGGTCGCCGCCGGTCTCCTCGACCTTCGCGTCGTGGAGCTTCCCCGTCGTCTTCCCGGGTGCGGGGTAGGTGAACCGGTGGGCGTGCTCGTCCAGGTCGACCGTGAACAGGTGCGCGCCGTTGTCGAGCCGCTCGCTCTCGACGTGGGCCATCGCGTCGCCGAGCTGACGGTCGACGTCCCGCTCGGCCCGCGAGGAGAGGAACGACACCAGCTCGCGGTGGCGGTCCGGGTCGTCGCAGTCGACGTTCAGCACGTCGTTGATGAAGTGCCGGCCGGCGCTGTACCGGAGGAAGTGCGCGGCGTAGTCGAGCGCCTCGCCGACGTCGCGCAGGTCGTCCTCGTCGTACCCCTCCTCGGCGGCCATCGCGAGGAACTCCTCCATCGTCTCCGCGCGCGAGCGGTCCGCGAGGCCGGCGACGGCGGGGATGTGCCGGACGTCGTCGGTGACGTCCGGGTCGATCAGCCGCGCGAGTTCGATGCTCATCATCCCGGTCGTGATCCGGTAGTCCTCGTCGTGGAGGTAGGGGTTGACGTGGGTCTCGACGAGCGGCGCGACCGCCTCCGGGTCCGGGTGGTGGTGGTCGACGACCAGGATGGGTATGTCGTACTGGTCGAGCGCGCGGTAGGCGGGGGTGTCCTCCTCGGTCGAGCCGTTGTCGAGCATGAGGAGTAGCGGAAGGCGCTGGCCGTGGCGCTCGCGGTCCTCGAGCGCGAAGTTCAGGTCGCGTGTGACGTCCTCCATCTCGTAGAACGGGGCCTTCGAGGGGAGCCGCTTGAGCATGTGCCGCGGGGCCTCGGGGTCCTCGTGGGTGTCGGCGATGAAGTTCTCGAGGGCGGTCTGGAGCGGGATCGAGGCACACATCCCGTCGCCGTCGGCGTGGTGGCGCATACGGATGGGCCGGGACTCGAGGGCGGCCTCGCGCAGTCGACGGGCCACGTCGCGCAGGCCGGGCCGGAGCTTCTCGAACGCCGGCCAGTCGACCAGCGGCTCGATCTCCGGGGGTTCGGCCCGGTCCGCGAGCTTCTCCTCGATCCGCTCGCGGACCTCCGCGGCGGCCTCGCCGCGGAGCCGGGCGAGGCTCTCGACCTCGACCTGCACCGCGCCCTCGCGGGTCTCGACGTCCCCCGTGACGCGGACGGCGTCGTCGAGTTCGACGTTCGGGTACGCACGCACGCCGGCCTCCTCGAACGCCGCACAGGGGACGACGCCCGCGCCGTCGCGGACGAAGAACAGCGTCGGCCCGCCGGTCTGCTTGATCTGGACGACCTCGCCCTCGATGTGGACCGTCCGCCCGACCGCGGAGTCGATATCCGAGACCTCGACCCCCTCGCCGCCCTCGATCCGGGCCGTCCCGTACTCCTCGGGGTTCCGCTCGGCGAAACTCAGGTCGCCGTTCTCGCGCACCTCGAGCAGCTCGACGACGAGTTCGTCGCCCACGTCGTACCCACCGTCGAGGTTCGAGCTGTGGACCAGCCCGGAGACCTCCTGGGAGAGGTCGACGAAGACGCCGTAGTCGACGACGCCGTTCACCGTCGCGCGGTAGTACCCGCCGACCTCGATATCCTCGGACGTACAGCCGGGAGCGAGTTCGTAGACCGTGGTCCCCGGATCGGAGACCCCGTCGCCGGAACGGCCGGCGTCAGAATTCGAAGAGGGTGACATTGTCCAACTGTGGGTGACGACCGATTTTAAGCGTTGTCACTCCGGATTCCGGTCGCTCCCCGCCGGAGCCGGGACCGGGGTGCCGTTGCCCGCCGAGCGGACGACGGGCGAGCAGCGAGCCCTCCGGAGGTCGGTCACCCTCGACTCCCGGGCGGGCCGCCCGCCGGAACCGGTCCATCGGAACGCTTAGTTGTCGCCCGTCCCCAGTTCCGGCTATGCGACTGTTCCGGTCGTCGGGGGTGATCGGCATCGCCGCCGACGCCCTCGAGTTCGCGCTCGAGGCCTCCGAGGACGCGCACCCGAACGAGTACATGGGCCTCCTCCGGGGGGAGGACGCCCGCAAGCTCGGCCTCGACCGGGACGGGACCGTCATCACGGACGTACTGGTCATCCCCGGAACGGAGTCGAACCCGGTGAGCGCCACGGTCAAGACGAGCATGATCCCGAACGACCTCCGTTCGGCCGGATCGGTCCACTCCCACCCGAACGGGGTGCTCCGGCCGAGCGACGCCGACCTCGCGACGTTCGGGAAGGGATCGGTCCACATCATCATCGGCTACCCCTACCGACGGGACGACTGGCAGGCGTTCGACCGCACGGGCGACCCGCGCGACCTCCCGGTGCTCGACGTCGACCTCCCGGAGGACTCCTTCTTCGACTTCACCCAGGCGGACATCGACGCCGAACTGCGCGAGGAGGCCGGTCGGGACCGATGACCGACCGACCGACCCGGGTCGTCGCCCAGGGGACGTTCGACCTCCTCCACCCCGGGCACCTCCACTACCTCCGGGAGGCCCGCGACTACGGCGAGGAGGTCCACGTCATCGTCGCCAGGCGGGCCAACGTCACCCACAAGGCCCCGCCGATCCTCTCCGACGAGCAGCGCCTCGAGATGGTCGCCGCGCTCGACCCCGTCGACGAGGCACACCTCGGCCACCTCGAGGACTTCTTCGTCCCCATCGAACGGATCGACCCCGACGTCATCCTCCTCGGCCACGACCAGCACCACGACGAGGCCGCGGTCGCCGCCGCGCTCGAAGCGCGCGGGCTGGACTGCGAGGTTCGGCGGGCCTCCGGCCGCGACCCCCACGAGGACGAACTCCTCTCGACGGGTCGGATCGTCGATCGGGTCTGCGAGGACCGCTGTCCGTAGCTCACACGTTCCACGTGGCACGGTCCCCGTCGAACCGGACCCGCCGGCCCACCCACACTGCGACGAGCGCCGCGAGTGCCACCGCGACGAGCAGGCCCACCGGGAGGTCGGAGCCCCGCCCGCCCTTCCAGTCGGCCTCGAACACCCGACCGTAGTAGTCGGCGACCTCCGGACCCCCGAGCGCGAGCACCACCTCCCGGTTCTCGCGTGCCGCGTGCGCGTTCCAGTTGAGGCTCCCCATCAGCACGGTCTCCCGGTCGACGACCGCGCCCTTCGCGTGGACCTTCCGGAACCGACCGTCCGGATCGGCCAGCCGAACCGCGAGCGGGAGGTCCCGGGCCGACGCCCGGTCGTTCAGCACCCCGGCCAGACGGCGGTTCTCCTCCCGGACGTACCACGCACCCGAGAGGAGGACCCGGACCCGGACACCCCGGCGTGCGGCCCGGAGGAGTTCGGTCGTGAACGGGCCGTCCGCTCCGCCGAGCGACACCTGGACGACGGAGACCGACTCCTCGGCCCCCCGGATCCGCTCGCTGACCCCTCGCTCGGCGTTGTCCGGCGCGACGAGCACCGAGACGTTTCGAACGTCCACTCGCTCGGGGTCGAACCGCGTCGGGTAGCTGGCGTTCGAGCGGTCGCCCGAGCCGAACCGCCGACCGCGTCGGAACGCCGGCCACGGGCGGGCGTCCCGACCCGCGAAGTCGGCGCGGAACGTCGCCGCGAGCGCGCCGGCGGTCCCCTCGTCGGCCAGCCGGACGCCCCAGCCGCGGCTCGACCGACCGCCCGTCCCCGCGGGCTTCCAGTTCTCGGTGAGCACGAGCGCCGTCTCGTCCACGACCGCGTACTTCGCGTGGTGGAAGTCGTAGCGTGCGTGCGGACCACCGACGACCCGGACCGCGACGCCCGCGTCGGCCAGTCTGTCGAGTTCCTCGGCCATCGACCGCGGGAGCCCGCCGACGGGCGCCCCGTCGACGAGCACCCGCACCTCGACGCCGCGTCGCTCGGCCGCGACGAGCGCCCGCCGGACCCGTTCGTCGGTGAACGTGTAGCCCCCGAGGAGCACCCGCTCGTCGGCGTCCGCGACGGTTTCGACCGGGACCCCGGGCGCGTCGGGGAGCACGAACGCCGTCGCCGTTCCACCGCCCGTGTGCCGGACGGGGAAGTCGGTGGCGCCGAGCGGCCGCCACCCGCCCGGCCACTGCCTGATCTCGGCCTCCGGAGCGTCGACGTACCGGACGACGGCGAGGGTTCGGTTCCCCCGCTGGAGGAGGAGCCGCTCGCCACCGTTCGCGAGCGACGGGAACCCCTCGACGGCGAGAACTCGCCCCGTCGTGTCGTTGGGGATCGCTCCGGGATCGGCCGTCAGGATCACTCGGCCCTCGACCGTACGGTTCGGGAGCGACGCACGGTCCTCGCCGTCTGCGAGGCTGAAGCCGTCGAGACGCGTGTCTGAGGGAACGTCGAGGACGACGAACTCGCCCCGATCGCCGTCTGCCACGGGGTTCGGGTACGCGGCGACGATCCGGGGTCCCTCGGCTGGTGTCGCAATGGCGGTCGCGGGCGTGACGACCGCTCCGAGGACGAGCAGGGCGACCAGCACGAGCGTCCGAGCCGACGACACGGGGTGTCTGGTCCCCTCCCCCTACAAAAGGCTACGGGTGATGCTCGGATCGCAGCGTTCGTGACGTCCGAGCAGCTGTACACACCTCGAAAGCCCCGAGGCGCTGGACTCGGGGGGCTCGCTGCGCGCGCTCACTCCGTTCGCGTGCTTACGTCGCCCGCCTTCGTCCAGCACCTCGCCCCTTTCAGTCCCACCCGATAACGCCGATCCGGTCAGCCGATTCGGGCGGGACTCTCGAGGTGTTGGAGACAGTTCCGGATCGAAGACAGCACCACCCAAACGCTACCGAAGAAACGAGCGAGACGTCTCAGGCTGCGGGTTCGGGCTCCGGTTCCTCCCCCAGCGCGTCCCGGGCGCGTTCGGCCTCGACCTGCACCACGTACGAGCGATCCCCCGCGTACGCCGCGGCCTCCTCGAGCGCTCGCTCGGTGCCGATGGCGACCAGCGCCCGCGCGGCCGCCGCCCTGACAGAGTCCTCCTCGTCGTCGGCGAGGGCGTCCGCGAGCGGGGCGACCGCCCGAGTGTCGCCGATGTGTCCGAGCGCGGTCGCGGCCGCCGAGCGCACCTCGGGGTCCTCCGCGACGAGCCGGTCGGCGACCTGCTGGGTCGAGGACCCGCTCCCGATCTCGCCGATGGCACGGAGCGTCGTCTTCTGGAGCGGCGGGTTCGACTCCCCCTCGATGTAGTCGTGGAGCGTCTCGAGGGCGTCGTCGTTCCCGATCTTCCCGAGCACCTCGATGGCGTCC
>Ga0207797_1001962_pt1 | contig 14589 bp, 19 predicted proteins | sample PRCRCaboRojoPR_6_FD_187275 | JGI IMG/M metagenome (GOLD analysis project Ga0207797, IMG submission 187275) | Marine sediment microbial community from Cabo Rojo, Puerto Rico - PR CR 10% Liquid 1 (SPAdes) | ecosystem: Environmental > Aquatic > Marine > Coastal > Sediment | place: Cabo Rojo, Puerto... | reverse complement strand
CCGGGACGGTGCGCCCCGTGGTCGACCCGGACGACGACGCGCCCGCCCCAGAAGACGGGGACTGAGATCCCAGGCACGTCCCTCGTTCGTCCCCACTGGGCGATCCGGAGGCCGCTCGACCGGAGACGGGAATTCGGGGCTCGGCATGTTCGTGCGAGACCCGCGACGTGCCGGGCGGGCGTCCGGTTCGGTTCGTCGCCTGACCGTCCACTCCGTCGTACCACCGTCCACTCCATCGCGCCACCTCGGTCGTGTCCCCGCCGCCTTGCCCGTCCTGTCGCGCCCCGTCGCGTCGGTCTCGCCGATCCACACCCGCCGACGTTCTCGACGAGTGGAAGGCTGCGTGGCCGTTTATCGCCGCGGAGCGCGTACGAGCGCTATGAGCATCGAGGTGCCCATGCAGAGTATGCTGGAGAGCCTGCGGGAGAGCGCGAGCGTCCGATCGGTCTACGGGGACCCGGTCGCGGCGGGCGACCGGACGATCGTGCCGGTGGCGCGCGTGGCGTACGGCTTCGGCGGCGGCTACGGGAGCGGGGAGTCGACCGGTGGGGAGTTCGAGGCCGAACGCGGGGAGCCGTCCGGTCGGAGCGACGAGGCCGGCGAGGCCGGCGAGGCCGGCGAGGGTGGCGGGCTCGGCGGCGGGATACTCGTCGAACCGCTCGGATTCGTCGAACTGGACGCCACCGGGACCCGGTTCGTCCGGTTCGGCGGCCGACGCCGCCTCCTCGGGGCGGCGCTCGTCGGCGCGCTGGTCGGGTTCCTGTTCGGGACGAGGCGGGCGCGGCGGGCCCCACGCCGCGAGGACGAAGCCGGACGTGACGAGAGCGACGGGGACGAGTGAGCCAGGACCCCGGCCAGGGCCGGGTCGACGACCGCCCGCTCCACGACCCGAAGTCGACGAGACGACCGTCTGCAGGCCCGAGACGTCGTCTCCCGGCAGATCCGTCCGAGCGGACGGAAAGCGGGGGTTTTTGACTCCGGAAGCCAACCCTCCAGCCATGCAGGGGAGCCTCCCGCCGGAAGCACAGGAGAAACTCGAGGAGCTGCAGGACCTTCAGGAGACCGCACAGAAGGTCGCAGCCCAGAAACAGCAGGCCGAGACGTCGCTGAACGAGTCGAAGACGGCGCTGGACGCCCTCGGCGACGTCGACGAGGACTCCGTCATGTACCGCGAGGTGGGCGAGCTCCTCGTGGAGACCGACTACGACGAGGCCGAGGAGGACCTCCAGGACAAGGTCGACACCCTGGAGATCCGCGTCGAGCAGCTCGAGAAGCAGGAGTCGCGCGTCCAGGAGCAGTTCGAGGACCTCCAGCAGGAGCTCCAGGAGATGCTCCAGGGCGGCGGCGCCGGCGGGCCGGGTGCCGGCGGGCCGGGCGGCCCGATGGGCCCCGGCGGCGCGGGCGGCGCCTGAGGCGCGTGTCAGGCCTCGATCCCGACGCCCGTCCCGATCCCCGCGCGGTCCGCACCGACGGCGGTGGCGCGGACGGCGACGGCGCGGACGGCGACGGCGCGGACGGGGAACCCGACGCGGGCCCGTCCGACGAGGAAATCGTCCAGGCGGCCTCGGAGGCCGCCGAGGGGGTCGTCCTCGACCGGTACAAGCAGTCCGAGATCGTCGACTTCGACGTCACCGTCACGTTCGAGGACGGCGTCCTCGACGTCGACGTCTACCTGAACGCCCCGGACGCGGGGCCCGACGCGGATCGCGTCGTCGAGGAGGCCGTCGCCGCTGCCACCGAGGCCGTCGACGAACTCTTCGGCGTGTAACGGCCCGGCAGGGGAGCCGCGGTCGCTGGTCGGCGACCGACCGACCCGTCGGGCAGGTGTCGTTCGCTCCGGGCTGATTCGACGCGAACGACCGTCGCTCGTTCCCGATAGCGACCGCTCGACACGGCGGGCGACCGGTCACGACGTGAACCGGTTACGACGTGATCTCGTGGCACGCGAGCGACCAGCCCGCCGACACGGGCCCGCAGGTACGGGCCCCGCCTCTTCAATCCCCGGAGTGGGCAACCCGAACGGGTAATATAATTAACGATAGTAACAAATTATGGGTGTGTCCGGCGGGGCCGGGACGAACCCGTTAGAGCGGTTCGCCGACCGGCTCACGCGCGACGAGCCGACCTGTCCGGAGTGTGGATACCGCGACGAGGAGGGGAGCTGGCGGGCCGAGACGACCGGCGACCGGGTCGTCTACCGGCACCTCTGTCCGAGCTGTGGCGCGATGCGCACGCGGGAGCTCCGGCTGGGAAACCAGGGCTGAAGAAGTGGGCCGCACGTCGGAGGTGAAGCGGTCGACCTCGACGATCGTCGGCGGACGAGGAGCGACCGGACCGGGACGGCTGGCGTGGCATCCTCGTTCGGGTCCGACGGGCGGGCGTTCGAGCGACAGTGCCTGCGGCAGTGTGTGGGTGTTCGGGAGGACCGGTCACGTCACGAAGAAGATGACCGTGCTGACGGCGATCGCGGTGGCGATCACCGCCAGCGCGAGCGCGCCGCCCATCGCGACGACGGCGTTGGCGTGGCTGGCGAGCGTCTCCGTGCGGTCGTTCCCGAAGACGGTCACCTCCGCGCGCTCGGTCGCCATGCCCGCGACGACCGGCTCGCGGTCGTCGAGCGCCTCTGCGGTGAGCCGCCGGACGAGCCCGACGAGTTCGTCGTCGTCGATGGCCGAGCCGACGCGGTTGTCGGCCTTCACCGTGTTGACGATGTGCGTGTCGGTGGTCATCACCTCGACCTCGTCGACCGTCGGCACGCCGGGGTGGAGCCCGTTCCCGTTTGCGGCGCCCGGACGATCGACCCCGGCGGCCGTCGCAGCCCCGGCCCCGTCGGCGCGGACCGCCCGGGGCGCGGGCGCCGTTCGGCTCGGGCCGACGTCGCGGAGCGTCTCGACGATTCGGTCCCGCAGCCCGGGCGTCATGTTGTTGCCGTCGACGAGGACGTACGCCGTCGTCTGGCCGGCGACATCGAGCACCGACACGCGGACGCCCAGCGGGCCGATCCCCTCGTCGGCCGACCAGTCGGTCGGGTCCCACGCGACCCCCATCGAGAGCTGCCCGCGCGGCGCGTCGCGCAGCGCCTCGCCGGCGAGCCCCGCCGCGCGGATCATGTCGAACGAGCGCTGGCTCCCCGGCGACACCTGGCCGATCTCCGTCGCCTCCAGCCCGTAGTTGCAGTTGTGCGCGTCGACGAGCATGACGCGGTCGTGGCCGGCCGTCCGGGCCTCCGCGGCCGCCGACAGCCCGACCGCGTACTCCACGTCGTCGGCGTGCCCGGGCGCGTACGTGTTGACCAGGAGCGCGTCGTCGCCGAACGACTGACCGAGGACCTTCGCCTCCCCCGACTCCGCCCGGACGCTCCGGGAGCTCTCCTCGCCGTACTCCACCTGATCCAGTGCCGCGGCGGCGGCGTCCAGGACGGTGTCGACCTCCCGCTCGGTGACGAGGTTGAAGTCGTGGCCCGCGGTCGCGTGCGGCGGGAACGCGAGCCCCTCCGTCCGCCGAGCCAGCCGCTCCGGGAAGTTCCCGCCGCCGATCTCGCCCATCGGACCCGGGTGGATCATCGGGAGGACGAACCGCGCCTTCTCGGCGCCCGGACCGCCGTCCCGGACCGCGTCGGTGCCCGTCGGGGCGTCGTTCCGGACCGCGTCGGGCGCCCCGGCTGTCGCGTCCGCGTCCCTGGCCGTCGGGTTCGCGTCTGCACCGGCCCCCGTGCTCGCGTCCCCGTCCCCGTCCGCGCGAGCCCCGCCGCCGTCGGCCCCGGTCGGCGCCCCCGGGCTCGCGCGGCGGAACGAGAGGACCGTCACCGGGACGACGGCCTCCTGGCCGAGCTGTTCGAAGAAGTCCTCCAGCTCCCGCGAGCCCTCGGCGATGTGGCCGACGAAGCCGCGGAGGAAGTCGAGCATCGAGACGCCGAGGCCGCGGCGCCACGGGCGGTCGATGACGAGCAGGAAGCCGTAGACCGCGGCGGCGTAGAGCACGCAGGTCACCCCCAGCACGACGAAGTGCTCGCGGGTGAGCCCCGAGAGCGCCTGTGGGCCGTGATCCGCCCGGGCCAGGAACGGCTGGACGTACGCCTGGAGGACCGGCCCGCCGTCGGCGAGGAGCCGGACGGTCCCGGAGTAGACGAACAGGAGCGCGGCGGCCGTCGCCGTCTGGATCGACGCCGGGAGCGAGGCGACGAGCAGCGACTTCCGGGAGACGGCCAGGATCACCAGCAGTCGGAAGGCGAACGCCGAGGCGAGCCCGACGACGAGCGCGTTGAAGACGAACGTCTGGTCCAGCGGCGTCACGACGGAGATGACGGCCGCCACGAGGACGATGGCGACGATGAGCAGCTCCGAGACGAGCGCGAGCAGCGAGGAGCGCTTGGCGGTGAGGCGACCGCCGAGGAAGCGGTCGACGCCGGTCGTGCCCACGCTCGCGACCACGGTCGGGATCCCGATGAAGAAGACGCCCTCCCAGGCGTCCCGGCCCAGGAAGAGGATCCCACGCCAGGAGGTCGCGTCCCCCGAGTCGAACGCCGCGACCCCGGCCACGGCCGCGACCAGCAGCGCGAAGCCGAGACTGGTGTACCAGCTCGGGGCGCGGAAGATGTACCGCGACAACCCCGCCAGCTCGCTCTGGGTCGCCGTCATTCGACGGGGCATACTGGAAGCAGCGACTTAAAAATCCCGAGGCCCGTCCGACGGGCGTCGTCCGGGGGACGGACGCGTGGGCGGTCCGCGGCGGCCCGGACGATCCGCCACTCGGGGTCGGAACGGTCCTCGCCGGGCGACGACCGATCCTCGCCGGGTGACCGACCGATCGACACCTGGATCAGTGCCGGCAGACGTCGATGAAGTTCTCGAAGACCTCCTGGCCGCGTTCGGTGTGTGCCACCTCCGGGTGCCACTGGACGCCGAACAGCTCGCGGTCGACGTCGCTCATGGCCTCGACCTCGCAGACGTCGCTGGTGGCCGTCCGCACGAACCCGTCGGGGACCGTCTTCACCTCGTCGGCGTGGCTGGCCCAGACCCGCGTCGACGGCGCCAGCGAGCCGATCAGGGGGTCCGTCTCGTCGAGCACCTCGACGGTGACGTCGGCGTAGCCGCCGTACTCGCCCGGGCCGACGGTGCCGCCGAGGGCGTCGGCCATCAGCTGCATGCCGAGACAGATGCCGAAGACGGGGACCTCGAGGTCGAGGTAGTCGACGCAGCGACCGATCCGATCTATCTCCGGACCGCCCGAGAGGACGAGCCCGTCGGCGTCGATCTCGTCGGGCGGGGTGTCGTTGGCTACGAGGTCGGCCTGGACGCCGGCGTCCCGCAGCGCGCGGCGCTCCAGGTGGGTGAACTGGCCGTGGTTGTCGATGACCGCGATGCGCATGGAGACACTGGGCCCGAGGCGAACTAAAGCGGTCCGGAACGCGGCCGGTGAAACGGCGCGCGGAGCCGGCCGCGGGGCGCCGCGGAACGGACAGAAAAATATAGTCGAAACGCGTACAGGTTCGCGTGTCGGTCGGCCAGTCCCGGCGTCTCGGCCGGATCGTCGCGGCGTTCGCGCTCGCGCTCGTCGTCCTCGCCCTGTTCGTCCGGACCGTCGGACCGGGCCGGCTGGCGCGGGAGCTGGCCGGCGCGGATCCGCGGTACCTGATCCTGGGTTCGGTCGCCGCCGTCGCGGCGGTGCTCGTCTGGAGCGAGGTGCTCCGGGAGCTCCTCGTCGTCGCCGTCGGGGACGCCACGACCGTCCGGGGGCGACGGTTCCGGCTGGCGTTCCTGGCGGGCGAGTTCACGAAGCAGGTCCTGCCGATGGGCCACGCCAGCGGCCCGGCGATCATGGCGTACGCCGTCTCGTCGACACTGGAGACCGAGTACGAGGAGACGCTCGCGGTGATCACGCTCGCGGACCTGCTGAACCTGGTCGCCTCGCTTCTGCTGGCCGCCGCGGGGCTAGTCGTGATCGTCACGACCGGCGGATCGCGCGCGCCGGGACTGCGGCTGTTCGCCGCCTCGCTCGTCGCCGCCACGGCGGCCGTGACGGTCGCCGTCGTGCTGGTGACGGCCCGTCGGGCGACGCTCGTTCGAGTCGTCCGGCTCCTCGCGGGGGCGTTCCACGGGACGGCCGGACGGGCGGTCCCGCGGCTCCGGCCGTCGCTGGAGCCGACGACCGTCGACCGGAAACTGGCGTCGTACTTCCGGACGTTCGACGCCGTCGCCGCCGACCGGCTGCGAGTGCTCGCGGCGGCCGGGCTCGCGGTCGTCGGCTGGCTGTGCTACGCCGCTCCGCTCTACTTCGCCGCGCTCGCGCTCGAGGTGTCCGTCGCGCCGGCGCTCGCGCTGTTCCTCGTGCCGATGGCCGGCCTGGCGACCTGGTTTCCCCTGCCCGGCGGGCTCGGCGGCGTCGAGGTGGCCGTCGCCGCCGGGCTCGTCGGCGTCGCCGGTGTCGGCGTCGGGACCGCCGCGGCGGTCGCCCTCTGCTACCGGCTCTGTGCCTACTGGGTCGTGATCGCCGTCGACGGCGTCGGTGCCGTCTCGGTGCTCCTCGGCGGGCGCGAGGAGGGGGAGTCGACGGTGCCCGTCGAGCAGTGACGGTTCGTGGACGGGGATGGTTCGCCGACGAGGACGGCGACGGGGCGCGCTGGTGCGTGACGGCGACGCTCCCGGACCCCGGACGACGCCGGGAGGGGATGGACCCCGACGCGGGACGCATCACAGGTCCGTCGGGTCGAACCGTCGGTTCTCGCCGCGCCAGGTCCCCCGGCCTGTTTCGGCGCGCGTGTCGAGGTAGATCTCCAGCCCGTTGCCGTCCGGATGGTCGGCGTAGAGCGCCTTGGAAACGCGGTGATCGACCGGCGCGACGTCGACGCCGCGCTCGCGGAGCCGCTCGTACGCCCGTCGGAGGGCGGCGGGACTGTCGACCTCCCAGGTCGGGCAGTCGCGCCAGTCTGCACCACTGACTGATAGGGGGGGTTGTAATTCGTTTCCGGTGTTCGACGGAACGGTCGTCGAATCACCGGTACACAGTTACAACCGACCCTATGACGGCCCGGGTCGAGGGGGTGTCGTGGCGTGACGATCGGCGCTGTTCTCCGCCTGCTCTTCGGACTGGCGCTGATCGTCGTCCCGTCGGCAGCGTTCGCGCTCGTCGCACTGGGGGTGGTCGGGGGACTCTCATCCCGCTGCGGCTCCTCTATGGCGTGACGATCCTCACGCCGCTGCTCGCGTCCGTCGCGGCCGCTGCCGTCGCGCCGGCACGGGTCGGCTGTGCGGCCGGTGTCCCGTTCTGTGCGTGGTGGGAGGTGGTGCTGCTCCTGACGAACCCGTCGGAGCACCGCGAACGCACCAGCGACTGCCAGCACGCCGGCGACGCCGACGACCGGCCAGCCAACTGCGTCGACGACCGCGGCTGCGACGGGGTTCGCCTCGACGAGGTAGCCTCCCGACGCCTCGTGAGCGCGAGGTCGAGGACGGTCGCGACGATCGCGACGACCTCCAGTAAGCCCTCGATGGTCACGCGCGACTTCTCCGGTGAGGACATCTATCGCGTGCTGGTGAACGTCGGGAACTCCGATCACGTCCGGACGACCGGCGACCACCTCATACTGCGCTGGGAGCCTCCCGCCGGTCCCGACACAGACGCACGTGTCGTCTCGGTCCCGCTGCACGACTCCGTGAGCATCGGGACGGTGCACGACATCGCGACGGACGCCGGCGCGAAGGACTTCGACGCGTTCTGCGAGTGGATCGACCGCCACCGATAGTCGACGGTGGCCCGTCGCTGGCGTCACTGCCCGACCCCCCTGATACTCGTCCGGTAGATCCCGGCGAGCAGCACCAGCGCCGCGACCGGCGCGACCAGCTCGAACAGATAGACCACGCCGGTCCCGAGGTCACCGGCCGACGCGTCGAGCAGCGTGTAGACGACCGGCAGCAGCGCGTACAGGATCGCCAGCGAGACGAGGACGAACACGACATCGGGGATGGTTAGGCGGGCGCGCTCGTCCATCGTCACGACCCCCTCCGGGCGCTGATCCCCAGCGAGAGGATCAGGCCGACGAACATCGCCGGGACGAACAGCTGAAAGACGAGCTGCGTGAACCCGTCGACGACGCCCGACAGCGACCCGACGAAGCCGACGAGGATCGGCGAGACGAACCACAAGCGCGACTAGGAGCTAAAAGGTCAGGAGCGAGTCGACCAGCTGCACCTGGCCGCGGATCGTCGCGCCCTCGTCGTCGGGGTCGTCGCGGTGGTCGTGTGCCATGGGGGGATCACCTCGGCTGGAGCCAGCTCGCGGCGAGCAGCGACGCCGCTGCCGGGAGGACGAGCCGCGCCAGGAACCCGCTCGCCGGGTCGAGGCTCGACGCGTACTCGCCGACGAACCACAGCCACGGCGGGAGGACGACGCCCGTGCGACCGACCACGCGCCGACGGTCTCGGCCACGGTGATCGCGACGGAGGCGCTGGCCGACACGACTGTCTCTGGTGCGACGGGCTACGTCATCGAGGGGTTAGTGCGTGGACTGCCGTGGGTCCTGGTCGACGTCGCGAACGCAGGCGCGTCGATCGGCTACGCACATCGCGACTGGTTGGTGCTGTGGGTGGTCGACGGCGCCACGCTCGTCGTGGTCGTCGTGGCGGGGTTGGCAGATCTCGTCGACGGTGTCGGGCAGGTGGTCGACTCGTGACCGACGACGTCCGCGACTGCCCGCACTGCGGCCACGACGCCCGGCGGACCGACGAGGGGTTCCGGTACTGTCCGACCTGCAACCAGCCGCACGGGATGACGCTGGAGCGATCACTGCGGCGCCAGGAACGTGGGTCGGTCGTCCTCGCGACGAGCGTCCGACGGGCCCGCTCGACGCTCGGGTCGCTGCTCGGGCTCCGGGGCGACGGGCTCGACACGGGCGAGGCGTTAGTCATGGACCACAGCGCGGGCTGGATCCTCGTCGATACGCTGGCGACGCCCGACCCGCTCGACGTCGTCTGGTCGCTCGACGGCGAGGTTCGGCAGGTGAAGCAACTTCGGCCGTGGGTCGGTGTCGGGATCGGCCGCGCCGACCAGGTCGTCGAGCTGCCGGCGGGCGTCGGCGCCGCTGTCGAGGTCGGCGACGAGCTGGCGATCGACGAGGACGAGGTCGTCGTCCGGGAGGGCGGCCGTGCCTGACAGCGATCGCGACGTCGCGGGGGCGCTCCAGGCGATCCCGAAAGGCGCGATCGACGAAGAGTCCGTTGAGTCTTCGTCGTACACCTGGCGGGAGATGGCGATGAAGCAGACTCGCGTCCCGGTGCTGGTTGCCACGCTCGCCCTGATCGGCTTCCACGACGTGGGTGCGTCGCTGCGCGTGTGGTACGGCCTCGGGATGGCCGCCTTCCTGCTGTACGTCTCGCTGCCGGCGATCGGGGCGTACCTCTACTATCGCGAGGAGTCCTGACGTGCCGGCGCCGGACGATCTCCTCGACGCGCTCGGCGAGGCAGTTCGCGGCCAGCTGTGCGAGGTGTCGGCCTGTACCTCGCGGCCAGTCTGCGAGCGGACCGGGCGGGCGCTGTGTGCGTTCCATCGTGACCTCCGGGATCACGCGACGTCGGGCGAGCCGTGCGACCGGTGCGGGTCGCGCGAGTGGATCCGCGCCGTCCGGTCGACGGAGCAGGTCGCTGATATCGTCCATACGGTCTCGCAGCACGATCCGCAGGAGGAGTTGCAGGGGCTCGAATACGTCGGGGAGGAGTGGCTCTGAATCGTGCCCCAATGTCATTGAACGAGCAAGCGTGAGGGCACCGGGGTGAACCCAACAGCACCATCTTGTCCGACCTCCCCTGACCGACTCGCGCTGTGTATCTTGCACGCGGGTCTTGATATGAACTGGATAGATAGAGCACGAGATGCGTTCCACGACACACTCCGTGATCGGCAAATCCGAGACTCGACATGCGAAACACCGCCAGACAATCGACAAGGCAGTTCACCTGTTCGCCGCGTGCAGCGGACAGACCCACACATTGAATCCGATCGATCGCCTGTGATCGGTACCGAATGCAGATCGAGTTCGACGAGGGCACCCTCCTGCTCCGTGACGCCCCCGACGACGTCCCCTACGCGGAGTGGGACGACCGCGTCGACGAGTATCGCGCCAAGGCCTACCGGTACCGGGCCCTTCTCGAGTGGGCCGGGGCGTGGACGACCGACGAAGGGCAGGCTACACTCCACGACGGAGTCCTCACGTCGTGTGAGGACGCTGCCCGGGCCTATCCCGAGCTCGAACTCACGCCGGCACTCCACATCGACCCCCGTGACTACCAGCAGGCCGCCCTCGACGCCTGGATCGACCACGATCGACGTGGGAGTGTCGTCCTCCCGACCGGCAGCGGCAAGACCTTTCTCGGACTGCAGGCGATCGCCGATGCCGGCGTCAGTACGCTCGTCGTCACGCCCACGATCGACCTGATGAACCAGTGGCACGCCACGCTCACCAACGCCTTCGGCGACCAGCTCGCGGTGCCGATCGGCGTGCTCGGTGGCGGCAGCCACGACGTCACCGCGATCACCGTCACCACCTACGACAGCGCCTATCGCTACATCGACGAGTACGGCGACCAGTTCGGCCTGCTCGTCGTCGACGAGGAGCACCACCTGCCGGCCCCCACCTACCGCCAGATCCCCGAGATGACGATCGCGCCGTATCGGCTCGGCCTGACCGCCACCTACGAGCGTCCCGATGGCAAGCACGAGCTCCTCGAGGACCTCCTCGGGCCGGTCGTCTACCGCGAGGCCGTCGACGAACTCGCCGGCGAGTACCTCAGCGAGTACGAGACGATCCACATGTCGGTCGAACTCACCGCCGACGAGCGAGCGCGGTACGACGAGGAGTACCAGCTCTACCGCGACTACGTCGACAGCCACGAGTTCGACCTCTGGAAGGAGCGGGGCTACCAGGAGTTCCTCAAGCGCACCTCCTACGACCCTCGTGGGCGACGGGCACTCGTCGCCAAGCACCGGGCCGAGCGGATCGCCCGGACGGCCGACAAGAAGCTCGACACGCTCGACACGCTCATCAAGCGCCACCACGACGACCGCGCCATCATCTTTACTGCCAACAACGACTTCGCCTACGAGATCTCCCGGGAGTTCGTCGTCCCGTGTATCACCCACCAGACGAAAACCGACGAGCGCACCGAGATCCTCGACCGGTTCCGCACTGGCGAGTACGCGATGCTCGCGACCTCGCAGGTCCTCGACGAGGGGATCGACGTGCCCGCCGCGAACGTCGGGATCATCCTCTCGGGGAGCGCCTCGAAGCGCCAGTACGCACAGCGACTCGGTCGGATCCTCCGGCCGACCGACGACCGCCAGCCGGCACGGCTCTACGAGATCATCACCGCCGACACGATGGAGACGTACGTCTCGCAGCGCCGTCGGGAAGGGGTACCGACCAGTGCTGACGGCTGATCTCGCCCGGTCGCGCACGACGGAGCGAGCGATCACGCCGCTGTTCATCGATCCCGAGCAACGGCGCTACCGGGAGACCGCCCGGGAACTCCTCCAGCTGTTCGAAGCCCACCTCGGCGAGTCGAAAGGCGAGCTCGAGGATGCCATCGACGAGCTGACGATCGACGACACCGACTACAAGATCGTCCAGGGGCTCGCGAAGCTATTGCAAGACGAATCCGAGTTCGCGGTCGTGGCCCCGGTGGAGCCGCGCGAGATCCGCCGGCGGCTCTTCGAGGTCGCCAACGAGCGGTACCCGATCGTCCGCCAACCCACGCTCGGGGAGGACACCCAGCAGTTAGAGGTGTACAGCACGGTCGCCGACGAGCTGGGGGTCTCGCTGGAGGCGTGTTACCGGGGAATGTACGCCGATCTGGAGGACAACAAGCAGCTCGTTCGGGTCGGGACGCGGACGGCAGAGGGGTACGGCGGGGACGACGACTCGTCGTCGACGACGATGCTGACCGGGAGTAGCGACGCGGCGTACGACCACACCGAGCTTAGCGTCGACTGGCTGCTCACCCGCTACAATCTCGCGCTCGCGCAGGCGGTGTTGTACGACGCCACCGAGATGCGGATCCGCGTGTGGGACCACTTCGGGACGGTGTTCGGCTACGTGAAGTTGTTCGGGCTGATGCATCGGATCTACCCGATCGATGCCGACGGCCGGCGCGTCGCGAGCACCGACCAGGCAGCCGGCTACGAGGCGCTGCTGGACGGGCCGGCGTCACTGTTCTCGAAGTCACAGAAGTACGGCATCCGGATGGCGACGTTCCTGCCGGCGCTCCCTCTCTGTGACCGGTGGGAGATGGACGCCGAGATCCTCGTCGACGAGACGACCGGTGAGACGCGCCGGTTCACCCTCGATCACACCGAGGGGCTGGACTCACACTACAGCGCCGGCCAGCGGTTCGACAGCGACGTCGAGCGGACGCTCGCCCGGAAGTGGGAGCGAGCCACGACGGACTGGGAACTCGTTCGCGAGGACGACGTCTTCGACCTCGGCGACGAGGTGATGATCCCCGACTTCGCGATCGAGCATCCGGACGGCCGGCGAGCGATCCTCGAGATCGTCGGCTTCTGGACGCCCGAGTATCTGGAGAAGAAGTTGACGAAGATCCGGCAAGTGGAGGCCGAGAACTTCGTGTTGGCGGTCTCGGAACGACTCGACTGCGCGAACGAGGCGTTCGGCGGGACGGCCGATCGCGTGCTGTGGTTCAAGACGGGGATCCACGTGTACGACGTCGTCGAGTTAGTGGAGCAGTACGCGACGGGACCGACGGCCGTCGACGCCGACGGGTGAGTGGTCGGTCAGGTTCGGTTTGTGGGTGGTTGCTGATGACGTGTTGGGGTCCTCGTGTGAATCCACGAGGAAAAGATCAGTCCCTGAAGATGGAGACTACCGTTCCCAGGACGACAATTGCACCGAGCCCTGTCACGAGCAACGGTTTGTTACTGCTTTCGTGCTCGAGGAACGCGTTCCCGGGATTGTTCTGTGGGACGTAGGCTCTCACGGTATTCCCGGATTCGTAGCCCTCGAGTTGTGCTCTGGCTTTGTCTTTGGTTCCGAACTCTCGCGGGAGTTTCCCGGGGAAGACGTTCGAGGACGTATACTGTTCCCCCTCGTAGGTATAATTGAAGGTCGCTTGCGGGCTGTAGTCGTCCGTGCCCCGTCGTTCGTCGAGCCGCTCGATCGAGGTCGAGACGACCGTTGCATCAACCGTCTCTGTGGAATCTAATGCCGCGGTTTGGGCCGAGTAGCTGTACGCACCGTACCCGATCGTTCCGAGTCCCAAGATCAGCGCGAACGCGATCTGGAGCGGCCCGGAGGGCCCGTCGAAGTTGATCTCCATATTCAGAGACGGATGGGGCAGATGGGTAAATGGGGGATCCGTGTTTCTCACCTCGCAACATTCCGACGACCCGTGAGAAGAGGTTCAACGGGGATGGGTCCCACCTTTACTGCCCCGATCAAGACGGACGCGACGGTCGTCATAGCGAGGGTCCTCTAACTGACCCACGGGGGCTAAGATAGAGGCGAGGGACCAGATCCGGGCTGTCGGTCGGTCCGTCGGTGTGGTCTGACTTATAGACTTTCGGTAGATATCGGATTTCTGAGTATGATTTCTCTATCGAATCAGGTAGGAACGCGAGAAAAATCGCTTGCGGACCAATCAGTTCAGCTCGTACCGCTGGAGTGCCAGCGTCTCGCCGTCCTGCTTCGCGTAAAACCGGAGCGTAAGTTCTTCACCGGGACAGATCTTGACGTCGCTCCCGCCGTCCTGGCCGAGGTCGACGTCGACGGGACCGCTGGTCACCTCGTTCGCGAGGAGCTTCGACGTCCCGACGTCGTCGGGACCCGGGTCGGCCCAGACGGTCTTCTTCGTCTTCCCGCCTTCCTCGTGGACGATGACGTAGATCTCGTCGGCCTGCGTGAACTGCGTGAGCGTCACCTCGAAGGCGATCTCCTTGTTCGTGCCGTAGGCGCTGCAGTACTCCGCGCCGGTCGTGATCGTCGTCTCCTCCACCGAAAGAGCCAGTTGAGGCGGCTCGTGGAGGTCGTCGGCGATCGGGGTGAGGTACGCCATCGTCCCGGCGGCGACGATGACGACGACCGCGACGAGGAGAGCCGTGCCAACGACGGGGGACGTCCCACGGTCGGTTGGCATGGTCATATTGATCCAGTCGGCTAGTGACGGGCATAACCGTTCTCACGAACACACGCTTCGACATCCGACCCCGATGAGTGTCGTGTGCGTGGATTCCCGTCGCCCCTGGTGGACCGGATCCACAGCCCGCCGACGCGAAGTCCGAAGTCGGCTTCCGAGCAGCTATGCTTCTGTCCGTTTATAAAAATTCGACAGCGACTGCGCCGTCAGTCGCTCTGCCGCACGTCGTCGACGGCCGAGTAGGTGATCCGGGGGCGACTCGCCGGACCGAAGTCGAGACACCCGTCGCAGGCGTGGTACGCCCGGACGAGTCGTGGCGTGGGCCCGCGGTCGGCGGGCGGGACAACCGAGCCATCATAGGGTCGGTTGTAACTGTGTACCGGTGATTCGACGACCGTTCCGTCGAACACCGGAAACGAATTACAACCGACCCTATCAACGTACCAGTCGCGG
>Ga0207797_1001961_pt1 | contig 14594 bp, 5 predicted proteins | sample PRCRCaboRojoPR_6_FD_187275 | JGI IMG/M metagenome (GOLD analysis project Ga0207797, IMG submission 187275) | Marine sediment microbial community from Cabo Rojo, Puerto Rico - PR CR 10% Liquid 1 (SPAdes) | ecosystem: Environmental > Aquatic > Marine > Coastal > Sediment | place: Cabo Rojo, Puerto... | reverse complement strand
TTCCCGTATTTTTCGGCTACCATTACTCGTTGAAGCTGACAATGCCTGTTCCTACGAATGGATTCATTTTCATAATATTCCACGTTCTGCTGTGCCGTTTCTCTTCAAAGCAGAAAAGTATCTATTAAGAGAAGCTACAGGCGTTTTTACCCAGTCACAAGTAACCCAACATTATTTAACAAGCACCCATCGGATAACGCCCGAAAAATTTCGGGAGATAACAAACGGGGCCAAGTCTGTTGATCGGTCTGTGCTGACAAACCGGCAAAAATGGATGCAAAAACTTGGCATCTCGGAGAACAACCTCGTTATCGGTTTTGTCGGTTCAATGCACCACTGGCACGGTATGAAAGAGATGAAAAAGTCTATTAGCGATATCCTGGCTGATTATCAGCAGGTAAAGTTCCTTTTTGTGGGCAGTGGCGGCGCTCAGGCTCGGTCTTTTCGCAAACGGTTCCATCAAAATAAAGATAGAGTTATTTTCTCGGGAAGTGTCGATCATGAGCAGGTGCCGGAACTCATCTCGTTATTTTCTATTTCTCTGGCACCATACCCGAACATGCCGTTTTTTTATTTTTCGCCGGTTAAACTCTTTGAGTATATGGCAGCAGGCACGGCAATTGTTGCAGCCCGAATCGGGCAAATAGCAGCGGTTATTGCTCATGAAAAAACTGGGCTGCTTTACGAGCCTGGCAATATTCCGATGATGAAAAATCAAATCATTCGGTTAATTGAGGATAGAAAATTGCGTCTTACGCTGGGCGCAGATGCAAAAAAAGAATTTAAACAACATCATACATGGCAGCACAAAGCGAGTGAGCTGAACGAGTTTATCCGCAAAAGAATAAATGTAAGGTAGTAACGTTTTATGAAAATAAAAGTACTACAGCTTGTCGAGGGATTTAACTTTGGCGGCGCAGAAACCAAATTGCTCGAGCTGGTGCAGCATATAGATGCGCAAAAGTTCGAAACTGTTGTTGTCAGTCTGGGACTTGGAAACGAGATCGAAGACCGGTTTCAGCAATTAGATTGCCGGGTGTTCACTTTTCAGCGCCGCCATCGATTTGATTTCGATTTGATGAAGCGATTAAAAAAATTCATTCAGGACGAAAACATCGACATTGTTATGACAACACTTTTTTATGCGGATGTGTTAGGAGCGATGGTTGGGCACAAAGCTGGCGCCAAAGGTGTGTTTTCCTGGGAAACGATTTCTTCGCCGAAATGGCTTAAACCCCATCGTCTGTGGGGCTATCGTTACGCCATTAGGCGTGCTGATAAAGTCATTTCTGTTTCGCAGGCAACAGCGGACTGGCTGGAGTCCAAACGCAAGGTGCCGCGTGAGAAAATTGAAATCATCCCTTATGGAGTGAATCTGAAAGAATTCAAACCGAAACCACTCACCATAAAACGGCAGGATGTGGGTATCCCGGAAAACAATATTGTTGTCGGACAGGTTTCCAGACTGGATGAACAAAAAGGTCACAGCTATCTTTTAGATGCGGCTCAACGTGTTGTCAGGAAAAATAAAAACGTCACCTTTGTGCTTGTCGGCGACGGCCCGAAACGAAAAGAAATACAACAAGCTATTGAAGAAAAGGGACTGAATGATTACTTTGTCCTACTCGGTTTTCGTCGGGATGTGCCGGAGTTACTGCGGCTGTTTGATATTTTCACATTACCTTCTTTGTACGAGGGTCTTCCCAACGTCGTTCTCGAAGCTATGGCGTCCGGGCTTCCTGTGGTGGCCACGCCGGTGGACGGCACAAAAGAAGCCGTTGTCGATCAAGAAACGGGTTTGTTTGTGCCGGTGAAAGACCCTGAAATCCTGGCAAATACTCTGTTTGATTTGATAAATAATCCAGAAAAGAGAAAAAGCTTTGGTGAGGCAGGACGCCGACGTGTTGAAGAAAAGTTTTCCCTCCGTCATCAAATGCGCAGATTCGAAGAACTCTATAAAAGATACGCTACTGATTAATGCTCTGAAAAACGGGACTGCTATGAAAATATTGATGATACATAAATTCTATTATATTGAAGGCGGGGCTGAGCGTTACGTTTTTAATTTAACACATCTTTTGGAAAACAAAGGTCATACGGTTATTCCATTTGCCGTAAAACATCCAGATAATTTTGAGACACCTTATCAGGAATATTTTGCTGATTATTTTTCACCGGAACAGTTTTCTCAGACCCGAAATCCGCTAAAACGAATCACAACCGCGCAACGAGTTATTTATAATCGCCGTGCACAGCAAAAATTAGCTCAACTGATCAAAGACACGCGACCGGATATTGCACATGTTCACTCTATTTATCACCATCTTTCTCCGTCTGTTTTGCAGACGCTTAAAGATTTCAATCTACCGGTAATGATGACCTTGCATGATTACAAATTGGTGTGCCCGAATTACATTTTTCTCGACGGCAAACGTCGGGTTTGCGAAGCGTGCCGCGGAAAACATTTTTGGCAGGCTATGGTCAGAAAATGTTTTCGGGATTCGTATGCTGCCAGTTTTCTCACTACTGTCGAAGCTTATTTTCATTATTTTAAAAAAAGTTATAAAAATAACGTTGATGTGCTTGTTTCTCCGAGTCAATTTCTGGCTGAGAAAATATCGCAATACGGATATGCTCATAAACCTGTCCTGGTTCAGCCCTATACGTTAAATATTAGTGAATATAAACCGTCTTTTTTCCCTTTAGATTATTTTGTTTTCATGGGACGATTAACCCATGAAAAAGGCGTGCACTTTTTACTCGATGCAATGAATCAAATAAAGGATACATCTTTGTATATCATTGGAACCGGTCCTATCGAAGAGAAATTGAAACGCCGCATCAAGGAGCAGGGTTTGTCGAATGTCAAGATGCTGGGTTACAAAAGTGGCGACGAGTTAAAACGCCTTGTGGCTGGTGCGAAATTTACTGTGGTTCCCTCTGAGTGGCATGATAATTCTCCGTTAGTGATTTATGAATCTCTTGCACTGGGCAAGCCTGTTATCGGTTCCCGAATGGGCGGCATACCAGAGTTGATTGATGAGGATGGAGATGGTTTCGTTTTTGACCGTGGTGATTTGTCCGGTTTTGTTAATGTGATCAACTCGCTCGTCCATGACCAGAAAAAACTTTCTAACATGGGTAAAAGAGCAAGGGAAAAAGCTGAATTCATTTTCGGCTTTGACAATCATTACCACAAGATAATAGAATTATATGAATTAACCCGATCTGTCAGCTCATCTGACAATTAATCGCTCCGAGTCCGGCCATGTTATTCAACTCTGTGGAATTTCTCTTTTTTTTTATAATTGTCATTATTGTTTTCTTTACCATTCCCCATCGCTATCGCTGGGTGCTTCTTTTAGTGGCCAGCTACTATTTTTACATGTGCTGGAATGTAAAGTACATCCTGCTCATTGTGATTTCAACACTGGTGGATTATTTTTGCGGAATGCGAATGTCCCGGTGTCCGCAAAGACGACAACGGACAAAGTACTTGATTCTCAGTTTGTCCACCAATTTGGGGCTGTTATTTGCATTCAAATATTTTAATTTTATTGCCGATTCACTTAATTTCGCAAGCGATGCTTTTTCACTTCCCATACAAGTACCATACCTTGATGTCCTTTTGCCTGTGGGAATATCGTTTTACACATTCCAAACATTAAGCTATACCATAGATGTTTACCGCGGCAAAATTAAACAGGAAAGTCACCTTGGCATTTTTGCTTTGTATGTTTCTTTCTTTCCACAATTGGTGGCAGGTCCTATTGAAAGAGCATCCCGATTGCTGCCCCAGTTTTACCGAAGAATCAGATTTAATGAAGAAAGAATCGTTTCAGGTTTGCGTTTGATGATGTGGGGTATGTTTAAAAAAGTTGTCGTTGCAAATCGATTGGCTCTATATGTGGATACGGTTTATGGTAATGTGGATATCCATTCCGGCTTGACTCTGTTAGTTGGCACCTATATGTTTGCTTTTCAAATTTACTGCGATTTTTCCGGTTATTCCGATATCGCCATTGGTGCGGCGAGAGTTTTAGGTTATGATTTGATGAAGAATTTCGAACGGCCATATTTCTCTTCTTCTATTCCAGAATTTTGGCGACGCTGGCATATCTCATTATCCACATGGTTTAGAGATTACCTTTATATACCATTGGGCGGGAATCGAAAAGGAATTTCCAGAACATATGTTAACCTTTTCATTGTTTTCCTCGTTAGCGGCATGTGGCACGGCGCCAATTGGACTTTTTTGATATGGGGAGCTATGCACGGTGTTTTCGTCGTTTTTTCGAAATATGCGGCATCTTTTAAAAGCAAACTAAGAGAATCCTTTCCAATACATACCAGATTATTGAAATTTTATAAAGTCTTTATCACTTTTCATCTTGTTTGTTTTTCATGGATATTTTTTCGGGCGAATTCAATTGGGCATGCAGGCATCATCGTAAGAAAAATATTTTCTCAATCTTGGACTGACCTTTTTATACCCGCTTTGGATCAATTTGTCTATAGCATTTCTGCCATTGCTCTTTTACTCTTTGTTGATGTCCTCGAAGAAAGATTTAATTTGTCCGTGTGGGGAAAACAATTATCTCCGCCTATACGTTGGACAGCATATATTGGACTTTTAATCACTATGCTATTAATAGGTGTTTTTAATGAGAGCCAATTTATCTATTTTCAGTTTTAAATCCGGACCAAGGAAATTTCTGCTCAGATTAACCTTTTTTATTTTTCTGGTTATTATTGTGGATTTTCTGTTTGGCAAAATGATAAAAACGCTGTATGAACGGGCCCCTCATGACGTCGATTGGACAAAGGTGAATTGGGCAATAAGCGAGCCGTATGATATCATGGTTTTTGGTTCTTCGCGTGCTTTTCGGCATTATGTGCCATCTATTATTTCAGAAAAGTTGGGAAAATCCGTATTCAATGCTGGTCAAAATGGTCAATATTTGCTTTATGCCTATGCTGTTGAGCAATTGGTTCTAGACAAACATCCGCCAAAGTTTGTGATTTTGGATGTCCTGCCAAGCTATATTGTGAAAGCTGAAAATCCAAATAGAGAATTTGAACGGCTTGATGCTTTAGCGCCGTTTTTCCACAACAAAAAAATTCAAGCGTTATTAACGCGAAACAATTTTTACGAGCGGGTGAAATATGTTTCCAGCCTCTACCGATTCAATTCAAAATTTCTAAGCTTGCTCGACAATTTCATTACAGACAATCCGGGTTATGACAATGGATTTCAGAGAGTAGGGCCCGTTGAATTTCATAACAAAAATCCTTTTATAACTGATACCCTGCAGAAAATAGCATACGATTCTGTAAAAATTCATTATCTTGAACAATTTATCACAACTGCAAAATCGTGCAGTACACATGTTGTTTTCAGTATGTCACCCGCGTTGTACGAGTTGAGTCCCGAAAACCTTGAGCTGATAAAGAATTACGAGCGCATTGCTCAACAGTATGATATTCCTTTTTTTGATTTTACCCAGCATGACTCTTTGAAAAAGAAAGAATATTTTATGGATATCATTCATATGAATGAACCCGGAGCCAGGAATTTTTCAAAAGTATTTTCGAAAAAAATGAAAGAATGTTTTGTCTCATCTCCAACAACTCATCTTTAAGCACCCTTCCTAATCTCCTGGCATAGTCTTTGTATTTTATCTGCATAAAGTGCTCAATGTTGTTGTTTTTTAACGAATTTAATCACTTTTATTGAAAATCTATTATACCAGTATGAAACATTAATTGGAATTTGTTTTGTTGTGAAACAAAGCCATAGTTTATTGGAGGTTGAACGTCATGAAGACGAGACAATCAGTTTCTTTAATCCTGACCAGTTTTATTTTGTTTACGGTATTCGTCGTAACAGCCGGTGCAACAACAGATGATTTTGAGAGATCTGGTCCTGCGCTCGGAGCAAACTGGGCAGCACATTCTGAAATGGTTATTCAGAATGGTAATTTGCACAACCAATCATCCACAACGGGCTGGAATACGTTCTTGGCTGTTTATTACGTAACAGGAGCTAATGAGGCAATTGTACATTGGCCGCAAAACGGTGACGGTGTGGATGAAACCGGATCTGAGCTGGGAGGCATTGCAATTTTAAATGACTTTTCCGCTGCCTCAGATGGTTATTTCGTTTATATCTATGCAAGTGAAGTGAGATTGTATAGAGTCCAGGGCGGAAGTCCCACAACCTTGATACAAGATAAACAAGTATCAACTTCTGTTTCTCCTGGGGATGATTTCAAAGTCAGTTGGAATGCGAGCACCTACACGTTTAATGTGTATGTAAATGACAGTTTTGTTTCAACATTGACAGACGGGGGACAGCAAGTTGACATTACCAATGCCTATGCCGGTGTGATGCTTTATGGCGGTGATAATTTTAATAACGATGTAGAAGCTTTCACGGCCCAATATGTTGAACCTGCCGTGGATGATACCGCTCCTGCTCAGATAACAGACTTGTCAGCTACTGCTGCGAGTTCTTCTTCAATTAGTTTATCGTGGACAGCTCCCGGTGATGACGGAAATACCGGAACGGCATCTGATTATGAGATTCGCTATGCCACGCAAGATATAACAACTGATAATGATTTCCAAAATGCAACACCTCTAGTTGGAGTACCTTCTCCAAAGCAAGCTGGTCAGAGTGAAAGCTTTATGGCGAATAATTTACAATCATCAACAACATATTATTTCGCAATCAAGACCAGTGATGAAGCTAATAATGTATCACTTTTATCAAACAGTGCTTCGGCGACTACAACCGATGGCGGCGGTGGCGGCGGCGGTGGCACGACCGAAGGGTCATGTGTGACAGACCATTTTGACCGCGCAGAGCTCGGCTCATTCTGGGATCCTTCTGCAAATCATATTATTGAAAATGGAGAATTAACTCTGGCTTCTGCTTCAGGAGGCTGGAGCAATATTGCGATATATCAAAGAGGCGGGGCTATGGGAGTAGGTATGCGCTTTAGCTCCGAAAATGCTGATTTTTATAATAACGATGCCATTCCTGCAGGCTTGTTGATTTTAGCGGACAATCCATCTCCTGATATGGCTATAGGATATTTATTGTATCGAAAAACCGATGAGCTTTCTGTTTATAGAATTCAACCTGGCTCAAATCCACAATATGTGGATGGACATAATGTGTCACAACCTCGTCCAGGTCCTGGCGATTTAGTCAAAGCCGAAATATTAGATAATGGGTCAACGAAAACAATTACCTATTTGGTAAACGGTCTTCAAGATGCCCAATTTTCTATTTCAAATAGCACACCTCTTGCTGATCTTTACGGTGGTATTGTTCAATACGGAGGTTCCAATATATTAAATAATATTGACAGCTTTACTGCGTGTTATGCAGGCGGTGTCGGGCCTATAAATCTGGAGATGATAGCCGGGAATAATCAGAGCGGTCCCATTGAAACTCAACTGCCTGAACCACTGCAGGTGCGAGTCACTAATGAAAATGGTGAACCTTATGAAGGTGCCTTGCTCGATTTTCAGGTGACCAACGGGGAAGCGCGTTTAGATGATATCGAAGATTTCAATTTTAATGGCCGAATCTGGAGTGAAGTTGAGGATGGACGATTGCAGGTTCCAATCGCTACTGTTGAAGATGATGGTGATGCTTCCGGTGGAAAGTATGTAACGACCTCGTGGACCTCGGGATTTCGGTATAAACGTGCCGTCGAAGTACCTTTCTATGTCCCGGAACGTGCGAATTATGATATATATCTGCGCTATAAATCTCCGGATGGCTCTGGTGATACCGGTGGCGTAAAAAATAATGCCTATGTGAGTATTGATAAGCAAGATTCTGTTTTTATTGAAGTGCCAGCTCCTATGGAAAACTGGCGATGGTACAAGGCAGAAAATTACACAATTAGTAGAGGAATACATACTTTTAATATAATTATTTATGAACCTGGTTGGGATTGGGATAAGATACTTGTGCAAAAATCATCTTTGGAAGCGCCTTCACTTTACAGCATAGGAAGCACAGGTCCTGACTTTCCGAATGTCACTGATGCGGAAGGGATGGCTCAAACTCATGTTACTTTTCAAGCAAATGCTGATGACAATGTGGTCGTAGAAGTGACGGGGCGAAAGAATGATGGTACACACATGAACGGCTCTCCTGCCCGGTTTACCTTGGACCCATTAGCGGGGCCTGCTTTTTCAATGGAACGGGACCCGAGTGTTCCTGAGGATCCCATTATTGCTACGCCTGGCCAGGATTCACCTGCTTTAAAAGTGATTATTAAAGATTCCTATGGAAATAGAAAATCCGGTACTACTGTCAACTGGAGTATCACCCAGGGTGACGGCACTCTGGCGCAAACGCAGACGGTCTCAGATCAGTTGGGTGTGGCTACAAATACTTTGGAATTGGGCTACCAAAAGGATAATTATGTGGTTCAGGCTCAAGTAGAAGGTCTGGAAGGCTCTCCTGTAAACTTTACAATTGAACCGACTGAACCGCCCCATTCTATGGTTGTTGTCAGTCCGAAAACAACTCAGCAAGCGAACGCCAATACCACGCTGGACAGTTTATTGACGGTTCGGGTTCTTAAAGAAGACGGGAGCCCATTTGAAGGATTCCCGGTCGAGTTTGTAGTCACACAAGGCGAAGGCAGTCTGAGTAGCGAAGGCGGACAGGAAAGCCAGTCATCGATAACCATTTTGTCTGATGTCTCCGGATATGCCAGGGCAAGGTGGACATTAGGTCAGCCGGGTTCAAATATTGTCGAGGCTCGTGGTGGTCAAATCATCGGCTCGCCGGCAATTTTTCAAGCCAATGCTATAACCGGCGCTCCTTCTAACCTTGTTATTGTTTCAGGTGACAATCAGGAAGGCTATGTTGGTATGCCATTAGCTGAACCTTTTATCGTCAAAGTAACAGACTCTAATGGCTTTCCTATTGCCGAACAGCAAGTACGCTTTGATATTTTGAGCCCAACAGCAGTAGCATATTTCGACCAAGCTGGCCGTAAATACAAAACGATGTATACTGACCAAAACGGAAAAGCCAGTGCGACTCTGACAATGGGGGATCAATTGAATGAGGAACATCTTGTCAAAGTTTCTGTTGTGAATCGGGATATTGATGATGTGTTTTTTCACGCAACACCTGTTGGCCGGATTGCAAAAACACTTCGCTATCATTCTGGTAATGGAAGCGATGGCCGTTATCAGCAAGCTATCGTTAAACAGGATTTGCAAGAACCATTCACTGTAAAAGCACTTGATCCCTTTGGAAATGCGGTCGCTGACCAGCCGGTCACCTTTAATGTGATCGAAGGTGGCGGTGATTTCAATGGATCATCTCAGGTAACTGTAAAAACAGACGGTTCCGGCCTGGCATCAGCCCTTCTCACAGTAGGTGATGTTTCTGGCGACAGTAATAATGTTGCGAATGCTGTCGCTTATCGGGTGGATTTACCTTCAGATCCCCTGGATGGCTCGCCGGTAATTTTCAAAGCCACTGCCAAGTCTGCACCGGCACATGCTATGGTTAAGATAGATTCAACTGATAATCAGCAAGCGGATGTGGGCCAGGCATTGAATTATCCAATCCAGATACAGATAGTCGATCAGTTTCAGAATCCGATAAAAGAGCATCCGGTTACATTTGCTGTGCAGGGCGATGGGGGTGAACTTGAAGATGCAAGTGGTAAAAGTGCCAGCAAAGTCGTGATGACCGGAACCGATGGTATTGCTTCAGTGGTGTGGCATATGCCTGAGTTACCTGGCATTTACAGCGTCGATGTCTCTTCACGGGATAATCAGGGAAATATGCTTTCGGGCAGCCCGATGTCTTTTTCAGCAAAAGCCAATGTGGGTAAAGCTCATCGGATGAATCGTATCACGGCAGATACTGTGATTATTGATGTCGTCGGCAAAACACTCGAAGAAAAAATAAAAGTACAGATTGTGGACCAATATAATAATCCGGTAATTGGCTATCCGGTTACTTTTAAGATTAAAGAAGGTGGCGGATTGCTTAATGGAATCAATCAGGTGACCGTACCGACCGCTGATCTGGGCTACGCTGAAGCGGAATGGCAATTAGGAACAAAAGCCGGAGTCAGAAATAATGTGGTCGAGGTTACAGCCGCTGTGGAAGCAAATCCCAAAATTATTTACACTGCTTCTGCTCGCCCTGATGTTGCCTATCGGCTTGAACCAGATTCAAGTTTTACCCATGTCGGTAGTGTCGGCTCCTTTTTGCCGGATCCAATACGCGTCAATATTCGCGATAAATACGGAAATGGTGTGACCGGCCGTAAAGTTGATTTCACTCTTGAATCGGTTGACGGAAACATCGGGTACTTGAACAGTAAAGGAACCATATCGGTAACCGAAACCTCTGATGACAAGGGGCTGGTCCAGGTTCGTTGGGCATTGGGCCCCGAGGTGGGTTCGCTTAATAACCACTTGCGCGTTGAGTCTGAGATAAACGGCGAACAGTTGGTCAACTCTCCCTATTATTTCAAGGCGTCCGCTCAGGTCGGTGTAGCTCATGAACTGGTCAAAATGACAGATGATACGACAAAAGAGTTAAGCAGTATTGTCGGTAATACATTGTCTGAATATCTTAAAGTGCTTATTGTCGATGATTTCAATAATCCGATCGCGCGGCATCCGGTTCGGTTTGAAGTTCTCAGTCGTGAAGAAGCTGATGGTGGTTCTCTGGATGGAAAAGTGGATTCTGTTAAAGTAAAGGAAACCAATTCCAATGGTATGGCCTATGTCCATTTTACTCTCGGACAAAAAGCTGGACGGAAAATCAACCGTGTTCAGGTGTCGGCTGAAAAAGTGACCGGTGGACAACATCTCAAGGGTTCGCCTCTTGTTTACGAGATAACCGGCTTGTCAACAAATGCCACCGATATGGAAATTGCCGACGGAAATAATCAGCAAGGAACTGTTGGACAGTTCTTGCCTCGCCCAATTAAAGTGCTGGCAAAGGACCGGAACGGCAATCCTGTTGAAAAGCAACCCATTCATTTTCAGATTATTCCTCAGCATGGGGAACTGCCTGACGTCTTAGGTGCTTTGGGCCCGGGTACTGTGATCGATACAACTGTGGATACTCGGGACGATGGCATTGCCACTATACAATGGCGGTTGGGACATGCCGTCGGTACATACGAGTTGCGTGCGACATCTCACGGTCTTGACGGATCTCCGCTGACTTTTAACGCCACTGCTATGGCTGCTGTCACTGATCCTGATACATCACAGATTTCTGTTGCTCCAGCTCGGGTAACTGTTTCTGAGGGCGGGCAAAAGTCTGAGGTTACAGTGACTCTCCGTGACCGATTCGGTAATCCTGTAGCCAATAAAGCGGTTACGGTGAGAGCATCCGGAGATGGTAATAACATTACTCAACCAACGTCGACAACCAACGAAAACGGTCGAGCAGTTGGTTTTATCTCTTCCAAAGTTGCCGGCAAAAAATACATCACGGCACGCGATCAAAACAGCGGTGTCGATCTCTCTGACAGTGTTATGGTGACTTTTGTTCCTTCGGAAGCTTATGGCATTGCTAAAACTCAACTTAATTCAGGAGACGGACAAAAGCGTAACGTGGGAACAGTGTTGCCGAAAACTCTAAGAGTACTTGTAACGGACAAATTCAATAATCCAATTTACGGTGTACCTGTCAATTATACTGTCACTCAGGGCGGTGGTAAAATGATCGAAAACCAACCAGTGATTACTGACAGTACAGGAATTGCTCAATCTCATTTCCGCCTTGGTGAAAAAACAGGAGCGAACATCGTCGAAGTTCGGGCAAACGGCCTGGTCGGCTCACCGCTTCATTTTAATGAATTTGGTCAAGTGCCGGAACGACTTGTTGGATTGGAAAAAATCTCTGGTGATAACTTGAAAGCTGGTCCCGGGCAAGAATTGCCCGAGGAGCTTGGTGTTCGGGTTCTCGATGCCAATGGTTGGCCGGTTTTTGGTGAGAATGTCAAGTTCGAAGTTTTGCATAATAATGGCAGCATCGTTTCTTCAAATCCGATAAAATCGGATATGTATGGTGAAGCTCATGCCAAAGCATTAGTTGGTACAAACAGCGGCTTGAATATTTATCGTGCGCAACTGACAAACTATCCGCACATCACAGCGACATTTTACGACACGACCGGCATTGTACCGGGTGCTGGAGCCACCACAATCGAATATGTTTCCGGTGATAATCAATCCGGAACAGTGGGACAGACATTGTTCTCACCACTTGTTGTTCGCACGGTAGACGATTTCGGAAACCCAATTCCAGACGTGCCTGTGACTTTTACTGTGGTTGATGATCAGACTGTTGCAGGAGTTGGTATGCTGGAAGGCGGAGTTAAAACAATAACCAAAAACTCCAATTCCGATGGCAAAGTGGCCGTCTATTATACACTTGGCATGAATGTGGGTGTAAATAAAATTCGGGCATCTTCCCAGAATTTACAACCGGTTAATGTCGAATTTACGGTGACGGCAGTCGGCGATACACCTTATTCTATGGAAAAGCATTCCGGCGACGGTCAAATCGGAGAAATGGGCAAAGTGCTGTTGTATCCGGTCAAAGTCATGATTAAAGACCGACATGGGAATCCCACTCGAGGCGGTCGAGTGTCATTCTATGTATTGGAAGGCGGCGGATCGGTCATAGAACCGCAGCCGGTCACATCAGATATGAAGGGTATTGCCAGAGTACACTGGAAATTAGGACCCCGGCCGGGAGCTGTTGATAATACACTCAAAGCGGTGGCTGATCTTCAGGGCGGTTCTTTTATCGAAACATTTACTGCCGAAGGCGATCCTACTCATTGGCCGGAATTGCATTTGCCCGATGAACTGGAAGTAACTGAAGGTTCTTCAGTGAGGTTTGATGTTTCTGCTACTGACGGTGACGGAGACCAAGTCTTTATCGAGGCAACCAGTATCCCTGATAGCTCCGAATGTATTAACAACGGTGATGGTACCCACACATTCCGCTGGGTACCGGATAATTCTGTCGTTCAAAGTCCCGATGTACAAAAAACATTCCATCCGACTTTTGAAGCTGTGGATGTCCGGGGCGGGAAGGATATTGACTCTGTTAAAGTCGTGGTCAAGGATTTTAACCATCGGCCGCTTATCACAAATTATTGGCCTACAGGTAATATTGTTAAACCTGAAATCAATACAGTTCAAACCGTTGAATTCGGGGTTGAGGCCAGCGACCCGGACGGTGACGTGCTGACTACAACCTGGTATATTGACAATGAATTTGCATCTTACGGTCAAGTGTTCAATGCCAATCTAAATGAACTGGCACGCGGTCAAGTCTTTTCTGTCAAAGCACGTGTTTGCGATCAAAACTTGTGTGCCGAGCAATATTGGAGTCTGTTTACAACCAGTGTCGAACTGACAAGTTTTCAGGCAAACGCTGAGGCCTACAAAGGTGTTGAGCTTTCCTGGGAAACAGCATCAGAATCGGGTAACGCAGGATTTAATGTGCTGCGTTCTCTGAGCAAAGACGGTGAGTACAAAAAGATTAACACGGAATTAATTGAGCCTAAACATGACGGAAACTATGTTTATCTTGATAATCAGGTTGTGGCCGGTAAAACAATCTATTACAAGATTGAAGATGTCAGCGTTGGCGGCGTTAAAACATTGCACGGACCTGTTAAAGCGGAAACACCGTTGCCGGATGAATTCAAGATGGCTCAAAATTTCCCGAATCCGTTCAATCCGATAACGACTATTCGCTATCAGTTGCCAAAGGATGCACGCGTGCAAATCCATATTTATAATATTCTCGGTCAAAGAGTTCGCACTCTTGTCGACCGGAAAATCAAGGCAGGTTATCATGCTATCATGTGGGACGCCCGCAACGATGTTGGTTCCCAAGTTGCTTCCGGTGTATATTATTACCGTATTGCAGCTGGTGATTTTAGAGACGTGAAAAAGATGGCTGTTTTGAAATAAAATTTACTCCTCATACTCATGCTCTAATTTACCTCCTGTGCCCCTGGTGTTTTCACTAGGGGCATTTTTAATGCGCTATTCCCTAGTCAAAGACCAACATTTATCCAGAACTGTAAATTAAGAATAAAAGTGTTGCAATTTTGCGACTCTATTAATAACTTAATTTCTTAATAGAGGATGCTCAGCATAATGCAAAATAAAAATATCATCTCTGACGATGCAATGCGCATTATTCTCGACAGTATATCGGATGGTGTGTTCACTGTGGATCACAACTGGAATATCACTTCATTTAACCAGGCCGCTGAAAAAATTACTGGTGTGAGCAGAGACGAAGCCATTGGCAAGCAATGCTGCGAGGTGTTCCGATCAAATATGTGCGAAACAGACTGTGCCCTTTATCGAACAATGAGTAAAGGCCGACCTTTTATTGATACATCAACCTACATTGTCAATGCAGAACAAAAGCGCATTCCTGTCATTGTATCTACTGCGCTGTTGAAAGACAGCTACGGGAAAATTATTGGTGGTGTGGAAACATTTCGCGATATGACGTTGGTAGAGGAACTGCGTCACGAACT